>Ga0247742_10001929_pt1 | contig 13900 bp, 13 predicted proteins | sample UWRJL208509C2_FD_180944 | JGI IMG/M metagenome (GOLD analysis project Ga0247742, IMG submission 180944) | Plant litter microbial communities from Arlington Agricultural Research Station in Wisconsin, United States - UWRJ-L208-509C-2 | ecosystem: Environmental > Terrestrial > Plant litter >...
CGGCAGCGCGAGCATTTTGCCGATCACCTGGATGTATATCAGCATGATGGGTGGCGCGGGCCTCAAGCGCGCTTCGCAGCTGGCGATCCTGAATGCCAACTACATTTCCCGTCGCCTCGAAGAGCACTACCCAGTGCTCTACACCGGCAGCAATGGCCTGGTGGCCCACGAGTGCATCCTCGACCTGCGCCCACTGAAGGATAGCAGCGGCATCAGCGTGGACGACGTGGCCAAGCGCCTGATCGACTTCGGCTTCCACGCGCCGACCATGTCGTTCCCGGTGGCCGGCACGCTGATGATCGAGCCGACGGAGAGCGAATCCAAGGAAGAACTGGATCGCTTCTGCAACGCGATGATCGCCATCCGCGAAGAAATTCGCGCGGTGGAAAACGGCACCCTGGACAAGGACGACAACCCGCTGAAAAACGCCCCGCACACCGCAGCGGAACTGGTCGGCGAATGGAGCCACCCATACAGCCGTGAACAAGCGGTGTACCCGGTTGCTTCGCTGATCGAAGGCAAGTACTGGCCGCCGGTTGGCCGCGTCGACAACGTGTTTGGCGATCGCAACCTGGTGTGCGCTTGCCCGTCGATCGAGAGCTACGCGTAACCCGACGGCTACAACGCGGCCCAATGTGGGCGCCGGCTTTTGTGGGAGCTGGCTTGCCTGCGATGCAAGCACCTCGGTCTTCCAGTAGGCCAAGGTGATGCTATCGCAGGCAAGCCAGCTCCCACACAAGCCCGGCTCCCACATTGGACCGCGTACATCCGATCAATAATAAGAAACCGGAGAACAACCATGTCCCTTAGCGTGTTCGACCTGTTCAAGATTGGCATCGGCCCCTCCAGTTCCCACACCGTCGGCCCGATGCGCGCCGCCGCCCGTTTCGTCGAAGGGCTGCGCCGTGACGACCTGCTGGGCGCCACCACCGGCATCAAGGTGGAACTCTATGGCTCCCTCGGCGCCACCGGCAAAGGCCACGGCAGCGACAAGGCCGTGTTGCTGGGCCTGGAAGGCGAACACCCGGACACTGTGAATACCGAAACCGTGGCCGCGCGCCTGGCGCAGATGCGCAGCGACGGCCGCTTGAACCTGCTCGGTGAACACAGCATCGCGTTCAACGAGAAAGAACACCTGGCGATGATTCGCAAACCCCTGGCCTACCACCCCAACGGCATGATCTTTCGTGCCTTTGATGCGGCCGGCATCCAGATTCGCAGCCGCGAGTACTATTCGGTCGGCGGCGGTTTTGTCGTGGATGAAGACGCCGCAGGCGCCGACCGGATCGTCGAAGACGCCACGCCCCTGACCTTCCCGTTCAAGCACGCCAAGGATTTGCTCGGCCATTGCACCACCTACGGGTTGTCCATCAGCCAGGTGATGCTGACCAATGAAAGCGCCTGGCGCCCGGAAGCGGAAACCCGCGCCGGCTTGCTGAAGATCTGGCAAGTGATGCAGGACTGCGTGGCTGCCGGTTGTCGCAACGAGGGGATTCTGCCCGGCGGCTTGAAGGTCAAGCGCCGCGCTGCGGCCCTGCATCGGCAACTGTGCAAGCACCCTGAATCGGCGCTGCGCGACCCGTTGTCGGTGCTGGACTGGGTCAACCTGTACGCCCTCGCAGTCAACGAAGAAAACGCCAACGGCGGGCGTGTGGTCACCGCGCCCACCAACGGTGCGGCCGGGATCGTGCCGGCGGTGCTGCATTACTACATGCGCTTTATCCCCGGCGCGAACGAGGATGGCGTGGTGCGCTTTCTGCTCACCGCCGCCGCCATCGGCATTTTGTACAAGGAAAACGCCTCGATCTCCGGCGCCGAAGTCGGCTGCCAGGGTGAAGTCGGCGTGGCCTGCTCGATGGCCGCCGGCGCGCTGTGCGAAGTGCTGGGCGGCAGCGTCTCGCAAGTCGAAAACGCCGCCGAGATCGGCATGGAACACAACCTCGGCCTGACCTGTGACCCTATCGGCGGGCTGGTGCAGGTGCCCTGCATCGAACGCAACGCCATGGGCTCGGTCAAGGCCATCAATGCGGTGCGCATGGCCTTGCGCGGTGACGGGCAACACTTCGTCTCCCTCGACAAAGTCATCCGCACCATGCGCCAGACCGGCGCCGACATGAAAAGCAAATACAAGGAAACCGCCCGTGGCGGTTTGGCGGTCAACATTATCGAGTGCTGACGCCGACAAGCGCGCCAGCACGTTTTTCAGGAGCTGAATATGTCCACCGAAACCCTGTTGAAAACCCCGTTGCATGCCCTGCACCTCGAACTGGGCGCCCGCATGGTGCCGTTCGCCGGCTACGACATGCCGGTGCAATACCCGCTCGGCGTGATGAAGGAACACCTGCATACCCGTGACCAGGCCGGGCTGTTCGACGTGTCGCACATGGGCCAGATCCGCCTCACTGGCGCCAATGCCGCCAAGGCCTTGGAGACCCTGGTGCCAGTCGACATCATCGACCTGCCGGTGGGCATGCAGCGCTACGCGATGTTCACCAACGAGCAGGGCGGCATCCTCGACGACCTGATGGTGGCCAACCTGGGTAACGACGAGCTGTTCCTGGTGGTCAACGCCGCCTGCAAGGACCAGGACCTGGCCCACCTGCGCCAGCACATCGGCGACCAGTGCAGCATCGAGCCACTGTTCGAGGCGCGTGCCCTGCTCGCCCTGCAAGGCCCGGCGGCGGTCAAGGTGCTCGCGCGCCTGGCACCGGAAGTCACCGGGATGACCTTCATGCAGTTCGCCTCTCTGCGTTTGTTGGGCGTGGACTGCTACGTCAGCCGCTCCGGCTACACCGGTGAAGACGGCTTCGAGATTTCCGTGCCCGCCGCCAGCGCCGAAAGCCTGGCCCGCAGCCTGCTGGCCGAGACCGAAGTGCAGCCGATCGGCCTGGGCGCCCGTGACTCACTGCGCCTGGAGGCCGGCCTGTGCCTCTACGGCCACGACATGAACACCGAGACCACGCCGATCGAAGCCAGCCTGCTGTGGGCGATCTCCAAGGCCCGCCGTGCCGACGGCCCGCGTGCCGGTGGTTTCCCCGGCGCCGACCGCATCTTCAGCCATCAGCAGGCCGGAGTGAAGCGCAAACGCGTTGGCCTGCTGCCACAAGAGCGCACACCGGTGCGTGAAGGCGCCGAGATTGTCGACGACCACGGCACCGTGGTTGGCAGTGTGTGCAGCGGTGGCTTTGGCCCGACACTGGGCGGCCCGCTGGCCATGGGTTATCTGGACAATGCATTCGTCGCGCTCGACACCCAAGTATTCGCGCTGGTGCGTGGGAAAAAAGTGCCACTTCGTGTAAGCAAAATGCCATTTGTGCCACAGCGTTACTATCGTGGCTGATTGACTGTTCCTATAAGTAACGCGGTTGCGTTAACGTGCACTAAACTGTAACGCAACCGCCATAAAACAGTGCATTGACGATAGTCATTGTTATCAGCACCGGCCTATAACAAGTGAACAACTCTATCGAATAAGTCAGATCCCAAATGTTGACCGAAGTGTCATACAGCCAAGCAAAACCAAGGGCTTGCCCGGGGCTTGTTTTTTCTCCAGTAGTTGGCGTAGAGTTTGTTCACTGTGTTTGCATGGGTCGCTTGGAACCTGGACCTGGGCAGTAGCCAAAGTTTGCTACAACCCGTTCGACGTCTCTTACTTTCCTGCAACCCAGCCCAGTACTCTTTCATGTGAAAGGGGCTGTCATTAATTTTTAGCGTCAAGGAAATAAGAAAATGGCTGAACGTCAGAGCGGTACCGTCAAGTGGTTTAACGACGAGAAAGGGTTTGGTTTTATCACTCCAGAAAGCGGTCCGGATCTGTTCGTGCATTTCCGCGCTATTCAGGGCAACGGCTTCAAGAGCCTGAAAGAAGGCCAGAAAGTGACCTTCGTTGCCGTGCAAGGCCAGAAAGGCATGCAGGCTGACGAAGTACAAGCAGAAGCCTGATCCCTGCTGCGACAAAAAGCCCCTGATGGTGACATCAGGGGCTTTTTTATGTGCGTTTGCTCGTAAAATGGCTTTTTCCCAAGAGAGCCTGCCATGTCCAAACCCCTGCTGAGCCCCCAAGGCGAATTCCCCGCCGTTGGCCTGGGCCGTCGTCTGGCAGCGATGTTCTATGACTTCCTGTTGTGCACGGCGCTGCTGATCGTCACGGCGTTCATCTACAAGCTGGTGTGGATGGCGTTCATCGGCGAAGCCAAGATGCGCACCCTCACCGAGTCCGGCGCACTGGATGGGGATCCGTTGCTGTCGACGATTCTGTTTTTTGTGCTGTTCGGGTTTTTTGCCAAGTTCTGGACCCATTCGGGGCAGACGCTGGGCATGCAGGTGTGGGGTGTGCGCGTGCAGAACGCCGACGGCTCACGCATCAGCCTGTGGCAGGCGTTGCTGCGCTTTGTGGTGTCGATTGCGTCGTGGTTGTGCGTGGGGCTGGGGTTTATCTGGTCGCTGTTCGACAAGCGCAAGCGCAGCTGGCATGACATCTATTCCGACACCCAACTGGTGCAGATTCCGAAGAAAAAGAAGTAATCCGCAACGACGAAAATCAAATGTGGGAGCTGGCTTGCCTGCGATGGCATCACCTCGGTCTGCTGGATAAACCGAGGCGCTTGCATCGCAGGCAAGCCAGCTCCCACATTTTTAACCGTGCCAGCTCAAGATCAGGCGTTGCCGGCGAGTTTGAGGCGCGCGGCCTGGGTGAAGTCCAGCATGCGCTTGAGCGGGCGCACGGCGTGGGGGATCACCGAAGGCTCGACGAAGATCTCGTTACTGCCCTCACGCAGGCATTGCAGGGTGCGCTCCAGCGTGTTCATCGCCATCCATGGGCAGTGCGCGCAGCTGCGGCACGCCGCGCCATTACCGGCGGTTGGCGCTTCGACAAAGACTTTGTCCGGGCACAGCTGCTGCATCTTGTAGAAGATGCCGCGATCGGTCGCCACGATAAACGTCTTGTTCGGCAAACGCTGGGCCGCCGCGATCAACTGGCTGGTGGACCCCACGGCATCAGCCAGCTCAATCACCGACGTCGGCGACTCCGGGTGCACCAGGATCGCTGCGTCCGGGTACAGCGCCTTCATGTCTTCCAATTGCTTGGACTTGAACTCTTCGTGGACGATGCAGGCACCGTCCCACAGCAACATGTCGGCCCCGGTCTGGCGCTGGATATAGGTGCCCAGGTGTTTGTCCGGGCCCCAGATAATGGTTTCGCCGTTGTCCATCAGGCTCTCGACGATTTCCAGCGCGCAGCTGGACGTCACCACCCAATCGGCACGCGCCTTGACCGCCGCCGAGGTGTTGGCATACACCACCACGGTCCGCTCAGGGTGCTGGTCGCAGAACGCCGAAAACTCATCCACCGGGCAACCGAGGTCCAGGGAGCACGTGGCTTCCAGGGTCGGCATCAGGATGCGTTTTTCCGGCGTGAGGATTTTCGCGGTCTCGCCCATGAAACGCACGCCGGCGACCAATACGGTCTTGGCCGGGTGAGCGGCGCCGAAGCGCGCCATTTCCAGGGAATCGGAGACACAGCCACCGGTTTCTTCGGCCAGGGCCTGAATCACCGGGTCGCAGTAGAAGTGGGCAACCAGCACCGCGTCCTGAGCCTTGAGCTCGGCGGCGATGGCGGCACGCAGGCTCGCCTCTTCATCGGCGCTGAGGGCTTTAGGCTGCTTGGCGTCGAGGTGGGCTTGAACCAGTAGGCGTTCGGAAATTTGCGTCATGTTCGCAAGACCTGCAGGCGCAGTTGCGCGAAAGTCGAGTGTACCACCGGCTCTGGAGCCCTACGGGCGCCGCCGGACGAAGTGATTGTGTTCATCAAGCACGGGTGAAGCTGCGCAAGGCTACAGAATATCGAATGGATTCAAAAGCCTAATCTGGGGCGGGAATGACGACGCGATTCACCTCCAGCACACGAGCCGGCAAACCGGCTCGTGCACAAGGATCAGCGAACGAGGGCGGAAGGATCGTTCTGCAGCAGAACCGAGGCCTGCATGTTGGCCAGGGCGTCCTTTAACGTGGACTCTTCCAGGGCGTCCTTGGACTTTTTGCTTTCCTTGGCCGCGTACTCCAGCAGCACCAGGTAGTCACGCTGGACAGTGGCTTCCTTCGGCACGTTGGTCTCATCCACGAGCTTGCCCATCACGTATTGCTGCGTGCGGGTGTTCTGGCTGGCCGTTTGCGCGACCGAGGCGCTGGTCAGCAGGCCATCCTTGTAGGCGATGTTGGCAAAGCTGCTGGCCTTATCCTCCACCTGTACATAGAGATAATTCTGCGAGTTTGGATCGCCGCTCAGCTCAGGCGCCTTCCCACCCTTAAGCCCCTTGTGGAAGCTGGCGGAAAGACTCGATTGCTGGTCCTGGCTCACGCTGCGGTCCAGCGCGCTTTTGCCGCCGACGCGGGTCTTCTGCGACACGTCATAGGCGAAGCTGTCGACTTCAGAGGGGCGCATCGGGTTGGACGAATCGACCGCCTGCTTGATCGACGCCTTGAAGTCCGCCAGGCCCGTCAACAGGCCCTGGTCCGTCGGGTTGCGGGTCAGCGCCTCGGGGAGGCTCGTGCCCTGTGGATAGTTGCTGTTCAGGGCGCTGAAGGCGTCCTTGAACTGGGTCATCAGCTCGGCCTTGGCGCTGCCACGTTCCTGGGCCCGGTCAAACTGGGCCAGGTAGCTTTTCAGCGCCTTGGCCTGTTGCTGCGCATTGCCAAGGATCGAGGCGTTTTTCAGGTCGACGCTCAGGTTGAGCTCGCCGCTCAGGCTGCTCATGCGCGTGGTACGGCTCTGGCTGTCGGCGTGAAAGGCCAGTTTCAGGTCAGGCCCGTTCAGCGTCTTGAGCGTGGTGTTGAGGTCCACCGACGCCAATACTTTGCTGTCAAATTGGGTCAGGTTGCCCAGGTCGAGTTTCGGCGGAACAGCGGTGAGCCCATCCACCGCAGCCTGGAAGGCACTGCCCAGCTGGCCGACCGCCTTGAGTTCTTCGGCGCTCAGAGCACCGCCTTCGACGTTGGCCTGCACACCCAGGCCATCTTTCTGGCTGGACAGGCTGAAGGTTACGGTCTTGCCGCTGGCCGTCTTGATACTGAGGCTGACCAGGTTGTCGGCTTTGCTGTGCAGCAAAGTTTGATCCGTCTTGATCTCGCCGGCGCTGTCCGCTCGATCGGCGCTCGCGTAGAGCACGGACTGAGAAATGCCCGCGCCATTCTTGGCGAACTGCTCAACCAGGCTGGCGCCCAGGCCATTGAAGCGGTTGGCAGTGGACGGCGAATTGAAGTTGGTATTGATCGCGCGGCTGAGTGTGTCCTGGCTGTCACTTTCCCAGGCACGCACAATGTCCTGGCCCGGCAATTGCCCGCGGCGGGAATAGGTATCGGCAAGGGTGTCGGACACGACGTTGCCCAAGCTGACCACCGACGAAGGCCGTGTGCTGACAACGCTGCTCTGCGGCAGCGTGACGGGTGACGGTTCCACTGGCCGAATAGGCAGCGAATTGGCGGAACTGATAGGTAACAGCGTACTCATGACGATCCCTGTCTTCGAATGTTTACCCTCTGATTTAAGCAAAGACGCAGGAGGATTGACAGGGACAGCGGGGAAATTAGTAGCAAAGAGCCACGACGTTAATCTGGCTCTTCGCTATCTGGCGCGGATTAAAAGCGGTAAGTCACTGAACCGCCGAACCCATTGGCGCTGTTTTCATACTTGGCGTCGTAGGTCAGGCCCAGTGCAGGCTGGGTCTGACGGACCTTGATCGGCTCTTCCTTCAAGTAGGAATACGCCACATCGAAAGTCAGGTTGTCGACTGGCGTCCAACCGGCTCCCAGGCTGAAAACCGTACGGTCCCCTGTAGGAATGCGTACGGAGCGGTCGGTGTTGTTGGTCGGGGTCTGGTCAACCGAGAACCCGGTGCGCAATACCAGTTGCTTGTTGACGCGATACGCCGCGCCGATCGCATGGGACCAGGTGTCGTGCCAATGCTGCTGTTCGGTGATGGAGTCCAGGCCGGCGAGCTCACTGGTGATGTCCGATACACCGGTATTGTTGACGGTGATTTTCTTCAACTGGCTCCAGCGGGTGTAGGTGCTCCCCACATACAGGGTCCAGTCATCCGTGAGTTGGTGAGTGACCGAGAAATCCACGGACGACGGCGTGGTGACGTTGAGCTTGGCGTCATAACGCTGCGAACCGCCGTCCAACAGATCAGAGAGCACGCCCGAGGCATTGGTATGGCCACTCAGGTGGTAGACGACTTGCGAGTGGTAGGTCACGCCGACGCGGGTAGAGTCCAGCGCCTGCACCAGGATACCGGCGTTGAAACCTGTCGCAGTGTCGTCACCCTTGATCTTGACCGCCTCGGTGCCCAGGCCAAACGCTGGCACTTTGGAGTCGAGTTCGCCGTTGATTTTGTTGAAGGTCGGCCCGAAACCCACCGAGACCTTGTCATTGAATGCGTAGCTGACCGTCGGCTGTACGGTGATGACCTGGACCTTGCTCTTGTTGCCGAAGGCGTTGCCCTGGAAGCTGTGTTCGTAATCGGTCACCAGGCCAAACGGCGCGTAGATCCCGAGACCGAATGCCCAGTGCTCATCGATCGGCGTGACCAGGTAGCCCATCGGCACAGCAATCCCAGGGACCATATCGCCTTTGTTGGTACCCGGGTTGTCGGCACCACCTTGGGTCGAGCTGGCATCCTTGATGTTCGTCTTGGCATCGAGGTAGGTCGCCCCGATGCTCACTTCATTCTGCTTGAGGCGGGACATGCCGGCCGGGTTGCCGAACACCGTACTGGCATCGTCGGCAGAGGAGGAACGACCGGCGTAGCCCGTGCCCATTGAACTGATGCTTTGTTCGTTGAGCGCGAAACCGCCGGCGAACAGCGGGGTGGAGGCAAGTGAAACGGCGAGCGCCAAGGCGCCTTTAAGAGTTTTGTTATTCATTATTAGGACTCGAATTATGGGGCAGCGACGAGGAAGCTACCAACGTTCGAGCGAGCGGTTTATGAAGAGTTTTTCATCTGCTGGATTGTCAGACAATCCTAGGTATTTCAAAGACTTTGGTCGATTTTTCGCGTCTATTTCTGACCTCCTGACCCGAATCTGACCCGCCGGTTCCGGGCAGCCAACGCAGGCCATTGGCTGCCCGGCAACCTTATGGATTCCAGTATCTGTTCGCCGCCGCAATCGTCGCAAATTCGGTGGCTACCACCTGGCCAATGCTGATCAGCATGGCCGCGTCATTGGCGTACACATCGCGCAAGCGACCACGTACCGCCTCGTCGGGCTGCGTGGCCTTGATGGCCCGTTCGCGCCCTTCTTCAGGCGTCGCGGTGATCAGGGAATTGTTCGGTATCAAACTCATCAGGGTGTGCCTTTTTATAGGTTGCATGGACCGTGGATCAGCTTTCGCCACGCCACGGCCGAGGACGGTGGGGTCATGGTGCGCAACTTCACCTGCCCGGTGGGCAGCGTGGTGCGCGAGGAGCAGTGCGTGCGCCAGGCGATGACGGGCTTCTTTTCCGAGGCAACAGGCCGTCCGGCCACAGAACAGTGCTTGCGCGAAGATCGGCAGATCTGCGAGTACTTTATCGAGCAGATACCCACAGCGTGCCCCTGAAGTCGCGGAGGGTGCAGCGCGAGCCTGCGCGCCTTTGTACCTGGCGGTTGTGAAGGCGCGCCGCCAAGGTTAATATTGAGAATAATTCCCATTAGTCCGCTCGGGTACTGAACCCGACGACGGAGTGCGCTTGCGTCATGCCCATCTCTCCAGATCTGTCCAATGTCGGCTGGCTCTACCAAGAGCATCATGGTTGGGTGCGCGCCTGGCTGAACAAGAAGCTGGGTAATTCGAGTGATGCCGCCGAGTTGGCGCATGACGTATTCGTGCGATTGCTGAGCAAGCCCAAGGCGTTTGACAGTGAAGGCCATGCACGTGCTTACCTCAGCGCCATGTCGCGGCATGTCTGCGTGGACTTCTGGCGGCGCCAACGGGTTGAACGCGCGTGGCTGGAGGTGCTGTCCAGTCGCCCAGAGCATTGCATGCCATCGGAAGAGCACCGTGCGATGGTGCTCGAGGCCCTGCAACAGGTCCAGGCCATGTTGGAACGCTTGCCGCCGAAAGTAGCCGAGGCATTCCTGCTCGCGCAACTGCAGGGGTTGAGTTACCAGGCCATCGGTGAGCGACTGGGTGTCAGCGCGCGGACCGTCACCCATTACATGGCCAAGGCCATGTTCCAGTGCCTGCTGCTCGAGGCAGAACTGGACGAGGCCCTGAGCTGAATCATGCCCGTGTCCAAGCCCGATCATCACACGCTGCAGGAAGCCGCCGACTGGTTCGCCCGGCTGAGTAGCGCGCCCAACGATGCTGCGCAGCTGGAAGCCTGGCAACGTTGGTTGGCGCGCAGTGACAGTCATCAGCAGGCCTGGCGCTACGTGGAGCGGGTCAGCCAGCGCTTCGCGCCGCTGCAGGGTGATGCAGATACCGCCAGCCGCACCTTGCAATCACTGCAACATTCGCCCCGGTCCCGCCGCCAGGTGCTGCGCAGCTTGTCGATCATCAGCGGCGGGCTGCTGCTGGGAGGACTGGCCTGGCGCCATGGCGCATTGACCCAGCAACTGCTGGCCTGGCAGGCCGGCTATCGCACCGTCACCGGGCAAATCCTCGAACGCCGCCTGGCCGATGGCTCGCGTATCTGGCTCAACAGCGCCACCGCGCTGGACGTTGATATGAATAAAGGGCAACGCAGCATCCGCTTGTATCAGGGTGAGGTAATGATCGCGACCGCGGCCGACCCTCGCCCGTTTGTAGTGACGACCGCCCAGGGCAGCCTTACCCCACTGGGCACTCGATTCAGCGTGCGTGAGCAGGCATCACGCACTCAACTCAATGTGTATGAAGGGGCGGTGCAGGCGCGGTGCATCGACACGCCCCAGGTACGTGTGGCCGCGGCTGGCGAACGCCTGTGGTTCGATACGCAGCGCATCAGCGAAACAACACCGGCGCAGCTTGAACGCCAAGCCTGGACGCGCGGGGTGTTGCCGGCAGAAGACATGCCGTTGGAGGAGTTTATTCACGAATTGGCCAACTATCGCCGTGGGCACCTGGGCGTCGACCCGCGTGTCGCCCAGTTACGCGTGATGGGCACATTTCCCCTGCACGACACCGACCAGGCCCTGGCGATGCTCGAAGGCGTGTTGCCGGTTCGTATCGAACAGACCTTTGCGGGCTGGACGACGGTGAAGCCTCGCTAATTTTTTCCGACGCCACTTCCTGATTTTAATTCTCATTCGATTTAGCTAGTGACATGGCCGCGAGCCACCTCTACAAGGACCCTCAAGATGTCACTCAGCCCTCATCTTCCGCTGCATCTTTTCGCCTGCTCGGCCGCCCTCGCCCTGGCCAGCGTCAGCCCCATCGCCTGGGCCGAGGAGCAACATTACGAAATCGCCGCCGGGCCATTGGCGACCCAATTGAACCTGCTCTCAGCCCAGGCTGGTATTTACCTGGCTGCCGATGCCGCACTGACGGCCGGAAAAACCAGCCATGCCCTCAGCGGCAACTACTCCATCGAGCAGGCCTTGCAGATATTGCTGCTGAACACGGGCCTCACTGCGGTGCAGTTGGGCGGCCAACGCTACCAATTGCAGGCAGCGCCCAGCGAGGCCTCACGACTGGAGTTGAGCAGCACGACCATCTCCGGCAAGGCCCCTGGCTCGACCACTGAAGGCACCGGCTCCTACACCGCCTACTCCTCCAGCAGCTCGACCCGGCTTAACCTGACCCAGAAGCAAACCCCGCAATCGGTCACAGTGATGACCCGCCAGCGCCTGGACGACCAGAAACTCAACAACCTGACGGACGTGCTTGAAGCCAGCCCCGGCATCGCGGTGACTCGCGCGGGCCTGGGCACCGAGAATGACAGCTACTGGTCCCGGGGTTTCCAGATCCAGAACTTCGAGATTGACGGCGTGCCCACCTCCACGCGCATGGACAATTACACCCAAAGCACCGCAATGTACGACCGGGTAGAGATCGTACGCGGCGCTACCGGCCTGATCAGTGGGATGGGCAACCCCTCGGCGACTATCAACCTGATCCGTAAACGCCCGACAGCGCAAGCCCAGGTCAGCCTCACTGCAGAAGCCGGCAGTTGGGACCGCTATGGCACGGGCGTCGATGTCTCCGGCCCACTGACTGAAACCGGCACTGTTCGCGGCCGGCTGGTGGTGGACTACAAGACCGAGCAGGCCTGGATCGACCGCTTCAAGCAAGACTCGCAATTGATCTACGGCATCAGCGAGTTCGACCTCAGCGATTCAACCCTGTTGACCGCAGGCTTCAGCTACCAGAAGACCCAAGTTGATTCGCCCCTGCGCGGCGGCTACCAGACGCTGTTCAGCAACGGCGAGAAAACCCATGCCCAACGCTCGCTCAATACCGCACCGAAATGGTCCTACAACGATCACGACCAGACCAACTACTTCACCTCCATCGAGCATCAATTCGATAACGGCTGGAGCGGCAAGATCGAGTACGGCCACACTGAGAACAAGTTCGACGAGTTTTTCTCCTTTACCATCGGCAGCCTCGACCAGGCCACTGGTTCGGGTGGCACCCTGCTGCCTGTACGTTGGTCGGGCACACCACGCCAGGACAACCTGGACGCCTACCTCACCGGCCCGTTCTCGGCATTCGGCCGTGAACACGAGCTGATCACCGGCATTACCGCGACCGACTACGAAGAACACACCCCCAACTACGGGGATTGGCTACGCGACTATGGCTTCCAGGTGCCGGACTACCGCACCTGGAACGGCGACTCGCCAAAGCCGGCGACGCCGGTACTCGGCAAGGGCAGCATCCGCGAGAAGCAATATGCCGCCTACCTGACTTCACGCCTGCACATCACTGACGACTTGAGCCTGATCCTCGGCGGGCGCTTGACCGACTGGAAGCGTGACACCGACACCAACGTGTATGGCGAAGGCACCTCCTCGGTCAAGGAACGCGAAACAGGCGTCTTTATTCCCTATGCCGGCGTGGTCTACGACCTGGATGAAAATTGGGCGTTGTATGCCAGCTACACCAAGATCTTCAATCCGCAGGCGTCCTACGTGCGCGACATCAACCGCAAGGCCTTGCCGCCCCTGGAGGGCAAAGGCTATGAAGTGGGGATCAAGGGCAGCTTCTACGACGAACAGTTGAACGCCAGCCTGGCACTGTTCCAACTCGAACAGGACAACCTCGCTGTCTGGCAATCGGATACCCAGGCCTACCGCATCGAGCAAAGCGCCAAGACCCAAGGGGTCGAGCTGGAAATCAATGGTGAATTGGCCGAAGGCTGGCAGGCATCTGCCGGCTATGCCTACAGCGTCACCACCGATGCGGACGACAAACGCATCGTCACCACCCTGCCTCGGCATATGTTCAAGACGTTCACCTCATATCGCTTGCCAGGCGTGCTGGACAAAGTGACGGTGGGCGGCGGGGTCAATTGGCAGACCAAGACCGGCGAAGATTTGCACTATTACCAGCAGGGCAGCTACGCCGTGGCCAACCTGATGGCGCGTTACGACCTCTCGAAAAACCTCAGTGCCACCGTCAACCTGAACAACGTGTTCGACCGCGAGTACTACGCGCGCGTTTATTCAGAAGGGATGTATGGCGCGCCGCGTAATGTCATGACCAGCCTGAAGTACAACTTCTAAGGCGTTGGCCCTCGCCTGATAGCCAGGCGAGGGCTGCTGATAAGGTGGGCTGCGAGAGAATGGGTTTCTTGCGGGCAAAAAAAAACCCGGAAATCCTCACTTGCGTGGGCCTTCCGGATTTTCTAAACCGCCAAAAATGGTGGGTCGTGTGGGATTCGAACCTACGACCAATTGGTTAAAAGCCAACTGCTCTACCAACTGAGCTAACGAC
>Ga0247742_10001932_pt1 | contig 13897 bp, 10 predicted proteins | sample UWRJL208509C2_FD_180944 | JGI IMG/M metagenome (GOLD analysis project Ga0247742, IMG submission 180944) | Plant litter microbial communities from Arlington Agricultural Research Station in Wisconsin, United States - UWRJ-L208-509C-2 | ecosystem: Environmental > Terrestrial > Plant litter >...
CCGGCCTCCGTCGATCTTGACCGGGATCACCGGCACGCAGCCATTGTCCTCGCCCAGCGCCTCGCCCGTGACGAGCGAGATCCGCCAATTGTGCAGCGGGCAGGTCACCGTCGTGTCGTGTACGATCCCCTGGCTGAGTGGGCCGGCCTTGTGCGGGCATTGGTTGGCGAGCGCGTAGACCTCGCCATTGGCGGTATGAAAGATGGCGATCTCGCGCCCGCCACGCACCGGCAGCGTGCGGGCACCCAGCGCGGGGAGTTGATCGACCGGCCCGATATCGAGCCATTCACCGTGCAGCGTCATGCGGTCACCAAAGGCCGGATCTCGGCAAGATGTTGATGGAGTTTGTAGTCTTCGCCGGCCGCACGCTTCGCCCAGGGATCATCCTGCATGAAGCTTTGCGAATAGAGGAAGCGTGCGCGCAACGCCTCGCGCCCGGCCACGTCATCGACGATCCGCTCACGGATATAGTCGAGCCCGACGCGCTCGACCCACGGTGCGGTGCGGTCGAGGTAGCGCGCTTCCTCGCGGTAGAGCTGGATGAAGGCGGCGCAATAGTCGAGCGCCTCCTGTTCGGTCGCGACCTTGTACAGAAAATCGGTGCCGCGCAGCTTGATGCCGCCATTGCCGCCGATCGAGATTTCGTAGCCGCTCTCGACGCAGATCACGCCGATATCCTTGATGCTCGCCTCCGCGCAGTTCCGCGGGCAGCCCGACACGGCGATCTTGAACTTGTGCGGCATGAAGCTGCCCCAGGTCATCTGCTCGATGCGGATGCCGAGACCTGTCGAATCCTGCGTGCCGAAACGGCACCATTCGGAGCCGACGCAGGTCTTCACCGTGCGCAACGCCTTGGCATAGGCATGGCCGCTGACCATCCCAGCGGCGTTCAGGTCCGCCCAGACGGCGGGCAAATCCTCCTTCTTGATGCCGAAGATATCGAGCCGCTGTCCGCCCGTCACCTTCAGCATGCGCGCCTCGTATTTCTCGGCGACGTCGGCGATCGCGCGCAATTCCGTGGGATTGGTCACCCCGCCCCACATGCGCGGGACGACCGAATAGGTGCCGTCTTTCTGGATGTTGGCGTGCAGCCTTTCGTTGACGAAGCGCGACTGGTTGTCGTCGATGAACTCACCCGGCCACGCGCACAGCAGATAGTAATTGAGCGCGGGGCGACACGACGAGCAGCCGTCAGGCGTGGTCCAGTGCAGTTCCTGCATTACCTGCGGAATCGCCTTCAACTGCTTGTCGAGGATCAGCCGGCGGACGTCCTCGTGGGTGAAGCTGGTGCATTTGCACACAGTCGGCGCGGCGCGCTCGCCTTCGAACGCTTCGCCGAGCGTGACCGCCAGCAGCCCTTCGACAAGCCCGGTGCAGGAGCCGCACGACGCGGACGCCTTGGTGCAGGCGCGCACCGCGTCGAGCGTGCAGGCGCCGCCCTCGATCGCCGCCACCACCTTGCCCTTGGACACGCCGTTGCAGCCGCAGATTTCAGCATCGGCGGGGAGCGCTGCAACGGCGGCGTTAGGGTTTGCGTCGGTTCCTCCCGATGCGAACGCCTGCCCGAAGATCAGCGCGTCGCGGATCTCGGCGACGTCGTGTTGCTTGCGGAGCAGGTCGAAATACCAATTGCCGTCCTGTGTATCGCCGTAGAGCACCGCACCGATCAACCGATTGCCCTTGACGATCACGCGCTTGTACACGCCGCGGGAAGCGTCACGCAGGACGATATCCTCGCACCCCTCGCCACCCGAGAAATCGCCCGCCGAGAACACGTCGATCCCCGACACCTTGAGCTTGGTCGAGGTGACCGAGCCGATGTAGCCCGACGGCGACGCGACCAGCCCGTCGGCGAGGGCACGGCACATGTCCCACAAAGGTGCTACGAGGCCATAGACCTGACCCTGATGCTCGACACACTCGCCGACCGCGAGAATGTCCGCGTCCGAGCTGACGAGGTGATCGTCGACATGCACGCCGCGCCCGATCGCGAGGCCGGCATCGCGCGCGAGCTTGACGTTGGGGCGGATGCCGACCGCCATCACCACGATCGCGGCGGGGATCTCGCGCCCGTCCTTCAGCCGCACGCCTTCGACCCTGCCGCGCCCATAGATCTCGGCGGTGTCGGCGCCGGTCAGAATGGTCTGGCCGCGCCGTTCCAGCTCGCTCTTAAGCAGCCACGCCGCCGCCTCGTCGAGCTGGCGCTCCATCAGCGTCGGCATGATGTGCAGCACCGTCACCTTCATGCCGCGCAAGGCGAGGCCGTGCGCTGCCTCAAGCCCGAGCAGACCGCCGCCGATCACGACGGCATCCCCGCCGGCGTCCGCCGCGCGCAGCATCGCGCCGACATCGTCCATGTCGCGGAACGTCACCACCCCGTCGAGGTCGCGGCCCGGCACGGGGATGATGAACGGATCGGAGCCGGTGGCGAGGATCAGCTTGTCGTAGCTTTCGGTACGACCCGAGCGCGCCGTAACCGTCCTGATCCTGCGGTCGATCGCCACCACCGGATCGCCCGCGACGAGTTCGATCGCATTGTCGGCATACCAGGCGAGATCGTTGATGACGATGTCGTCGAAACTCTTGTCTCCCGCGAGCAGGGGTGAGAGCATGATGCGGTTGTAGTTCACGCGCGGCTCGGCACCGAAGATGGTGATGCGGTAGCGCGATGCGTCGCGGGCAAGGATTTCCTCGACCGCGCGGCATCCGGCCATGCCGTTGCCGATGACGATGAGGTGCGGTTTCAAATCGGTCACGAGAGGCTCCATTCGAGCGAGAGCCACAGCTTCCTAGTATCGGTCGCGAAGCCGTGGGCGCGGTAGTCGGCGTATTTGACGAGCGCGGTGTAGCGGCCGCGCTTCGCGCTCGCCTGCAGGTCGATTTCATCGCCGTAGCGGCGTTCGAGTCGGTCGCTCGAGAAGCGGTGGTAGACGGCGGTCAGCCCGATCGCGTCGAGGCCCGCCACCGTCTTCCAGCCGTAGCCAGCCGATTGGTAGAGATCGCGTAGACCATCGGGCGGGGTGACGAGGAACTTGTCGACCCAGCCGTTGAACTTGTGCAATGTGGCGAGCGGGGTCTGGAAACTGGTGACGGCGACGCCTCGGTCGGCACCAAGCACCTCGTAGCCGGCACCCAGCGTGAACGCCTTCACCGACAGCCCAAGTTCGCCAAGATAATAATCGGCGCGATAGCGATTGGGGTTGCGGTGATAGTCGCTTTGCGTCGCGTAGCTCGCCGCATAGGTCAGCTTGACGATCGTGTTCAGCGGCAAGGCACCCGCAAACCTGCCGCCGTAGGTTTGGCTGCTGTTCGCGAACACCAGCCGTTCGTCCTGATCGACCAGATAGGCGAAGCCGGTGAGGGTGCCGATCTTGGTCGCATAGGCCAGATTGCCGAACACGTTGTCGCCGCCGATCTCGCTGAGCCGCGTCGGGCCGTATCGGTTGCCGCCGTCGACACCCCAGATCGTGCGGACGGTGTCGGCGTAGGTGAGGTCCGCCTTCACGCCCCTGATGCCCGACCATTCGATCCGCGCCGCGTCGAAGGTTTGCTCGTTGTCGCGCCACGCGACCGAGCCGACGAAGCGCTGATCGTCGAGGTTGATGCGCTGGCGGCCGACCGTCACGACCGTTTTGGAGAAGCCGCGATATTGCAATTGCAGCCGGTTGAGTTCGACATTCTGCGGGTCGCCGACCAGCGGGTAGGCGGCCTTGCCGTTGACGCCGCTGTTGTAGGCAGGGTCGATCGCCAGCGTGGCCTCGCTCTCGGCGAGCAGCGCGACGTCGCCGCTCTTCGCTTCGAACCCGGCGCGGATGCGCGCGGTAAGGGCGTCGGCATCCTTGGCCAGCGGCACCTGCTCGACATGCTCGTAGCGTAGGCGTACGTCGATCAGCGGCTTGAGATCGATCGGATCGGCCAGCGCGGGTGTCGCCACCAGCCCGCCCAGCGCGAGCAGCGGAAACGCGCGCATCAAACCCGCGCCCCGTTCGCGCCGGCGCCCCAGGTCGCGCGCCAGCGGTTCTTGACCACGGTCAGCCCGCCGAGTGCGACCAGCGCCAGGACCGCAAAGATCAGGAAACCCGCCTGCGGCGTGCCGGTCAACTGCTTGGCGAGGCCGAGCGAGGAGGCGAGATAGAAGCCGCCGACGCCGCCGCCGAAGCCGACCAGCCCGGTCATGATGCCGATCTCCGCGCCGAACCGCTGCGGCACGAGCTGGAACACCGCGCCATTGCCGAAGCCGAGCGTTCCCATCACCAGCAGGAACAAGGCGAGCGCGAGCGGCAGCGAGGTCGTGCCCAGGCTGATCGCGACCAGCAATGCGGCGGCGAGCGCATAGACGAAGGTCAGCGTGCGGATGCCGCCGATTGTGTCGGCGACCGCGCCACCGATCGGCCGCACCAGCGACCCGGCGAACACGCAAGCGGCGGTGCAATAGCCCGCGATCACCGGGGTCAGCCCGAAACTGTCGGTGAAATAGATCGAGAGGCTCGACGACAGGCCGACGAACCCGCCGAACGTCACGCCGTAGAACAGCATGAACCACCAGGCATCCTGATGCTTCAGCACGGTGAGATAGGCGGTGACCGGCTTGGGCGCGGGCTGGCTCGGCGAATCCTTGGCCATCACCAGATAGACCACGAACACGATCGCGAGCGGGATCACGGCGAGGCCAAGCACCGCGTTCCAGCCCAACGCCTTGGCCAGCAGCGGCGCGAACAGCGACGCGAGCACGGTGCCCGAATTGCCCATGCCGGCGATACCCATCGCCTTGCCCTGATGCTCGGGCGGATACCAGCGCGAGGCGAGCGGCAGTGCCACCGCGAAGCTCGCGCCGGCAAAGCCGAGCACCACGCCGATCGCAAGCGTACCCTCATAGCTGTGCACGCCGAAGCACCAGGCGATCGACAGCCCGGCGATCACGATCACCTGACCGATCACGCCGGTGCGCTTCGGGCCGATCCGATCGACCAGCACGCCGTTGACCAGACGCAGGATCGCGCCCGCCAGTGTCGGCACCGCGACCATGAAACCCTTCTGCGCAGGGGTGAGCCCAAGATCCTTCGAGATGATCGGCGCGAGCGGGCCGAGCAACACCCAGACCATGAAGGCGAGGTCGAAATAGAGGAATGCCGCGATCAGCGTCGGCCGGTGCCCGGCGTTCCAGAAGGCGGACGTGTCCTTGCTTGCGGTTGCCGCGCGCTTCCCCGGCGCTCCAGCAGCCATCGTCATCTGAATCTGCGTCATCGTCTCGATCCCCTTCGAGCAAACGCAAAAAAGCCGCCGCGACGCCCGCAATGATGCGGGACGCAGCGGCGACTTTGCCAAATTCGGTGATATCGCGGGGCTACTCCGTTGCAGCCACCAGTCGATGGAAACAAAAATGCCTGCGAATCACATCGAGCGCAAGCGATTTTTGCGGTGCAGCGAAATCACCCGTCGCCAAAGCCCGCGAGATAGGCGTCGAGCGCCTCGGGATCGAAGCTGCGCGCATCGAAGAACCGATCCGCGCCGAGGATCAGGCGCCCCTGTGTGGTGCCCACGCCCAGCCCGTCGATGATGCCGCCCTCCAGCTTGGAACTCGCCCCCGGCAAGGGCACGCCAAGCGGCCGCAACGCCGCGCGGTACACGTCCGGCCGGAACACGCGCTGCGCCGTCTGGTACGCCGCATCGTCCGGCGTGACATGCCGTGCGAGGCACATCTGCGCGTAGAGCCACGCCGCCTGGCTGATCCAGGGAAAGTTCGCCGCCTCGCGGTGCTGGAACATGAAATCGGGCACATGCACGGCGTCGGAGCCGCGCGCGAACACGATGCGATCGGAAATGGCGTGGCGGATCAGATCGGCCGAGCCGTCGAGATATTCGGGCCGCGCCAGAACGCGAGCGATCTCCTCGCCTCGTGCCGGATCGACGAACGCCTGTCCGGCGCGGTACAGCGCGCGCAGCAATCCGTGTGTGGTCTTATACTCGACCATACGCTCGGTACGCATTGCCAGCACCTTCTCGACGCCGCGCAGCCAGATTTGCGAGGTGACCGCGACGATCACGCCCGCGCCACGGTCGACCGCGACGCTGTTCCACGGCTCGCCAACGCAAATACCGTCGACCTCGCCCTCGGCCAGCGCATCGGCGACGAAGGGCGGTGCTACCGTAACGATCTCAACATCGTGGTCAGGATCTATCCCGCTGCCGATCAGCCAATAGCGCAGCATGTAATTGTGGCTTGAGTAGCGATGCACCACGCCGAAGCGCAGCGGTTTGCCCGCATCGCGCGCAGTCCGAGCCGCCTCGGCGAGTCGCAGCCCGATCGCGGCGACATCGCCCAGCCCGCCGACGGTGGTGATCCGTGCCGCGAGATCGGCGCGCACGGTCACGGCGTTGCCGTTGAGCCCGAGCACAAACGGCACCGACAGCGGCATCGCCGGGCGTCCCAGTCCGAGCGTTGTCGCGATCGCCAACGGCGCGAGCAGATGCGCGGCATCGCTGTGGCCGTAGAGGAGACGATCGTTGACGGTCGCCCAACTCATGTCGCGCACCAGCGTCAGGTCGATGCCCTCCGCCTCGGCAAAGCCGAATTCGCGCGCGAGGATCGGCAGCGCGGCGTCGACCAAGGGCAGGAAGCCGAGGCGGAACGGCGTGTCGCTCATAGATCACCCATCAATCGGTCGGCCGTGACCAGTGCGTCTGCGACGTCGGCGATCCGGCGCCCGCTATCCATCGCCGCCTTGCGCAACGCGGAGTAGGCGGCGGGCTCGTCGATGCCCCGGCGTTTCATCAACAGGCGTTTGGCCTGATCGACCACGTCGCGCTCCGCCAGCGCGGTGCGTGCCTCGTCGAGTTCGGCGCGAAGCCGCGAAAACGCTCGGAAGCGCCGTATCGCCAGTTCGAGCACCGGCTTGATCCGTTCCTTCTTCAGCCCGTCGACGACATACGCCGAAACGCCGGCGTCGATCGCCGCCTCCATCGCCGAGCTGTCGCTCTGATCGACGAACATCGCAACCGGTCGGGCCATCGCCCGCGACAACGCAAACAGTTCTTCCAGCTCGTCCCGGTGCGGATTGGCGAGGTTGATGAGTACGACATCGGGCGACATCGCCTCGAGCCGGGCTGCGATGCCCTTGCGGTCGACGAACACCGTCACGTCGCGCATACCGGCTTCGCGCAGCCCCTCTTCGATCACCGCGGCGCGCGCAGGGCTTTCGTCGACAATCGCGATCCGCACATTCCGTTCCTCGCTGGCCGTGGCTTAGCCGCGAGATGTCGCTTCGTCCAACCGCAGATGCGGGCGGATACCCTCGAACGAGGGCTGCTGTCGCAACTCGACCAAAGGATCGTGCTTTTACCAATAGTCGATCCGAAATCAGTCAAGCCGTAATCGGTCAGTCTTGCCTGCTTAATGCCGTTGCACGCCATAATCGCGAACGTCGGCTTCGGTCGGAGGCTGTCGTTCAGGCCTTGCGGCAGGAATGTCGGAAAAGTTGTCTAATTGATTCCTGCATTGCTCTTCCTTTTTCCCGTTCGCCAATGGTTGTCTTCGAGGTCATCGGACAGCTGAGGCAGCTTCACGTCCGAGCCTTCATGATCGCGGCCGAGCGGAATAGGTGGACGTCTCTGAGTCCCAAACGAGGTTTGACCCTCTACTTTTCTGACGAGATCGTCCTGGGCATGGCTGAGCGGGATGAGGAACGCCGGGGATCAGGCCCAGCGAAACTCGGTCTCGTTCAGCCAAAGCGAATGGAGTAATGCGGCGAGCTTCCGTGCGACGGCCGTTCTGGCACGCCTGGGCCCTTTGGCTTCCGCGATTTTCCTGCCCCACGCCTGAAGGGCAAACGGCCGCTTCACCTGCGACAGCGCGACGTTGGCCGCTTCGTAAAGCGCCTTACGCAACATGGGATCTCCCGCCTTGGAGATATGTCCGCTCACATCGCGTTCTCCCGATTGACTGCGTCGGGGGACAAGCCCCGCATAGGCGCCGACATCCTCGCTTCTCGCGAAACGGTGGGGGTCTTCGATGGTAGCAGTGAAGGTGAGAGCCGTGATCGGTCCGACACCAGGAACGCTCATCAGCCGGGCGCAGACCTCGTCCGCCTTTGCCCGATCGTTGAGCAGGCGATTGGAGGCGCGCAGTTGCTCCTCGATGGCTTCCATGGCGGCAATAAGCGGGGCGAATAGAGCCTTCAGATCTGGGCGCTGGGCATAGAAGGCGGCCAAGCGTTCGGCACGCCGACCCGGTGTTCTGGCGGTGCCCATGCGCAGGCCGAACAGCTTCAGGAGCCCACGCAACTGATTGGCCATGGACGTCCGCGCGGTGATGAGCTGGGCGCGAATACGGAGGGCTGCCCTGTCGATATGCGTGGCCGACGCTTTCATGTGAACCCGCTTGTACCAGCCAGTGCGGGCCAGCTGCGCGAGCCCTTCTGCATCGTGCACATCACTTTTGTTTACCCGCGCGGAAAGGACACCCTTGGCATGCCGCGCACAGATGCACTCGACCGGGATGTCGCGTTCAACCAGCCCGTGGTACAGGAAAGTCGAAAGCGTTCCCGTCTCCAGCACCACGCGGCCCAGCTCGGCACAATGCCTGTTGAGCCATTTGGCCAAAACGTCGGGATCGCTCACGACAACATCCCGACGTAAAACCTTACCGTCGGCATCGACCACGCAGATATGCGTCGTCTTGTCGCTCACATCCAATCCTGCGTACATCGACATCGGTCCCTCCTGCATTGAAGCGCCAAGGCGACTTCGTACCATGCACGAGGGTGGCTACATCAATTACGCGGTGTCCCAAAAGCACGGTGAAGAGGCCCCTCGCCGGAGGCGAGGAGCCATCGGGTCAGATTTCGGTGTTCTCGGCAAGGGCAAGCGCGTCTTCCACGTCAATGCCGAGATAGCGCACTGTGTTCTCGATCTTGCTATGGCCGAGAAGAATCTGGACGGCACGAAGGTTGCCGGTCGCCCTGTATATGATCGAAGCCTTCGTTCGGCGAAGCGAGTGCGTGCCATACTCGCTTCGCATCAGACCGACGCCAGTCACCCATTCATCGACCAGCCGTGCATACTGGCGGGTGCTGAGATGCCCGCTATGATCAATCCGGCTGGGAAAGACATAGTCGTCCACTGCGCCGCCCCGCCGTTCAAGCCACGCCAACAGGCTGGTCCGAGCGTCCGGAAGCAATTCGAACTGAACCGGCCGACCGGTTTTCTGTTGCATCACGATCGCGCGCGTTCGGATCTGCCCGCCGCTGACAAGGTCGCGGATCTTTATCTGCACTAGGTCGCAGCCCCGGAGTTTGCTGTCGATTGCAAGGTCGAACAGCGCCCGATCTCGCAAGCGGCGGCGCTGATTGAGGTAAAATCGGATCTCCCATATTTGCTTCGGTTTCAGCGCGCGTTTCGCGCCGACGGTCCGTCCGGCATTCCAGACTGGGCGCTTTGTCGCGGTGGGTTCGGTCTCAGGCATCTCCATGATCATTCTCCGATGGCCAGAGTGGCCGTCGGAAGAACGCTTTGGCGCCTAGTAAGCAGGGATACCCCGGGGCACCTGCCGACCAGTTTAAGTCATTCCGCGGTGGACGCTTGAACGTCCGCTCGCGCCTGAACCGGTCATTCGTACGAAATTCAGCACCCTGACGTCTGCGGGACCAATTGTTGCCGTTCATCCTCATAGCAAAGGATCTTGAGATCGGTGTTACATCGAGGCAACAAGCAGCTTTCGAAACCGGGATGGTTGAAAGCTGATGGGGTGGACGCCCCCCGACGGCATCAATGTGCCAGAGTGGAGGTGTTGATTCACCACTGAGGGAGGCGTCCGTGTCGCAGGTTATCACAATCGGTCTGGATATCGCCAAGAACGTTTTTCATGCGCACGGCGCAGACGAGCGCGGTGCGATGGTCTTCAGTCGGAAGCTGACGAGAGGCAAGCTGCTCGACTTCTTCGCCGGTCAGCCGACGTGCGTGGTTGCGCTCGAAGCGTGCGGCGGCGCGCATCACTGGGCGCGCGAGCTGCAGGCGATGGGACACGAGGTGCGGCTGATCCCGCCAGCGTACGTGAAGCCGTTCGTGAAACGGCACAAGAACGACGCGATCGACGCGGAGGCGATCTGCGAAGCGGCGCAGCGCCCCGGCATGCGCTTCGTCGCGGTGAAGAGCGAGGAGCAGCAAGCGGCCGGGCTCGTGTTCCGCACCCGCGATCTGGTGGTGCGTCAGCGCACCCAGCTCATCAACGCGATCCGGGGCCACTTGGCGGAATATGGTTGGGTGGCACCGCGCGGGACTGCGCACATGACGATGCTGGCTGATCTTCTGGAGGATGAGGAGATGACCTCGACCCTGCCGGAGGCGGCACGACCGATGTTCAAGCTTATGGTCGACCTGCTGGGCGAGCTCGGCAAGCAGATCGCCGCGCTCGACCGCGAGATCGCGCGGCGGGCGAAGGAGGATGAGGCGGCTCGACGGCTGATGACCATCCCGGGTATCGGACCCATTGCAGCGACGGCGATTATCGCGCTCGCTCCGCCGCTCGAGACGTTCCGCAAAGGCCGCGACTTCGCGGCGTGGCTTGGTCTTGCGCCGCGCCAGCACTCGACCGGTGGCAAGCAGCGGCTCGGCAGCATATCGAAGATGGGTGAGCGAACGATCAGACGGCTGCTGATTATCGGCGGCAGCTCCATGGTGCGCCAGGCCTCTCGCCACGGTGCGCCAGCGGGTTCGTGGCTGGAGCGGATGCTGGCACGCAAGCCGCGCATGCTCGTCTCGGTTGCGCTGGCGAACAAGATGGCGCGCATGGTCTGGGCGCTGCTCACCAAAAAGGAGGATTACAGGGCTCCGGCAGCGGTCGCGGCGTAAGCCGGGACGGCGGTCAGAGGCGTCGGGGACGTAGGCGGTCGAAGGAGGGTATGGCACAACAGTCGGCGAGACGGGGCTGGAAGAACCAGGGAATGGCAGAGCGCCACCCAAGCGCGCAAAGCTGAAATGGATCCGGTCCGCGAACTCCCATACTGGCCCGCAGCTATGGCGCTGCTCATCGAGGCCGGACAGATGACAGCATCCGACTACGTGCCAACACACCCCGATTTACCGCTTGCATCCGAAGGGGCGTCCACAGATGTCATTCCGCGCCAAAGCATAGCCGCATCGTTGGATGTGCAAGACTGGTGGCCTCGGGTCCGGCAGGCTCCGGATGGCAAACCATGGCTAGCTATCTCTCGCGACATCCCGAAAAACGATGGTTAATCGAGAACGGAAAGCGGTTCTCGAAACTCACCTCTGGTGAGAGTATTGAAGATCAGCCAGCTTCGAATTGGCGAGGTAGCTTGGTGCGGCCGCCTTCCGTATTGTGACGACATGAACATAGGCCAACTCGACGCCGCGATCTGGGCGGGAGCCGTCGGCACAATCCTTCTGCTGGCATGGCTCCTGCTGGGCCACCGCCGACAGGTTGGCTTGCCCGCTGCTGTGTTCCCCCCGTTTGCGCCGTGCCTTGCCGGCTTCGTCATCGGCAACACGCCCATCACCGCACTAGCCCCGGCCGGGATCGTCGGCGCCATTCGCTCATATCGTGAGCGGTTTCGCCGTCGTCTTCCTATGGTGGCGGTCATCCACACGCGGCATTCCGCGCACATCGGTTGGAAGCAGCGGCTCGATCCGGGTCCACTGCGCATCGGAAAACCAAAAGAAATCCGCCATTTCACCGCCTCGTCATCGAGGCACTGAATCATGATCTCGCGAATTTGAAATCCCGTTATTGGGTCCGGACCCTAGCGACTGAATGCAATGAAGTGAGTTCAAACAGGCTCGCGCGGCGTTCTACAGCACCATCTCCAAGCACGCCCCCTCGGGGGAAGGAACGCTGCCGATGGCCCCGCCATGCAGCAGCACGATCTGCCGCGCGAAGCTGAGACCGACACCGGTGCCGGTGCGCTTGGTGGTGAAGAAGGGCAGAAAAACGTCCTGGAGGTATTTTTCTGGGATGCCTGGGCCGTTGTCAGATACCGTAATCTTGGTGCGCCCGTCGGACAAGGCGGCGATCGACAATGCGACACGCGGCACCGTGGTATGCTCGGAAGCGGCTTCGGCTGCGTTTTTCATCAGGTTCAAGACGACCTGAGTCAGCAGGTCGATGTCGCCGTTCACAACCGGGTTTGCGGAGCCCGCTGAGACGTCAAGCCGCACGCGCTGCCCCAGCGTACTGGCCGAGAATAACCGTGCGAGTTGTTCGCTCCAGGCGCGCGCATCGAACGGGGCGATCGTCACCGCCGGCGCCTGCGCAAACACACGATAGGTGTCAACGAAATGCATGATAGCCTCGGCGCGCTTGGCGAGCGTCTCTACCGCCATGCGCGCGTCGGCGATGCGTCCATCGACGCCCTCGTCGAGCCCCGCCATCAGCGTCGCCGCGCTCGCGGCAAGTGACGTGACCGGCGTCATCGAATTCATGATTTCGTGCGTTAGGACCCGCACCAGATCGGCCTGCACCGCGACCTCGGCGACGTCGAGTTCGTGCTGGATGATCTGTACAGCCACGATCCGCCAAGATGCGCCGCCGCGCTCGACGCTCGTCACTGCGATCGTGGCGCGTTGCGGAAGTCCGTCGACCAGCAGATGCGTCGAACGTCGTCCGATCGGCGTCGTGCGCAGCGCCTCGACAAACGGCAAGCCGAGCGGCGCGAAATCAGCGAGGCGCGGGCCCTTCACCCCGGCAAATAGCCGCCGCGCCGCCTTGTTGACTATTTCAACGCGGTCCTCGCCGTCGATCGCGAGCAACGGCGTTGGCGCGCCATCGACCAGCGCACTGGCAAAGCGGTTCTGCCCGGCGCTTTCGGCGAGCGTCGCGCGCAAGCCGCGAATCGAGGCATCGAAGGCCTGCCCAAGCTCATCGAACCCGGCACCGCGCCCCGGTTGCCCGAACGACTTCACCAGATCGCGCTGCTCCAGTGCGGTGACGAAGCGCGCAAGCTCGACATTGGTGCGCCGCGCCAGCGACCATACCGCCACGCCGGACCAGACCATCGCGGCGCCCACCACGAGCGTGGTGACCGGCAAACGATCACGCACGACAAGCCACCCGAATAACAGCACCGCGCCCGCGAAGATCGTCAGCCGCAGCGCCAATCGGATGTCGAAGCGGCGGCTAAAGCCCATGCTTTTCCATGCGCCGGTAGAGGGTGCCGCGCGTCAGGCCGAGTTCCGCCGCGGCGTTGGAGATGTTAAACGCGTGCTTTTTCAGCGCCCGTTCGACCAGAAGCCGCTCGGCACGGTCAAGGTTAAGATCAGACGGCGTCAGTTCGGCGGGAGTAGTGGCCAAAGGCGCTGATGCGCCGCGTGCGAGCGGGAAGTCGCTTGCGGTAAAACGCTCGCCCTCAGCCAGGATGACTGCACGCTCGGCAGCATGGCGCAGCGCGCGGACGTTACCGGGCCAGGCGTAGGCGACGAGCTCTGCCAGCACCCCGGGAGGCAGCGTGCGCTCAGGCTTGGCGTACTTGCGCGCATAAAATTCGAGAAAGTGTGCCAGCAGCAACGGGATGTCCTCGCGGCGGTCGCGGAGCGGCGGCAGCTCAATTTCTACGGTGTTGAGGCGGAACAGCAAATCCTGGCGGAACCGCGCCTCATCGCCCAATTGCGACGGGGAAAGGTTGGTTGCCGAGACGACGCGCACATCGATTGGAACGGGTCGGTTGGCACCAACCGGTGTTATCTGGCGCTGCTCGAGTGCGGTCAGTAATTTCGGCTGGAGATGAAGCGGCAGGTTCCCCACTTCGTCGAGGAACAACGTGCCGCCGTCCGCCGCCTGTAGCCGCCCAATGCGATCAGCACGCGCATCGGTAAAGGCGCCTTTCACGTGCCCGAAGAGCTCGGAATCGAACAGGCTTTCGGAGACGGCACCGAGATCGACCGACAC
>Ga0247742_10001933_pt1 | contig 13890 bp, 12 predicted proteins | sample UWRJL208509C2_FD_180944 | JGI IMG/M metagenome (GOLD analysis project Ga0247742, IMG submission 180944) | Plant litter microbial communities from Arlington Agricultural Research Station in Wisconsin, United States - UWRJ-L208-509C-2 | ecosystem: Environmental > Terrestrial > Plant litter >...
GTTGGTCACCGCCGATCCCTACTCGAAGATCGTCGACCCTGAAGACCGCAATACCACCATGCTGTTCGGCGATGCCGCCACCGCCACCTGGATGGGCGAAGATGCGCCCTGGCAGCTGGGCAAGGCAAAATTCGGCACCGACGGCTCCGGTGCGCCCTTCCTGAAAACCACTAACGGCGTGTTCTTCATGAACGGCCGTCAGGTGTTCAACTTCGCACTGCTCAAGGTCCCGGCGCATTTGCATGAACTGCTGGAAGAGTCGGGTTTGCAATCGTCCGACATCGACGCGTTCTGCATCCATCAGGGCAGTGCTGCCATCGTCGATGCCGTGGCGCGCCGCTTTGAAGGCGAGCCAGAGAAATTTCTGAAAGACATGCTCGAGACCGGTAACACCGTGTCATCAAGCATTCCGCTGCTGCTGGAAAAGCACGTGATCGATTCCAAGTGGAAGCGCATTGCGGTGAGTGGCTTTGGTGTGGGCTTGTCATGGGGTTCGGCGATCATCTATCGTCCTTGACTTGACGAGCGACCCTGAACGGCGACCTGATCATCAGGTCGCCGTTTTGCTTTTGGTGCCGATCACACTCGATGGATAGCGGTGATGAGTGAAATCTTTGAGCGCAATTGTGCTGTCCTTGAACAACGCTGGCCCCGACTGCTGCAGCGCCTGCTCAACGAGGACGTCGAGTCAGTGGCCGTTGAGCTGGTGGAGGGGCGCACCCCGACCCTGAGCGTGTCCGGCATCCAGTTGACCAGTCGCCATGACCGGCTCAAGGAAGCACAACTTCAGGCAGACAGCCTGCCCGCCGATGCCGCACTGGTGCACGTCTATGGCACCGGCCTGGGCGACCTGCCGCGTGTGCTGTTGGCTCGCGAGTCCCTTGAACGGCTGCATGTGCATATTCTCAATGGCGCCTTGTTTGCGGTTGTGCTCAATCTGCTGGAGCAGGAAGACTGGCTGTCCGATCCAAGGGTTACGCTTGGATATGCCGGCGACGAGCCTGAAATCAAACTGCCGTTTTTCGCCTTGCCTGCCGAGCTGGTGCTGGCCGACGACTCCAGTGCGCGGATCAGGGATCGATTGGTCAGTGAAGTGCATCTTGGCTTCAGCAATCTGGGGTTCGATCCACAGGACGAGGATAACCAGCGGCATCTTCAGCAGGGTCTGGCGCTGCTGCAAAGCGACATGGACGTGCGCGCGTTGTTTGGCACTCAGCCCGGCCGAGAGGTTTTTGTCATCGCCACCGGCCCGAGCCTGCAGCAACATCTGCCGCGGTTGCTGGCGATCCGGAATGCAACTGAGCGACCACTCTTGATCTGTGTCGACACGGCGCTCGTTCCGCTGCGCCAGCACGGCATCGACCCGGATGTTGTGGTCAGCATCGATCATCACATCAGCGTTCGGCACCTGATGCCCGAGAACACCGCACACATCACGCTGGTGTACCTGCCTCGGCTGAACGCAGACGTCCTTGGCGCCTGGCAGGGGCCGCGGTATGTCGGTTATTCAAACAGCCCGATGTATGAGCAGATTCGCCAGCAAATCCCCCGGGCCATCCTGTTTGCCGGCGGCAGTGTGATTCATCCGGCGATCGATCTGGCGGTGCAGATGGGCGCTGCCCGCATCACCCTGTTTGGCGCCGACTTCGCCTTCCCCGGCGACAGAACCCACACGGGCTGGCACGAGGGCGACCTGGGACCGGCAGCCAACATCTCTCGGCACTGGGTACTGGACGGGCGGGGCAACAAGGTGAAAACCCAACTCAACTTTCGCGGTTACTTGATTGCGCTGGAGCGCTACATCAGCCGCCACCCCCAGGTGAGCTTCTTCAACACCAGCCGCGACGGCGCACTGATTGTCGGCACCACCCTCGACCCGGACTGGACTGCGCCATGATTGCCTCTACCAGCATCATTACCGAGGCCCGCCGCTGCGCCGACCTTTTCCGGCTGGGCCGCGACATCGAAGCCGCCCTCGTTATGGTCGAACTGATCGATGCAGCCATGCCGCGCTTCGCCACGCGCCCAGCCGCCGAGCAACACGCCTGCAGCCAGGTGCTCGGTGCCATCCTGGACTGTCAGGAACGGCAGGACTGGATTGGATTGGCCGATTGGCTGGAAGTTGAATTTGTGGGGCTGATGCAGAGCTGAGTTTCAATTGACTCACCAATCAATGAAACTTCCTACGATACGTTGTTATTGATTTATATACCTGGCTCAAGCAAATACGGCTTGGGCCAATTTTTTTGAATTTATTTAACGTTTATAGATATTCAATAAAAGCGCGAAGTTATCCGCTTTCTTATCCGACATCTGTCGTGATGGCACAGTTTGCAAGTGCTGAACATGGTTAAAGCCTCTTTGTGATTCGTCGATAACGAAGTTGTAGGTTTTCTGGGTGACATGGATGTTACCTGTTTCGGAAAGCCAGCCGTTTCCAATACGAGGGATCTTAAAATGGCTTTAACCGTTAATACCAATATTGCTTCGTTATCTGTTCAGCGGAATTTGAATAACGCATCTGAATCTCTAAGTACCGCCATGACACGTCTGTCATCGGGGCTGCGAATCAACAATGCGAAGGATGACGCGGCGGGCATGCAGATCGCCACGCGGCTGACTACTCAAATACGCGGCCTGACCGTTGCAGCCAGGAACGCAAATGATGCGATCTCTCTGATTCAAACAACAGAGGGTGCATTGCAGCAGTCGATAGGTATTCTTCAGCGCATGCGGGAACTGGCAGTCCAAGCGAAGAACGGCAACAACAGTCCAAGTGATCGTGCAGCTTCAAATAAGGAATTCGGTGAAAAGGTCGCAGAGTTAAATCGCCTCGCTGGCAGTACAAAGTTCGGGCAGGATTTGAAATTGCTCGACGGAAGTGCGGGAGTGCTGACGTTCCATGTAGGAGCAAATGTGGGGGCAGACGAACAAATTGATATTGCCCTGACCCAAAGTTTTTCCGCAACCGCGATGTTTACGGCTAAAGCTGACATTGCTGTCTCGGCTGCTGTTGCTGGCGTTGCTGCTGCAGGTGGTAATCCAGCCACACCGGCGGTTGTCGGCAACAAAGCCGTCGTTGTAGGCGATGACATTACGCCGAAGATTGACGGTACCGGTATCTACGAAGGCCTTGCCCGAGCCAATCCTCTTGCACCGACTGCAGAGGAACTGGCGCTGGAATCGGCAGTGGCGGGAAAGAACATCGACGAGGCCATTCTGCAGATCGATCAGGCGCTGGCCACAGTGTCTGCCGCCACGGCCGAGCTGGGCGCCAAGCAGAACCGCCTGACCTCGACCATCGCTAACATCACCAACATCGTCGAGAACGTCACTGCCTCTCGTGGCCGTATAGAAGACGTCGACTTCGCCGCCGAAACCGCCGAACTTACCAAGCAGCAAACCCTGCAACAGGCCTCAACGGCGGTCCTGGCGCAGGCCAATCAGTTGCCGGCGGCAGTGCTTAAGCTGCTGCAATAAGGCTTTATCGCTCTTTAACAACTTCATCCGTTTCTCTTTCGCATGATGAATCCAGACATCCTCACGGGGGTGTCTGGATTGAAACTCTTTGCCCGACAGGGGGTTAGCGTCGCGATTAAAGCTTGGAGAGATTGCGCCGAAACCATAGGTATCCCCCGTCAAAAGCAGGGGTGGCGCTCTGGTGGCAAATAAATTTCAAATTGTCCTCAAGCTCCTTGCAGATACGACGATAACTATTACGAAGGTTCTCTAGGCCAACCCGGCAGTTGCCAGGGCCGGAAAGCCGCAGTACCCAAATCATTGAGGAATTCATCATGTCTTTAGGCGTAAACACCAACGTTGCATCTCTCTCCGTTCAAAAGAATCTGGGTCGTGCGTCTGACGCCCTCGCAACTTCGATGCAGCGCCTGTCTTCTGGCCTGAAAATCAACAGCGCTAAAGACGACGCCGCCGGCCTGCAGATCGCCACTCGCGAAACTTCGCAAATCCGTGGTCAGACCGTAGCAATCAAGAACGCCAACGACGGCATCTCGATGGCTCAGACCGCTGAAGGCGCGCTGCAAGAATCCACCAACATCCTGCAACGTATGCGTGAACTGGCTGTTCAGTCGGCCAACGGCACGAACGGTACCTCTGACCAGGCTGCACTGGATGGTGAGTTCCAGCAAATGAGCAAGGAACTGGACCGTATCTCCCAGAGCACCAACCTCAACGGTGTAAACCTGTTGGACGGTACTGCCGGTACCGCAGGTGTCATGACCCTGCAAGTGGGCTCGGGCACTGGCACTGGCAACACCATCGACCTGGATCTCTCGGGCGACTTCAGCGCCACCGGCCTTGCAGTCAATGCTTCGGACATTAAAACCGCTGCAGGCAGTACCGCTGCAATGGACAGCATCGACACCGCTCTTCAGACAATCAACGATAAGCGTGCAGCACTGGGTGCTTCGCAAAACCGTCTGACCAGCACCATTTCCAACCTGCAGAACATCAACGAAAACGCCACCGCTGCACTGGGTCGTATTCAAGACACCGACTTCGCAGCTGAAACCGCTAACCTGACCAAACAGCAAACACTGCAACAGGCTTCCACCGCTGTGTTGGCACAGGCTAACCAACTGCCATCCGCTGTACTGAAACTGCTTCAGTAATAACGGATACAGGTTTTGGCGGGGGCGCGTGCTTGGCATGCTCCTCCGCTTTTTTACTTTGTAGAGGTCGACAGACATGGATATGAGCGTAAAGCTGAACTTGTCTTACCCTGCGGTGCAACCGGCGTCTGCTGGCGTTGATACCCTGGCTGCGGTGCCTCCCGTCGTTCGCGCACCTACTGCGCCCGCATCGGCGGACTCGGATGCCAACGCAGGTAAAAAACCGGACTCCGAAAATTCGGACGCCTTGAAAACCGCAGTTCAGGAAATCCAGAAGTTTGTACAGTCGGCACGGCGCAACCTGGAATTCTCCATCGACGAGGCTTCCGGCAAAGTCGTGGTCAAAGTCATTGCCAGTGAAACGGGTGAAGTGGTGCGGCAGTTGCCTTCGGCCGAAGCCCTGAAAATTGCAGACAGCCTGCATAACGCGCACAGCCTGTTGTTCGACGCAAAAGTTTAAATGGCATGAATCATGTACGCCGTTCTTTTGAGCTTTGATGCAGTCAGAAGGCCGACATCACTGAAAGGAGATTCAGATGGCAAGTCCAATTACCCCTTCAACCGGTCTGGGTTCAGGCCTGGCGATCGGCGAAATCGTGAGTGCTCTGGTCACCGCCGACAGCCTGGCAAAGACGACGCAGATCAGCACGCAGACCAAGCTGGTTACCACTAAGTTGTCCGGCATCGGCACGCTGCAAAGCGCGATGGACGCGTTTCAGGCCGCGATGAAGAAGCTGGGAGACAAGACCACTCCTGCCTTTGCAGGGTATGCGGCGACTTCGTCCAAACCCGATGCGATGACGGTCAGCTCCGATAACTCAGCGGTGCCGGGCACCTACAACATTGCAGTGACCAATATCGCGACCAGTTCCAAGGTGGCTTCCGCAGCGTTCAAGGACGGTGCAACTAGTGCCATTCTGAGTGGTGAGTTTTCCATCACTCAAAATGATATTACGACCAAGATTGATGTGCCTGAAGGCTCCACCCTCCAGTCCCTTGCTAAGCAAATCAACGCGAAAAGCAGCACCACCAACATCAGTGCCAACATCATCACCGACAGCAATGGCTCACGCCTGGTGCTGGGTTCAACGGCGACGGGAGCAGGCACGGAAATTACTGCCGGCGGTATCACCGGGCTGACCATTGGTGGCGGCAAGCTCGATACCACTGATTCAACAAGCTCGGGTTATCTGGGCTCCATCCCCAAAGATGCGGTGTTCAGCATTGACGGCATGGAGATCACAAGTCCGACCAACGCGATCAAGGGTGCGCTGGGTGGCGTTTCCATGACGCTGTTGGCAGACAATTCCACGTCCACGATTACCGTTGCTACAAACACAGATGGCCTGAAGACCTCACTGCAGTCCTTCGTTGATTCCTACAACGCGGTGGTCAAGGCCATTGCGACAGTTACCAAAGCCACCGTCAGCGATACGCCGGACCCTACAACCGGTGCCACCGTCACGCCGGCAGCATTGACGGGCGACTCGATGCCACGTTCGATTCTGGCTGCGATGCGCAAAGAGCTGGTGACAGGGGCGGGCGGGACCGAGCTCTCCGTGCTTTCGCAGTTGGGTATTAATACCGGGCAGACGGACGGTATGTTGAGCCTGGATTCGACCAAGTTTGAAAAGGCCATGAGCACCGGCAATCTGGGGGGGCAAGTGCAGCAGCTGTTCAGCGGCACCGACAGCACCAACGGTTTGCTCTCACGAATGACCGCCGCGCTCAATCCGTACACCGAGACCGGTGGCATTCTGGATACGCGGACCTCCAGCCTGAACAAGCAGAGCAGTGATCTGCAAAATCAGAAGACGGCTCTGGATCTTCGGGTAGCCACCATGACCGCGACGCTGACCGCCAAGTACAACGCGATGGACTTGCTGGTGGGGCAATTGAAGGCTTCGGCTACCAGCATTACCTCGTTCTTCGACACGCTGAATGCGCAGCAATCGAGCTGATTTCTGGCGATGAAATCAAAGACCCGGCCGATGCCGGGTTTTTGGCATCTGGACTAAAGTTTGTCGGCCCAGCGTCGATAACAGAGTTATACGAATTTCAAGTTGTGTGAGGAAAGAACATGAACCGGATGGCAGCCCTTCGGCAGTATCAGAAGGTCAATTCCCACGCCCAGACATCCGAGGCGACGCCTCACCGGCTGGTGCAGATGTTGATGGAAACCGGTCTTGCCCGGATCGCTCAGGCGAAAGGGGCTATCGATCGCAAGGACATCCCCGCCAAGGGCATCCTGATCGGCAAGGCGATCGAGATCATCGGTGGCCTGCGTGAAGGCCTGGATATGGAAAAGCAAGCCAAGGCCCTGGCCTCGGTCGACAATCTTTATCTGTACATGACCCAGCGTCTGGCCCAGGCCAATATCAAATCCGACCCGGTCATTCTCGATGAGGTCAGCGGCCTGCTCCTCACCGTCAAAGAAGGCTGGGACGCAATCGCGCCTTAACGTCAACCTGCATCACCAGGAGAACATCATGACTGCCGCAATCAAGCGAATCGAACAAACCCGTGAAGCGTTGAGCCATGCTCTGGCTGAGCGAGACTGGGAGGCGATCGGCAAACTCGATCTGGCCTGCCGCGCTTGTGTTGACGAGGTCATCGGTGAACCCGCAGAGCACCGGCCCGCGCTGCGTAGCAATCTTGAAGAGCTGCTTGGCGTGTACAAACAGTTGATCGATATTGCGGCAGGAGAGCGTCAAGCAATCGCCGATGAAATGTCTCAGATCCAGCGAGCGAAAAGCGCGGCAAAGGTTTACCATCTGTTCGGTTGACGCTAGGTTCGAAGATTGTGCGCCATAAATTTGACTGTGTACGGTTTTTTGACTTTACTAGTGATGTTCACTAATTTCTGGGTTTCTGTAGAGCCATCTGGCCATAGAATGCCAAGCTTGCCCGCTTGATGGGCATCGAGTTGACTAGGGAAGTTGCTATTGCATGTGGCGTGAAATCAAGATTCTGCTAATCGATGACGATAGCCAGCGCCGCCGTGACATGGCGGTCATTCTGAACTTTCTCGGTGATGAGAACCTGTCCTGCTCCAGCACTGACTGGCAACAGGTGGTCGGCTCTCTGACATCGACTCGGGAAGTCCTATGCGTCATGGTCGGCACGGTTGCCGGGCCTGGCAGTCTGCAGGGCTTGCTCAAAACCATCGCCGCCTGGGATGAGTTTCTCCCGGTGCTGCTCATGGGCGAACACTCGTCCGCCGAGCTGTCTGACGACTTGCGTCGACGCGTGCTTTCTACCGTCGAGATGCCGCCCAGCTACAGCAAACTCCTTGATTCGCTGCACCGCGCCCAGGTCTATCGTGAAATGTACGATCAGGCCCGCGAGCGAGGGCGCCAGCGCGAGCCCAATCTGTTCCGCAGCCTCGTCGGCACCAGCCGCGCCATCCAGCACGTTCGCCAGATGATGCAGCAGGTGGCCGACACCGACGCCAGTGTGTTGATCCTCGGCGAGTCGGGTACGGGCAAGGAAGTGGTCGCGCGTAACCTGCACTACCACTCAAAACGTCGCGACGGGCCCTTTGTGCCGGTCAACTGCGGCGCCATCCCTGCCGAGCTGCTCGAAAGCGAGCTGTTCGGGCACGAGAAGGGCGCCTTCACCGGGGCCATTACCAGCCGTGCCGGCCGCTTCGAGTTGGCCAATGGCGGGACGCTGTTTCTCGATGAAATTGGCGACATGCCGTTGCCAATGCAGGTCAAGCTCTTGCGCGTGTTGCAGGAACGCACGTTCGAGCGCGTCGGCAGCAACAAGACCCAAAGCGTTGACGTGCGCATCATCGCCGCGACCCACAAGAATCTCGAAGAGATGATCGTCACGGGCACTTTCCGTGAAGACCTCTATTACCGCCTCAACGTGTTCCCGATCGAAATGGCGCCGCTGCGTGAGCGCGTCGAAGACATCCCGTTGCTGATGAACGAACTCATCTCGCGGATGGAACACGAGAAGCGCGGCTCGATCCGTTTCAACTCTGCCGCAATCATGTCGCTGTGCCGTCACGGCTGGCCGGGCAACGTACGTGAACTGGCGAACCTGGTTGAGCGTATGGCGATCATGCACCCCTATGGCGTGATTGGGGTTGTCGAGCTGCCGAAGAAATTCCGTTACGTCGATGACGAAGACGAGCAACTGGTCGATAGCCTGCGCACCGATCTGGAAGAGCGCGTGGCGATCAACGGCCACACCCCTAACTTCGCTTCCACCGCCATGCTGCCGCCCGAAGGGCTGGACCTCAAAGACTACCTCGGTGGTCTGGAGCAAGGCTTGATTCAGCAGGCACTGGACGACGCCAACGGCATTGTTGCGCGGGCTGCCGAGCGCTTGCGCATCCGCCGCACGACGCTGGTGGAGAAGATGCGCAAGTACGGGATGAGCCGCCGTGATGGCGAAGATCAGCTCGACGACTGACATCGGATTGACGCGTGAAAAATAAACCTCTGAATTTTCAGGGGTTTTTTTTCGGCACGGGGATTGCTATGTCTCTTGCAACCCACCGTTTCACTGACGGTCCGTCACGCGAGAGATGATTTATGCCTCAGGCCGCCCAGAAGTCTTCCGAGCCCGCTTCAACCCCCGGCCCGGAATTTGGTTTAGCAGTGCAGCCGTCCCTTGAGCTGGAAAGCCGCCAAGGCCTTGAGCACGCGTTTTCGCTGTTTAACCAGATGTCGACCCAACTCAACGATTCCTACAGCTTGCTTGAAGCACGGGTGACCGAGCTTAAGGGCGAGCTGGCGGTGGTCAGTGCCCAGCGCATGCAGGAACTGGCGGAAAAGGAGCGGCTGGCCAATCGTCTGCAGCACCTGCTTGAGGTATTGCCCGGTGGCGTGATCGTGATCGACGGCACGGGCATGGTCCGCGAAGCCAACCCGGCGGCCTGTGACCTGCTGGGCCAGCCGCTGATCGGCATGCTCTGGCGGCAGGTGATCACTCGCTGCTTCGCCCCGCGCGAAGACGACGGCCACGAAGTGTCGCTCAAGGATGGCCGTCGCTTGTCCATCTCGACGCGCTCGCTGGGTGCCGAGCCCGGTCAGTTGCTGCTGCTCAATGACTTGACCGAAACCCGTCAATTGCAGGGCCAGTTGGCGCGTCACGAACGTCTTTCTTCGTTGGGTCGCATGGTGGCGTCGCTGGCCCATCAGATCCGTACGCCTTTGTCCGCCGCCATGATTTACGCCAGTCATCTGGCCGAACAAGTGCTGCCCGCTGAAACCCAGCAGCGCTTCGCCGGACGCTTGAAAGAGCGCCTGCACGAGCTGGAACATCAGGTGCGCGACATGCTGGTGTTCGCCCGTGGCGAATTGCCGCTGAACGACCGTGTGACGCCCGCTGCCTTGTTTGACGCGCTGCAAGCTGCCGCGCAGACCCATGTGCAGGACGTGACCGTGCGCTGGCAATGCGACCGCGCCGATGGCGAGCTGCTGTGCAACCGCGACACGCTGGTGGGCGCGATGCTCAACCTGATCGAAAACGCAGTGCAGGCCAGCCCGACCAGTCCGCGGATCAAGGTGCATGCCTACAGCCGTGGCGACACCTTGCGCCTGTGCATCAGTGACAACGGCAGTGGCATCGACGCCCAGGCGTTGGCGCGCATCGGCGAGCCATTCTTCACCACCAAAACCACCGGCACCGGTCTGGGTCTGGCGGTGGTCACGGCGGTGACGCGCGCCCATCAGGGACAGGTGAAATATCTGTCGCGGCTGGGCCGTGGCACCTGCGCGGTGGTGTCGTTACCGCTGATTCCTGCGGCCCGGTCCGCGAGTGATCGGCCATGACGCTCAAGGTATTGCTGGTCGAAGATGACCCGTCATTGCGCGAAGCCTTGGGCGAAACCCTGCTGCTGGCCGGGTATGAATACCAGGCCGTCGGCTCGGCGGAAGACGCGCTGCTGGCTGCAAGTAAACATGCCTTCAGTCTGGTGGTCAGCGACGTCAACATGCCGGGCATGGACGGCCATCAGTTATTGAGCCAGTTGCGCAGCCGATACCCGCAATTGCCGGTGCTATTGATGACCGCCCACGGGGCCGTGGAGCGGGCAGTGGATGCGATGCGCCAGGGCGCGGCGGATTATCTGGTCAAACCCTTTGAGCCCAAGGCGCTACTGGCGTTGGTGGCGCGCCACGCATTGGGCCGGCTCGGTCCGGCAGACGGCGAAGGCCCGATTGCGGTCGAGCCTGCCAGCGTTCAACTGTTGGGCCTGGCCAGTCGTGTTGCGAAGAGTGATTCCACAGTGTTGATCTCCGGCGAGTCCGGCACGGGCAAGGAAGTGCTGGCGCGGTTCATTCATCAGCAGTCGCCCCGTGCCGACAAGCCGTTCATCGCGATCAACTGCGCGGCGATTCCGGACAACATGCTCGAAGCCACTCTGTTCGGCCATGAAAAGGGCTCGTTCACCGGCGCCATTGCAGCGCAGGCGGGCAAGTTCGAGCAGGCCGACGGCGGCACTATTTTGCTCGACGAAATTTCCGAGATGCCCATGGGCTTGCAGGCCAAGTTGCTGCGGGTGTTGCAGGAGCGTGAAGTGGAACGGGTCGGAGCGCGCAAGCCCATTGCCCTGGACATCCGCGTACTGGCGACTACCAACCGCGATCTGGCGGGAGAAGTGGCGGCGGGGCGCTTTCGTGAGGATTTGTTTTACCGGCTGTCGGTGTTTCCGCTGGCATGGCAGTCGTTGCGCCAGCGTCCCGCCGACATCTTACCGTTGGCCGAGCGTTTGATGGCCAGGCACGTCAATAAGATGAAGCACGCGCCGGTGCGCTTTTCCGCTCAGGCCCAGGCGTGCCTGGTGGCGTATGCCTGGCCGGGCAATGTGCGGGAGCTGGACAACGCGATTCAGCGCGCGCTGATTCTGCAGCAGGGCGGGGTGATTGAGCCTGAGGACTTTTGCCTGGCCGGGCCGATTACCTTTGCACCGGCGGTCAATCCAGTAGCGCCCCAATCGTTGACGTCCGCCGCTCCTGCCGTCAGCGATACGACGCCACTGGAAGTGACGGGTGGAGAGGCCGGCGCCCTGGGTGAAGACCTGCGCCGTCGCGAATTCCAGATGATCATCGACACCCTGCGCGCAGAGCGCGGCCGTCGCAAAGAGGCCGCCGAACGCCTGGGTATCAGCCCCCGTACATTGCGCTACAAGCTGGCGCAGATGCGTGATGCGGGGATGGATGTCGAGGGCTACCTCTTCGCCAGTTGACGCGCGAGCGCGCTGAACGCCCTGTAGGAGATCCCTCGGCGTCCAGACGCCGCGCTGTCGCGCAGCAACAAGAGTCGTGGGAGGGAGCTTGCTCGCGATTCGCTTCTTGGCGCCCAGATATGTGGCGGATGTACCTGGCCCTTCGCGAGCAAGTTCCCTCCCACAAAATGGACAGCCACTTCGATGTTTGATGAGAGCGAACATGTTCGCGAGCAAACTGCGGCGGCAAACCTAAAACCGCCTCGCCAACAAGTTGGCTCCTACAGTCTTCACGTGCCACGCATCCTGCTTTTGTTGGAGCGAGGCTTGCCCGCGATGCGTTTTCTCAGTAAGGACCCACTGCCATCGCGAGCAAGCTCCCTCCTACAGAGTGTCCCGTTTGTATCCGTCCCAACACTTTCCGGCAGATGTGTCCATGTGCCACTACTGGGCTGGCACCCTTGTTGCTATGACATGGATAACCGCTGAATCAGTGTCAATAATTTGCGGGTCCTTTGAGAGAGATGTCCATGAGCCAAGGTGTCGAATTTAATCGCTTGATGTTGGACATGCGTTCCATGCAGATGGACGCCATGGCCATGCCCAAGGTTGCGCAAGCACCGCAAGTCGGCGCGAGCACCAGCAGCTTTGCCGACATGCTTGGCATGGCCGTGAACAAGGTCAACGATACCCAACAAGCTTCAAACCAACTGGCGAGCGCCTTCGAAATCGGCAAAAGCGGCGTGGATCTGACCGACGTGATGATTTCGTCGCAAAAAGCCAGCGTCTCGTTCCAGGCGCTGACACAGGTACGCAACAAGCTGGTTCAGGCGTACCAAGACATCATGCAAATGCCGGTTTGAGGACAATTTAAGTCATGGCTGAAGCCGCCGTCGATAACGTGCCTGCCAAAGCGGGCGCGACAGGAAGCAAGCCACCCGTGTTCGGGCTGGCCTTCCTGCAAAATCTTTCCGAGATGACCATGCTGCGTCAGGTCGGCCTCATGGTCGGTCTGGCCGCGAGCGTGGCGATTGGTTTTGCCGTGGTGCTTTGGTCGCAGCAACCCGATTACAAGCCGCTCTACGGCAGCCTGTCGGGGATGGACACCAAACAGATCATGGACACCCTGGCCCAGGCGGACATTCCCTATACCGTCGAGCCGAACTCCGGTGCGCTGCTGGTCAAGTCCGATGATCTGTCCCGTGCCCGCATCAAGCTCGCTGGCGCCGGCATTGCGCAGAACGACGGCAACGTCGGTTTTGAAATCCTCGACAAGGACCAGGGCCTGGGTACCAGCCAGTTCATGGAAGCCACCCGTTATCGCCGTGGTCTGGAAGGCGAACTGGCGCGCACCATCTCTAGCCTGAACAACGTCAAGGGCGCTCGCGTTCACCTGGCGATCCCGAAAAGCTCGGTGTTCGTGCGTGATGAACGCAAGCCCAGCGCGTCGATTCTGGTCGAGCTGTACGCCGGTCGTACCCTTGAGCCAAGTCAGGTGCTGGCCATCGTCAACCTGGTGGCCACCAGCGTTCCGGAGCTGAGCAAATCGCAGATCACCGTGGTGGATCAGAAGGGCAACCTGCTGTCGGACATGGGCGAGAACTCCGAGCTGAGCATGGCCGGCAAGCAGTTCGATTACACCCGTCGCATGGAAGGCATGCTGACCCAGCGCGTGCAGAACATTCTGCAGCCGGTGCTGGGCAACGATCGTTATAAAGCTGAAGTGTCGGCCGACGTCGATTTCAGCGCCGTGGAATCCACCGCCGAAAGCTTCAACCCTGACCAGCCTGCATTGCGCAGCGAACAATCGGTCAACGAACAACGCTCCAGCAGCAGCGGTTCTTCAGGGGTGCCCGGTGCACTGAGCAACCAGCCACCAGGCCCGGCCACCGCCCCGCAAAACGCAACGGCCGCAGCCGGTGCAGCAGGCGCTATCGCCCCGGGCCAGCCTTTGCTGGACGCCAATGGTCAGCAGATCATGGACCCGGCCACCGGTCAGCCGATGCTGGCGCCATACCCGGCCGACAAGCGCGTGCAGTCCACCAAGAATTTCGAGCTCGATCGCTCCATCAGCCA
>Ga0247742_10001934_pt1 | contig 13889 bp, 11 predicted proteins | sample UWRJL208509C2_FD_180944 | JGI IMG/M metagenome (GOLD analysis project Ga0247742, IMG submission 180944) | Plant litter microbial communities from Arlington Agricultural Research Station in Wisconsin, United States - UWRJ-L208-509C-2 | ecosystem: Environmental > Terrestrial > Plant litter >...
CGACATCGCGTTCAGCTTCTGCTTCACGCTCTTCTTGCGCTCCGCCTGCCCGGGCATGATGAAGGTGCGGCCCACGTAGCGGTTCTTGTAGAACCCCTCGCGGTACTCGACGCCGAGCTTCTGCGCGACCTGCATGGCGGCGGGCCGGGATGAGTCGGGGATCGGCATCACGACGTCGATATCGCCCATCGGGGTGTACTTGGCAATCGTGTCCGCGAGGCGGTTGCCGAGGCGCAGCCGTGCCTCGTAGACGGAGATGCCGTTCATCACCGAGTCGGGCCGCGCGAGGTAGACGTACTCGAACGAGCACGGGATGAGCACGGGGCTCTTCGCGCACTGGCGGCTCGTCATCTCTCCGCCGACGGTGATGTAGATCGCCTCGCCGGGGGCGACATCGCGCACCAGCTCGTACCCCGCGCTCTCGAGGACGAGCGACTCGGATGCGACGATCCACTCCTCGCCGGTGAATCCGGTCTGCCGCCGGCCCAGCACGAGGGGCCGGATGCCGTACGGGTCGCGGAACGCGAGGAGCCCGTGACCGGCGATGAGAGCGATGGCGGCGTAGGAGCCCTCGACGCGCTCGTGCAGTCGCGAGATCGCGCCGAACACCTGCTCGGGGTCGAGGTCGGTGCCGGAGATCTGCTCCTGCAGCTCGTTGGCGAGCACGTTGACGAGCAGCTCCGTGTCGCTCGAGGTGTTGAGGTGGCGGCGGTCGACGTTGAACAGCTCAGCCGTGAGCTCGCGGGTGTTGGTGAGGTTGCCGTTGTGGATGAGGGTGATGCCGTACGGCGCATTCACGTAGAACGGCTGCGCCTCCTCCTCGTTGGCGGCGTTGCCCTTCGTCGCGTAGCGAACGTGGCCGAGGCCCATGTTGCCGAGCAGGCTGCGCATGTCGCGGGTGCGGTACGCCTCGCGCACCTGGCCCTTGGCCTTCTGCATGTGCAGGGTACTGCCGTCGGCGGTGGCGATGCCCGTCGAGTCCTGGCCGCGGTGCTGCAGGAGCAGGAGCGCGTCGTAGACCTGCTGGTTGACCGGCGACGATGAGACGATTCCGACGATGCCGCACATGCGTGGCGAGGCTCCCAAAAGTTCGGGGGGAGTACCCGGCGCGGGTACGTTCTAGTTTCGCACACCGGAGCCGGTCATCACTTGGGATGAAACCTCAGCCGATTGCTGGCGCCCGCCGGGTGCCCGACCTAGCGTGGCCCCATGGACACCATCCTGAGGCGCATCGCGCGCGCGGTACTGCGGCATTCGCGCTGGATCCCGGTCGCGGGCGGTGCCGCCTACTTCCTCCTCTGGGCGCTGGGCGGGGGGAGGACCCTGACCATGACGGCGGTGGTCTTCGGGCTGTTCGCGGTCGCGATCGCAATATCGGGCTTCGTCCCCTCGGCGTCGCTGGGCATCCTGGTGCTGGTGCCGCTGCTGCAGCTGGTCGGCGTGCTCTACCCGCCGGGCGCCACCACGTGGCCCGCCTATGCGGCGGCGGGGATCGTCGGGCTGGTGATCGCCTTCCGGGGCGAGGGCGTGGTGCGCAAGTTGGTGCTCCCGGTCGGAGTGGTGACCGGCTTCCTCTTCGCGCTGCGGATGATGCTGCCGTCTCCGGAGGAGTTCTCCTGGACCTCCTGGGTGGGCGGTGAGTACACGGTCACCGACTACCCGATCCGGGAGGGCTTCGTGACCCTGTTCATCGTCGCCGTCGGCTTCTTCGTCGGCATGTGGGCCGTGGGTCTCGCCGCCCGCAGTCTTCTGCGCGAGCGGGAGATGGGCCGGGTGCTGACCCGCACGGACTTCGAGCTGAGACTCGCCGAGGACCGCGCGCGCATCTCCCGCGACGTGCACGACGCGCTCGCTCACTCCCTCGCCGTGATTGTCTCGCAGGCTGAGGGCGCTCTCGCACTGCAGGCGAAGAAGCCCACAGTGGCGACGGATGCCCTGACCAACATCGCCTCGGTGGGCCGAGTGGCCCTGACCGATGTGCGCAGCCTCGTCGAGAGCATCCACGACCAGGACCTCACCGCCGTCGCTCCGACCGCGGACGACCTCTCCGCCCTGGTGGCGCGCATGCGCAAGGTCGGCATGGATGCCACGCTGCAGGTGCTCGGCGAGCCCCGGGAGCTCCCGGCATCCCGCGAGCAGGCGGTGTTCCGCATCGTGCAGGAGAGCCTCACGAACGCCCTCAAGCACGGCGGACCCACGTCGACGGCGCGCGTGACCCTCGACTGGCAGGGCACCGGCCTCGCGGTGCTCGTGGTCTCGAGGCCGAACGGCGATCCGGCGGTGCTGGGTGCGAGCAGGGGCGTGGGCATCGCCGGGATGAAGGAGCGCGCCCGACTCGCCGGAGGCTGGCTCACAGCGGGACCGGACGGCGACGACTTCCTGGTGACGGCGTTCATTCCCGCCCCGGTTCGCGAGTTCGCCCATGCCTGAGCCGATCCGCGTGGTCGTGGTCGACGACCAGCCGCTGTTCGCGTCCGGTATAGCGATGCTCATCGACGCGCAGGACGACATGGAGTGCGTCGCGACCGCGAGCGACGGACGCGCGGCGCTCGCCGCTGTGGCGACGCACGCGCCTGACATCGTGCTCATGGACCTCCGGATGCCCGGCCTCAACGGCATCGACGCGACACGCGAGCTGCTCGCCGCCGACGGGACGCCCCGCGTAGTAGTCCTCACCACCCTGCGGCGTGACGACGTGGTCGTGCGGGCGCTCGAGGCGGGCGCGAGCGCGTTCCTCACCAAGGACGCCACCACCGAGCAGGTGCTGTCGAGCATCCGCACGGTTCATGCTGGCGACGCGATCGCCGATCTCGCGACCACCCTGGAGCTCGTCGCGACGATGGGGCCGTCATCGCCCCGGGAGAACATCGACTCCCTGAGTCCGAGGGAGCGCGAGGTGTTCCTGCTGGTCGCGCGCGGCCTCACGAATGCGGAGATCGCGAGGGCCGCCTATGTGAGCGAGGCGACAGTCAAGACGCACATCGCCGCGATCCTGCGCAAGCTGGATCTGCGCGGGCGCGTGCAGGTCGTCGTGTTCGCGCACCGCAACGACGTCGTCTCCGTCTGAGGCGGGCCCGCCGGTACGCTTGACCCCGTGACCGAAGACTCCTCCGCCAGCTATCGCGCCGCGGGAGTCGACACCGCCGCCGGTGACCTTGCCGTCGAACTCATGAAGGCCGCGGTCTCCAAGACGCACGGCCCCGAGGTGTTCGGGGGAGTCGGCGGGTTCGCGGGCCTCTTCGACGTCTCGTTCCTCAAGTCGTTCGACCGGCCCCTGCTCGCGACTTCTACCGACGGCGTCGGCACCAAGGTCGCCATCGCGCAGGCGCTCGATAAGCACGACACCATCGGCCAGGACCTCGTCGGCATGGTCGTCGACGACATCGTGGTCGTGGGCGCGCGGCCGCTGCTCATGACGGACTACATCGCCTGCGGTCGCGTCGTCCCCGAGCGCATCGCGGACATCGTGGCGGGCATCGCGCGCGCCTGCTCAGCCACGGGCACGGCGTTGGTCGGGGGCGAGACGGCCGAGCATCCCGGGCTTCTCGGTCCTGACGACTACGACGTCGCCGGTGCCGCAGTTGGCGCTGTCGAAGCCGCCGACCTGCTCGGCGCGCACCTCGTCGCGGACGGCGACGTCGTCATCGCGATGGCCTCGTCTGGACTGCACAGCAACGGCTTCTCGCTGGTGCGGCACATTCTGAACGAGCGGGGCATCAGCTTCACCGACACGTCCGCCGAGCTGGGGCCGGTGGGTGAGGCCCTCCTCGAGCCGACGCGCCTGTACACGGGCCCGCTGCTCGAGGTGCTGCCGGGCGGGGGAGTCCACGCGATCAGCCATGTCACCGGCGGCGGCATCGCCGCAAACCTCGCACGCGTGCTGCCCAAGGGCTCGTGGGTCGAGCTCGAGCGGTCGACCTGGTCGCCGCCCGAGGTGTTCCGCGTGCTCTCGGACTGGGCTGGCACCACCCTTGAGAGTGCAGAGGGCACCTGGAACCTGGGTGTCGGCATGATCGCCGTCGTCGAGCCGGATGCTGCGGCTCGCGTCGTCCGTCAGCTGACGGCAGCGGGCATCCCGTCGTGGGAGGCCGGTCGCGTTGTTGTCGGACCTGTGCCGACCGATGAGTTCGAGGTCTTCGAGCAGGGCGCAAAGGGTGTCGACGGCGGCGCCGTCAGGCTGACCGGCGCCTACAAGTAGGAGTCGACGCGACAGCAATAAGCGACATCTACAAACTCAGGCGCTCTTCGACTCGTCCTCGTCGTCGTCGCCCTCGTACTGAGCGGCGTAAGTGTCGACGTACTCGTCGTCGTCATCCACGGGTGCAGCACCGGCGAACTCGGGCCACTTCTCGAGATCTTCAGCGAGGCGGGGGTCGCTGGGAGCACCGCCGAGCTCTTTCGCAAGAGCGCCGTAGTTGGTGTCGGGGCTGAAGTACTTGAGGTCTCGGGCGACCTTGGTGTGCTTTGCCTTTTGACGGCCGCGTCCCATGCGAGACCCCCTCAGATGTCTGTCCCGATGCGCCGAGGGCATCCAGGGAACGAGCGGACAGGGATTGGTAGAAAACTAACGTGCAGTTTAGCATGCAGCCTCCCTCCGACCTTGGCCGTTCTCCACGGCAGCCCTCGGCGCCCGGTAACGTTGTCGAGTGGCATCCGCGAATACCGACACCTCAGTTGTCGTGATCGGCGCTGGCCAGGCGGGCCTCTCAGTCTCGTACTACCTCAAGCGCCTCGGGCTCGACCCGGGAAACGACTTCGTCGTGCTCGACCGCGGGCCGATCACGGGCGGTGCGTGGCAGTTCCGGTGGGATGCTCTGCGCATCGGCTCCGCCCACCGCATCAACGACCTCCCTGGCCTCGACGAGCTGGGCCTGAGCTTTGAGACGGCCGACCGCCATGCCCCTGCGAAGGAGGTCGTCGCGGACTACTACCGCCAGTACGAGGCCCACTTCGGCCTGCAGGTGGTGCGGCCGGCCGACGTGCTCTCCGTCGAGAACTTCGGCACCGACCTCATCGTCAACTTCGACCTCGACGGCGAGGAGAAGGAGGTCACGACCGTCACGGTCGTGAATGCCACCGGCACCTGGGGCGCGCCGTTCATCCCGTGGTACCCGGGGCTCAAGTCGTTCGAGGGCAAGCACCTGCACACCAACGACTACGTGAGCGCCGACGAGTTCGCGGGCAAGAGCGTCGTGGTGGTCGGTGGCGGCACCTCCGCGATCGGCTTCCTGCTGGAGCTCGAGAACGTCGCCGCCCAGACCACGTGGGTCAGCCGTCGGCCGATCGACTTCCTGGAGGACGGCGAGCTCAACCTCGAGGCGCGCAAAGAGGCGGTAGTCGCGCAGGATGAAGCGGCTCGCGCCGGCCGTGCCCTCCCGAGCATCGTGAGCGGCACCGGCGTTCCACGCACCCGTCGTATCCAGGCCGGTATTGAGCGCGGGGTGCTCACCCCCCGGCCCATGTTCGAGTCGATCGAGCCCACCGGCGTTCGCTGGGCCGACGGTGCATTCCAGCAGGCGGATGCGATCATCTGGTCTACCGGGTTCCGCCCTGAGCTGCGCCACCTCTCGCCGCTCAAGCTCCGCGAGAAGGAGGGCGGCGTGGTCGTCGCCCAGGGCGCCTCGTGGAAAGACCCGCGTATATTCTTCGCCGGGTATGGACCTCAGGCGTCGACCATCGGCGCCAACCGCGCCGGCCGCCTCATCGCCCGCCAGGTCATCGCGACGCTGAGCAAGCTCTCCGCGAGCCGCTAGCTCACTGCATTCTGCGGGCAGGTTGGCGACCTGCGTGCAAATGTGCTCGCATCCTGCCTATCTCCTCGCAGAGTGGAGAAGGAGAACGTGGGGCCGGTCAGCCCACCACGAACGGCAGCGAGCCGCCCGTGACCTCGCCGTCGGCACTCACCACGACCTGGCCGCGCTCTCCATCGAAGACCAGCCCCTCGACCGTGAGCGCACCCACGACCGAAGTCGGCGAGATCCCCAGTTCGCCGGCCTGCGCGTCCGGGCGCAGCCCCAGCACGCTCGACAGCACCGACACCGCGGCGGCGGCCGACCAGGCCTGCGGGCGGCAGGCGGCGGGGTAGGGCACTGGCGCGGCCACATCGGCGGCTGCGTCGCCCGAGTGCAGCTCGGGCATCCGGTAATCGAAGCCGGATGCCGCGGCGAGCAGTCCCCGGACGAGCTCGTCAGCCTCGTCCCGGAAGCCGTCGCGCGCGAGTCCGGCGATCGCGATCGCGGTGTCGTGCGTCCACACACTGCCCCCGTGGTAGCTCAGCGGCCAGTAGCCGGCCGAGTCCGTGGACATGGTGCGCAGGCCGTAGCCCGAGTTGAGCGTGGGGTCAACGAGCCGGCGCGCGACCATACCCGCCTGCCGCTCGTCGAGGATTCCCGTGCCGAGCACGTGCCCGAGGTTGCTGGTGACCGTGTCGACGGGCTTCTTGGCGGCGTCGAGCGCGATGGCCAGGTACGCGCCGTCCGCGTCTTCGATCCAGAAGCTCTCGTGGAACTTGTCGCGCAGTCGAGAGGCCCAGGCCCGCCACTCGGCGCCGTCGCCGCCGAACGCGTCGAGCAGGTCGGCGCCGTGCGTCGCGGCCTCGTAGGCGTAGGCCTGCACCTCGACGAGGGCGATGGGCCCGGTCGCGAGCGTGCCGTCGCGCCACTGCACCGAGTCGCCCGAGTCCTTCCAGCCCTGGTTCGAGAGGCCCCGGCCGCTCTTGTCGGCGTACTCGAGCAGGCCGTCGCCGTCGGAGTCGCCGAAGTCGCGCATCCACTCCAGGGCTCGCGACAGGTGCGGGATGAGCGCCCGCACCTCCTCGTCGGGCAGCCCCCACTTCCACGCGTCGTGCAGCAGGCACACCCACAGCGCGGTCGCGTCGACGGTGCCGAAGTACAGGGGCGGCAGGTGGATCCCCTCGCCGGGCATCACGAGGTCGCCGCGGCGCAGCTCGTGCATGATCTTGCCGGGCTCCTCGGCGGTCTCGGGCACATCCCGGGTGCCTTGCAGGCCCGCGAGGATGCGCAGTGTGTCGCCCGCGATCTGCGTGCCGAGCGGCAGCATGAAGCGCGCGGCCCAGATCGAGTCGCGGCCGAACAGCGTGAAGAACCAAGGGGCGCCCGCCGCGAGGAACTGCAGGTCGGGCTCGCGCACGGTCACGAGGCGAAGGGCGTCGAGGTCGGCGAGGGCGCGGGCGGTCCAGCGCGTGATCCGGTCGTCGCCCGCGGTGACGGCGGGCTGCGACCAGGGGGCGGCACCGGGTGCACCGTGCACGACGGCGAGGGCATCCTGCGCCTCATACGACCACTCGACGGCCACCGACCCGTGTGCCGGAACCACCACTGACCACGTCAGCAGCCCCTCGGAAACGGATGCCCCGGGCGCGCGCAGCACGACGGAGACGTCGCCGCCCGACCAACTGGCGCCGTCGCTCTCGAGCGCCACGGACGGGGCCGCGCCACTGCGCCCCGACTTGACCGTGTCCATGCCGGTCACGTCCGCCGCGAACGTGACCGCGATCTCGGTGGCGAGTTCGCCCGACAGCCGCGAGCTGATCTCCAGGCGCTCCCGGATGCCCGTGGCCGTGGCCGTGCGGGTGTGCTCTGCCCGCACGCCGGGGTCGGGAGTGGGGTCGTCGAGCGCCCGCACGACGGAGACGAAGGTGGTGGCATCCGCACCGCGCGGAACCGTCGCGATGTGCTCGGTCGGCACGCCGGCGACGGCGATCGACTGGGCGGAGACGAAGCGCACGTCGGAGAAGTAGAGCCCGTGGATGGGCTGGCCGCCGATCGACCCGTCGGCAGCGGACCAGGCCTGGGTGGGGGCCCGGAGCACCACGGTCTCACCGTGGAGGAGCGGCTGCCGGGGTGTTTCTGATGGCATTGGTTCCGCTCCTCGTTGATGCTTCGACGCAATCCGGTTGACTTTCGCGCCTAGGGAGGTAACGTAACACTCAGGATTTGATCGATCAAACTTTGCAGCGCAGAATCTGGTTTGATCGTTCAAGAGAGCCAAGGGAGGCGCGAGGGTGGCACAACTGCCGACAGTCGAAGACGTCGCCCGCGTGGCGAACGTCTCGAGGCAGACCGTCTCGAACGTGCTCAACTCCCCCGAGATCGTGAAGCCGGAGACCCGCGGCCGCGTCGAATCCGCCATCGCGGAACTCGGCTACCGCCCTCACGCGAGCGCCCGACGCCTGCGCACCCGCCAGTCGTCGACCATCGGCATCCGGCTCGACCCGCACGTCAACGGCATCTCGGGCTCCATCCTCGACCGCTACCTGCACGCGCTCACCGAGCAGGCGGCCCTGCGTGGGATGCGCATCATGCTGTTCACCGCGACCGATCCGGTCAACGAGATCGAGCAGTTCCGCAACCTGCGCGACGGCGCGGACGTCGACGCCTTCGTGGTGACCGCCACGCAGTACGAAGACCCGCGGCTCGAGTGGCTCATCCGCGAGCGCGTTCCGTTCGTGGCGTTCGGCCGGCCCTGGGGCGAAGACCTCGAGAGCCCCGACCGCCTCTGGGTCGACGTGGACGGCTACGCGGGCACCTACGACGCCACTCGCCACCTGATCGGCCGCGGGCTGCGCAACATCGGGTACCTCGGCTGGCCCGAGGGATCGGGAACCGGTGACGAGCGCCGCAAGGGCTGGGCCGCCGCGATGACCGAGGAGTTCGGCTTCGATGACGCGCAGCTGGATGCCCTCACCACCCGTACCGACGAGGGAGTGCCCCAGGCCCGCCGCCTCGTCGAGGAGCTGTTCAAGGGCGACCACGGACTCGACGCGCTCGTGTGCGTGAGCGACTCCCTCGCGCTCGGCGCGATGATGGCGGTCAACGAGGCCGGCCAGAAGAAGTTCCCGGTCATCGGCTTCGACAACACCCCTGTCGCCCAGGCCGTCGGCCTCTCCAGCGTCGAGCAGCAGCTCGACCAGGTCGCCGCGGCGACCCTCGAACTACTGATGGGCGCGACCGGCCGTCGCGTCCTGCCCCACGGGGAGGGCGTCGCCGAGACGCACCGCCTCGTCACTCCGAAGCTTGTCGTGCGCCGGTCGAGTCACCTGGCGCCCGTCGAGGAAAAAACCAGCACCGTGGAAGCCGCCGAGAGCACCATGGCCGGCAATCACCATCGAGAGGAAAACTAATGAAGTACAGGAAATGGGGCGCAGCCCTGCTCGCCGTCGGCGTCGTTGCCGGCCTGGGAGCGTGTGCAAGCGGAGGCGGTGACTCGTCCGGTGAGACGAAGGAACTGAGCATCCTCATCGGAACCAGCGGCGACGCGGAGACGCAGGCAGTGCAGTCTGCCGCCGACGCGTGGGCCAAGGACAACAACGCGAAGGTCGAGGTCGTTGTCGCCAGCGACCTGACCCAGCAGCTGAGCCAGGGCTTCGCCGGTGGCGACGCCCCTGACCTCTTCTACATGAGCTGGGACCAGTTCGCGACGTACGCCCAGAACGGCTACCTCGACGCGTACGCGGCAGACCTCCCCAACGCGGGCGACTTCTACCCTGCCCTGACCGACACGTTCACCTACGACGGCACGTTCACGTGCGCGCCGAAGGACTTCTCGACGCTCGGCCTGATCATCAACACCGACAAGTGGGCGGCGGCAGGCCTTACGGATGCCGACATCCCCACGGATTGGGACAGCCTCGAGGCAGCCGCCACGAAGCTCACCACGGCTGACACCGTCGGCCTGTCGTTCGGCCTCGAGTACGCACGCGCCGGAGTCTTCATGAACCAGGCGGGCGGCCAGCTCGTCGACGGTGACAAGGCCGTCGTCGACAGCCCCGAGAACCTCGCGGGCCTGCAGTACATCCAGAAGCTGCACGACGAGGGCGTCCTCAAGTGGCCGAGCGAGGTCGACGCCGGCTGGTCCGGTGAGGCTCTTGGTGCCGGTAAGGCAGCGATGGTGATCGAGGGCCCGTGGATCAAGGGCATCGCGGGCGACTTCCCGGACACGAAGTACGCGTCCTACGAGCTCCCGGCCGGTCCCGCGGGCAAGTCGACGTTCACGTTCACGAACTGCTGGGGCATCCCCGCCAACTCGGACACCCGTGACGCCGCCGTCTCGCTCGTGGAGTACCTGACCGCAGACGCGCAGCAGCTCGCCTTCGGTGACGCCTTCGGCGTGCTGCCGTCGACGGAGGGCGCTGCGGCGACCTACGCCGAGGCGCACCCGGAGAACGCGGCGTTCGTCGCGGGCAACGACTACGCGGTGAGCCCCGTGAACTTCGCGGGCTCGGCAACGGTCGTCAGCGACTTCAACGCGCAGCTCGCGAACCTCGCGGGCGGCGACGCGAAGGCGATCCTCGCCAGCTTCCAGGAGTCGCTGCAGGCGGCTCTCGATGAGGCGAACGGCAACTAGGCACTAGGCACGAAAGGAAGACGCCGATGAGTAAGGGAATCCGCGGGCCGGAAGGCCGCTACGGCTGGCTGTTCGTCACGCCCGCCGTCCTCATCATCGGCGTCTTCCTCGTGCTGCCGATCCTGCTCGCGCTCTACGTGAGCCTCAGCAACTGGAACGGCCTCGGCTCGCCGCTCGGCAACTCGAGCTTCGTGGGCGGGGCAAACTACTCCAAGGTGCTCGTGGAGTCGGGGCTCGCGCAGCGCGACTTCGGCACGGCCATCCGGAACAATCTTTACTACGTGCTCCTCGTGGTGCCCCTGCAGACGGCCTTGAGCCTCTTCCTCGCGGTGCAGGTTAACCGCCGGCTGCTGAGGGGCCGCGGCTTCTTCCGCACCGCCTTCTACTTCCCGTCGGTCACGAGCTCCATCGCGATCACGACGATCTTCATCTTCCTGTTCACGTCGTCCGGCGCCGTGAACCAGGTGATCGGATGGTTCGGGGTGCAGGGCCCGAACTGGTTCTCCAACCCCTCTGGCATCTTCTCGGGGGCCACGGGCGGCATCCCGGGCAAGGGGCCGCTCGGCCTGGACTGGGCCGCATGGCTCTCCGGCCCCTCCGTCGCGATGTGCGTGCTGATCATCCTCGCGATCTTCACGACCTCCGGCACTTTCATGCTGCTGTTCCTCGCCGCTCTGCAGAACGTCGGCGAGGAGATCGAGGATGCCGCATCCGTCGACGGCGCCGGCGCTTTCCGCAAGTTCTTCTCGGTCACACTGCCGATGCTCAAGCCGACGCTCTTCACGGTGCTCACGCTGGGCCTCATCGGAACGTGGCAGGTCTTCGACCAGATCTACCTCACGGGCGGCGGCGACCCGGGCAAGACGACTCTCACGCCCGCGTTCCTCGCGTACGACACGTCCTTCTACAACCTCAAGTGGGGCCAGGGCGCCGCGATCGCGTTCGTGCTGTTCGGCATCATCGTCGCGCTCACCCTGCTGCAGCGCTGGATTCTCCGTGACCGCGACCTCGGGGCATCCGGGGTCCGCAGGCAGAAACGGGCGCTCGCGCGACTGATGCGCGACGCAGCGGCGGGAGCGAAGCGATGACCACCACGGAGGCCGCAGCAGCGGTCGCGACCCAGGCCGTGAAGATGCCGCGCCGCCGCCGCATGATCAGCTCCGGCGCGCGCATCACGATGATCGTCACCTACCTGGTGCTCGGGCTGCTGGCGCTCATCTACATCTACCCGTTCCTGATCTCGGTCGCCTCGAGCTTCAAGACCGACGCGGATGCCACCCAGAACCCGCTCTCGCTGCTGCCGCAGACCTGGAGCTTCGCGGCGTACGAACGGCTGTTCACGACGGTGCCGCTGCTGCAGTGGACCGCCAACTCGGCCTTCATCACGATCGTGGTGACGGCCTGCCGGGTGTTCTTCGACTCCCTCGCCGGTTACGCGCTCTCGCGGCTGAAGTGGCGCGGCCAGACCGTCGTATTCGCCGGGCTCATCGCGGTCATGGCGGTGCCGAACGTCGTGCTGCTCATCCCGCGCTTCCTCATCCTCAAGCAGCTCGGCCTGTACGACTCGTTCGCGGGCATGATCATTCCGATCATCATCGACGCGGCGGGCATCTTCATCATGAAGCAGTTCTTCGAGTCGATCCCGGTGAGCGTGGAGGAGGCGGCCCGCATCGACGGCGCCGGCGTCTTCCGCACCTACTGGTCGATCGTGCTGCCGATGGCCCGGCCCGCGCTCATCACCCTGTTCATCCTGAGCTTCCAGGGCTCATGGAACGAGTTCTCGCACTTCCTCATCTCGAGGCAGAGCGCGTCGCTCGACACGCTCACGACGGGCGTCGCATCCCTCACGTCCGGCCAGCTGGGCAGCGGCAACCAGTACCCCTTGCAGCTCGCGGCGGCGGTGCTCATGTCGATCCCGGTGGCCGTCATCTTCTTCATCTTCCAGAAGCGGATCCTGAGTACGAGCGAAGGCGGGGAGAAGGGCTGAGATACTGGTCGGATGACCGACGCAGCTCCCCGCCCCTCACACCGTCTCTACGCGGTGACGATCGGGCTCGCCCTGCTCGTGATCCTCGCCGACCAGGGCAGCAAGTTCTGGGCTGAGGCCAACCTCGAGGTCGGCAAGTCCGTCCCGATCATCGGCGACCTGCTGCGCTTCCAGCTCATCTACAACCCGGGCGCCGCGTTCTCGATCGGCACCGGCTTCACGTGGATCTTCACCATCGTCGCCGGCATCGCCGTCATCGCGATCGCGGTCTTCGCGTGGCGCGTGACCTCCCGCGCGTGGTCGATCCTCCTCGGCCTCCTGCTGGGCGGCGCGGCGACGCACCTCGGCGACCGGCTGTTCCGCGAGCCGAGCTTCGCACAGGGGCACGTGGTCGACTTCATCGGCTACGGCAACCTGTTCATCGGCAACGTCGCCGACATTGTGATTGTGGGATGCGGCGTGGCCGGCGTCATCCTCATGGCCCGCGGTATCCCGTTCCGCGCGAAGCCGGCTCTTGTCGAGGCTCCCGCTGCCGAGGCCACGTCAGCCGAGTAGCCCCGTGCTGACGACGCTCGCGATCGAGGGCTACCGGTCCCTTCGCCACGTCGTCGTGCCGCTCACCGGCCTGACCGTGATCACGGGGGCGAACGGCACCGGCAAGTCGAGCGTGTACCGGTCGCTGCGGCTGCTGGCCGAGGCATCCCGCAACGGCGCCATTGCCGCGCTCGCCCGGGAGGGCGGCCTGCCGAGCACCCTGTGGGCGGGGCCGGAGAACGGAACGCCCGAGGGGATGCCGACGCAGGGCACTCGCCGGAGGGGCCCTGTGTCCCTGCGACTGGGCTTCGCCAGCGATGAGTTCAGCTACGCGATCGACCTCGGGCTGCCGGTGCCGAGCGAGAGGACGATGTTCGGCCGCGACCCGGAGATCAAGGTCGAGAGCGTTTGGAGCGGGCCGGTCCTGCGGCCTTCGACCCTGCTCACGGAACGGCACGGCCCTCTGGTGCGCGTGCGCGGTGCCGACGGGGAGTGGTCTCGCCACGAGACGGGCCTGCGCTCGTACGACAGCATGCTCGGCCAGCTCGCCGACCCGCGCACCGCCCCCGAGCTGCTCGCCCTGCGGGAGCAGTTGCGCTCGTGGCGCTTCTTCGACCATTTCCGTACGGATGCCATGGCGCCCGCCCGCACCGCCCAGGTCGGTACCCGCACGCCGGTCCTCAGCGCGGACGGCGCCGATCTCGCCGCGGCCCTGCAGACCATCCGCGAGCTGGGCCCGCACGGATCGCTCGACGCCGCCGTGGGCCGCGCATTCCCCGGCAGTTCCGTCGACATCACCGACCACGACGGCCTGTTCGGGCTCGAGCTGCGCCAGCCCGGGCTCTTGCGGCCGCTCTCGGCCGCAGAGCTGTCGGACGGGACGCTGCGCTACCTGCTGTGGGTCGCCGCCCTGCTCAGCCCGCGCCCGCCCGCGCTGCTCGTGCTCAACGAGCCCGAGACGAGCCTGCATCCGGACCTCATCGAACCTCTCGCGGGCCTCATC
>Ga0247742_10001935_pt1 | contig 13870 bp, 10 predicted proteins | sample UWRJL208509C2_FD_180944 | JGI IMG/M metagenome (GOLD analysis project Ga0247742, IMG submission 180944) | Plant litter microbial communities from Arlington Agricultural Research Station in Wisconsin, United States - UWRJ-L208-509C-2 | ecosystem: Environmental > Terrestrial > Plant litter >...
AACTTCGTCGTACCGGTGGCTATGACGGTAAGGGCCAATATTGGCTACGCGCGGTTGACGATGAAGTTCCAGCAGATTGGCAAGGTCATTCCATTGCCGAGCAAGCAATTAGTTTTGAAGAGGAAGTTTCACTGGTTGGTGTTCGCAATCGCAGTGGCCAATGCGTGTTCTACCCGCTTACACTCAATTTGCATCTGAACGGTATTCTCTACGCCTCTGTGGCTCCACTTGCACGACTGCAACATTTGCAGCAGCAAGCTGAAACCATGCTTGGCAAGCTGCTCAATGAATTGGAATACGTTGGCGTTATGGCGATGGAATGTTTCCGGGTGGGCGACAAGCTTATGATCAATGAGCTGGCGCCGCGCGTTCATAACAGCGGTCATTGGACACAAGCGGGTGCAAGCATCAGTCAATTTGAATATCACCTGCGTGCTATAGCTGATTTGGCAACGCCTAAAGCGCAGATTCTCGGCCATAACGTGATGATCAATTTAATTGGCACCGAGCTCAATCCAAAATGGTTCAATCTGCCGGTCGCACAAGTTTACTGGTATGGAAAAGATGTTCTCCCCGGCCGTAAAGTTGGCCACATCAATCTCGTCAGTAAAGACATACAAGACTTGCGCGGCACGCTGCAACAACTCAGCTATCTTTTACCGGAGCAACATTACAAAGAGGCAATTACCTGGAGCCTTAAAGCGCTGGAAGATATAGCATAAATTGCAATAGACTAGGCTGAACTAAAGACCGAGCCGAATTAATACTTCGGCTTTTTAGACTGGGAGTCAATCATGTACACATTGCACATCGCCAATAAAAATTATTCATCGTGGTCACTTCGCCCTTGGCTGGTTTTAGCTGCGCTGGAAATTCCCTTCAACGAAATCATTCATCCGTTTCCTGAAAACGACGCATGGGATTTGTATCGCGCATTTTCTCCGAATGGAAAAGTGCCCTGCTTGCAGGATGGCAATACCGTGGTGTGGGATTCGCTGGCGATTGTGGAATATCTCGCTGAACATCATGTACAGGTTTGGCCGAGTAATAAACTGGCCAGAGCTTGGGCGCGCAGCGCAGCGGCAGAAATGCATTCTGGTTTTCAAGCGTTGCGGAATAATTGCGGAATGAATTGCGGTGTGCGCATTCAGTTACACTCGATATCGCCTGCGTTGAAAAAAGATATTGATCGTATTGATGAACTCTGGAGCGAGGGCCTGCAAAAATTTGGAGGGCCGTTTTTGGCTGGAGAAAAATTTAGCGCTGTAGATGCTTTTTTTGCGCCGGTAGTTTTTCGCGCGCAAACTTATCAACTTCCTCTAAGCGAGGCAGCGCAAACGTACGCAGAGAATTTATTAACGTTACCTCCAATACAAGCATGGTATGAAGCTGCGTTATTGGAAACCTGGCGCGAACCAAATCACGAAAAAGAAACATTAGACGCAGGAAAACTTATCGCTGATTTCAGGAGCTAAGTTTTCCACCCAATCTTGTCCTAACATTCTGAATATCGCGATTGGAGAATCCGTAGTGTCGTATGAAGTAAGTATTACCTTTAGGGAAAATTATTTACATGTCTCGGTAAGTGGGCATTCTACGTTTGACAACGCGGTTGATCTTTGGCAAAAAATTGTTGCCGCCTGCAAAATTCATGACTGTTTTAATATTCTCGGCGAGCAAAAAGCAATAAACCCGACTTCCACTATGGATGCATGGAATCACCAGCAAATTTTTGCTGCCGCAGGTATTACCACAAAATATCTTATCGCCTGGGTTGACCATAACCCAAAAACTTTTGAGCAAACGGAGTTCGTCCGTGTCGTCCTTGCAAACCGGGGCATGGGTTATGGAAAAATATTTTCCGATACTGAAAAAGCAAAAACTTGGTTGCTGAATAAAATGGAAGCAAAAAATAAAAAGGCGCCATCCTGAATTTACTAACGCGCCTGCAATGGAAGGCGGACAATAAAATAGATGACGAAAAGCGCCCCACCGAAAATAGCAATTACAAAATCCAAACTTCTACCCGCCGATTAATATTTTTACCCTCTTCGCTATCACTCGCGGCCAAGGGTGCAACATCTCCCAAACCTTTAACAACCAGAGGATATATACCGCGCTGAAATAACTGTTGTTCGACCACCTTTGCGCGGCGTTCGGACAATTCCTGACTCTTACCTGCATCGCCCTCATTATCAGAAAACCCGAACAGCTGAACACGTTTGGGTGCATTTATTTCTACATAACGCGCGACTCGGTCCAAATCATTGAGTGATTTTGTATCCAGCTCGTCACTACCGCTTTTAAAACGAAAGTTAATTGATAAGCGTTCTGAGCGCGCCGTTAATTCGCGCATTTCCGCTGGGTAGAAGTCATTGTCGAATGGTTTTCCCAGTTTGATATTTTGCGAAACAAAACCCACATCTTCCACAATCGACTGGCCACGATCAGAAATTACAAACCGCACAAATTCCTGTGTTTCAATATTGGGATTAATTTGCGATGTGTAAAAAAACAAACGCCGCGATAGCGGGTAGTCTTCAGTGCCCACCGTAAAATGCGTTGGCATAATGGCTTTGTTGTTATCGGACGATGAAACCGCGATTAATTTCGCGTGCCGTACATAAGGCAAACCTATAAAACCTATTGCACCATTTTCACGAGCAACAGCGTCAGATAATTCGCTGCTAGATTCTATACGTGTAGCTGAATCAGCCAATCTTGCTTTATGAGGATCGAGCACCATCGCTTTAAACGAATCCCAGGTTCCGGATTTTTCATCACGGGCATAAATTTTTATCGGAATGTCTTTGCCACCTAATTGCAGCCAATTGGTAATGCCCCCTGAAAAAATTCCAACCAGTTGATCCAAGGATAGACTGGAAACATTATTTCCCGCTGAAACAATAATCGCCAAACCATCCAACCCTAAAATATGCTCGTTGCCCGACGCAAATAAATCACCCGCTCTTGCCAAAAGATCTTCGCGCTCTTTATCTTTGATGCGACGCGAAGACATACCCATATCAGTTTCGTTTTTTAGCAAATCAGTGAACGCAGTACCAGACCCATGTGCTTTCAATTCGATATATTCAATACGGCCATTGATATCGCCGGATATTATTTTTTCGTTAGCCGATGCCGGACTCACTTCAGTATGCACATTGCTTGCGCCTTGGCTCATTAAATAAGCTTCAATTAGTCGTGGCGCCAATTTCTCACCGATAGTATTAGAACCATGCAAACGAAACAGAGGTTTATCGCTTTTAATAAGCTTATCTGACTGTTGATTATTTTTAGCTTTTAAACGCGATTCAACACTAACGTTTTGTACTGCCTTGACAACAAATACTTCACCAGCCTCCATAGGTAGAAATGATCGCAATAAATATCCCCCCATAAATATAATTAGTGAGAATGCTGCTGCGGTGAAAAAATGAATACGAAAACTGTTAGCTTTTTTGCGTGATTTTTGTGTTTCTTGATCGGTTGATGATTTGAGGATCGCAGCTTCCATATCGCGAATTTCCCACACCAGTGATATCAACTCCTCATTTTCGGTAAGTAATGCTTTAGTAAGCAAATCTGCTCGATATACCTCATCTTTTAAAACCATATTCAAAGGAATATGAATTCTCAAATGGGTTTCGCAGAGGCGTTTTAAATTCCAGACTTTATCAACCAGCACTACGTTGTAGTGGAGGTGCTTGTGAGATTTTGGGGACATAACTCTTTCTCGATCGCAGTCAGTAGAAAATGGCTGGCGCACTATAGGGAGAAAAAATGACAGTTCAGTTACATGAAGTTTTGGAGGAGAATCGTAGAAAATGATTAATGCTGGAGGGAGATTGTAGACCCCGCGTCCTTACGGGGGATGTGCTCATCTACAATACTGATAGAGGTGTTGCGTGATCATTAACACATAATAAAATGACAGCTTGATTACATCGCGAGTCTTTTAATTTTATCTTTCATTTTTACAACCTTGGATTCCTGCCCAAGCTTTGCATAGATATCAGCAGCAAGTTCATAGAAACGTGTGTCATTCTTTTCGCGATCAATGGCGCGTAATGTATATTCCAGCGCTTCAGAGTACTCATTTTGTTCATAGGCGGAAAGTGCAACGCTATATTGATAAAAGGGATTGGATTCGCGGTAGCGTTGCGCCAAGCGCAAATATTTTTGCGCTTTTTCTTTCTCGCCAATCTGAGTATAAAGATAAGCAAGATTGTTTCTTATGGTGAGATCTTCAGGGGCCAATTCCAAGCCATGCAAATAAGCGAGTTCCGCCTCTGCCCACAATTGCTTCCTGCCATAAAGCGCACCGAGATTACTCCACACATAACTTTCTCCGTCATTCAATTTTATGGATTTGCGCAAACTTAAAAAACTATCTTCCACGTTTCCTTGCTCTAAATACTCCATTGCGCGGTTGCTGTAAAATTGTGCTTCAGCAGCAGCATCACTGATTTGATGTTGTGAGTAATTTGATTTATAGCGATTCATTTCCAAATCAATAATCACTTCATCGCGTTTTAAAAAATTTACACTGGTTGTTAATATCGGAACTTTCACATTCACGTGCCGCAAAAAAACCATGTCTTTTTCTTTACGTAAATCCCACGTTGGGGGAATTTGTACTTCATTGACGTAAGCTTTAATACCCACCGAGCGCGCGAGCGCGACGTACAGCAACGTAAAACTTAAACAATTCGCATTTCTCTGCTGAAAGGAAACCTTGGGCACTTCTGTTACGTAGGTGTTATAGGTGATTCCAAGGCCGCCAGCTTGCACGGGAGAAAGGAGCGCGATGTGCAAGTTTTTAACCTTGTCAAAATAACTTTCACTATGACGAACGGCTTCGCTTGCGAAAGCCTCCATCTCAGGAGTGACTGCAAATATATTTACATAAGGCAATTCATCGTCGGTAACCTCATGCCCCAGGATGGCCTTCCCCGACAAAATAGTAGCAACGGTGGTGGAGTAAAGCGTGGATTCCTTTGGCTTAACCGCTGCACAACCAGCAAGAGCGGTTAAACACAATCCTGCAAAAATCACTTGTTTGAAATATGCATTTAACATTATTTACCACCCCTATGCCTGCTCGGGTAATAGTCGCTAAGACATCACCCAAACCAAAACTACGGCTAGCTCGCTTGTGATGCGCCATCGGCAAGTCCACAACCCCTAACAACCTAGTCGATGCCCGACTACTTTTTGCCAGTTTGGAGAAAAGATGGTTAACCACTACTAAAACGATAGCTTATGTGCACTAGACGTGATCATCTTTTTGCAAATTATTTTGCTTTTTTTCAGAAACTTTTAGTGTTGCCAAGATGAACAGATGAAAGCCAATCCAAAAAAACCATTATTCTTCCGCACAGGCTTAACTTAATGCTTTGAATTCTAACGAATAAAAATAAGAACCAGACAACACCTGGAGCAGCGCTTCCCCCTTTCTTAACAAATGCTTCAAAAAAATGCATGGCTTTTTTATTGGGCATTACAAGAGCACAAAATTCCCGCCCCGAATGAGACCAAACATCCCATTTTGTGAAGTCGCCTGAATCATTAATGTGCATCAACTAAATTTCAGTATTTTTCGCGAACCAAAAACGCTCAAAAGGAAAATTTAAAAGTGCTTGGCACAGAGTTTGAATAGCTCATATTGAAAGAAAAACTTTACGCATTAAATTTTAAGTAGAAAAAATTTAAGCATGCGAGCAAAACGTTTGTTTCAAATACTTATCAGGAGCGATCTCATGGGTGTAAGACCGTACAAAATTTCCGAAAAATATTTTTCAAAAAAAATGAGTGGTCTGAGCACACTCGTTAAAAAAATTACTGAAGCGGCTACCAACTTTTCAGCAACTCATGTTGCTTTAGCCAGTCTATTTTTAATAACTACTTCGCTAACAATTTCAGCGGAAGCAGCAACAGGAAAACCGGAAAAAGAAAATTTAAAATTTGGTTTTATTAAATTAACTGATATGGCGCCACTCGCCATCGCATTGGAAAATGGCTACTTCGAAGATGAAGGTTTGAATGTAGAGCTTGAAGCACAAGCTAACTGGAAAGTTGTGCTCGACCGCGTGATTACCGGTCAGTTAGATGGTTCGCACATGTTAATGGGGCAACCTGTAGGTGCAGCAGCAGGTTTTGGCACAAGCGGAGAATTAGTTTATGCCTATGCATTAACGCAAAATACTTACGCGTGCACCGTGGGTAATGATGTATGGAATATGATTAAAAAATCTGTGCCTAAAGGTGCAGATGGAAAACCACTACATCCGATCTCAGCCGATGTTTTAAAACCGGTCATTCAAAATTACAAAAACCAGGGCAAACAATTCAACATGGGTATGGTGTTTCCCGTATCAACGCACAACATGGGTTTACGCTATTGGTTAGCCGCTGGCGGGATTAACCCAGGTTTATATGCTCCGCTGAAAGGTGACACCAGCGGACAAATTGGTTCCGACGCAATGTTGTCCGTTGTTCCACCACCACAAATGCCAGCAACACTTGAAGCGGGCACCATCAACGGCTATTGCGTTGGTGAACCGTGGAATCAGCAAGCTGTATTTCGCGGAATCGGCGTTCCTATTCTCACAGTGCACAATCAAATCGCGGACAAAATTTTTGGCGTAACCAAAACCTGGGCTGAAAAAAATCCGAATACGCACATTCATGTTGTTAAAGCATTAATACGTGCAGGTAAATGGTTGGATGAAAAAGAAAATGCCAACCGTCCTGCCGCTGCAAAAATTATTTCTAACCCAAACTATGTTGGCGCTGATTATAAAGTTATCGCTAACTCTATGACCGGTGTGTTCGAATATGAGCGTGGAGATGTTCGCAAAGAGCCAGATTTTAATGTGTTCTTCCGCTACAACGCTTCTTACCCGTTCTACTCAGATGCAGTTTGGTACCTCACACAAATGCGTCGCTGGGGCCAAGTGCCCGAAGCAAAACCTGACAATTGGTATACCGATTTAGCGAAAAAAATTGCGCTTCCTGAAGTTTACCAACAAGCGGCTAAAGATTTAATTTCAGAAGGGAAAATGGTAGCGGCTGACTTTCAGGATTTTAGTAAAACTGATGGCTATCGTTTACCAGACGCAACTGAATGGATTGATGGCATTAAATTCGATGGGCACAAACCTAACGATTATTTAAAGCAATTTAAAATTGGTTTGAAAGGCGACGAAAAAATTTAATCAACAGAAATTTAGTAACGTTTTTTAACATCTCCCAAAGACCGTTATCGGGAGATGTTAAACAACCAAGCTTGCAAAAGCTGGAGGCAAAAAAATGAGTGACACCACTAGCGTTTTAACAGCACCAACAAAAGTAACACCGAAATTTCCGAATAAAATTACTAGCAAAATTTCTCCCATAAAAATCCGAAATGTCGTATTGGGAACTCTTCTACCCTTAGTGGGTTTGGCTTTTTTTTTACTAATCTGGCAAGTGGGGGCACAAAATATTAAAACCTCTCTGGGCACATTCCCGGGGCCAAAAGAAGTTGTTGTGCAATGGAATAATCTCGTTGCAGAACAAAAAGAAGAAAATGCGCGTGCGGCTGCGTTTTATGAACGCCAGGAAAAACGCAATGCAGAAACATTAAAAACTGACCCAACCGCGGAAATTAAAAAACGCGAGTACAACGGACGACCGACTTTTTTTGACAAAATTAAAACCAGTTTGATTACAGTATTAAGTGGATTTTTCCTTGCAACACTTATCGCTATACCTGCCGGAATTGTGATTGGCCTAAGCCAATCGCTTTATCGTGCATTCAATCCAGTTATTCAAATTTTTAAACCCGTGTCACCGCTTGCGTGGCTGCCACTTATCACCTTAGTTGTGAGCGCGGCATACACGAGCGAAGACCCCATGTTTTCAAAATCTTTTATTATTTCTATGTTAACTGTGACGCTCTGTTCCATGTGGCCAACCATGATTAACACCGCAGTGGGTGTGGCAGGCGTCAGTAAAGATTTAATCAATGTGAGCCGCGTGCTGCGCCTCGGCTGGTTCACACATGTGCGAAAAATCGTGCTGCCCTCTTCAGTTCCCATGATGTTCACCGGCTTACGTTTATCACTCGGCATTGCCTGGATGGTACTGATTGCTGCAGAAATGCTCGCGCAAAATCCTGGCCTTGGAAAATTTGTGTGGGATGAATTTCAAAATGGTTCATCCGATTCACTCGGCCGTATTTGTGTTGCCGTACTAACAATCGGTTTCATAGGTTTTGGGCTTGATCGCACACTGCTCGCGATTCAAAGCTACGTGAATTGGGATAAGTCTGCGGTTGTACGATAAACGTATGGCAGAAAATTAATAGCAAATATTTCCGCAACGGTAACAAGCAGGAATTAATTATGAGCGAATTACATTTAGAAATATCAAAAGTAGGGATAGATTTTCCAACGCCCAAAGGGCCGTTTTGTGCATTGCAAGATGTCAGTCTAAAAATCAGTAAAGGTGAATTTGTTTCACTGATTGGACACTCGGGTTGCGGTAAATCCACCGTGCTAAATATAGTAGCCGGGCTTTACCAAGCGACCAGTGGCGGCGTTATGTTGAATGGCCGTGAAGTTAACGAACCTGGGCCGGAGCGCGCTGTTGTTTTTCAAAATCATTCTCTACTGCCATGGCTCACCGCTTACCAGAATGTTGAACTTGGTGTTAAACGCGTTTTTAAAGGTACAAAAACTAAAGCACAAATGCGCGAATGGATTGAACACAATTTAGAACTAGTGCATATGACTCACGCGATGCACAAACGACCCGATGAAATTTCAGGCGGTATGAAGCAACGTGTCGGTATTGCAAGAGCACTCGCAATGGAACCGCAAGTATTATTAATGGACGAGCCGTTTGGCGCACTGGACGCACTTACGCGCGCCCATTTGCAAGATTCGTTAATGGAAATTCAAACTGCATTAGGCAACACCGTCATTATGATTACTCACGATGTTGATGAAGCCGTATTACTTTCAGATCGCATAGTCATGATGACTAACGGCCCTGCTGCTACCGTAGGCGAAATTCTCGATGTGAAACTAGCGCGACCACGTAACCGCCTTGAGTTGGCAGACGACCCTGAATACAACAGCTACCGAACTGCAGTATTACGTTTCCTCTATGAGAAACAGAAAAAAATTGAACCCATTTCCGTAAAGCGCTCGGAGAAATCTGCAGAAAAAAGCAATAAACAAGTTGCGTGATATGTTCCGGAACGTGAAGACTTCTGTTTTACCGGAAGCCTTCACTTTATCAACTGCAGTATCGATCCACATATATTTATTTTTTTAAATATTTTTATGAAAAAAAATCCTATCAATGCCAGATTTCGGATAATTCACATAACGTCCCATCTCCACAAAACCTAGCTTTCCATAAAAGTCCGGGGCTTGAAAGCTATAGGTATCAACACATAGGGTTGCGATGTCTAACGCTTTTGCTTCAAGCTCTACTTTTTCAAGTAATGCTGTGCCAACTCCCTGTGAGCGAATCGAATCAGAAAGCCAAAGATAATTTATTTGAAGGGCGCTATCGAATATTCTTCCTGTTAATCCGCCGGCAATATCGCCATTCTCGTCGCATACAAAAGCGCCAAATTGAATTTCATTTAGATCTTGAAAATGCGGTGAATTAAAACTTACAAGCCCGTTGTAAATAGAGGCGATATCTGATGCTTCAGGATGAAGCGTAAAATAAACATCTACAGCATTATTTTTCATGTGCCCACTCCATCTTATAAAACACGTAATCTGAAGCTTTACCGTTAATAATCTTTTTTGCTCTATGAGACTCTATCGCACCGATTTTTTTCATTGCCATTTGCGAGCGTATATTGGTAGCGCCTACATGAAACCATACCGTTTTTACGCGCGAAAATGCATGCTCCAGCATTAAGGTTTTTAATTCGCGATTTATGGCTCCGCCCCAAACTTCTCGCACGAGAAATGTAAACCCAATGGAAATTTCGGATTTACTTTCATCGTATTCGTAATATCTTGAGCTACCGATTAATTTACCTGAGATTTTATCTGCAACGGCAAGCGCACCTTTTGATTCAATTGCATCTTCAAACCAGCGGCAAAATTCTTCCTTCTGATAACGCAACCGACTGGGGTGCCCTGCCCATATCAGCGGATCTGATGCAGCTTTATAAAGCTCATCAAAATGCAAGGGCAACAAGGGCGACACAACAATTGAGCGCCCTTCTAATGTTGGTTGTAAAAAATTATATGTCACTCGCACATCCTGCTTTTAAACAAAAAATTAAAGCCCGTTTTTTTATAATCTGTTAGCTTTTAATTCTTTAAGTTTTCCTTAATGCTTTAATCGCTTAAACTTTAATGGTGTAAATTTAACCTTTAAAGGCTTCACACTTTTACTAGCCTTTGACTAATGCTAATTCGTTAACACGTGCGTTCCAATCTACATCTGGAATGTCACTGCCATTTTCTATCAGCTGTTGAATTGAATGCATTCTTGAACCCTCTGCAAACGCGATGACTAATTTAACAATGCTTTGCTTTTGAGCTGCCCACTGGGTCGCAGTGCTGCAATTCATTATATTATTAATTGCCATATTTATATCATCGACAGAAAAACCTTTGTAGGCAGATAAACGATCCCAACCCATTGACCTGTAGTCAGATGCGAAACCTATATTTCCAGCTGCTATATTCCAGGTAGCATCGGTAAATTTGAACGAACCTTTCGACGATGTGAAACCTTGAACATAAAGATTCCAGCGTTGGAAAATAATTTTAAGGGTTCCATCATCACCTTTCAGCTTAATCTCAAAATAAGTGGCATTGTTAGGTGTCGTATGCCATTTCTTTCCGCTTGCATGTACGCCTGCCGCACCTGCCGGGTCTTTCGCTGCATCTCTTATTTCCTTCAATTTCGCGCGATATAATTGTTTGTTCATGTCGAGGGTTATCCAGAGTTATGGTTTTTTGCGCTCTTTCTGAGCATTGATTTAAATTAAAACAAAAAAAGGTATTTGGAATTGACGCAACGGGATGCTACCTGTTTATTAGATATTTGAACATTCGCGCAATTAAAATGTTTTTCAGAAATTCAGGTTCGAAACAACTTGCGTAATTTTATGCGCCAGGAGTTAGCCAATACTCTTAGTGACCGACGAACGCTAGCCTAAAGCGAAATTCATTAACCCCACGCTGGATATTTTCGAACGAACAAATGCACGGCGCAAATTTTTAAGTTTGCACAAAAGTGTTAAATGTATCGAGGATTTTTACGAGGAAATTATTACTCCGGTCATGACTATAAACGGAGGCTTATTATCAGTAATTAAAAATATTAATCCCAAATCAAATCATCAGGTTTTTCTGAAATTACGTTCACTTCATTATTTTCAACTAATTCTTTGAGGTTGCTGACGAGTCGTCGATGCAACATCTCTTCGGCTGTCGCTGCATTAGCGGCAAGCCCTACACTGCGATTACGCCCAGATTTTTTAGCCGCATAAAGCGCGTGGTCCGCAACGTCGATGACTTGTTCCCAGGACAACTCCATAGGGTGATCAGGCAGGAATGGAAAGCTGGCAAAACCAATTGAACACGTTTTATGTAAAACAGTTTCATCAATAAGTTTAAATGGATGACTTTCGATAGCTTTGCGAATACGCTCGGCCATTAAGGGTGCTTCATCATGATTTGCAAAACGACTTACGATGATAAATTCTTCGCCACCCCACCGTATGACGCAATCCGATTCGCGACAAATTCGAATGAGTAAATCTGAAAGTTGTATGAGTAAGTTATCGCCTGCTCGGTGACCATGAAGATCATTCACTGATTTGAAAAAATCCACATCCAGGATAAAAAATGTGAGTCCGAGCGACGTTTTTTTTGCAGGTCGATTTGCACGTTTATTCTCATACTCCCGCTGAACTTCAGCGATATCCATAGGCATTAATTTTTGCAAATAGCGACGGTTACTTAACCCGGTAAGCGGATCTGACAAACTAATATCTTCAAGTTGAGCATAGGCACGCTCAAGCTCTTCATTTTTGTTTAGCAATTCTGCAGTTCGTTCGGCAACTTTCATTTCAAGCTGACGATTGGTTTTTCGCTCATCAATAACTTTCTTTTGTTGTGAGTAGACAAAAAGCAGGAGCACACTCAAACCGATTAGAGCGTAAATACAATAGGCCCACCAAGCTCTCCAGGGCGGCGGCAATATAATTAAAGTAATGCTATGACCGGTAGAATTCCAAATACCGTCGTTATTGCTGGCTTTTACTTTAAAACGATAGGTACCGGCAGGAAGGTTCGTATATAACGCTGAGCGTTGGTTGCCAACCTCGCGCCAATCATCGTCAAATCCTTCAAGCTTATAGGCAAATTGATTTTTTTCGGGATCACGATAATTAAGTGCTGCGAAACTAAAACCAATCATTGATTTGGTGTGGTCCAGGGTAACTTGATGAGTTTGATTTATTCCTTTGGAGAGAATTTTATCAGGTCCACCCACGGGAACTTTTTGGGTAAAAATTCTGAAATCGGTAAGCACGACTGGCGGAGCTTCTTTATTAATTAATGTCTTTTTTGGATCGATAATATACAAACCGTTTCTGGTACCGATGATCACTTCTCCGCGTTTGGAAACCAGTGCAGAACCTGTCGATACGCCGCCAATCAAATCACCGTTGTAACGTATGTAGTTTCTAACGGCTTTAGTGTCGGGGTTGAACATCACTATGCCGTTGTTAGTACCCAGCCACAGATTTCCATCTGTATCATTTACGATGGCACGAATTCCCTGATCGACGAATCCATCCTTCGTACCGAACACCGAAAACGTATCAGTCTCCGGGTGATATAAATGTAATCCGCCATCCGTACCGATCCAAAGACGGCCTTTATCGTCCTCCCAAATGGTTAGCACCGACCCATTTATTAGGCCGTTATCATTTTGATTGGCGATGTATCTTTTAAAGGTACCTTTTTCCCGGTCCATTAAATTGAGACCGTAAGCTGTGCCTACCCAGAAACGTCCTTTCGAGTCTTCAAAGGTTGTCCACACTAACGGGCAAGACACCGTGGTGGGATCATCTTTGTTGTGGGGATAAAAAGTGTAGAGCCCGGTTTTTTTATCAAACTTTGTTAGGCCATTGAAGTGCGTCGATATCCATAAATTCTTTTTTTTGTCTTCATAGACGTTCCAAATCATTTGATCGTTCAGTAAGGGACTGCTCTTCTCACCTCGCTGAGTTAAGGTTAAATCAACGGGTGATTCATCGAAACGATCTTTTTGAGCGTTATAAAATAAGACACTGTGCGCCCAGGAGCCGAAACGAATTTCGCCATCCGAATCAATGACACCATTGATAAATGACGTTGTTGGAGCACGCGAACCATGACTGGCTAATGGTGAATAATGTTTAAACGTTTCTTTTTTTCGATCATAAAAGGTTACGCCACCAGCTCCGATCCATAAGTTACCGTCCTTATCTTCTTCAACAGCTTCGATATTGTCACTCAACAAGCCTGTGTCCAAATCAGAGCTTTTCCGGTATACGTCGATAGCATTCGTTGAGCGATCATAAACACTCACACCAGATGGATAGGTTCCTATCCACATATCACCAATCTTGTCCTCAAAGATGCTTCGAATTGTATTGCTGCTCAAATCGCCAGCGTTGCCATCACGGTGAAAAAAGCGAGTAAAGCGATTATTAGCTTCGTCAAACAACGCTATACCGCCACCGTCACTCCCCGCCCAAACCCAGCCTCTCCTGTCCACGTATATCTGACGGGAAATATTATCAGGGAGACTCGTGGGATCTTTAGGATCGTTTTGATAATGCTTGATA
>Ga0247742_10001936_pt1 | contig 13864 bp, 12 predicted proteins | sample UWRJL208509C2_FD_180944 | JGI IMG/M metagenome (GOLD analysis project Ga0247742, IMG submission 180944) | Plant litter microbial communities from Arlington Agricultural Research Station in Wisconsin, United States - UWRJ-L208-509C-2 | ecosystem: Environmental > Terrestrial > Plant litter >...
TGCAATGGCGCGCATTGTGGTCTTCTCGAAGCCGATCTCACGGAACATTTTCAGCGCGACGTCGGCCACGAGCTGGCGGGTTTGTTCACTCTTTGCTGCCATCAGTTGCTCCTTGCGTGAAGTTTTGAACGTGTTCAAGAATGAGTATGTCACGAGTTCTGAACGTGTTCAAAAGTTTAAGTGAGCGAGCATTTGGTTTAGGCCCGCGGGATGTGAGAGAAGGTGGCCCGAAAGGGGGTGGGATGTGAGAGAAGGTGGCCCGAAAGGGGGTGGGATGTGAGAGAGGGTGCGTGGTGGGAGAATGGAACCGGTGCCGGGCCGAATGCCCCACCAACCACAGTGCTAATACAGCGGGGCACCCTCAATAAGGGGGCCTGCGCGAACCACTACGAAATGGATGACCCATGCCCTCGCCCTCAGGCTCCAGTACCTTGAGCAAGCCCGCGCCGCGCTTTGCGTCGATCGGCTCCCCGTATTTCGGCATCATGCTGGCCATCATGGCCGTGGTGCTGATCCTGTCCAACATCGGCGCCTCCAAGGGCGTTGTGCTCGGGCCGATCATCACAGACGGCGGGTTCTTCCTGTTCCCCATCGCCTACATCCTGGGCGACGTGATGAGCGAGGTCTACGGCTTCAAAGTTGCCCGCAAAGCGATCATTACCTCCTTTGCGTTGTCGGTCTTCGCCTCGCTCTGCTACTGGATCATCATCGTGCTGCCCGGCTTCAACGACGAGTACGGAAGCGCCAAGCAGGCTGCCATTGAGGGCGCCCTTGGTCCCGTGCCTCAGATCGTGCTCGCTTCCCTGCTCGCATTCCTGGCAGGACAGACCATCAACTCGTGGATCCTGGTGAAGATGAAAGCCCGCACCGGTGAAAAGAGCCTCTGGGCGCGCCTGATGGGCTCGTCCGTGGTGGGCGAATTCGTGGACACCCTGATTTTCTGCAGCATCGCAGCGTCCGTCATTGGCATCACTGACGCGGGTTCGTTCTTGAACTACGTCCTGGTTGGCTTCGTGTACAAGACCGCCGTGGAGTTCCTGTTCGTACCGGTCACTGTGCTGGTGGTTGGTTGGATCAAGAAGCGCGAACCGAGCTACGGGGCAGCCGCAGCCTAGGCTTGTGCTGAGCCGGAAACGTGTGAGTTCGCTGCTCCGGCGTTCTCGCTGCTCCGGCCACCCTCATCTCCTGAGCGCTTTCAGAACACGCGCTTTGAACTCCTGCTCCTGAAACAGGTCCTTCCATTCCACCCGGATGAAGAACCAGCCGTCCTCTACCAAGGCCTTCTCCCGGCGTCGTTCCTCAAAGATCACCCGGTCAGTGCGGGCGTACTTGAAGTACTTGACCTCCCCGTCGAATTCAAGGGCCACCTTCTCTTTCTTCCATGCGAAGTCCATCCGGTGCCGACCAACCCGACTTTGCACTTCCACTTGCGCCGTGGGCATGGGCAATTTGAGGCGGGCGAGTAGTTCCCGGCACAGAGTTTCGCCAGGAGATTCGGAACTGGGGTCAGCATTGGCCAAGCATCTCTGCAAGGTACGGCAGCCTCGTCGTCCGGAGAAAGTACTTGAGTGGGCTTGCATGAGCTGCTTGTCCGCTCCGAGCCGCAGCCCGTGATCCATGATGATCAACGCTTGCCGGTAATTCAGAGTCTTGGCACAGTCCAGAACAGTCCGCTCAAGGTCGGTGACCCGTAGGAACTCCACCGTGGTGATTTGGGAAGGCGGCAACCGTAGTTTGTGCCCGCGAACATCTTTGCCGAGGCGCTCACTGGATGGGTTGGTGGGAAGTGTGACGTGGATGGTTTGATCCACGTTCCACAGAAAAAGTCCGTGCAGCCTCGCCGCCGACGTGTGGCTATAAACGTAGCCGTCGGTGGACGCGGTGAGGGTTCCGTGTGCATGTGCGTGGATCAGTAGCTTGCCGCGGACGTCATCCGGCTGATTTGCCCATGCCGCGCGGCGTATATAACAGCCGTGGCGCACTCGGATGAGGTCACCCTGGCGGACCAGCGTGCCGATTGCCCGTGAACTGAGTCCCAGTTCATTGAGCTGCCTGGTGCGCCAAAGGGCTCCAAGTTGGGGGAGGGTAGCAGTTGGTTTCTGACTCATCACCCCAGCCTCAGGCAGGCTGGACGCCGAAAGTAGCCCCCGCCGTCGTTATGTGGACAACGGCCGAGTTCGCTGGACCTGTGCCCGGGCCGCGGGAGTTGTGCAGGTTCGCCGGGCATGCCCGGCGAACGTACACGGCTCCGGCGATCTCGGCGCGACTAGGAGTAGTACCGGCCTAGCGTCTCCGCCTTGAACTCGAAGAACTCCCCGGATTCGATGGCCAGGCGGGCGTCGTCCACCATCTTCACCACGAAGCGCTCGTTGTGGATGGAGATCAGCGTTGCCGAGAGCATTTCCTTGGCCTTGAACAGGTGGTGGATGTACGCGCGCGAGTAGTTCACGCACGTGTAGCAGTCGCAGCCATCCTGCAGTGGTCCGAAATCGGCCTTGTACTTAGCCCCGGACAGGTTGAACCGGCCAAAGGGCGTGTAGAACGCGGAATTCCTGGCCACACGGGTGGGGGAGACGCAGTCAAAAGTGTCGGCGCCGTTCTCGATTGCCGTGAAGATATCGTCCGGCTCGGAGATGCCCAGCAGGTGCCGTGGCTTGTTCTCCGGCAATTCCTCATTGCACCAGCGCACAATAGTGCCCAGGTTCTCCTTCTCCAGCGCACCGCCGATCCCGTACCCGTCAAAGGGCATGGCGCCGAGGTCCTGGCATGCCTTGCGGCGCAGGTCCTCATACTGGGCTCCCTGGATCACCCCGAACAGGGCCTGGTACGGCTTGCCCTCGCGGGAGGCGGTTAGGGAAGCATGCTCCTCCAGGCACCGCAGCGCCCACAACCGGGTCCGTTCCAGCGACTCCTCCTGGTACGCCCGCGAGTTCTGCAGTGTGGTGAGTTCGTCGAAGGCAAACATGATGTCCGCGCCAATCTGGTGCTGGACCTGCATGGAGATCTCGGGGGAGAAGCGGTGCCGGTCCCCGTTGAGGTGCGACTTGAACCAGACGCCGTCGTCGTCAATGTGGGCCAGCCGTTCCTTGCCCGGTGCCACAGCGTCATCCGGCCCGGAGCTGTCCACATTCTTCATGTCGATGACCTTCTTGAACCCCGAGCCCAGGCTCATCACCTGGAATCCGCCGGAGTCGGTGAAGGTCGGCCCGGACCAGTTCATGAAGGCACCCAGTCCGCCCGCGGCGTCCAGGATTTCCGCTCCCGGCTGCAGGTACAGGTGGTACGCGTTGGCCAGCACGGCCTGCGCGCCAAGGTCCGCAACGGACTCGGGCAGTACGGCTTTGACCGTGGCTTTGGTTCCGACGGCGATGAACGCGGGCGTCTGAATGGTTCCGTGCGGCGTGGTGATGGTTCCGGTGCGGCCCAGGAAAGAACCGCCGTTGGCGGCTATCTGGGCGTCCGACGGCGAGCACGTCTCGGTCAGGCGCTGGCCCACCGAAAAGGAGAACTCGGATTGCCGGTGGGACAAACCGGGCAGCGCAGGGGAAGATGCAGGGGCAGATGAGGAAGCTGGCACGCTTCCAAGTGTGCCAGCTTTACCGTGAGTAACCCGCCGGACAAACCCTAGGACCCGTACTTCTCAGCTTTCCAGTTGTCCCACGAGGACCGGATGTCCGCCAAAGTGTGGGCCCCCAAATCGTAAGTGGAGGCAATCACCATGGAGCCGCCGTCGGGCCTTTTCTCCGGAATGGGCAGTTGCTCGGCCACGATCAGCAGCCCGTCCCCGTGCTCGGCGTAGCTGTGAACGGTGAGGCCCACTTGGTGCCGGCTCTTGAACCACACCTTGCCGGAGATCTTCTCCCCGGTGGCAAGCGTGAGCGAGTATTCCTCCCCAACGGGTGGAAGATCACCGAGCCCCAATTTTTCGATCGCAGGCCCGCCTTTGCCGGGCAGGGACAGGAAGTGCGTCCTGCGGTGCCCGTGGGGGTGCCGTTCCAAGGCGAAACGCAGCTGGTGCAGGAACGTGAGCCAGCCCTGGGTGATGTCCTCGTCCCAGTCCGCCCATTCCGAATTGTGGTCCAGGGCGGCCCGGGTGACCTTCACTTCGGTGCCTCCGGAGACCGGGTGGAGCTCAAAAATGTCACCGCCGTTGACGGTCAGGCTTGTGTGATCGGGCCCCTCCACCACATCGGTGTTGAAGTAAATTTGTTTGATTTCGTCGGTGAGATCGTCAGCTTCCCAGCCGTGCCATTGAGCCACCAGCGACGGTTCGCGCAGCATTGTCCAAACCTGCTGCGCGTCGGCATTAACCACAACGCTCAGATTGTTCGTCATGGACCCGAATCTACCGTCGTTGGCGCCTACATAACAGGTCTTGACAGCCCCCAATGACGGTTAGGCGCGGACCGATTCCAGTTCGTTGCCGATCCGCCGGGCCAGCTCTTCCTCGCCAATGGTCTTGGAGCCCCCGTGGGCGCGCAGGAACATCAGCGCTTCAAGCCGGAGGAACCGCCATTCGCGCTCGGCCTCACGATTCCCATTGTCGATCGCGCGGAAGATTTCCTTGTCATACAGGTTGGGTTCGTTGAGTGAGCGCTGGCGCACGCGGGCGTTGATCCGGGCCTTGAAGGGGTCTTCTTCCTGGGACTCGGGCGCACGCAGCAGTTTCTCGTACACAGCGGCGCGCTCGGATTGGCCGGCTTCGCGGCATATGAAACTGGACAGCGCCAGCGCCCGTTCGATCGAGGCCCAGCGGTCCAGGTTGCCGTCAAAGGGCAGCACGTTCAGCAGATCGGCCACGGCCAGGGCGTGGTCCGGATCGCGCAGCACGATGCACAGGTCGAAGGCAAGATCACTGAGGTCCCGGAGGCAGCTCCCGGATTTCGTGTTGATGCCCTTCGCCAGCCGTTCCGCCAGGACCTGCACGCCGTTCTTGCCCTTGTGGTTGGCGGCCGCGGCACGGACCACGGCTTCGGGTGTGCCGTCGGGCTCCGGAATGAGCGCAAGCTCCTCGGCGGTGGGGCCGGTGTACGTTGGTGGGGTCTCCGGGCGGGGAGGCACGACGACGGCGGCTCCGGCTTGCGCTTGGGCGTCGCCTTCCGCGGGGGTGCTGGTGCGGGAGTGGCCGGACTCGGAAGCGGTGGTGGCGTTCAGGGCTGCGTCGGCGGAGGAGTCCGAGGCGCTTGAGTCTGCGCCGGAGTCGGCCGGAACACCGTCGCCCACAGGAACACTGGACCCTGTAGCGATCCGCACCGTGCCGCCGTCCACCATTGTTACCAGCAGCAGCGCTGCTACGCCGTAATCGTCGTTTTGCACCTCAAGGGCGACGATTTCCTCGGCCGGGCCATCCCCGGGCGGGAACACAAAATCCCCGGGCTGCAGGTCCCCAGCCTGCTTTTCTCTGTACTGCTGTGTGGCTGGGCTGTGAGTCATCGGAAGTCCTTTGGTTCTCGTGGGGTCCGCCGTCCAGTCTACAAAGACCAGCCGGCGCAAGGGCCGGGACCCGCTAGAGAACGATGCCCGAGAAAGCCAGTGCCTGCCGCACGAGGTTCCCGCGGCCGCCGTCGAATTCCTGCTGGACGTTCTCGCTCAGCACCTCTTGGGGCGTCATCCACGTCAGTTCCAGGGCGTCCTGGCGCGGTTCACATTCACCGGTGACGGGGATGACGTAGGCCAGCGAGACGGCGTGCTGGCGGTCATCCGTGAAACCGGTCTGTGACGGGGCAGGGAAGTACTCGGCCACCGTGAAAGGAACGGGGCTGATGGGCAGCTGCGGGAAGGCCAAGGGGCCGAGGTCCTTTTCCATGTGCCGCAGCAGTGCTGCGCGGATGGTTTCGCGGTACAGAACGCGGCCGGAGACGAGGTAGCGGACCATGTTTCCGTCGGCGTCGCCCTGCAGGAGTGTGCCCACCTCATTGACATAGCCGAGCGGATCCAGCCTGACCGGAACGGCCTCCACATAGACCATGGGGAGTCGGCCGCGGGCTTCGAAGAGGTCTTCGTCAGAAAGCCAGCCTGGATACGGGTCGGGTGTACGTACGCTCATGGTTAAGTTCTACCGCATCACCCGCCGAACTTCCTTGGCGGCGCTGCCGTGGCTGCGTGGTTACGCTCTCGGCAGTATTAGAGGGCCAGGATCGACTCGAGCGGTTCCCCGGATGCTATGCGGGCAAGGATGGCGGGCTCCGCGGCGTCCGATTGCAGCGCTCTTTCCAGGACATCCCGGGCAGTTTCCGGTGAAAGAACAATCAGTCCGTTGTCGTCTCCGAGCACCAGGTCGCCGGGGTTGACCTCTGTCCCTCCGCAGCGCACAGGGACATTGACGGCGGAACCTGTGCCATGGAGCCGTTTGGTAGTGAGGCACGATGTCCCGCGGGCAAACACCGGCAGACCTGTCTGCCGCAGTTCCAGAACGTCAGTGGCCATGCCATCAACCACGACGGCGGCAGCACCTTGTGCGAGTGCCGCGGCTGCCGTGACGGCCCCCACGGGCGCATGATGGTGGTCTCCGAGCATGTCCACCACCAGGACGTCGCCCGGCCGGAGTGCCAGGAGTGCGTGGTTCATGGCGATGGCATCGTGGTCCGCGATTCGGACTGTGACGGCAGGTCCGGCTATTTTCACGTTTGCATGCAGGGACTGGATAGCGGGGGAGACGAATCCGTCCTCGAGGAAGTGGCCGATGGTCGGGTAGCTGACGTCGGTCAGGTCCTTCAGGAGTGTTGGACTCACGGGGTTACCTCCGCTTTCTGCGCAAGGACAGCTACGCATTCGATTTCCAAGGACACGCCCCACAGGCTCACGCACACGGTGGTCCGGGCCGGTTTGGCGGTGCCGAAGTACTCCGCGTACACGCGGTTGTACTCCTCAAGTTGGTCCTGGCTGGTCAAGTAGGTGTTGACCTTGACCACGTGCTCCAGGCTGGATCCTGCGGCTTCCAAGACGCCGTCGAGGTTCTGGATGGTTTGCCGGACTTGTTCTTCGAAGGTCTCCGGCTGATCATCCAGTCCAGTGATGGCCGGTATCTGGCCGGAGGTGAACACAAAACCGTTCGCAATGACCGCCGGGGAAAAAGGCCCGACGGCGGGCGCCTGGCCGGGGATACCGGCCAGGCGCCCGATGGTGGTGACGGTCACCGCGCTGCCGCGGCTTCCGTGGAGCCAGCGGACGCCGGTGCCTCATCGACGGCGTCGATGTTGCCGTACCGGGTCTCGGTCAGTAGGAAGAGTGCAACCAAGGACAGTCCGGCCGCGGCCATGATGTACCAGGCGATCGAGGAGCTCTGCCCCGTCATGCCCAACAACCAGGTAGTGACGAACGGGGTGGCGGCGCTGCCTAGGAGGCCGGACAGCATGTAGGCCACCGACAGGCCGGAGTAGCGGACCTTGGACCCGAAGAGCTCGGCCAGGAAGGTGGCGATGGGTCCGTAGTTGGCGCAGAACGCGGTCATCATGGCCAGGTAGGCCACGAACAGCAGTGCCACCGACTTGGTGTCCATGAGCCAGAACATCGGGAACGCGAGGGCGGCCTCGGCAGCTACACCGGCGAAGATGATGGGCTTGCGCCCGAACTTGTCCGATAGCTTTCCGAAGAACGGGATGAGGAACAGCCCCAGGACGCAGGAAGCCAGGACCACCCAGAGCATCAGGCTCTCGGAGTGGCCGAGTTCCTTCTTGCCGTAGGAGACGCCGGAGGCTACCAGCAGGGTGAACGTGCTGCCCGTGGACAGGGTTGCGACGCCGCCGAGGACAACCTGCTTCCAATACTTGGCCATCAGCGCAGCGAACGGCATTTTCGCCTTGGCGCCGGCGGTCTTGACTGCCTGGAACGACGGAGTTTCCTCGATGTGCAGGCGGATGTAGATGCCCACAGTGACAAGGAGGACTGAGGCCAGGAACGGGATGCGCCAGCCCCATGAATAGAGGGCTTCGGTGCTGACCGTGGAGGCAACAATCAGGAAGGCTACGTTCGCAATCAGGGTGCCGGCGGGAACCCCCACCTGTACCAGTGAACCGTAGAAGCCGCGCCGGGTAGGGGGCGCGTGTTCAACTGTCATGAGCACGGCACCGCCCCATTCGCCGCCGAGGGCCAGGCCTTGGATGACACGGAGGAAGAGCAACAGAAGTGGCGCCATGATGCCGATGCTGTTGTAGTCGGGCAGCAGGCCGATGGCGAAGGTAGCCGCTCCCATGGTCAGGAGGGAAACCAGCAGCATGGACTTGCGGCCCAATCGGTCACCGAAGTGGCCGAAGATGATGGCGCCCACCATGCGGGCAATGTAGGCGGAAGCGAACGTACCGAAGGCCAGCATGGTGCCGACGATCGGATCAAAGCTGGGGAAGAAGATCTTGTTGAAGACAAGGGCCGACGCCGTCCCGAAGACGAAAAGGTCGTACCACTCGACGGTGGTGCCAATAACGCTGGCGAGGGCAATCTTGCGCATCTTTGCCAGGTCAAGCCTGGACGATGATGCGGAGGCAGTATCTACCGTATGGGCCATCTGATTCTCCGGATGCGGTGCGGGGACGAATGTCCGGTGCAAGGTAGCTACAACTATGGTGTGTGCCCGATCACACCATCAATGGCATAACTCCCATCAAAACTGGCCCGGGAATGTGAAAACACACACCGAAGCCACGGGGCACGGAATTCCCGACGACGGGCCTCCTGGTGGGGCCTGCCTGCCTGCCGCCGTGGCTTGGTGACCTCATTTTGGCCCCAGCCGGGTCGAGATCAACCCTTTCCGGTCACTTTTCACCCTCGCCGCCGGAAAACAGGGTCAGGTAGCAACGCGGCAGCGGCCGGTCATGCCCAGGCCACTACCAGCCGGGCCGTCTTCGCGGGAACAGCGAGATCGATTCCCGTCAGTTCCTGGAATCGATTGAGCCTGTTAAGAATGGTGTTGCGGTGGCAAAACAATTGCTCGGAGGTAACTGTGACATTGCCGGTGGCCAGATAGTTCCGGACCGTCTCCAGCAGGCGTTCGCGCTCGCCGCCCCGGCACTCCGCCAAAGCCTCTTCGAGTTCGGCGGCAAGGTCGAGGCCGGCGTCCTGCAGGTTCTGCTGGGCCAGCCGGGCCCAGGCCGACTCGGCCGACAGCGGGCCGGCGTCGCGGGGGCGAAGCAGCGCCGCCAGGCTTTCAGCGGTGCGGGCCGCTCCGGGAAGTGCGCGCAGTCCAAGGACCTCAGGCACGTAGCCGCAGGGGACGTTCACGACGCCGGGTGGCAGCTGCTGGCTGTCGGGTTCCGGGCTGCGCGTCTCGCCCCGGGGTTCCGGACCGCGGGTCCGGGTGGCAGGCAGAGCCCAGAAGACATACGTGTTGCCGCCCGACTCATGGAGGAACAGCCGCTGCCGGGAGTGCTGTCCTGATCCGAACTGGGACGTTGCTGCCCGCAGCCGTGCACCAGGTTCACCGCTGGCCGCTACCAAGGCGAAGCGTGATTCAGGATTGATGCCCAAAGCCGAAGCCACTTGCGCGGAGGTTTCCTGCGAGGGGGTGCTCTGGTTGAAGAGGCGGGCAATGAACTCGCGCTGAATGCTTGATTCTTCCTGGGCCATCCTGACGCGCTCGGTCAGGTAGCTCGTGTGCGTCCGGGTGGCGAATTCGTCCACCACACTCCATACCTGGTCCACCCGTGTGGCCAGCAACGCGGCGTCCTCGGTGGGGGCGATCTCCAGCAGCTCGGCCCAGAGAATGCTGAAGTCCAACCGGACGGCAGAGGTGAGGGACTCCGGCGGAATGCCGGCCCTTGCTCGCTTGGATCCAAGGTCGGAAGCGAAGTCGAGCAGGCCATCACGGCTGTCCGTCCTGCCATTCCTCAAGCCGCTGATTAGCCGCCGGAATGTCTCCCGTGCGGTCTCCTGGATTTCCAGGACCGTCACCTGGCTTTCGCCGTACTCGGGGATCTCGCGGACCCTCGTGGTGAAGGCTTGGGCCAGGGTGTCCAGCCGGCCTTCAAGCTGATCCACCAGTTCAGTCCAACGAACGGCGTGCCCGGATGTCTCGGAATTGTGCATTCACACATTCTAGCGCCATGTTTCCGTGATGGATTGCTAGTCATTTTGGGAAAAACTACTGGCACTATGGATTGAGTCACACAAATTTGCCCGGGCATCCCCAACGTCCGGTCCCGTTCGCACTCATGGAGCAACAATGGCAAGCACGGTCAGCGGAGCCACGGACACCAGTCCCAAGGCAGTACGCGTCGTCGATGAAAGCGTCACCAAGAAGGTGGCCCTCGCGGCCCTGGTGGGTACTGCGCTGGAATGGTACGACTTCTTCCTGTTCACCACAGCTGCTGCGCTGGTGTTCAACGCACAGTTCTTCGTTTCCCAAGACCCTTTTGTCGCAGCCATGGGATCCTTCGCTACCTTGGCCGTCGGCTTCGTGGCCCGCCCCATCGGTGGTTTCATCTTCGGCGCCCTGGGTGACAAGGTGGGTCGCAAGAAGATCCTCATGGTCACCATCGTGGGTATCGGCATTGTCACCGGCCTCATCGGTCTGCTTCCGAACTACATGACCATCGGCCTGGCGGCGCCTATTCTCCTGGTGGCCCTGCGCATCGTTCAGGGCCTCGCAGTCGGCGGTGAGTGGAGCGGCGCGGTGATCATCGCCGTCGAAAACGCTCCTGTGGAGAAGCGTGCACGCTACGCGGCCCTGCCGCAGATCGGTTCCCCGATCGGTACCATCCTTTCTTCCGGTGGCTTCTTCGGCATGTTGTTCCTGGTGGGTCAGAGCAACTTTGACGCGTGGGGCTGGCGCATCCCGTTCATCGCCGCGATCCCGCTGCTGGCAATCTCACTCTGGATCCGCAGCCGCCTGAGCGAATCACCCGAATTCGAAGCCCTCATGGAGTCCGGTGAGACCGAACATGCTCCCATCCGTGGAGTTCTGAAGAACAGCTGGCGCCAGATCCTGGTGGGCATGTGCTCGGCGCTGCTCGGCATCGGTGGCTTCTACCTCATCACCAGCTTTGTGGTCTTCTACGGCACCAAGGTGCTCAAGCTGCCCTCCGAACTCCTGCTCTTGGGCACCCTGTTGGCTGCAGCACTTGAGATCGGCGCCCTCATCTGGGCCGGGCGGCTCGGCGAAAAGTTCGGCGCCAGTAAGGTCATCCTGTGGGGCGGTGTTGCCTCGGCCGCTATCGCAGTTCCCGTTTTCCTGGCCATCGACTCCCGCAACCCCGTCCTGGTGGTCCTAGGCATGATGATCGGCGTTGCTGTCCTCTCCATCCCATACGCCGTCTCCGGCACCGCGCTGACTGCCCTGTTCGCCACGAAGGTCCGCTACACCGGCGTCGCCATCACTTCCAACACTGCGGGCGTTATCTCCGGCTTCGTGCCGCTGATCGCCACCGCGCTGGTGGCCGCCAACAACTCCTTCTGGCCCGGCGCCATCATCCTGCTGGTCGTGTCCGCACTGACGGCACTTTCCGGCCTGTTCCTCCCCGCCCTTTCCATCGAAGAAGAAGGAATGAAGCATTGAGCACAACCACTGCCGGCCACTTGATTGTTGGCCAACTGGAACGGGCAGGCGTCAAGCGCGTCTACACCGTGCCGGGTGAGAGCTTCCTCGACGTCCTGGATGGCCTGCACGGTTCGCCGATCCAGAACGTGGTGGCCCGCCAGGAAGGCGGCGCCGGATTCATGGCACTGGCCGAAGGCCGGCTCACTGAGCTTCCCGGCATCGCCATGGTGACCCGTGGCCCGGGCGCAGCCAATGCCTTCATCGCCATACACACCGCCTACCAGGATGCCACTCCGCTGATCCTGTTCGTCGGCCTGATCCCGGTGGCCGACCGTGGCCGCGAGTCGTTCCAGGAGTTCGACATCAACGCCTGGTTCGGCAGCACAGCCAAGAAAGTAGTGACGCTCGACGACGCAGCTTCCGCCGCCCGCGTGGTGGACGACGCCATCTTCACCGCCCTCAGCGGACGCCCCGGACCCGTGGTGATCGGCCTGCCGGAGGACGTGCTGGTGCATGTGGTGGAGAACGCCACCGTCGAACCCCGCAGGATTGCCCGTCCAGAGCCGGCCCCCGCGGAGCTGGCTGAGCTGACCCAGAAGCTGGAGAAGGCACGCAAGCCGCTGGCCGTCGTCGGCGGTGAAGGCTGGACCCAGGAGTCCGGCGAGCAGCTGGCCGCCTGGGCGAGCCGACACAGCGTCCCGGTGGTTGCCGATTTCAGGGCTTACGACGCCGTTCCCCACCGCAGTGACGCCTACGCCGGCTACTTGGGCTACGGCCGCAGCGACGCCAACGCCCAGCGCCTGGACGACGCCGATCTGCTCGTTTTTGTGGGCTGTGTCCGCGGCGACGTCCTCTCCGATGGCTACAAACGCGGACTCGACGCCGAGACCGTCGTGGTCAACGCCGACGCAAACCTCCTGGGCCACTTCGGCCGGGTGGACCAGCACATCATCGCGGACGTCGCCGCGTTCGCCACCGCGTTGGCTGGCACTCATGCGGCTGGCGAACGCCAGGAAGGCTGGTTCGCCAGCGCCCGCGCCGAGCAGCTCACCTTCTCCACGCCCCGGCCCGACGGCGGTATCGGTGTGGACCTGGGCGTCGCCATGGAGGTCCTCACAAAGGAAATGGCCGACGACGCCGTCCTCACCTTCGGTGCGGGAAACCACGCCCTGTGGCCCGCCCGGTACCTGGGCCACAACTCGGCCAACTCCTTGGCCGCTCCGCGCAACGGGGCCATGGGCATGGGCATTCCCGCAGCCGTGGCAGCCTCGCTGGCATATCCCGGCCGTCAGGTCATTTCCGTGGCCGGCGACGGCTGCTTCATGATGAACGGCCAGGAAATCGCCACGGCCATGGGCTACGGCGCCGCGTTCATCGTCTTGGTGGTGGACAACGGCATCTTCGCCACCATCCGCGAACATCAGGAAGCGCATTACCCGGACCGGCCCTCAGGTACGCACATGACCAACCCGGACTTCGCCGCACTCGCCCGTTCCTACGGCGGCTACGGCGAGCGGGTGGAGCGAACGGAAGACTTCGCGGCCGCGTTCCGCCGCGCCGTCGACTCCGGCCTCCCGGCCCTGTTGCACTTGCCGCAGGACCCCACCACGCGTTCCCCCAAGACTTCAACCAACTGACCGGAGCCCTTACCGTGATCCAGCTTCAGAACATCATCAACGGCGAGTCCGTGGACGCCGCGGCCAGCCTGCCGTTCTTCGACCCCGCCACGGGCCAGCAGATCGGCACCGCGCCGGACAGTGACGCTGCCGCCGTCGACGCCGCCTTCCAGGCCGCTGCCGCAGCTTTCAAGAGCTACAAGCGCACGACGCCGGGAACGCGCCAGTCGCTGCTGTTGCAGCTGGCCGACCTCATCGAGGCGAACGTTGACCGTCTGCTCGAGGCTGAGGTGGCCTGCACCGGAAAGCCTGCCGCACTCACCAAAGAGCTTGAAATCCTGCGCGGCGCGGACCAACTGCGCTTCTTCGCCGGGGCATGCCGGGTGGTTTCCGGTACGGCCCAGACCGAATACGTGGAGGGTTTCTCTTCCACCATCAGGCGCGAACCCATTGGTGTGGTGGCCCAGATTACGCCGTGGAACTACCCGTTCATGATGGCCATCTGGAAGATTGGTCCGGCCCTGGCTGCGGGCAACACCTTGGTCCTCAAGCCTGCCGACACCACCCCCTGGTCCACCCTGGTCCTGGGTGAGCTGGCACAGCAGGTTTACCCGGCAGGCGTAGTGAACATCGTGTGCGGCGGCCGCGAGGCCGGTGCCGCGATGGTGGAGCATGACATCCCGGAGATGGTCTCCATTACGGGCTCCACCCGGGCCGGTGCGCAGGTCATGTCCGCGGCGTCCAAAACCCTCAAGGATGTCCACCTGGAGCTGGGCGGTAA
>Ga0247742_10001937_pt1 | contig 13862 bp, 13 predicted proteins | sample UWRJL208509C2_FD_180944 | JGI IMG/M metagenome (GOLD analysis project Ga0247742, IMG submission 180944) | Plant litter microbial communities from Arlington Agricultural Research Station in Wisconsin, United States - UWRJ-L208-509C-2 | ecosystem: Environmental > Terrestrial > Plant litter >...
CTGCATTGGTTATAATTGCCGCAGCATGGTAACCTTTACCCCCGAAGCCGGTAACGCTTTAGAATTAAAAACGCTGATGCAGCAGGAAATGATAAAACGCGGTATACTTTGGGCAGGTTTCCACAACATGTGTTTCAGCCATACTTCTGAAGATATAGACTACACCCTTTTAGCCTACCGCGATGTGCTGGCCGTTGTTAAAGAAGCCATTTTAAGCGGTGATGTTAAAAGCTATTTAAAAGGCGAAGTACTGGAAGCTGTTTTCCGCAAGGTGAGCAATTACAATATCAAGCCAAAAACCGCCGCGCTGTAAGCCATGGAACTATTTTCATTACAAGGCAAAACAGCTATAGTAACCGGCGCTTTAGGCCTCATAGGGCAAAAGCATTGCGAGGCGCTTGCCCTGGCTGGCGCCAACGTGGTAGCTGCGGATATTGACGAGAAAAAGGTAGAAGCCTTTGCCGCAAGTTTGGGCGAACAACACGGTGGCCTCCGCATTGATGTAACCAGTAAACACTCTTTAGAAGTAGCCCGCGATAAAATACTAACCCGCTACGGCAGCATAGATATACTGGTAAACAATGCAGCCATTAATGATATGTTTGAGAATCCGGCGCTGGCAAAAGAGCTTTCGGCATTTGAAAATTATCCGTTGGACGCATTTCAGCAATCGCTTAATGTAAATGTGACCGGGGTTTTTCTGTGCTCGCAGGTATTTGGCACCGTGATGGCCCAACAGGCATCTGGCAGCATCATTAACGTGGCATCTACCTACGGCATGGTAGGGCCCGATCAAACCATATACAGGAACCAGTTGGGCGAACAGGATTTTTATAAATCGGCCGCTTACCCGGTTACCAAAGGCGCAGTTATCAACTTCACCCGCTTTTTGGCCGCCTACTGGGGTAATAAAGGTGTAAGGGTAAATACCCTATCGCCGGGTGGTGTGGAAAATAGCCAGAACGAATTTTTTGTAGAAAACTATTCAGCCAAAACATTATTAGGCCGCATGGCAAAATCAACTGATTACCAAGGCGCATTAATATTTTTGGCAAGCGATGCATCTGCTTACATGACCGGCGCCAACCTCGTGGTTGACGGCGGCTGGACAGCGATTTAAATTGTAGTGAACTAACTGTTAGTTCCCAAAATGTCATTTCGACGAGGAACGAGGAGAAATCTTAGGGAGTTGATGTATCCCATGTATAAGATTTCTCCTCACTCCAGGCTCAATCCAATTCGCGTTCGTCGAAATGACATTTTTTAATTATTGAACAAATAAGATTTATCAAGTACATGCCACAGGAAAAACTGCTCACCATCACCACTACTATACTGGTTTTATGGGTAATCATGATCATTACCCTGGAACGGATAATACCCTACCGTAAAGGCCTGAAATTTTTCAGGGAAGGTTTCTGGATAGATCTGGTTTGGTACACGCTTATACAAAGCTACTTTTTAAAGATATTCATATTTGATTACCTGATAGCACCCGTTCAGCATCATTTTAACTGGTCGGCCATTCAGTTTGTAAAGGATTGGCCGGTGGCTGTGCAGGTATTATTTTTCCTGGTTACGCATGACCTGTATATATACCTGTTTCACCGCCTGCAGCACCGCAGCAAGTTTTTTTGGCGCACACACGAAGCGCATCATTCAGGTAAGGAAGTTGATTTTTTATCAGGTTCACGGTCGCACATCGTAGAGATTATTATTAACCAGACCATTGAATTTGCCCCTATTATCCTCCTGGGTGCCGATCCGGCTGTGATACCTATCAAAGCTTTGTTAGATGCCATGTTTGGCATGTTTATTCATGGTAACATCAATGTAAAGATGGGCAAGTTAAAATATATCATTAATACGCCTGAGCTCCACTTATGGCACCATGCCAACTATATTGAGGTTTTTCATGCCAACTTTGCAACCAAATTTGCCATTTGGGATCATTTGTTTGGCACCGCTTATGACCCGGGCCACGCACCCGGCAACGAACGCGAAAACTGGGGATTAGGCTATGAGTATCCGAAGGATTATTTTATGCAGCATGCTTTTTCTGTTAAACGCTTTGATGAAACCAAATTATTAAAATACAAATGGTTTGAGCATTACTACAATTTAAGGCCAACCCTGCTTTTAAGGCTACTTAATTTATGGAAAAAGGATGATCCTCAAACAAATACTATTCATCAGCCCGAAATAATAAAAACAACATTAACACCTCATCAGCAAGAAGAAATTTTGCAATAATCCCATAAACTTTGGCCTGGATATACATCATTATAGCAGCAGTATTTGAAACCGCGTGGACGTTTTCGGTCAAATACTTTAAACTAAGCGACCTTAAACTGCTTACCTGGCATAATTTTTACCGGGTTAATATCAGTTTCCCCCTGATTGCACCATTGCTGGGCTATATTCTGTTTGGGGTATGCAATGTATATTTCTTTTCGCTGGCCATTAAGGAGCTGTCAACAGCAACGGCCTACGCTATATGGACCGCTGCCACACTGGTACTCATAAAAGTTGCAGAAATAGCTTTCTTCAATAAAACCGTTACCTGGACCGAGGCTTTCTTTATCTCCCTGATTATGATAGGCATCATGGGCTTAAAATTTTCAGTATCACATATAAATCAGGTCCCCTGACCAAGTACCGGTAGAACAGATCTATTTAAAACAATCCGCAGCAAACTCACTAATCAGCTTAGCCATCGCCTCTGGTTGATCCAGCTCAATACAGTGCCCCGCATCATTGATCTTAAAGATCTGATCATTCCATTTTGGCAAGGCTGTACTGTTAAGGTAATCTGACTGAACCAATGCTTCCTGTGCCCCATAAACAACGGCTACCTGTATTTTGGCCGACATTACGTTGGCTACCATGTCAATTGTTGGAGGTTGACTTGCCGACTTGCCCAGGTATGTACGCATATTGGGGTCTGTTTGCTTGAATACAACTTTATAATGCTCCCTAACTTCAGGACCGGCACGATAAATTAAACGGTTAATAAAGTTGTCTATCTCGTCCTCAGCCGACGCTGCTTTAAAACCTGATGCTGCTGAAGTATTGGGCTGCATCATATCCTTAACGGTTATGTTTTTAGTTACCAGCATAGCCGCCGATAACAGAACTCCCTTGCATGACGCCGGAAAAGGCTCCAATGCGCTTATAATACTTGTTCCTAAAGAAGTTCCTACCAAAATGTAGTTTCTATCCTCAAATTCCCTTAAAAAGTTGTTGACCTCAGTCGCAAAACCCCTTATGGTATAATCCTTTTCAGGATCGGTGCTCCAGAAAGATAATCCGTGCCCCGGCAGGTCGACAGCTATCCTGGTATAGTTATTTAATGCTTCCTGACCTATTACCGCATCCCAGGTATGCAGCGATTGTGAGTTTCCATGTATAAAAATAATGGTGTTTTTACCATCACCCGTAATCTCCTTGTTCAGCATCATGATATTTAAATTAGCCTGCCTCAAAAATACCACATGCTCTAAAAACAATAAATCCCCATATATGGGGATTTATTTGAAATTTTAAAAGAATAACGGTAGAGCCAATTTTAAGGAAAAACCACCCCGGTAGCTGCTTCTGCCACCTCCCATAGTTTTTTTGCAACAACCTCATCATAGGCATTTTCTGCAATTGGATTAATAGCAGGGTATCCTCTCAGGCCGCCATCAGCATCGGGTCCATAAAGCTTGCCATCCTCTGCATCCTCAGATACGGCTGCGTATAAGCTGGGTAATGCGCCCTGATCAGATTCCATTAATGGCCCTAAACGTTCAATAGCAGTGGCAATTGCCTCGGCACTCATATGGCGGGCAAGGTCGGTCTTGGTAACTCCCGGATGCGAGGCCAGGGAAAGTACACCATCACCTTTTGCTGTTATTCTGCGTTGCAACTCAAGGGTAAACAACAGGTCGGCAAGTTTACTCTGGCAATATTCCCTGAATGCATCATATGATTTTTCAGATTTAAGATTATCAAAATCAATAGTTCCGTTAGTGTAAGCTAAGCTTGTTACCGTTACAATACGTGAATCTTTAGTTTTTTTAAGTAATTGATAAAGGTAGCCGGTAAGCGCAAAGTGCCCCAAAAAGTTCACCCCAAACTGTGATTCGTACCCTTCAGCTGTAAAGGCTTGCGGCGGGGTCATAATACCTGCGTTGTTAATCAGCAAGTGTAGTTCAGCATGTTTTTGCGTAAACTCATCGGCAAAAGTTTTTACCGATACCAAACTCGACAAATCAAGCAGTACAACTTCTATTTTGCCGGTACCACCTTGCTGCTTAATGGTTTCGGCCGCTACCTGGGCCTTTTCCATGTCGCGGCAAGCTAATAAAACATGTGCACCACGCTCGTATAAAGCTTTCGCCGTTTCAAAACCAATGCCAGCGTTTCCTCCGGTTACAATAACTGTTTTCCCGGTTTGGTCTGAAATATTATCTTTTGTCCACATATATTTTACTTTAAATAGTACCTTTCAAATTGCATAACGCAGATTGCAAGTATAGTGTATGTTTAAACAATGACATATCCCCAAATAAGGGGATATGTCATTGTTTTTATTTTGATTGAGATCAGTAATCTGAATACGGTTATTTACTCAGCTCAGTTTCATATATAACCTTACCAACCTGGTTTATAGCTTTCACATTAAGCTTTTCAGCATTTACAGAAAAGTACATAAATCCATGCTCCGAAGCCTGGAAACGGCTGTAAGGAATGCCGGTTGATACCGGGGTAAGCTCAGACCCTGCACCCGAAATAAATTGGTGCGTAAAACCTTCTGGTTTAAGATGCTGCAATGAATGATCATGGCCTGACAGGTAAACATCAACCTTATGCTCCTCAAAAATCTGCGGCAGTATTTTCCTCACGGTAAGGGTATCATAGTTAGCGATGCGCGGCCCTACCGTATAATATGGATGATGACCAACAACTATTTTCCATTTAACATCGGCAGATGCCTCTTTTAAAGTCTTGTTTAACCACTCCATTTGTGTTGCTACATAATCTTTTAATCCTTCGTGCAGCATAGGGTCGGTATCAATCATCACAAACAGGGCTTTTCCTTTTTCTTTACCCAATGAAATTTCCTTAGAGTAATAACGGGCAGGCATGTTCCAGCGTCGGCTCACTTTGCTGTAACGGATCTGCGCGTCAGGATCGGTCAGGTAATCATGATTGCCTAAAATAACCCACCAATCGCATTGCAGGGAATGTGCTGTATAAATGTTTTCAAAAGAATAATGTATCTGCGGGTCCATCTCACTGATGATGCCTTTCGGATAAAAATTATCGCCAACAGAAATAACAAAATCATTAGGGTGAGTGGTAGCCCACTGTCCCATTTGCCTGGCAACTTCAGCCTGGTCATATTCGCCGTTTCGTCCCCAATCGCCAACGGCTAAGAAATGCAATTTAAACTCATCGGCCAACGCTGCCCGTGGCGATATATCATCACTGTCAAGGTGGGTAACCCTATCTTCGGCAAAAGCCTCTAATGGGCCAATTAATGATGCTCCGAGAGCGGTAAGCGTTGCGTTTTTAACAAAATCTCTGCGTTTCATATACCGGGCTGCTACCGGCCATTAGTTACCGGTTTTGCGGTGCCTAAGATATTAAAGACGCAGACTACAACACAATAAGAAATATTTAAGCAATTGTTAATTTAAAACTCAAGAAATAAAAGCCACATGTTCTTTTTCGCTCAACAGCTGGTCTAAATTATGAAACATTTCGGTCCAGGGGCCTTCTGTCAGTTTGGCGGGAACACCTGTTTGGGTTAGGGTGAGTTTACAGCCATTAACATCAGGGTCAATCTGAATATCAACCATTGTTACACAGGGAAAATGACAAGGCACCTCCAATGAAAAACCCAGCCGGCGCGGCCCGGTTATCTCTTTATATTCGCCAAAGTGGTCAATCTCCCCGTCATCGCCTTGTTCCAGTATTGAAAAACTACCACCTACCCAGCGTTGAATTTTTACGCTTACAATTTTATTTACCGCGCTTTTAAACATCCACAGTTTAACTACTACAGGGTTGAGCCAGGCATCAAAAACCCGCTCTGCCGAAACAGAAAAATGGTGGCTGATCTTAACTGGCTTTATCATAACCATACTCATTATCAACAGGTATAAACCCACTGTTGAGGTATAACGTTGTTATTGCAAAAAATGTACGTTAAAGCTTACTTATTTCCTGCGCTACCCGTTGCGCCGAACGAATACATGATTCCATACCCCGGCTCATGTTATCGGCGTAGGTGCCGGCAAAATATATGCGGCCTTCGGGTTGCATTACCTGCGGCCAAAATTTATGCATGGTACCTATCGGGAAGGGCTGCATTTCGCAGGCCGGTGCAAACTTGTCTTTAGTCCAGTCAAAGGTGAGTGCTTGCTCTATGGTATCGTGCTTACCAGGATAAACACTCCTGAATGCAGCCAAAACACGTTCTGGCGTAAGCCCACCCGGGCCAAAAGCCTTTAAAACAACCCGGCTGGTATCTACCTCATTTGTTTCTTCCCATATCGATGATATATCGGGGTGTTCAAATTCCATATTGATGGTTTTAAAACCATCGTCCAGCCAGAATTTTGTGCTGGCTTCAAACACATAAAATGGATGGGAAGAGTATCCCATCCTGTCAACCACATATTTTTTCGCAGGCGACAGCGGAGGACTTACCGGAATATTTTTAAATATGGGCAACGTAATGCAATTGACCAGCACATCGGCCTGCATTTCCTTTATCGTATCCAAACCATATGGCTTGTAGGAAACTGTTACACCTGTATTACTATGCTTTATGGCAATAACCGGATGATTCAGCTTTACACGATTCCCCAGGCGTTTGGCAAAAGCAATGGGCAATTGCTCATTACCATCCTTAAGGTGAAAAGTATCACCCTCCGATGCGGGGATACCGCGAAAGTTCATGATCGCCGTACGCCAGAGTACGTAAAGCGCATTGGTGGTGCTCCCGCCTAAAAACCGTAATGCCGCCGGAGATGCTCCCTCCTTTTTGTAAATTTCGGCAATGGCTATTTTATCATAATCATCATACCCAACACCGAATGGCTGATACGGATCTGTAAATTTAGAGAGGTAAGGTTTTAAAAAATACTGGCTCAGTTCATAAAATGGGTTTTGCGATAAAAACCTGACCTCTTTTTCATTAAAACCAAATTTGGCAAGCACAACTGGATCTTTCATCATTTCGGGTGTATAAAATTTGCCGCCAATCATTTTAAGCGTATGGTTATTGGGCGCAGCTTCCGAGCCTTCGGCATGAGGATATGGGATAACTTTCAGTTTAAACTCATCAGCATATTCAAAAAAGCGCTCATACCCCGGTTTAGTAATATGATCGGCACCGTAATCGGCATACAGGCCATCGCTCAAGCCATCACGGCCGGTAAATATGTGCCCGCCGTATCTGCCGCTGGCCTCCAGCAGTACCACATCATGGCCACTTTTCATCAGTTCATAGGCACAGCAAAGGCCGGTTATACCGGCCCCGGCAACTATCACCTTTTTACCGGTTGGGGCTGCTACCCTGTCAACAGGCGCATGCCTGGAACTCAGCTCTTCTGCCGCCTGTATCACTTGGGGAGCCAAAACGGTACCGGCGCCCGCAAACAAGGTATTTTTTATAAATGATCTTCTTTTAATATTGGCCATGTTTTACTTGGTTAGGCTGATATGATAAAGCTAAATATACTATTCAGCGTAACTTATAAAAAAATTCATCCCAATTATTTATCTATCGCATACATACCACAAGCGTTAACCTAGCTTAATAAGCTTTGCTATTTCATGAGCCGTGCGCACGAGATTTTGCTCAGTGTTTTTTATAGCCGATGTAATATCGGTAGGCTCGTTGCCAATAGCCAATAATACATCAAAGTATTTACCCAGCTCTTCATTTTTCTGCGATGGTACCTTCCCGGCAAGTGCAATTACAGGCAAGCCTTTTTTCTTTGCTCTGTAAGCTACCCCAAAAGGGCCTTTGCCCTGCAACGTTTGCTCATCAATACTGCCCTCGCCGGTAATTACTAAATTGCTTTTGGCAAGAGCTTCATCAAAACCGGTAAGCGTTAAAAAATGATCTATTCCGTTCACTAACCGGGCATTTAAATAAGCCCAAACACCCGATGATGCACCGCCTGCTGCACCGCCATATTTCACAGTAGCCATATCCTTACCGTTTAATTGCCGGGTAATATTAGCCCAACGGGCGAGGGCCGCATCCAGTGTTTTAACAGCATCTGCATCTGCCCCTTTTTGCGGACCGAAAACTGCTGCAGCGCCTTTCTCGCCTAAAAGTTTATTATCTACATCGCACAATACAATAATCTCGCAGTTTGCTAAACGATTATCCATTTGACTGATATCTACTTCATGCAGATAGATCAGGCTTTCGGGCAAATTCTTCAATTCCTGCTCCTCCGCATCTAAAAACCGGGCGCCAAGTGCTTTTAAAATACCTGTGCCTCCATCAACCGTTGCCGAACCGCCCATGGCTATCAAAATCTGGCTCACACCTTTGTCAAGCGCCGCTTTGATCAGCTCACCAGTTCCATACGAAGTAGCGCGAAGCGGGTTAAGCTCATCCTGTTTTAGTAATCTCAAGCCAGATGCATCAGCCATTTCAATAACCGCTGTACGGCCGTTTTCAATTATCCCGAAAGAAGCGGTAATGAGTTTACCTAACGGATCATGTATTTCTGTTTTTATCAGCTTACCCTGTAGTTGTTGAATGATCAGGCTCGCGGTTCCATCACCGCCATCAGCAATGGGAAAACATTGGGCAGTGCATTCCAGGCCGCTTAATTGCAATCCCTTTTCAATGGCTTGTGCAGCCGCATGGGCGGTTAAACTATTTTTAAAAGCATTAGGAGCTATCAGGATGTGCATAAATTAAAGTAAGTAAGAAACAACATAAACCATAGCCAGAGCCGTTAAACCCATCCATACCGTTGCCAGGGAATAAACCCTCAGCATGGTTTTCATTTCGAGGCCTGAGAATTTGGCTATCACCCAAAAGTAAGCATCATTGGCGTGTGATATCATCATGGAACCAGCTCCCATGGATAAAACACAAAGCAAATGCCCTTTATCGGTATCTAAACCAAGCCCGTGCAGCAAAGGCAGCACAATAGAAGCCGCCGTTATAATGGCCACCGTAGATGAGCCCTGAGCGGTTTTAAGTATAAAGGTGAGCAAAAACGGGAACAAGATACCCATACTGGCCAAAGGCAGGGCATTACTTAAATGCGTACCTATTTTAGCAGCCGCCAAAACAGCACCGAACGCTCCTCCTGCACCAATGATCACCAGAATGCCGCCTGCTTTTTCGGCTCCTTCCTGTAATAAGGGGCTCAAAATATCCTTTTTGAATGATGGCAGCGCGATACATGACAACAATACCCCGATAGCTAATGCAATTACAGGGTCGCCGGTGGCAAGAAGCAGGTTTATCCATTTGCTGGCCGCTCCCTGATCAACCACAAAGAATGATTTAAGGGCTATTAATAAAATGGGGATCACCACCGGTATAAACGCCTGGGAAACTGAGGGAAGCTTTTGCTGCTCATCAACCAGATCAGCATGTTCTGTAACTTGCTCGGGCGCTTTTTTGCCCGCATAGTTAGCCCACCAATAGCCAACTATCATTACAGGGATGGCAACCAAAATACCTGTTACCATTAATTTTCCGGTATCTACCCCTATAATGCCCGCCGCTGCGGCTGCCCCGGGATGCGGCGGTATCATACAATGTACGGCATATAAACCCGTAGCCAGCGAAGTACTCATAACTGCTAAAGATATACCTGTGCTTTTTGCCAGCGATTTATTCAGCCCGCTTAATACAATATAACCCGAATCGCAAAAAATGGGTAAACCCACAATAAAACCGGTTAAGCTCATAGCGAGGGAAGCGTATTTTTCACCTACAATTTTCAGGATAGTTTTGGCCATTACCCGGGTACACCCGGTATGCTCCAGTATAACGCCCAGCGTGGTGCCTAAGACAATCAGCAAACCCAGCGACTTCAATATATTGCCAAAACCATCTTTAATAATGGTAAGCACACCGGCAAGCGGCAAGCCAATACCTAAACCCACCATAAAGCAGGCAATAATCAGTGCAAAAAAAGCATGTACCCTGAACCGGGCGGTAAGCAGTACAATAGCAGCAATACCTGCCACCAAACAAATTAAAATACGTACGAGGGATTGCTGATCGGCCAAGGAAATTTAAGGTTTAATGTTTTTCAATGCATATACATATACAAGAACGCGGCGATAGAAGTACCTATTACCGGGCCTAAAATTGGTATCCAGGCATAAGCCCAGTCGCTGCTGCCTTTGCTTTTCATGGGTAATAGGGCATGCATTATACGCGGACCCAGATCGCGCGCGGGGTTAATGGCATAGCCCGTTGTACCGCCAAGCGCCAAACCAATTACCCAAACCAGTAAAGCTACCGGAATGGCCCCCAGCGAGCCCATGCCTATTGGGGTTTTACTTGGGGTGATCTCGGCTCCGGAAATATAAAATATGGTAAATATCAGTACAAAAGTGCCAATAATCTCACTGGCAATATTGGATACATAGTTGCGTACAGCAGGCCCGGTGCAGTAGACCGCTAAAATAGAACCCGGATCATTTGTGCGTTGAAAATGATCAAAATACATGAGCCATACCAAAAAAGCACCCGCAGCCGCACCCAATATTTGTGCTATGATGTAGGGCATTACACTGGCCCATGCAAACTTACCGGCAATGGCTAAACCAATGGTAACCGCCGGATTGAGATGTGCGCCACTGTATGGCCCGGCTACTACCACTCCTACAAAAACAGCCAATCCCCATGCGGTGGTAATCACCATCCAGCCGCTATTATTTCCTTTGGTATCTTTTAAAACAACGTTGGCAACTACGCCATCGCCTAAAAGTATAAGCAGCATAGTGCCTATAAATTCGGCCATGAATGGAGACATATATGGTTTATTTTATTGGTATATAATTAGTGAGCTAAAAATAGTTATTCTGATTCAGAATCCGGCAGGTCATCTGTCCATGCCTGGGCCGCATGGATAGCTTTTCGCCAGCCACGTATAGCCTTATTAATCCCGGTGCGGTCGGGATCCGGTGTAAATTCCTTTTCAGATTGCCATAATTGCTGTATCTCCTCTACACTATCCCAATAACCTACGGCAAGCCCCGCTAAATATGCGGCGCCCAGAGCTGTCGTTTCTACCACATTTGGCCTTATCACCTTACAATTTAACAGGTTTGATTGAAACTGCATCAGCAAGTCGTTTCTTGTAGCCCCGCCATCAACCCTTAGTTCTTTGATCTCCATGCCGCTATCGGCCTCCATTGCTTTCAGCACATCCATAGTTTGGTAGGCGATAGATTCCAGCGCAGCCCTTGCAATGTGCGATGAGGTGCTGCCCCTGCTTAAACCTACGATGGTTCCCCTTACATCCGGTTTCCAGTAAGGCGCACCCAAACCTGCAAATGCGGGTACAAAATAAACCCCTTGTGTATCATCAACCGCCAGGGCCAGTTTCTCCACATCAGCCGATGTTTTAATAATACCTAAACCATCGCGCAGCCATTGAACCACCGCACCACCAATGAATATGCTCCCCTCAAAGGCATATTGTATTTTCCCGTTAATTTTCCAGGCAATGGTGGTGAGCAGATTATTTTTCGATTCTATAAACTCATCGCCAATGTTCATCAGCATAAAACAGCCGGTACCATAAGTATTTTTAACCATAGCATTATCAATACACATTTGGCCAAACAAAGCGGCATGCTGATCACCGGCTATACCTGCGATAGGAACTTTTGAAGCAAAGATGGTAGTAGCGGTTTCGCCATAGATCTCGCTTGATTGCTTGACCTCGGGCAGCATACTTTTTGGGATATCAAAAATGGCGATCAACTCATCATCCCACTGCTGGGTTTGGATATTGAACAGCATGGTACGGCCCGCGTTGGTAACATCGGTAATATGTACACGGCCACGGGTAAACTTCCATACCAGCCAGCTATCAACTGTACCGAAAGCCAGTTCGCCTTTATCGGCCTTGGCACGTGCTCCTTCTACATTATCCAGTATCCATCTGATCTTTGAAGCTGAGAAATAGGCGTCGATCACCAGTCCCGTTTTAGAGCGGATCAAAGCCTCGTGCCCTTGCTGTTTCAGCTGGTCGCAAAAGGCGGCGGTGCGGCGATCCTGCCAAACTATGGCGTTGTAAACTGGTTCGCCGCTAACCCTATCCCATACAATGGTGGTTTCGCGCTGGTTAGTGATGCCTATGGCTTTCAGGTTTGTACCGTTAATACCCATCTTAACGGTTGCCTCGGCGGCTACACTGGCCTGGCTGGCCCATATCTCGTTAGGGTCATGCTCAACCCAACCCGATTGAGGAAATATCTGCTTAAACTCTTTTTGGGCAACTGATTTAATTTGCCCCTTGTGATCAAATACGATAGCACGGGAACTGGTAGTGCCCTGGTCTAAAGCTAAAATGTAATCTTCCATAATGTATATTTTCCCTGGTCAGGGGAATAAATTGGTTTATATTATTTTCAGTTTGTCGACTCACCCCGACATCGCTCCGCTTGTCACCCCTCTCTACGCAAGCGCAAAGAGGGGATTCCTTTTTTATACTCCTTTACCCTCTTTCCGCCGCAGGCGAAGACAGGGTGGTCCAGCGAAGCGCAGACCGGGTGAGTCATTTATAAGCCAGGCCATTCCCCGGTTGAGTCAATTATTATTCCTTATAAGGCTCAAGCAGGTATCCGTTTGCTAAAGCCGTAAAGCTTTCTACCTGCTGCTTTTGCCAGGCAGCATCTTTACCCAATTCAGCAGCTATGAGGCTGGCCACTTTTGGAGCCATATCAATTGCAGCACGGGCATTCAGAAAAAGGGCCCGTACCCTGCGGGCCAGAATATCCTCCACATTACGGGCCATTTCATGCCGAACGCCCCATATTACCTCAGCCTGAATATAAGGCATATTAGGGTGTAACTTTTGCGCCCATTCACAATTTTCTTTGAGTAGGTTGAGCAAAGCATCTTCATCGCTACCGTAAACATACAAATGATCGTTACGGTTTACGTTGGTTTTACTACCATGGATGGGCAAATTTTTGGTTACACTTCGCTGCGGCGTCAATTTACCAATTTCAATGGCTTTATCAATGGTATCCTCACCCATTCGGCGATAGGTAGTCCACTTGCCGCCTGTCATGGTGATCAGTCCCGATTCCGAGATGAGCAATTTATGACTACGTGAAATTTCCTTGGTCTTAGCCGAATCACCCTGTGGTGCAGCTAAGGGGCGCAATCCGGCAAACACGCTGAGCACATCTTTACGGGTTGGTACTTTTACGAGATATTTTTCGGCTGTGCGGATGATAAAACTTACTTCCTCCTCCAATGCCCGTGGCTCCAGGTTATGTTCGTTAATTGGAGTGTCGGTTGTACCAACTACCAGCTTATCATGCCATGGAACGGCAAAAAGCACCCTGCCGTCTTCTGTTTTAGGGATCATGAGGGCATCCTCACCGGGCATAAATGATCTGTCGAGCACCAGATGCACACCCTGGCTTGGCCTTACCAACGGTTTTTTACCGGGCTTATCCATCTGTAGCAGGTCATCAACAAACACCCCGGTGGCGTTAACTACCGTTTTCGCTTTTATCTCGTAGGTTTTGCCGGTTTCCTGATCTGTAGTAACTACGCCAACTATTTTTTGCTCGTTGTTTTTAATAAGGCTCACTACTTTGAAATAATTCAGGATGGTAGCCCCCTGCTC
>Ga0247742_10001938_pt1 | contig 13860 bp, 13 predicted proteins | sample UWRJL208509C2_FD_180944 | JGI IMG/M metagenome (GOLD analysis project Ga0247742, IMG submission 180944) | Plant litter microbial communities from Arlington Agricultural Research Station in Wisconsin, United States - UWRJ-L208-509C-2 | ecosystem: Environmental > Terrestrial > Plant litter >...
TGACGGGTTTCTCGCGTCTCATGGCATGACCAAGGGCGGCATGGCGCTGATTGACGAGGCCCATGCCGAAACGCTCTATGCCGCGATGGGACCGGGGCTGGAAATGTCGGGCGGCTCAGCCGGCAACACCATCGCCGGCGTGGCCGCCTTAGGGGGCAAGGGTGCCTTTATCGGCAAGGTCCGCGACGATGCGCTGGGCGACATATATCGGCACGACCTCAGCGCGCTCGGTGTCGATTTCATCACGCCGGCGGTCTCGGCCGGCGCCGCGACGGCGCGGTGCCTGGTGCTCGTTACACCCGATGCCGAGCGCACGATGAACACCTTTCTCGGCGCCTGCACCGGTCTTGAGGAAGCCGATATCGATCCCGCGCTGGTGGCATCGGCGGGGATCACCTATCTCGAAGGCTATCTGTTCGACCTGCCCCCGGCCAAGCAGGCCTTTCGCAAGGCGGCGACCTTGGCACGCGGGGCCGGACGCAAGGTCGCGCTGACCATGTCGGACAGTTTCTGCGTTCACCGCCATCGCGACGAATTTCTCGACCTGATCGACGGGCATATCGACATCCTGTTCGCCAATGAGGAGGAGATCCGCGCACTGTACGGCACCGACGATGTGGACGAGGCGGCGCGGCGCGCGGCCGGGCATGTCGAACTCGTCACGGTGACGCGCGGCGGCGCGGGCGCTCTCCTCATCGATGCCGGAGGGCGTGTCGACGTGCCGGCCTCAGGCGCCGTGACCGAGGTGGTGGACACGACCGGTGCCGGCGACCTTTATGCAGCCGGCGTGCTCTACGGACTCAGCCGCGGCCTCCCGCTCGCCGAGTGCGGCCGGCTCGGTTGCGCCGCCGCCGGCGAGGCGATCGGCCATGTGGGCGCCCGGCCCCAGGCCGATCTCAGGGCGTTCCTCTAGACGGCGGCGGCGTTCGGCCACGGCGCGACGCCGCGGCCGGGGGCGCGCCAGGAGCGTTCAATTGAGCCGCGCTTTTCGCGAGATGAGATAGAGCTCGTCATTGAACCACAGCCCGCGATAGCGCTGCAGCACCTCGCGGGTCGCTTCCAGATAATGGTCATTGGAAAGCGCGCGGGCAAATCGCCCGTCCTCGATCTGCGCGACATAGCTCGCGGCGTTCCACGCCGCGAACAGGGTTGAGCTGCCGATCGGCGTCAGTTCGTCGATCTCGGTGGGCAGTGTCCGGATGTCGTAGCGAAACAGCGCTTCCTCATCCGACAGGGCATGGAAATGATAGTCGCGCGCCGCCGCACCCAGTTCATGCCGCACTGCATCGAGGATTGCCGAGCGCCCGGTCCGGAACGGATCCTCCTCGGGCCAGATCGACCGGATGATCTCCATCCCGGGGTCATTGCCATGGCTATGGACCCCCATCAGCTTGCCATTGGCGCGCAGCGCCTTGACCAGCGGCGTCACCACCCGGGCGGTCTTGAAGGCGAGCGGCGCATGCGCGCGATAGGGTTGCGAGGCCAGGACGAAGTCGAAATCCGCCTGGGCATAACCACGCCGCGGTATCACCGGTTCAAGCGTGAACTGGTGGTCGCGCCGGTAGACGACCAGCACCACGGGGGTACGATAGACCGGGTTGCCGCTTGATCCGCTGATGCTTGCCTGCCAGTGCCTGGCGAGAAAAGGGTCGAGCTGGGCGATCTGCTCCTCGAATTCGCCCGCCGATGTCCCGTCCAGCGCCACCTCGTGCCAGACCATGCTGCTCGCCCCGCCCGGCGTCTCGGGCTGGAGATAGGGCGCCTCATTATATTTGAGGTTGGTCATCACCAGCACGGTGCTTGGATGCTCGCGCAGCCGGTCCGGCATCTTCTCGAGCGTCAGCCGGATATTCTCCATGCTGATTTCCTTGGCGACCACGTAAAAGGGCACCCAGGGATGGCGGCGGTGAAGCCCGCGCAGGATCCGCGCGAGCGCCGTGCCGTCGCCGGCGCCTCCGTCGAACAGGCGGATGGCGGGCGGGACCGGCTGGGTGTCCGACAGTTCCTGCACCGCCCGGTCGGCGATGATCTGCTTCTCGGTCGTGGTGTTGACGAACATCAGATATTTCTGACGATTGTCATAAAAGCGGAAATTATGCTCGGGCCGGATCTCCGCGCGCAGTCCCTTGATCCCGGACCGGAGTGCGCTGGCCGATGCGCCGCTCTGTTCCTCGATGAAGCGATGAACCCGCTCGACCGTGTTCATGGTGACGCGACCGCCCTCCTGCAGCCGGGAGACCAGCTTGCCGTCATTGACGGCGAGGCGCCCGAACGTCGACTGGGCCATTTTGAGCCGGCGACAGGCATGGTCGATCTGCGCCAGGAGCGTGCGGGTGTCGTCGGTCACGGCGATGGACGTCATGCCAGCCTGACCGCACGGGCATAGCCGCCATCGACATAGATGAGCGGGTCAACGGCGCCCGAACAGTCGACTTCCTTGACCGCGCCGATCACGACGGCATGCGTGCCATAGGCGACATGGGTCTCATATTCGCAGAAGAAATTGGCCTGGGCGCCGCGAAGATACGGCGTGCCGCACGCGCCCGAACCCCATTGGCCGGCGCTGAAGCGTTCCTCGCCCTGGCGCTGGCCGGCACATGCCTGCGAGACCTCGAGCTGGTCGGCGTTGAGGATGTTGACGCAGAAATTGGCCCGCGCGGTAAGCGGCCCATGCAGGCTCGCCGCCTTGTTGACGCAGAGCAGCAAGGATGGCGGCTCCATGCTGAGCTCGCTGACCGCGGTCGCGGTCATCGCCCAGCGGCGATCGTCATGCCAGCAGGTCACGACGACCACTGCCTTGCCGAGACGGCGCAGGCCATGACGGAGCTGCTCCGCCAGCGGTATATTTGCGATCGAACCCAGTTCAATCATCTCCGCCCACTCCTTCCCGGCCGACGATGCGCAGGCCATATCCTTCGATGCCCGACAGGCGCGCCTCGCTCTCCGACAGCAGCGTCATGTCCCTGACGCCGAGATCGAGCAGGATCTGCGCCCCCACCCCATAGTCCCGGATCCGCTGATCGCTGGTCGGGACCGAGCCGCTGCTGCGCCGCTCCGAGATCGCGCTTGTCGAAGGGTCGCGGATGAACACGATCACACCGGGTCCGGCATGGGATCCGATCCGGCCGAGCGCGCGCTGGACATAGTCACGGCGCGCAGTCGGCGGCCCCAGCATGTCCGACACGAAATCGAGCCGGTGCATTCGCACGAGCGTGGGACGATCCGGCACGATCTGGCCGCGCGACAGGGCAACGTGCTCGACATTGTCGATCAGGTTGCGAAAGACCGAGAGACGGAATCCGGCCCCATAGACTGTCTCGAACGCTTCTTCGTGCACACGCTCCACGCAGCGCTCGGTGCGGCGGCGATAGCTGATGAGATCGGCGATGGTGCCGATCGGCATGTCGTGGGTCTGCGAAAACCGGATCAGGTCGGGCAGCCGTGCCATGGTGCCGTCGTCATTGAGCACCTCGCAGATCACTCCGGCCGGCAACAGTCCGGCGAGGCGCGACACGTCGACCGCCGCTTCGGTATGGCCGGCACGCACGAGCACGCCGCCGGGGCGCGCGACGAGCGGAAAGACATGGCCTGGCGACACGATGTCGTGCCAGTCCTTGGACGGGTCCATGGCGACGGCGATGGTATGCGCCCGGTCATAGGCCGAGATGCCGGTGGTCACGCCCTCGCGCGCCTCGATTGAGACAGTGAAGGCGGTGCGGTGCCCCGAGAGATTCTCGGCGACCATCGGCGGCAGGCGCAGCTCGGCGGCGCGGTCACCGGTCATCGCCACGCAGACAAGCCCCCTGGCATGTCGCGCCATGAAGTTGATCTGCTCGGGCGTCGCGAACTGCGCCGGGATGATGACGTCGCCCTCATTCTCACGATCCTCGGCATCGACCAGGATGTACGGGCGACCGTTGCGGGCGGCCTCGATGATCTCCTCGATCGGCGAGATGGCGCGGTGGATCTGCGCCATGGTCGGATCGGGCGCGACGAGCTCAATAGGCATTGGCTTCCTGCAGCGTTTCGCGGGCATGGCGCCAGCTGTCCGTGCCGGCGGGAAGACCGACATAAAGCGTGGCATGGAGCAGGATCTCGCGGATCTCGTCCTTGGTGACGCCATTCGCCAGCGCCCCCTTGATATGATTGCGCAGCTGGTCCGGACGCGACTGGCCGATCAGGATCGCGACGGTGAGCATCGACCGGGTCTTGCGGTCAAGGCCGGGCCGGCTCCAGACATCGCCGAAGCACAGGCGGGTCACCAGGTCCTGCAGCGGCTCGTTGAAGTCGTCGACGGTGTCGAGGCCGCGAACGCCGGGTTCGCCGAACATCTCGAAGCGCATCGCACGGCCGCGCTCGTAACTGTCATCCTTGTTCATCGTCATCCTCTCAGGAACGGGTGCACCGCAAGGGCGGCGTGGGAAAGTTCCGTGCGCGCCGCGGTCGAGACGCCGACGGCGCGCAGGAATCCATGGATCATCCCGGGCGCCCGGCGGACGGATACCACCACGCCGGCTGTCCCCAGCTTCGCGGCAAATTCCTCGGCTTCGCTGCAGAGCGGATCGAGCTCCGCGGCGACGATATGTGTTGGGGGCAGACCGTTCAGGTCGACCCGATCAATCGGCGCGGGGAGGCGATCGAGGCCACCGGCGCTACGGAACAAGGCGACATAGCCGCGCACCCGGTCGGCGGTGAGCAGCGGATCGCGACTGGCGGCATAAGCGGGCCGCTCGGGGTCCATGGCGAAAGTGCCGTAGAAGAGCAGCTGGCAGGCCGGCAATTCAGCCCCTGAGTCCCGGGCATTGGCGGCGACGGCCAGCGCCAGCAGGGCCCCGGCGCTGTCGCCGGCCACCGCAATGCGCGCCGGATCGAGCGCAAGGGCATCGGACTGCCGGCGCGTCCAGGCGAAAACCTGGTCGCAATCCTCCTGCGCGGCGGCGTAACCGGCCTCGGGCAGACGACGGTAATGACCGCTCACCACCACCGCGCCAGTTGCCTGGGCGAGCGCGGCACAGACGATGTCGAAGCTCGCGACGCTCCCCATCGAAAAGCCGCCGCCATGGAAATAGCAGATCCCCGGTCGTGGCGATGGTCCGCCCGGGTCGAAGATCCGCACGGGGATCTCGCGGCCCGAGACGACGACATAGCTGTCCCGCCGCACGATCTGCGGCGCATAATCTCGTCCGAACCGCTCAGCGGTCAGGTCGCCGACCAGCCGAATCGTCTCGAGATCACGCGCCGGGGACTGCACCCTGCACAGCTCGACATAGCGCGCAATGCCCTCGGCAAGGCCATCGGCGCCAAGGGCATCGTCGGGCACGATGGCCTCAGCCAACCGCCTCATAGCGGACCTCGCTAGGGATTTCCGCCAGCTCCGCGAGCCGCGGCGCGACCTCCCGGGCAACCAGGGTCAGATTGTCGACGGTGTCGGCATGATCGAGTTCGCCCGCCTGGCCCATCATCAGCAGATTGCCGAAGCCGCCGGTCTCGGCATGGAACTGTTCGAGCTGGGCATAGACCTCGTCGGGCGTACCGACAAAGAACAGGCCGGCATCCATATATTCCTCGATCGTGCCGTCCACCGGCACCGGCTGGCCATTGCGCATCCGCGGTCGCATCGCCGAAGCGCCGGCCTGCAGCATCCGGACATTGGCATCGACCGGATTGAACCCCCAGGGATTGCGGAACTGCGGGTCGAGACGCGCGGCTGTCGTGAAGTAGCTCTTCATCTGCTCGGCGCGCCTGAACGCGGTGGCGCGGTCGTCCGCACAGGCCACGAGGGCGAGATAGGCCAGCTTGTCGCGGGCCGCGTGCCTGCCATGTGCCGCGAGATAGGCCTCGCGATAGCCGTCGAAGACCGAGCGGGCGACCGCGCCCGACAGAAAGGTCGCACAGGTATAGCCGAGCCTGCCATAGTCGCGCGCGCTCGTCGCGCTCGACGCGGTCATCCAGATTGGCGGGTGTGGCTGCTGGATCGGACGCGGCCACATGCTGGCGGTGCGATAGTGGAAATGCTCGCCTTCCCAGGAAAAATTCTCCCCCTGGTTGGAAAGGGCCGCGAGGATCAGGTCATGAGCTTCCCAGAAGCGGTCCATGAAGCCGGTCGGCTGACGGTTCGACATGAACAGTTCATAGGCGGCGCCCTTGACGAGGCCGACCTCAAGACGTCCGCCCGAGAGCGCATCGACCATCGCGATCTCCTCCGCCACGCGCAGCGGGTTCGACCGGTTCGCGAGCGGGATGCCGAGCGCGAGCAACCGCGCCTTGCTCGTCTGGCGAGCGAGGATCGCCAGGGTGGTCATGCACGAGGTCGACATGCAAGTGGCGGCGGCATGATGCTCGTTGACCATGATGTTCAGCCCGAGCTCGTCGGCGAGCAGATATTCGTCGAGATAGCGGTTGAGCAGGCGCCCGGCTTCGAGCGGGTCGCAATGATGCTGCGGCAGTGTAACGCGCATCGATCCCGGCACCTCGAATGCCGGGTGATAGGCCTGTTCGGTGAATTGCCAGAGTTTCATCTTCTTCTCTTTCGATTGCGCGGATCAGCGAGCGGCAAAGCCGGCGATGGAGGCGGCAAGCTTGTCCGGCTGGTCGGCATGGACCCGGTGCCCGGCCCCGGCGACCGTCTCGACCTCGGCCTGGGGCAGCGCCTTGCGCCACGCTTCGCGATAGGCCGCAGTGACGATGGCATCGTCCATGCCCCAGATCACACGTGTTGGCGCGGTGATCCGGTGAGTCCGGTCGCCAAGCTTGGGGTTCGCCATATAGGGGGTCCAGCCATAGACGCTGGCTGCCTCGTCATTGCGCATGAGCCGGCGGACGCCGCTTTCCGGCATGCCGGAAAGCAGCTTCATGTCGCTGCCGGGCAGCGGCGTGCCCACCTGCAGGCGTCGGCCAAGCTCCTGGCGCGAGAGCATGAAGATGTCGGCGACATGCTGCTCGCGCCGGTCGGCGGTCGGCAGGCCGAGCGGCGAGATCAGCACGAGCTCGGCCGCGCGCGCCGGCTCCTTGGTCAGGATCTCCGCTGCCACCCAACCGCCGAACGACGTGCCGACCACCACCGGATGCGCCAGCGACAACTGGTTCATCATGTCGAGATAGAAATAACCGAGATCATCGACGCGGTTGAGCGCGCGCGGCCGCGCCGAACCGCCAAAGCCCGGGTGCGAGGGCGCGTGAACGGCAAAGTCGCGCGCCAACGCGCGCAAGAGATCGGCCGCTCCTTCCAGCCCGTCGATTCCGTGCAGAAACAGCAACGGCGCACCGCTGCCGGCCGTGAACATCTCGATCGTCGTGCCCAGCACGTCGAGCGTGGAAACGGTGCCGAAATCCAGCACCTCAAGGCATTCGGTCTCCATCGCTCTCCACTCATGCTTGTGTGAGCGAAAGAGTGTTTCCTGACGACTGATAGGTCCAATTCTTTGTTATTGTGGCTTTGATACCCAATGAGTATGGGAACACCATGGAATTGCGCCACCTACGATATTTCCGGGTGATCGGTCGCGAACAGCATTTCGGCCGGGCCGCGACCATTTTGCGGGTGGCGCAACCGGCGCTTACCCGGCAGATCCGCGATCTCGAAAACGAGCTGGGCGTGGAGCTGTTCGAGCGCCTGCCGCGTGGCGTACGGCTGTCCGACGCAGGCCGCGCTTTTCTGGAGGAGGTCGAGGAAATCCTGTCCCAGGTCGACCGCGCGACCGACCGCGCGAAGCGGCTGGGCAGCGGCCATCTCGGGACGATCCGCGTCGGTCTGAGCGAGATCATCACCGCGCACGCAATGATCTCGCACGGGCTTCGCAATTTTCGCGAGCGCGAGCCCGGCGTCACGCTCGAGCTTCGCTCGATGGGATCGCTGCAGCAGATCGCGGCGCTGAAGGATGGCACGCTCGACATTGGCATGGTCTATGACGCGCATGTCGACGACCGGGACGTGGATCTGCTCGAACGGGCGCGGATCGGGGTCGGCGAGACCATGCTCGCAGTACACGAGAGCCACAGACTCGCCGGCCGTACCAAGGTCTCCATGGCCGACCTAGTCGATGAGCCGGTCCTCGGTCCCGCGCGCCAGACCGCGCCGGGCTATCATGACCGGCTGGTGGCCGCCTGCATCGAGAGCGGGAACGCGCCGCGGTTCATCGAGCAATGCACGACCAATTCAATCATGCTGAGCCTGGTTGCGGTCGGTATGGGCGTCGGACTGGTCACCGCGACCGGGCGTGACTCACCCGGCCGCAATATTCGGCTGGTGCCGATCACGGATCTAGGCCTGTCTTTCGATGTGCTGCTGGTCTGGCGCACGCGCGACAGGTCCGCGGCGCTGCGGCGCTTCGTGGAGATGATGATCGACCATACCGATCCCGCCGCCAAGGGCGCTGTACCCCTGAGCGGGTGACAGGCGATGCCGCCGGGCACTGCTATGCTTGCCCGCAAAGGAGAGCATCATGACTGATCCCCGGCCGCTCAAGGGCCTATACCATTTCGCCTATCCCGCGCGCGACGCGGAGGAGACGCGTCATTTCTACGAGGATATTCTTGGCCTGCCGCTGGTAAACTGCATGCTTTCCGAACGCGTGCCCAGCACCGGCGAGGAAACGCCCTATGTCCACTTCTTCTTCAGGCTGGGCGATGGTTCCTATATCGCCTTTTTCGACCTGGGAGGCGAGGAGAAGCCGGCGCCGTCCGCCAATACGCCGGATTGGGTCCAGCATTTTGCGATCGAGACCGAGTCGGTCGAAAATGTCGAGGCAATGCGTCAGCGTCTCGCCGAGCATGGCGTGAAGACGACGCCGCTCGTCGATCATGAATTTGTCCGTTCCATCTATTTCTTCGATCCCAACGGCCTGCGGCTGGAAATTGCCGCCCGTACCGAAGCGCCGGGCTTTCTCGACGAGGCGGCGCGTGACGCGCATGCGACACTCGCTACCTGGAACGAGCGCAAGCGCGAGACCCGGGAGCCCGCCGAATAGGCCCGACGCCGAACGCGCGCTTGCCGCACCGCGAACGGTCGTCGTTCCCCCCTGCCCCGGCCCGCCAACTGCCGAATGGACAGAAGGCGGGCTGGGCGGCAAGAAGAATGCCGGGAATGACGACGAGGGCGACACCGCACAATGGCAGACACTGAACAATCGCGCCGGCGCGTCCAGTCGATCGAAGTGGGATTTCGGGTTCTCAGGGTATTGCGCATGGCCGAAGGCCCGCTGCCGCTCCGCGAGATCGCCGCGCGCGCCAACATGCCCCCAAGCAAGGTTCATCTCTATTTGGCGAGCTTTGTCCGCGAGGACATGGCCTATCAGGACCTGCAAAATGGCCATTATGGCCTGGGCTCCTTCGCCATCCAGCTGGGCTTGGCGGCGATCCGCCAGATCGATGCCGTCGGCATGTCCTCCGACATCCTGACCGATCTGCGCGACCGTACCGACTGCGCCATCTACCTGTCCCTATGGGGCGATCATGGCCCGTGCATCGTCGCCAAGGCTGATGGGCGGCTGCAGGGTGCGTTCCTGATCCGGCTCGGGTATATCCTGCCCGTCACCACCACCGCCACCGGCTTCGTCTTCCTTGCGCATCTGCCACCGCAGGAGACCGAACGGGCATTGAAGGCGCAGGCGGATTTCGATGGCGGGGTAAATGCCCGCACGCCGCTGCAAGACGAGATCGATCAGGGTGTCCAGAAGGCGCGAGAGCTCGGTTATGCCTCGACCGTGGGCATGCTCAATCGCAATTTCGCCGGGATGGCCGCGCCGGTCTTGGACTATAGCGGCAAGATCGCCGCAGTGCTGACCCTGCTCGGACCGACTGACTTCATGACCCGGCCGCGGCAGAAGGAATTCTGCAAGATGCTGCTGGATGCCGCTCAGACCGTGTCGGAACGGCTCGGCGCCCTGCCGGCCGCGAAGCGCTGAGCTTTTGCCGAGCCGGACGATCACTCACGACATGCGGCCCAATGCCGTAACGCAACCGGCGAAATCGCCCACTCCCCGGTCGGATAGCCGTGCCATCCGACCGAAAGCAGTTTCCTCAGCGGCCCTTTAGTCGTTTCGTCGCGATCGCGGCACCCTGCGCCATGGCGGAGAGTTTCGCCCATACAACCTCCGGGTGGCCGACGCGCGATCCGATGCCACAATCAGTCCCGCCCTGCAGATTCTCCATGCCGACGAGATTGGCGAAGTTGACCAGCCGCTCGGCGACGAGCTCGGGATGCTCGACCAGATCGGTCTGGTGGCCGACGACCCCGGGACAGAGGATCTTTCCCTCGGGCAGCTTCACATCCTCCCAGATGCGCCATTCATGGGCATGCCGGACATTGCTCGCCTCGAAGGTGTAGCATTGTGCCTTCACTTTGAGCAGCAGATCGACGATGTGGCGAAACTCGATATCGTTGGTGTGCGGGCGATGGCCGCTGCCCCAGCACATATGGAAGCGGACCTGCTCCTCGGGCAGCCCCTCCAGCGCATGGTTGATCACGTCGACCGCGAAGTCGAGATAATCGCGATACTGTTCGACGCTCCAGGAGGGATAAAACATCCAGCTCGTCGCGAATTCTGGTTCGTCGATCTGCACGATCAAGCCCGCATCGGTGACCGCTTTATACTCCTCGCGCATCGCGGCGGCGACCGCCATCATATAGTCGCGCTCGTCCCGGTAATACGCGTTGCGCGCGCCGGCGCCGGCGCTGAGTGGGCCGAGCGCCGCAATGAAGCCATCGACCCCGCTCTTGCCATCAAGCCCCTTTTTGAGCGCGTCGACGTCCTTGGCGATCGCATCATGGCCGATATAGGTAAGCGGACCTGTGCACACCTTCTCGGTGGTCGGCCGCTTGGGCACGTTGCCCGGCGTCATGAAGCCAGGCCGAACCGGCCCCCCTGCCCCTGCAAACCACAGACCGGACTCGTAGAAGCCGGGAAAGTCGCGCCGGTCGCGCTCGCCGGGACCGGCGCGTTTGGACGGCGCATCGGGATCGCGCGGCAGCGTCTCCCAGCCGGTCACGCGCGCGGCGATATAGCTGGTATAGCTGCCCATATTGGCAGCCTTCACATATTCGCCGTCATTGATGATATCGACGCCGCATTCGATCTGCTTCTCGACCACCTCGCGGACTGCCGCTGGCAACCGCTCCTGGACCGCTGCCTGATTGGCATCCGCGTCGACGAGCAACGCGTCGAGATCGGCCGGCCGGGGCAGGTTGCCGCCATGGGTGGTCAAAATATGATCGGTTGAACGCCGCATTGATCTCTCCACTCGCCTGAGGCTGTACACAAACGTCTTCGCCAGCCTTGGTCATCGGCATGCGCTTTTCGCCTCCTGTGATCGAAGCCGAACGCCATGTCGATCGCGGTCATAAGTGAAGACGAAGGCGTTTGTACATAGCAAATGACATTTTACACTATCGGATAATCGCCTGCCCGCTCTGTGGGTCATCGGTCCGGACGCAGCGTAACGCCCACCCTACTAGGTAAGCGAAGCTCGCATTGATGAACCTGGCGTGCTGCACCCGGTCCACAAGCTCAGCGGCGCTCAGCCCGCTCCTTGGCGATACGCCGGCCGCAGGTCGCGCCCGCGATCTCGGCTAGAAGGGCGAACTCCTCCTCGGTATCGGTCAACGGCGTCATCACCGCTCCGCGTAATCGTGCACACGGTAACGACCGGTCCGCGGCTTATGGCCGTTTCTATCGTGGGCTGAATATTGGCTTTTGCTTGAGAATGACGACTTACGACATCCAAGCGGCGTGATCCCGCCCCCAAGCGGAGGTTTAACCAATCGAAACCACAGTATGATATAATTTTGCCTGCATTTCTCCGATGAAGCTGGAACTCGACCGGTCTCCAACGGAGCTCCAGCATGCGCGCTTTCTTACCGATCGTCCTGCCTCTGACTGCTTGCTTTGTGGGCTCTGCGCATGCGCAGGAGGTTCCCACGCCCCCGCTTGCACCCGCCCCGGCCATCGATCCCGGCGCTGATCGGATCTCTGTCGGCGTCGGCGCGGGAGTGATGCCGAGCTATATCGGATCGAACGAGTCCGTCGTGGTCCCGGTGGTGGCGGTGGTCGGGCAAATCCATGGCATCACCTTCAACACGCAGGGCACCCAGCTGACCGTCGATGTCATTCCGGACAGCGGCAAACCCGGCTGGAAACTGCAGGCCGGCCCAGTGATTGCACTCCGCCTCGATCGGAACAGCAAAATCCGCGACCGGGCCGTCAAGGCGCTGGGCAAGATCGACGCCGCTTGGGAACTGGGTGGCTGGCTCGGCATTCAGCGCACCGGTGTCGTCACCAGCCCCTATGACAAATTGTCATTGAGCCTGGCCTGGCAGCGCGACGTGAACGACGTATACAACAGCTATATCGTCAGCCCCCAGCTCGAATATTCGACACCTCTCTCGACCAAGGCCTATGTCGATTTCTCGCTGGGCGCCGATTATGTCGGCCGCCGATTTGGCGCGACTTATTATGACGTTACGCCAAGCGGGAGTGCAGCGAGCGGTCTCGCCGCTTATGACGGGGCGGACCGCGCCGGCTGGAAGGACTGGAACGCCAACCTTCTTGTCGCCCGCTCGCTCTCGGGTGATCTGACACACGGTGTAGCGGTCTTCGGCATGGTCAATTACACGCGCCTCGTCGGCGTCTATGCGCGCTCGCCGATCGTCGCCGATGTCGGCAATCCCAGCCAATGGAGTGGTGGCATCGGCATCGGGTACACTTTTTGAGACCATAACGACGAGCGTCGGTCGCATGGGCCCAAAATCCAGAACCGGCGGAAAGCCTCTCGGGGGCGGCGCGGTCTTGCGCGACCCGGTTGGTCATGTCGTCGAGCTGGCCCAGAGGCCGTAGTGCCGGAACGGGGCGTGCCGTGAACAATCCGGCCGTCGTCGTCAGGGCAGTCAAACGCCACGGCGCCCCTTCTCCATCGCCATTTGCAGCGAGTCTGGTCGCGGCTTGATCGCGACGCGTACCGGCAAGCGATCGGAGGGCGATCGACCGGCTCTGTCGCGGGGCTCGCCAGGTTCACTCCTCCCGGTAAATAGCATTGCAAGCCGGGCAACACCGCCGCCGACTTCAGGATGTGACCCTCCCTGTGCAGCTTAACCGTCCTTCACCGCCCGATGTATCGGTCGCGGCCCTCTCGCCGTCTCGTCTGAAATCGCCCTGATCGTATCGAACGGCCCACCCACGCGCGCGCGACAGATCATTGCCATGAGGACGGTTCGCGCAGCCGCGAACAACACCGCATCCCCTGCCGCGATCGCGATCGCGACCGCGGCGCTAGCTTGCGCTGGCGAAGGCGCCTACCGCACCGGTGCGCTTCAAACGGGTACATGAGGCTCCAGGGACCAGCTCCCACCGCTGTGCAGCGTCAGGACATGGCTGTGATAATTCAGTATGCTCTGACGATGCCCGACGCTGACAAAGCTCGCGCCGACATCGGCGAGCACTGTATAGAGCTGCTGCTCAGTGAGCAGGTCCACCGCGCTGGTCGCCTCGTCGAGAAAGGCGAATCTCGGCCGGGAAATGAGTAGGCGGGCAAAGGCGATCCGCTGCTGCTCACCGAGCGACAGGATGCGCGCCCAGTCCCTGACCGCCGAGAGGCCACCATACTGTGCCGCCAGCTGACCGAGACCGACCCGCTCCAGTGCCGCGAGCAGCGCATCGTCATCGGCCCCCGAATTGTGCGGATAGAGAAGCTGTTCGCGCAAGTCCGCCAGCACCATATACGGGCGCTGTGGAAGGAACAGACAGGCGGACGGCTCCGGCATCTCGATCGTACCGCTGCCGCGCGTCCACAATCCGGCCAGGGCCCGCAGCAGTGAGCTCTTGCCCACCCCGGTCTGGCCGATGATGGCGATGTTCATGCCGGGCGTCT
>Ga0247742_10001939_pt1 | contig 13858 bp, 16 predicted proteins | sample UWRJL208509C2_FD_180944 | JGI IMG/M metagenome (GOLD analysis project Ga0247742, IMG submission 180944) | Plant litter microbial communities from Arlington Agricultural Research Station in Wisconsin, United States - UWRJ-L208-509C-2 | ecosystem: Environmental > Terrestrial > Plant litter >...
CGAGACTCGAGCGGCACTGATACAGCTCACATGACCGTGGGCATAAATGATTTTCTGGCCGGTCGCGACTTGACACATCGAGCTCGGGGTAAAAGAACTCATCTTTAACAAGTTAAAGCCTCGTAACCCTTCTTCATCCTCTGAGCCTCCAAATTTTTAATCAGTTATCGCATTCAGACACTGCTGTGCAGTTTCCAGAAACCTACTCCCTCTCTGCACTGGCTCTATCTACCGCGTTCAAGATGCGCTGCTTTTTAACCTCCCTTGATCTCACTTGCTCTCGACCAGACCCACACACGCATCAACGTCGATATAATGCTCTGATATGATATTCCATTAATATTTTTTGATTTTTTGTTGTCTTTTGAACTTTGCTCAGGTTTTCCTGCCTCGAAGCTCTGAAAATTTCGAAACAACTTATAGACCTCGGGCACGGGCGTTGTATCTGATCCCGCTGCTCACTGGCATGCCCGAACGAATTGTCGATAAGCCCCGACTCTTGTAGGCTAATATTTGTATGTTAACAGTGGATTTAACCTCCGAGCTTCCGATTCCCTTCCAATGTTTAATCCACCACCACCTGCGCGACTCGAGTTCTCCCCGGGGTCAACCAGTCATCCCAATCCCATCCAAACCGCTCCAGCTTTCATCCGTATGTCGTGGGCAAGATCTCAGGCGTTAGGTTTCATGAAAGCAACGGCGTACGGATGGAGGGCGAACAGAGTGGGACCCTGGCTGTAATCGAATGGTCAGCAATCGAACTTGACTGAGAAGGGGAAGCTACTCACACGGCTTGTAAGATTCAAGCTATGTCCAGTCGCCCTACTACTCAAATAATCACTCGAGCACGAACCCCATCTACGGCTGGCGATTGGCACGCCCTTTGCTGCACAAACAACGGCGTGCAAGGTGTAACAGGCGACTTAGTCGATGTCGGTGAGGCTAGCTAGTGGTGATACGAATATGAGGGTTGACTCGTTTGTGATTGTGTCTCGTTTGCGCTGACGTACGTTGAGGATGTATGGCTGGTGGACACGGAATTGGGCGAGGCTAATGCGTCTTTTGCAGGAGGCGGGAGGTGGGAGTAGGGCCAGAGGCAACGTGGGCAACGACTCAAGATGTAGAGGTGGTGGGATCTTCTTGGTCCATTTCCACCCCCTTGGTTTCAACTGGTCCGTACCATAGGGTTTTGCAGGGCAGATTTGACTGTCCGTCGAGTCTTGCGTTTCAGAGTGAATTAAGCCTGAACTCGCGCTTGCACTATGGCGACTTGAATTTGGGTTTGTGTTGGCGCGACTGGTGTTTGCCCAACCAACTCCAGCAACAGGCGTTCTAGGTGGTGAATAGTTCGGCACAGGCATCTGTGCGGGCAGTTTGGAATTGGTGGACTGAGAGCGAGCGTTGGGTTTTGATCTTCCTTCGCTAGTGTATGTATTGGATGTGATCGACAGAGGCGGAAGCTGACGCCGAGGTAGAGGCAGAGCGCTGTGACCCAGAACGCGAGACGGACTGCTATACAGATAAATGTAAGGGAAGACGTCTTACGAAGGAAGTAGAAAAAATGAACGTACCTTGCTCATATTTCTCTTTCGAATCAGTCCTTAAATTCACCCTCGAACTACCGCTCCGACTTGGCGATGGTCTCTTCTCCTCTGCCTTGGATCCATGCCTCGACTCGGACTTTGAACTCGATCTTGACTTCGAACCCAACCTCGAATGCCCTCTAGTCACACTCGTTGACTTCCTCAAGCTGAGGCTCGCCGTACTAGCCATGTCGATATCAACACCCCCACTCAAACCCAACAAGCGGTACCAGCACCTGCAACCGCTGCTGCAACCGCTCGTGTTGGAGGATGAGTGGGAGGTCGGGTGTATGTGCCTGTAGAACCGTCCCTGGTCGGTTGTGTTTGTGGTTGGGAGGAGCGTTGCGACACGGTCGACTCAAAGCTGGATCCAGATAGAGAAGATTCGAAACAGCCCTTCCCTCTCCTTCACCGGTGTCTCTGCTGGTCTGTGACCCCATGAAAGAGAGGCGCTAGAACCGATAGAGTAGAGGAGTTGGTAATATCGCAGCAATAACGCCCCGGCACCATTCTATGCGGTCTCGGTCTGGTTGGTAGATGGGGAATTGAATCGGATAGGTTCTGCGACCATCTTCACAACTTTCCACATATGTCGTGGGATAACACCAAGCTGTTGATTAAGAAGGTTGCCAATCAGCGAGGTGTCCTGGGTAGTCCTCAACGTGCGGCCTTCTTGAAGGCACCACATAATGAGAACAATCATCGAGAAACTTGACGGTCCAACGATGGATCGGGTCACGGTGCCCGAGTTCTGAAGGCATTGAAGGCAAAACGCGACGAAGAAAAAGAACATACTGATGATTAAAAAGAGCTTGTCAGTGCCCCAGAGATGATAGCGAGTCCAAGAGTTTACGCACGACCAGATCATCAGAACTCCCGGAAGAGAAAAGAGGACACATCTGAGTTTTTTGCGGAACATGTTCGCGAAGATGCAGTCGTACTGCATGTAATGCATTCAGTTCATCGCGCACCATACTGTATTCGATTTTATAGCCTCACCATGTCACTCCTGACTTCTCTGCTGCGTACGCGTCTGATGAGAAGCAAACCAATGGCTATGCTTCCTATGCTCGCGATAGTCGACGAGTAGCTCGCAATTTGCGCTGATGGGCGGGTTGGACTATTCACATCGACACTCTGAATAGCGAGAAAGGCGACGTTGGCATTGAGCAAAATTGTTCCCTGGACAAAGGTGAGGTGGCATTCAGAATCGGCACCAAGATAACGAGAAAAGGGGACCCACAAATGCAGCGAGCTCGGTCCATTCGCTGATGAGTTTCTTCATCCATGCGTCCCATTGAGCGGGGATAGAAGCGCCCGATGTCAGAGACAACATCTCTCTCAGGTAGACCTCTGGTGCTGAGAAGAGAACAAGCGACAGTAAAAATGTTGGATGTTCCACCGTATGACGAACATATTGGACATTCGATTCGCCATGTCTGCATTCAGCTCTCCAAATGGCTAAACTCAGCGGTAAATATGGGAAGTGTTTTGCGTACAGATTATCTGAATTTGCTCACCAAAGTTCTGCATATATCGAGCTTATCAAAGAGTGGCTGTTATTGAGGAGTAAATCTCGGAAGGTTGATAGAACCTACCAATGAAGCAGATAGTTCCATTTGCAGGATAGTCGTCATTCAGATTCTCTGCGCAGGAGGACAATGTTATCTATCTGTGCCAAGAACTCAAGGAACCTACCCACCTCTCAGAATGTTGGTAACGTCTAGGAGTTCGTGAAGCTCTGATTGGGTTTCGCTTGACAAAGATCCCAATTTGAAATAATTTATATCTACAGGGGGCATCGTAAAGAACAGCGACAGTCCTTATACCAAAAAAAAAAGTACCTTGCATTTTGAAGATAATCATATCTCGAAGTTCTGAAATCCAGGGCTCCGAGATTCGGACGCTGTCCGGGTAGAAAAACACGAATCGCCTGTCGAACAACGTCACGGTGGATAAGCAAACCTCATTGAAAAATAGACATGTCGTTACCAGTATTCAACTTCTATGGTATGTCCTACGCACCGTTTCAGCCTGCGTTCTGGTCATCGACTGGGAACTCACGAAGATGATCCATGGATCTGCTAGAGTTGCCGAAGAAATTGTCGGCCTGCTCAGATGCGTATAGAATAATTCGTGTCTGATGGTCTACAAAGAAGTAACGGCTCTCGATGTTCTCGCCATCTGTATAATCGACGCCAATCCAAAGGTGCAGATCGGATGGTGCGACATGGGCTCTGCGGGAGTTGGCCGTTCGTAGTTTCATAATGTCGTCCATTGTTCGCAAGTATATCCGAGGGTCTGGGAGATCAGCATCTGTATATGTCCTCTGGGATTTTAAAGTATGAATCAGTGGGTATCAAAGTTTCGACAAGTGAGTCTCTCACATTCTCTTCGTGGTAGAAATACCGCATTCCGTCAGGATGGAATAGGCGCGTCCATCCTTGCATATGTATCGGGAGAGCACTGGAAACTCGTAGGCTCAGCATAGTAAGCATCATTAGAGTAGGAGCGTCACTCACTCGACATATGATTTCAAAGACGATATGTTGAGTTGCGCCTCGTCGTTACGATCGCCTATCCTACAATCCATTCATCAGATCTTGAACTGCATCGCCAAAATGCGAAGAAAGGTAGTCTATACCATGGTCGCCGTTTGTATCGCGTCTTGACGAACCATAACGGTCTTTCGGAATGTATATGTGAAATGTCCAGTCCAGTTGGTTGCACGAACAGTGGATTTGGCGGCGACTGGGTGACTTCGATCACCTCGGGCAAGGGGCTGGCGTTCATGGAGCTACTGGGACCTGAAAGGGTATGTGAGAAACACTCAGGTGACATAAATATGGCATAAAGACCTTCAACAGAGGGCTCTATTGAGCATGGTGCATCACGAGATGTGATAACCTCGCCGTTTGGTACCAAAGTGAACGATGGCTGTGGAATGATTCCCTGGGGTGTCTCCTGCTGGTCCAAAGGTCGATCATTGTGCGGGGACCTCGTCGCCTCTGTCCTTCCGAGTCGTAAAAATGCGCCTAGACAGTCAAAGACTTGAAGTAAGGGCTGGACAGTCGCAAGTATTCGTTTGACAACCCCATAGAACCTTGATGTCGATGGCCTGTCGCGAAAGAAGGAAACGAGAAAGCGTATTAGTCGCAGAAGATTACTGTCCATGCTGGGCCCAGGGAAGTTTGGACTAGAAAGAAGGGAGAAAGTGGAATCAAACGCACTGGAAACCATTACGGCACCTGTCGAAGATTCAAGTCACAGACCCACGGAGCGCCAATTGTGAACAACATGGGGATTGTGGGATATCCGAGCAGCTTGGGCGCTCTGACTTGATATGCCAGATGTGAGGTTATTGAGAATAACACAGAGTTGGCGAAGTAAACTGGATGGCAACAAGATGCATTCTGAGGTCTACGGCGGTGAGCTCGAGTGCCATGATCGCAGCTCCGCCATGGCCCGTGCAACACTTTATCCATTCTGTGGCTGTGTTGATCGCATCAGCACGCAGAACGAACGCTGATCGTTTTTGTTGCCGCTCTGAGCCTGCAACGTCAACGTTCAACGTCAACACCGTAGGCCTCTTGAAGTCCTCACGGCTTCTAATTCACGACTTTGACCATTTATACTCTCCCACCATATGAACCCCAGCCGACGTCACCACCTTTCTGTTCTCAAATTCACATCCGGTCGTAAAGCTCAAAGAGCTATCGGAGGCTTCAGAGCAGTCAACCCACACCAAAGGCGATGACACCTGGTTTCGGCGAGGCTCACACGTCTGGGCTCCTCAGTTCCGCCTGCAATGTCACCAACATGAATGAGTAGTCCTCCCGTCAGTACGAGGAATTGGTTTTCAGGCCGTCAACATCGCGTCAGCTTCAATCCTGCGTGTTTACACTGGTTCTGGTTCTGGCTCAGGCGGTAACATGCAGGTCACCGACCATCGAGGGGATAAGGTGCATTAGGAGTGCGGTACGTGTGGATAGTTGTTCATCCAAGATGTCTGATCACTGACTATTCTAGTAGGAGATTCATAAAAGTGGAAGCGCATGGATTTATCTACGTCTTTCTCGCCGGGTCCGAGAGTGTGTGTTCACAGCCAAGGCAGTCGCTCAGGCTCTCGCTCTTTGTCCACTCTGGCAATTGTGCATGGACGCCCAAGTGGTAGTGGCTCATGTACGCAGGCCTCACCCCGTCGTCGTCGCCCTGTTCGGTGCATCTTCTCAATGGCCAACGTCACCGCGTCACCATCCGTCATCTCGCACTGTCCTCAATCACGATCCGCACACATACGTGTACTCTTCAGCATTCAACTCTCAACAGCCTTCATTGCGGCCAAACTCAAAATGTATGTTCCACATATCATATATCTTGTCTCTTCACACTCTGAATGCCAGCCTCTTTGTTAGACTTGCACACCCGATCGCCAGACATACCCAACTTGACACCCTCCAGCGCATCAACGGTCCTTTTGCTCGTCTTAGCCTTCGTGAAACGGCGTCCATGACAACCCCGACCATAGAAGTTACGGATTTGCACGTCGCTTAGGTTCTCTGCCCTCAACAAGTGCTTGAACATGAACATACGGATGCCAAGAGCGACAGCCGCCCAGAGGACATTCGGTCTCGCGAGTCGATTTCCTAAAGATATATGCGCTGCCTTCCGACCAGTGTCGCGGATTGACTGTCTCTCCTGGCTTGGTCTTATGAAGTTAGATGCATCAGTTGTTGGAGAGGTAACCTAACATTCCGTATTCTTACGCATCTAAAACTAAGTATATATCCCAACTTAGTATCTAGGTCACCTCCTGCTTCAGCTCAAATTCGAGATCTGCGGAGCAATCGCATAGGCATGATGGACTGGTTTGATAGTGCTAGTGAACACTCATGGCATTATTTTCGCCTATGAAACGGTTGGCCCGAGTCGGTCATTCGGTCGGAATCTCGCTTATCAACTTATCGCAGACAAGGTGAGATTCTTCGGCTCTCTTCCTACAGACGACTCTCATTTGGCGATCCGCTAGTACTCTTCCTCGGAAGATATCAATCGAGGTTACAAGAGGTCGGTGTGAACGTCTTCACTTGTGGAAGCTCTTTGGGAGCGTCTCGAAGATCGTCAAGAATCTATCGCCGGTAAGCTTGGTCGGATCTTGTCTAAGTCTTGGGTTACACATGATGCTCATTCCCAAATTTCAGATTCACATCGCAGTATAGAAGTCCCATGCTATTCCGGTACTCGGTCAATCTGATCAGCAAGCAGTCCGCCCTCTGCATCGAGATGGCCAAACGGTGCAGTCATCGTCTCTTTAGACTTTGATCAGTTGGGTTTACAACATGGAATATACTGTTGCTCTACTACTACAAATTACACGAACATGTCTCGATTTGAATACAATGGTACAATCTCTCTTATCGAATGAAATTTACAATAGAATAATCGAGTCTTACAAACCGAAATGCACGTATGGAACCCAGGTCAAGAGAGTGTCCTCCGAGTCACCAATCTTCTTTCGAAGGCACTGTGAGGCATGATGAAGTGCATACGCCGCTTTGGCGCTTTCAAGTCGTAGACTTCCTTCGCTCTTCCCCTTCTCCACAAGATACTCATAGAACGATCCTGCAACGTCGGGTGCATGCTTATCCTTGATCGACCACATCGTCGCTACAACGCCTTGATACCCAACCGCCAGCATCCCCGCCGCCAGGTGGACTACTTCTTCGGAAAGCTTTTCATCTCCGGTGCTTGTCTGACACGCCGATAAGAAAGCCAGTTCGCACCGGGTAATGTTTCGCGTCATGATCTCCGAGAGCTCCAGTCGTCCATCGTCGAGAAAGAATCCACTCATTAGAGGCTCATGGGTGTTCTGAATGGCGTGGCAGGCCAAGTGCACCCATCTGTACGCTTCCATTTCCTGCTTCACACGACTGACTGTTGCGACAGCTCCGTCCAGGCGTAGAAAGTCACAGTTGCCCGTGCCAATTTTTGCACATACAGCATCTATTTCTCGTGTAGTCCCTGGGATCGGACGTTGGCCTGGTGTGTTTGGCTGGCTCACCAGCAGGACTTCAGAAGACTTTAGAATCCCATTTGCGGAGACCTTGGCCTTCTCTAGAAGTGTGCTGACGGTAGGAGTATATGACGAAACCGCATAGTCGGAAAGGCATGATCCAGGTGGTGCATCTTGTGAGTAGATACCAGCTGCATGGATCGGAAGGAATGCAAGGGGACCGGTGGGGCACCACCAGATCCGAGTTGGATGCAATGAATTCGGCTATAATTGGGGAAATGACTGAATGGACGAGATTTTATATTATGAATCAACATGAAACCTACGGAATAAGAAAGAGCATCCAAGATTGACTTCACGACACGCAGCCAAAGCTCTTCGAGGATTTCATGGAGGTCGCCGTTTTCCTCGGGGTCACGAAACTCGCGGGGACCACAATCAGCGTCCCGCAAAAGATAATTACCAGACACGAGATATTTGCGTAGGCGATCCTTGAGCTCGGAGGCATCTTTATGAGTGAGGTGCTCAAGGGGGATACGGTGTGGTTAGTCGGAACCCTGTATGAGAGCCAGCGCATCACACCGGTCTTCATGGATATTGATAAGTACAATCGGACCTTCTCCTGGGAGGTCCTTCATGACGCTTGAAGCTTGGCGAGGTTGCAAAAATTTGGAAAATCCTGCGAATTTCCTTGAGTAGTTGGTTCCAATCGTGGGCAAGCAAGATGTGGGTGCTTGCTTCGTCTTGTTCTGCGACATGGTGCCATCAATGACGAGAGGTGTAAATTCCTGACGAGAACCGGATGATTCCAGTGCTCGTGAAACATGCAAGAAGCGATCCGCCAGGAGGTGGTTATGTATTCTCAAATCATCTGCCAACCAACTCATCCCAAACCCATCCAAACCGCTCCAGGTTTCATCCGTATCGCGATCAAGATCTCAGACGTTAGGCTTCACGAAAGCAACGGTGTACGGATGGAGGGCGAACAGAGTGGACCCTGGCTGTAATCGAATGGTCAGCAATCGAACTTGACTGAGAAGGAGAAGCTACTCACATAGCTTATAAGATTCAGCCTATGTCCAGTCGCCCTACTACTCAAATAATCACTCGAACACGAACCCCATCTACGGCTGGCGATTGACACGCCCTCTGCTGCAACAACAAAGGCGTGCGAGGTGTAACAGACGACTTGGTCGATGCCGTCGATGTTGGTGAGGCCGATTGAGAGTGATACGAGTATCGGGGTTCACTCGTCTGAGATTGACTCTTGTGCGCGCTGACATGTGTTGGCGACGCATGGTTGGTGGACACTGGTTTGGGTGAGGCCAATGCGTCTTCTGCAGGAGGTAGGATCAGGCAAAGCGAACGAAGGCTTGGGATGCAAACTTGCTGAGATCTTCTTCGTTCGTTTCCTCCCCTTCGGCTTCGACTGGTCTGTGCCATGGGGCTTTGGTGGAGGGATTTGGTGCAACCGGCGTTTGCCCGCTCGACTGAGAAACCCCAGCATAAGGCGTCCTAAGTGGCGAATAATTCTGTGCAGGTGGCTTGAAATTCATGGATAGAGAGTACCTGTTGGGCTTTGGTCTGCCTTCGCTGGTGCCAGGTTCGTATTGGATGTAATCGATACGGAAGTAGAGGTAGAAGCAGATGTCGGCGTAGAGGCTGAGCATTTTGACCCCAAACGCGAGATGAACAGCTATACAGATAGGTGTAAGAACCCATTTTCAAACGTATCCAAGTGGAAAAAAAATGAAGATACCTTACTCAAATCCTGTTTCAACCCCACACTCGAATTCACCCTCGAACCTGAACTTGACCTCGAACTACCACTCCGACTCGACGATGGGCTTTTCTCCTTCTCTGCCTTGAATCCATGCCTCGATCTTGACTTCGAACCCGACCTCGACGGCCCCCTACTCCCACTCGTTGACCTCAATCCCGACCTCCTCTCGCCCTACAAGCCATGACGATATCAGCACTCCCACTCAAACCCAAGAAGCGGCACCAGCATCTGCAGCCGCTGTTGTAACCGCTCGTGTTGGGGGATGAGCAGGAAGTAAGGGCCTATATGTGTCTGTAGGTCCGTCTTTCGGTTGGTTGTGGTTGTGGTTGGGAGGAGTGATGCGACACGATCGACTCAAAGCCAGATCCAGATAGAGGAGACTCGAAACTCCCCTTCTCCGTCTCCAGCGTCAGTACTGTTCCGTCCGTCCATGAAAAAAGACGCGCCAGAGCCGATATACGACATTGCACTCGTGCTGATGGAGCCGTCCTCACACGTCCTCGATGCGAATGCAAAAGCAGAAATGGATGCAGATGCAGAAGGGGTTGCACTTTCGCATGAATGATTTGACGCGTCCACATCCTCTGGAGAGCTGGAGCGTTGGTGGACTGAACGTGGGCACCGCCACGAGAGGAGGAAGAACGCGACCGACGACGCCGCTTGGCGTGTGTTGGTTCTTTGTCGTTGGCTATCGCCATATGCATATGCACCTCCAGTATGTGCAGAACCCATCTCTGAGCCTGAGCTAAGTTGAAATGCAGACCCAGACCCAGATGCACTCCAACTCTCGCTCTCCCTGTCCGTGTCGAATTCTTCACAGAATACACAGCACCAGCACCAACAAGACCAGCCTGAGAAGGCGCAGTCGTGGCAGAACATGGCATGTCGGGTATGCTCACACTTGCGGTCCCAAGGGTACTCGCGAAAATGACCATTGAATTCTCGTCCACTCCCTGTACAGAAGGAACGCGAAATGTCGTCCGCTGGGTGTTAGGAACACTGTCACCGCTTCGGGACCGGAGGCAGCAGAAGGGGAAGTTCCCCTTCGATAGCTGTTGTTTGATCTTTGGTAGGAAGCCTCGTTGGGTGGGCTGGTCTTGGTGCTGAGATGTATTCTCGGACGTGTTGCGTAGAAGGTGGTACAAACTCGTGGTTGTGTGTTCACGATCGGCGTCGTCAAAGGTGCGGGTACGTTCGCGTTCCCAGTTTTGGTGGTCGTTATAGGCCAGAATCCGTATTCATGTTCGGGCTGGCGTTCGTGCCAGCGTTCGGATGCATAGCACCGTTCCCCGTTCCCAGTCCCAGAGTGAAGCACCGTCTTTGAGACGTGGACATGGTGGTTGGCGCAAAGTAATGAAATCTCGTCTATATGGGGGAAGAATTCGGAGCCTTCGGGACTCGGGACCGGCACGATGTCCTTTTCTAGTGACCGTCATCTCGACTCTTGAGCGAACTTTGCGTCCAGCTGCAAGCTCTCTTTCACGTTGCTATCAGTCAACCTCACATTATGATGCAGGTACCGCTGTGCAGGACTCCCGCATTCACTGACAGGCTGCTGGTATCGTCTTCCTTCATTCTTTGACCTCTCTCCAAGCCTTCTGAAATCTCGCCCACACAAATCAGACTCTGACATGATGTGATATTTCTGCTATCGCCAGCCACTCGAGCTTTGAGGCTCTCAGAATTGCTCTCTCAGAATGTTTCGGACAACCCAAATTTGATCATGCCTGGGCCTGAACTCCGTCAACACTGCTCACCGACATATTCGAACGATTCGATGGACCGCACAACGTCAAGCACAAGTCAAGCTTGTTGTACCCCTGCATGTGAGTTGCGGCCTCCAAGTTCAACGTTCAGCGTTCACTATTCAGCCCACTAACTGAGCTTTCTACGTGTTCTAGCTCAGCACACCTAGTTCATTTTTGAAAATTGGCTGTACTCTCGAGTCTCAGTATCATTGCGAACCCTCCCGCGGCAATACATTGGCAGATCCTGCATCGAATAAGGAGACATTCAACTCATCCCAGTGGATGCAACCTGCGGGTACCGGTATCCTAGGTCCTTGGGCGCCTAGGGCACCAATTCCCGATGGCGCAAGACGCTAGCGCTCGAGCTCTCCACCCGCACCTATCTCGGCATCCGACGTTAAACCCGACCAACAAGTGCTCGTGTTGCTATCCTTCAAGTCCCATGCCTCCCTGTCGAGTCTTGCAAGCCAACACTGTTACACTACCCACCTGATCATGATGGAATTATTCCTAGACCATCCGTAGCAATATATTACATTCGAGTGCTAGCTCTCAGATTTCAGGTTCTAGAATCCCAGTACTCCTCTGCGCCTCGGTCTCAAGTTCTTCCTCGGGCCAACCACTGGCACAACGTAAGTACTCACCCTCCGACTCTGAGTCAACCTATAGCAGCTTCAAATTCCAATCATGCCACATGCCATATCTCATGAATCGTGAATCTTTCGTCTGCATAATGGAGTACGTTAGATTTGTGATAATATGATCACCTGGTATGATAGAAGACTGGTCAAAGGCATCGTGGCACCGGGTGGATCTATGCAAAAACTTGTAACATCATTCGGCAAGAATCAAGTCAAAGACAAATATATGTATATTTTCCTTAAAAAAAGTACAAAACCACATACAGGCAACTGAAAAGAAATTAGCTACATGCAGTACTCGAATAGCGCAGTCAAGAGTGGTGTTTTCCGTTGTGGGGCCCGCCACCATCCTCGCAAGGAGGGCCACTGACACCGTCTTCCTCAGAATCGTCAATGAGTTCCTACTTTTGTAAGTTGAGCGCCTCAAAAATTGAAGTTAACCACAACAGGTACATCCTGAGTCCCCCGCTCCAGAACTCGTTCAACGGTGAACATTGATCACATCTATGTGGGGTTACAATACCAATGAACATGCATATTACTGAACAGCAAATGTCGAAGGGAGGTTCCCTGAACTAATCTCTGTGCTCACGCCACCTCATGCCACTTCTTCACGTTCACTGCCGGTGATTCTATTGCCAGTTGAGTACTTGTGGATACAAAACATGTAAGGGCTAGCACCGATGGGATCTAATCTCGGTCTGTACAAGAGCTCGACGTGTCCGTGCCTTTAGTGACCGCCGTGCCCTTCATAGTCTTCTCGAGTTGGAGAGTTGCCTCGTCCGGTCGCTGAGCCACAGCTGCAGATACAACCTGAGAGAGCCGGAAATGCACCGTCTACGAGATCAGGAACGATCCGCCCAAGGACTTGTGGATGTTCAGCTTAGGGGAATATGCGTCAAGCTGTGAATGGGTCGAATCATGAGAGCCAGTAAGCCTTTAAAGAGATGGGGAAACGTACCAGGGTATACATGGTCTCGTATAGTCTTCCGCGTTTCGAGACCGTCATCCACCTTGTGCGTCAAAGGACCCATCTGCACAGTTCGTATCGAGCCAGGATCGATGACAGCTTCCTGTGGAGATTCGGAAGCAGAGTTACGAGGTGGCCTCGAACGAGATGAGGCTTTGTTCATGCAGCAGAATTCAACGAAGACAGGGCAAGCCTGCGAACAACCTGAGAGATGATGAGCACGGACGCGAATCACTAGAATATAGAGATACGTACCAAGTTCTCAACAGACATGAGAGACAAAGTCAACAAGGAGAGGAGAGAGCAGCTCGTCCTAAGACTGTGACGTATCGGCGAAGGTGTAATGAATAGCAGAGACCACTGTTGCGCGTTTGGTTGGGATCCTCGAGGTGATCCTTGAAATGAAGGATTAGAACAGAGCGCAGCGACACGAACGAAGGTCACTTACGCGTAATTGGCACAGATACCGCGATGGATGGGTAGTGGCCAACTCTTCGAGACAGGCTGCAGCAACATGTCTTGTGGTCTCTTCGGCGTTCTGAGAATTCTCGGAAAGCGGGCCCCACAGGAGATTGGCAACACCTTCCAATTGCGCATCGGGGATGACCTAGCCGCCATTTGTTAGCATGGCATGAAGAGAATTCTTGGTTTGAAAAAAGAGTTACCTATGGGAGCAATCTCTTCTTAGGATCGATTCCCACCATATTGAAAAAATTGCGGGTAGGAATTAATGGAGATTCCCGACTTCGGTATTGACCGCTGAAAAGCGGCGGCAGAACGAGTTTGTCTCTTATTCAGATAAAATGATTAACAACGTGTTGGAAAATCTCTTTCTGAGGTACTATGTCACTGGTGGCGGGATATCAGCGGTGAACACAAAAGTCTCAGAGTAGACTTACATGAAGCGCCCAAGTTCACCAACTATCAACAATCTGAGAATGACGAGCAATGATTTGGATTTCGTTCCCTTCTGTAGAAAGTGGTGAACGTCAGTAGGCCCCAGAAAATAAGAGTCGGATGTATTGACCTTCAGGTGCTTCCCATATTCTACAATCATCCCAGCCGCAACACCGTGCTCACTCTTCACGATGAGAGCAACGTATTTCGCGACATTGGCAGG
>Ga0247742_10001940_pt1 | contig 13846 bp, 9 predicted proteins | sample UWRJL208509C2_FD_180944 | JGI IMG/M metagenome (GOLD analysis project Ga0247742, IMG submission 180944) | Plant litter microbial communities from Arlington Agricultural Research Station in Wisconsin, United States - UWRJ-L208-509C-2 | ecosystem: Environmental > Terrestrial > Plant litter >...
GCGACTGTTCGATCGCAAGCTGATCCTGGACGAGTCGACGGGTCAGCCGAAGCGCCCGCAGTGGCCATTCGGGAACGGTGGGCATGGTTGATCGCCGTCGCTTCCTGAAGACGGCGGGGTGGATGGCTGCGGCGGGTTGGATCCCGTCGCGGCTCCTCGCACATGATATGCACGGGATGCAGGCCGCTCCGCCGGGCAAGGTCGGAAACGAGCTGTGCATGCACCCCATGGGCGATACGACGCACATGCCGGGCCTGGTCGATCCGGGCAAGCTGGCAGCGTTTGTCGATGCGCTACCCATTCCTCCCACGCTACGTCCCGTCGCCGGCAAGACGCTTGACGTGCGCATGGCGCAGACGTCGCAGAAGTTGCATCGCGACCTGCCGCCGACCGAACTGTGGACGTATGGCGGTCACTATCCCGGTCCGACCATCGAGGCGCGTACGGGCGAGGCCTTCGACGTGCGCTGGGTGAACGCCCTGCCGACGAAGCATTTTCTTCCCGTGGATCACGCGATCTGCGGGGCCGAGCCCGACCAGCCCGAGGTGCGTGCCATCGTGCATCTGCACGGGGCGAAGGTGCCACGCAAGGACGATGGCTTTCCGGAGGACTGGTATGTCCCCGGCAAATCGCGTCAGCATCATTACCCCAATGCGCAGGACGCGGCCACGCTGTGGTATCACGACCATGCCATGGGCATTAACCGGCTGAACATGTACGCCGGCCTGATGGGGCTTTACCTGCTGCGCGACGAGCACGAGTTGTCGCTCGGTCTGCCCTCCGGTGAGCAGGAGTTGCCGCTCGTATTGGCCGATCGTCTGCTGCGCATGGATGGCCGTGTTTACTACCCGGACTCAGGGGATGCCACGGCGCCGTGGGTTCCGGAACTCTTCGGCAACCTTACGCTGGTCAACGGTGCGATCCTGCCGCGGGCGGACGTGCAACCAAGGCGCTACCGTCTGCGCGTGCTGAACGCGGCGAACGGGCGCTTCTATCATTTGCGTTTCACCGATGGCCGGCCCTTTCATGTCATCGGTTCGGACCAGGGATTGCTTGCCGCGCCGGCGAAGGTGACATCCATCTTCCTGGCCCCGGGCGAGCGTGCCGACCTCGTGGTCGACTTCGCCGCATTGCGCGGCGGCTCGGTGGCGCTGATGAACGATGCGTTGCCGCTGATGCGTTTCGCGGTGGGGCAGGGCAACGTGCGCGACGACAGCCGGCTTCCGGATGTGTTGCGCGACCTGCCGCGGGTCACCGAGGCCAGCGCGTCGAAGTCACGCGAACTCACGCTCGACGAATACAGTGATTGCGTTGCCACGCCCATGCTGATGCTGCTCAACGGCAAGCGCTGGCATGATCCGGTTACGGAGACGGTGAAGCTCGGCAGCACGGAGATGTGGAGCCTGGTGAATCTCACCGAGGACACGCACCCGATCCACCTGCACCTTGTCCGCTTCCAGATCCTCGACCGCCGCCCGTATGACGTCGATGAGTACATGGAGAAGAAGACCCTTCGCTACGTCGGGCCGGCACAGGAACCGCCGGCGCATGAGCGTGGGTGGAAGGATGTGGTGCAGGCGTATCCCGGCATGGTCACGCGCATCGTCGCGACCTTCGACGGTTACGCCGGGCGCTATGCGTGGCATTGCCATCTCGCCGAGCACGAGGCCAACGAGATGATGCGCCCGTTCGAGGTGGTTGCCTGACGGACGGCGCAGACCCTGCGGGAGCCGCTTCAGCGGCGAGCTCTTCCCGCGACTTGCCTGGTAGGAGCCGATTCATCGGCGATCCCGCGGTAGCGGGCAAGGGTGTCGCAAGCACCCGATCGCCGATGAATCGGCTCCTACAACTGCTTTAGAGCCGCGGCGTCCAGGCGAACAACAGGGTAAACGCCAACCTTCTGCACCGTGTACCAGGGGCTGCGCTCGTAGAAGAAGGTCAGGCGCGCACGCGGGCTGGCGGCAAAGGCCGCATCGCTCTTCAGCTTCGCCTCGAACTCGGCCTTCAGCGCCGGATTTTCCGTCATCATCTTTCGCGCCAGCGCCTCGAGCACGCGCGGCTCACCGTATTCCTTCTGCTCGAAGATGGCGTTGAAGTAGCCCCAGCGAAGCAGGGAATCCGGCGCCCGGGCATCGAGCAGGTTCAGTGCGAGCACGGCATCGGCGTTATCCGCACGGACGATCACCGTGCCGACGGGAAGATCGACGTCCTGCTTCGACGATGCGATATGCACGTCCTTCACCATGTGATGGCTTTCGAACGGCTTGTCCGCCCACTTCGGATCGGTCATCACATCGCGGTCCGCGCGCACGTGAACCGCGGCCGCCGTACGCGTATACGGAATGCCATGGGCATCGAGCCGGTCGATGACTTCCGTCCACTGCGGTGGAATCGCCCATGCGGCCGGAATCGGCGCGGAGACATCGGGCAGCAGGTCGTTCCAGTTCCGGATGTCGTAGTTCTTCTTCGTCTTCGGGTCGTACTGCACCCAAAGGTCGCCCGAGACGTCGCTCTTCGTTTGCGTGAACGCGTAACCCTTCAGCGTGAAGGGCGTCGACGCCGGATCCTGCCTGAAGGTCACGGGCAGAGAAGCATCCGGCTTTCCGGAAAGCGCAGCCGACCACGCGTCGGCTTCCTTGGATGCCTTCAGTAGCGAGGCTGGATCCTTGTTCACGTGGTCGAGAACGGTGCGCACGACGTCGTACGTGGCGCGCACGCGTACCTCGTACGATTTGAGCATGTGCGTCTCGATCAGCAGCCCTGCACGGTTGCGAATGGCCGCGTAACCTGTCGAGAAGCGCGGACCCGAACCGAAGTTTTCGATGCCCTTGGTGATATCACGGCCGTCGCGGAATTCCAGGTAGGGCGCGGCGAGATGCCCGAGTTTCTCGTACTTGGGAATGGCGTCGCCTTCGTATGCGGCCTTCTGCCACGCCGCGATCGAAGGCGGCAGCTTGTGCGCATCCTCCGCGTACCACGTGAGGTCGTACTGGTAGTCCGCGCCGTCCGTGGTGTGGATGTCGATGAGCAGGTCGGGTTTCCAGGTGTTCCACAGCGTCAGCCATGCGCGGGTTTCAGGCGCATCGGCCTTGACGTAATCGCGGTTGAGGTTGAGGTACTGCGACTGGCCGCGGAAGCCCATCTGGGCCGGGCCATTCTGGTTGATTCGGTTGTACGGGTTGGAATTCTCGTGCCCGTCCACGCTGTACACAGGGATATAGACCAGCACGGCATGGTCGAGGAGGTGGGGCAGGCGGTGTGTCGCGGCGAAATCACGCAACAGCATCAGCCCCGCATCCTTGCCTTCGATTTCGCCAGGGTGGATGCCGGCCTGGAGCAGCACGATGGGTTTGCCGGCGGCACGGGCCTTCTCCGGCGTCAGGTCACCATCCTGCGCGGCGATCACCACCGTCATGGGCCGACCCTCGGGCGTCGTGCCGAAGGTCGCCAGACGAATGGTCTCCGGGGCCGCCTGGGCGAGCCGTTGCAGGAAAGCCTGGGTGTCGGCGTAGGATGGCGTGGTGCGGAAGGAGGACGCCTCGGCAGGCGTGATCCAGCTGTCTTTCGCATGGACCATGCCCGGAGCCACGGCGATCAGGGCGAGGAGGAGGCGTGCGGGAAACGTGGCAGACATGGACCCATCCGGCAGGAGAATCCGGCCATTGTGTGATTTTTTCCGCGCCGTCGCGAATCAGGGCGAAGACGGGCTCGAGGCAGGTTGACCGGCCGGCCTAAGGCGACGCTAAGCTGCAGGCGCCGATACTATCGACCACCTTCGCCACCGGGTTGCCCTCTTGCACATCATCCTCGTCGAAGACGACGCGCAGCTTGGTGATGCCATCCGCAGGGCACTGGAGCGGCTGGCTTACACCATCAGCTGGTTTCGTGACGGAAACGAAGCGCTGGCCGCCATGCGTGACCACGAAGCCGACCTTGTCCTGCTCGACCTCGGGCTGCCCGGCAAGGACGGCATGGATGTGCTCGTCGAGGCACGCCAGCTGCGTGTGACCACGCCGGTCATCGTCATGTCGGCCCGCGAAGCCCTGGATTCGCGTATCCGTGTGCTCGATGCCGGTGCCGACGATTACCTGGTCAAACCTTTCCACCTGGACGAACTGGCCGCGCGCATCCGTTCGCTGGCGCGGCGCGTGCGTGGCGATTCGGTCAATCGTCTCGACGCCGGCGCGCTCAGCCTGGACCTGGGCAACTGCGAGGTCACCTGGCATGGCGACAAGGTCGAGCTGACCCGGCGTGAGTTCGCGCTGCTCCAGGCACTGATGGAACGCGCCGGACGCATCGTCCGGCGCGAAGCCCTGGAATCCTCGCTTTACGGGCCCGAAGCCAGCATGAGCACCAGTGCGCTGGAAGTGCTGGTGCATTCGCTGCGTCGCAAACTGAGTCACGATGCGATCCAGACCGTGCGCGGCTTCGGTTACCTGGTGCCGCGGGACCCGAAGTGAAGCCGCTCAGCCTGCGCTCGCGGCTCCTGGTCCTGATCGTCATCGTGCTGGCGGCGGTGCTGCTGCCGATGGGCATCCTCAGCGCCAAGCGCACGCTGGACGAAGTGGACGAGCTGTCCGATGGGCGCCTCGCGCAATCGGCCCGAACGCTCGAGGTACTGGTCGGCCGGATAGGCGTGCAGCAGCTGCGCAGCCAGCGTGCGGCGCGCCTGCTGGTGCCGAGCGTGTCCAACCATCCGCCGGAGCTGACCGTCCAGGGTCGTACCTATGAGTCCGAGGTGGGCTTCGAAGTGTTCGACCGGGACGGCACCCTGCTGCTGGCCACGGAGAATCTGGCCAGGTTGCCGAATACGCCGGCTGCAGACGGCGCGTTCGAGGATGTCATCAGCGGCAATCACACCTGGCGCGTATTCACCCTGATCATGGAAGAAGACGGCATCACCATCCGCTCCGGCGAACGTTACGACAGCCGTCACGAGATCACCCGCGCGCTCTGGATCGAGCACGGCCTGCCGACCTTCCTCGGGTTGCCGCTTCTCGCGCTGCTGGTGGGCTGGGCGATTCGTCGGGGCCTGGGCCCGCTGGAGACCCTCGCCCGCGCACTGTCGCGACGAGAGCCCGGCAGCCGCGACCCGATTCGCCTCGATAACGCGCCGACCGAACTGAAACCCGTGGTGGACGCGCTCAACGGTCAGATCGACCGCCTGGAGAGCGCGCTCGCACGCGAACGGCGCTTCAGCGCGGATGTCGCCCACGAGCTGCGCACCCCGCTGGCGTCGACCATGATCAATCTCGAAAACGCGATGGCCTCGGCCCAGCCGCACGAGGCCCAGACGGCGTTGGAAGCGGCACGCGAGTGCCTGGTTTCGCTGGCCAGGCGCACCGAGCAGTTGCTCGCACTGGCCCGCCTGGAAGTCGGTGCCGCCTCAGGGCCACGCAGTCGCGTCGATCTTGGCGAACTGGCCCTCGAGGTCGTCGAGGAGCTCGCGCCGTTGATCGGCCGCGGTGGCGTGGAGCTGAGCATTCGTGCGTTGCCGGAGAACATAGTCGTGGAAGGCTACGGTGTCGCTCTTGGTGCCTTGCTGCGTAACCTGCTGGAGAACGCCTTCCGACACGTGCCGGCCGGTGGCCACGTGGAGCTGTCGATCACCCGCGACGACGATGAGGCGATCATCGAAGTCGTGGACGACGGCCCGGGCATTCCCGCCAGCCGCCGAGCCTCCATGTTCACCCGCTTCCACCGTGGCCTCGACGCCCAGGGCGAGGGCTACGGCCTCGGCCTTTCCATCGTCCAGCGCGCCGCCGAACTGCACGGTGCGACGATCCAGTTGCTGGATGCGGAATCCGGGTCGGGGCTGCGGGTAGTGGTGACGCTTCCCTTGGCTTGAGCGGATAGCTGCTGCGCAGCTCATGCTCAAGCGGCTCCGCCGCAACCGCCGGCTGTTGCTCCATGTGGGAGCCGATTTGTCGGCGAATGGGTGCTAGCACCACCGTAAGGCTTTCGCGACAAACGCCTTCCGTGTAAGCCCCGACCACGCGTAAGTGTGAGCCACGCCCGCGCATCAGCATTCGGTCGGATTTTTCAGAATCCTTCCATATCCCCGACCACGACCCGGCCTCTACCGTGCGCCCTCGCCATCACATGCCGGGGAAGGTCATGTCGCAAACTCACACCTCTCGCAAGCGCCGTAGTGCGCTTGCTATCGCTGTTCAATTCGCCCTTTTCTCGTGCGGCGCCCACGCGGTGGAAGAACCTGCGCGTTTCCCCTCGTACGAAGATGGGCTGCTGATCTGGGCCGACCTTCTTGAGCCAGGCAAGTTCGAACGAGTGCACGTCGGCATCGACCGGCTCGATGAGGTTGCTCGACTCGAGGCCGCGGCATTCTGCAAGCTTCATCCTGATAAATGCGCCTTCAAGGAAGTGCGAAAGCGCATTGTCGCGGGTGAGCCGGGTAAGCAAAGCGAGGGCACGATCCTGGATCTAGTCATTGCCTGGACATACCCAGACAGTCCTCCCAGCGAACAGATCCTCAGCAGCACACTCAATTTGGTTCGCTCTTGCCCCGATGGCGCCGTTCTCGTCAATGATGAAGGTGCTGTGTTTGAAAATCGCCACACATTTCGCACCCCCGTCGCCTGTATTCCGTCGAACTTGCGCCCGCAACGCGGCGACCTCGGCACCCCTTCGGAGAGTGGCGCCAACCAATGTCCCATCGGCAATGCCCCCACCGTCGGTAACCCGATCAATCCGCTGACCATGAGCAAGATTGAAACCGTCGTGGACTACGACGATCCAGCTGGTTCCGGCTTACGCTTTGTTCGCACCTACCATAGCGGCGCGTTCTCTCTAATCAGCGACCGCGCGCGGTATCACAAGCGGTATCCTGAACCGGCCCACCTCGGTGCGCGCTGGCGGCACACCTGGGATCGCGTTCTGGTCCAACGGCCCGACTACGACGGGGCGACGCGAAGCTATACCAGCGCCATTATTCTGATCGGCGAGGATGGCAAGGAGGTCCGTTTTCGGCACCAGGGCGGAGGATACGTCGCCGACGCGGGTGAGCGCGGTCACCTGCGCGATCACCCCGAAGGTGGTTGGGTCTACACCTGGCCCGACCGCACCGAGGAACGGTACGACGCCGAGGGTCGTCTCGTTGCGCGTACCGATCCCAACGGGCGGGCGATCATGCTGGCCTACGACACCGTCCCCGCCGAGGACGGTCGCGAGCTCAACGTGCTTGTTAGCATCCGCGACGCCCAAGGTCGCGAGCTGCGTCTGCGCTACGACGACCGTGGTCGTGTCAATCGTCTGGACACCCCCGATGGCGGGCAGGTCCGCTACGACTACGCCACCGTGTCGCACGACCTTGACTTCGACCTGATTCAGGCCAGCTACCCTGACGGTCGTCAGGTGCGCTACCTCTACGACGAGGCGGCCATGGGCGGTAAACCCGACCACAAGCTCACCGGCATCGTCGATGGCGACGGCGTGCGCTTCGCCACCTTCACCTACGACTCCTTTAACCGGGCCACTCGCTCTGCTCATGGCGAGGACCTGGAGTGGACGGCGGTCAAGACAGGTCGTGTCAACGAAGTTATCGTGAGCCAGAAGGACGCTCGCCATAGGGAGGCATGGACGGGTCTGCATACGGAAGGACAATTCCGCCTGAGCGTGCGCGAGGAGTACGTCCGCAACAAGTATGTCACCCGTGCCTTTGATTACCTCGACAACGGTACCGTCGCCAGCCAGACCGACTACCTCGGCGTGCCCACCACCTACCGCTACGACGAAGCCCGCCAGCTGGAGATCGAATGCACCGAAGCGGCCGGCACATCCGTCGGCCGTACGGTCAAGACCACCTGGCACTCCACCTTCGACAAGCCTATCCGCATCGACAGCGGCGCTCACTGGACGACCTTCGACTACGACGCGCACGGCAACCTCGTCGAGCTTCGCGAAGGCGGCCTCGCCGATGCGGCAGATGCCTCAGCCAGCCCGTGGCCGGAGGAGCGTGTTACCCGATATAGCTATGACACGGCCGGCCGTGTGCTGACGGTCGATGGTCCGCTCGACGGCACGGACGACACCACGCGTTACAGCTACCGCGCCAGTGATGCCCCCGGCTGCGCCACGGGCACGGCGACCTGCACGTGGCGCCAGGGGGATCTGCACACTCTCACCAACACGCTGGGTCAGGTCGCCACCGTGCTCGCCTACGACGGTGCGGGCCGCGTGCTGGCCAGTACCGATGCCAACGGCGTGCGGACCGATCGTCAGTACGACGCAGCCGGTCGTCTGACCGAAACGGCCGTGCGCGCGCGACGCGACGGGGCACCCTCTGCCGAGGATCGGATCACCCGCGTGACCTACAACGCCAACGGCGCTGTGGACACGATCACCGATCCGGACGGCGCCACGCTCACTCACACCTATGATGCCGCCCATCGACTCATCGCGCGTGTCGATGCGCTGGCCAACCGCCAGACGATCGCGCCCGATGACCAGGGACTGGTTGGCAAGGAAACGTACACGCGTGCCGACGGTACCCAAGACCGGCATCGCGAGTACACCTACGACACCCGCGGCGTGCTCGAGCGAATGAAGGACGGTGACGGGGAGACGATCGACTTTCTTGCCGACGCTAACGGCCGCTCGATCGGCCGCAAAGGCAGCACGACCCAGGTCGCGCTCACTCGCGACGCGCGCGGCCGGGTGAGCCGGGTCACCGAGGGCACCTCGCCCACCACGGCCCAGACCGACCTGAGCTACGACGGTCTCGATCAGGTCAAGACGGTGGTCGATCCCAAGGGCCTGTCCACGGCCTACCTGCGCAACGGCTTAGGCGATTTGCTCTGGCAGCGTAGCCCCGACACCGGCGACACCCAGTTTGAGCACGACACGGCCGGTCAGCCTGTTACCGAGACGCCTGCGGATCAGCGCAAGGTCGAGCGCCGCTTTGATGCGCTGGGCCGTGTTACGGCACTTACCTACAGCGACGGCAAGCAGACCGTCTTCACGTACGACACCGCGCCTTCTGACTGCGAGTTGAGCGCGGACTTTGCCGTCGGCCGCCTCGGCACCGTCACCGACCGCGACGGCGGCACCTCGCGCTTCTGCTACGACTTCGCTGGCCGCGTCGTTCACAAGACCCAGGTCACCCAGGGCGTACGTCTGGACCTCAGCTACCGCTACACGCCCGCCGGCCGCCTCGCAGGCATCACCTATCCCGATGGCCGTCAGCTCACCTACACCCGCGACGCGGCAGGCAACATCACCGGCACGACGCTCGGTGCTCAGCCGCTGGTTACCGGCGTACGCCACGATGCCCTCGGTCGTCCGCTGGGCTGGACCGCCGGAGTACGCGCCGTCGAACTTGCCTATAACAGCCAGGGCGCTGTCGCCCGGGTAAGCGACGGCCGGACCGACGGTCTTGATCTTCGTCTCACCTACCTCAACGGCAACGTCGACAGCCTCACCAGTGGGTCGCATGTCGTCACCGTCGGCAACGACGCCCTCGCGCGCGTCACGTCCGCCGGACCGACCTCGGGTGCCCGACATAACTACACCTACGACACCACCGGAAACCGCCTGACCTGGCGCACGCTTCTAACCATCCGTCCTTACAGCTACGCCAAGGGCACCCATCACCTGATCCTCGCCGGCAACACGGTCCGCGAGTACGACACCACCGGCAACACCACCCGCATCGGTGAGCGCGCATTCGTTTACGACGCGAGCGGGCGGATGAGTCAGGCCAAGGTCAATGGCGTGGTGGAGATGAACTACGCGTACAGCCCGTTCGGGCAGCAGGTCGCGCACTACATTGCCGGCCAGACGACAGTTTCGCTACATGATGAAGCGGGGCATTGGCTTGGTGACTACGATGGAGTCGGTCGGCCGATTCGACAGATGGTCTGGCTTGATGATCGGCCGATGGTTGCACTCGATGGCGATGCCATCCGGGACGTACAGAGCGATCGGCTCGGCACGCCGCGTGTCGTGGTCGATCGGGCGACGGACAAGGTAATTTGGAACTGGGCGCTTACGGGCGACGCATTTGGGAGCGAGGCACCGAACGAAGACGCGGATGGTAACGGGTCGACGTACGTCTTCGACATGCGCTTGCCAGGGCAGCGCTATGATGCGGTGACGGAGCTCTTTCAGAACGGCTGGCGTGACTATGATCCTGCTAGCGGACGATATATCCAGAGCGACCCGATCGGGCTGGCGGGTGGGATCTCGACGTATGCGTATGTGGGGAGTAATCCGTATGGGCGGGTTGATCCGACTGGACTGCGAGCGGACACTGATCTATGCACGGGCCTGACGGCTCAGGGATGTATGCAGGTCGGTCTGGCTAACACACCCGATTACACATCCGTCAATGTCTCTTGGTACCGCTTCTCTGCTGGGCTTTCCATCAGCTCAGACACCGTCTACTTCAACTATTCCGTGGCCCGAACGTTCAATGAGAGCGCCGGGACTTCTCCAAGTTCATGGAAAAGCTTGTTCAAGCCATCGATATCGGCAGACATTGGATTCATCAATTCAAGCGTTGGAGCGAAGTGTGCAACACCTGCTGATGTTAGGGCGCGCCGCGACCTAACCAATCAGTTCTTGAGTGGATATAGCACGTCGGGTGGCGCTTATTACGGTGCTGGGGCATCCGAAGTCTACTCGCCGGGTGTGGGCACGGCCACGCAGATCGGGGTTGGCATGGGAGTGGTTGGCACGCCAGGTTCAGTCGGGCAACCACTATTCAAGTTTCGAACGCTTGGAGACTAAAAGGTGAGGAGCCAAACACTCAACTGGGCGGCTGCCTTCCTAGTCATCGTCGGGGGAGTGGCAATGGTGGCGCGGTTGAGGCGCTTATCGGTAAGCCACCAGCCAAGCACTCCCAGTTTGGTGACTTTGGCCCACGAAGTTGTATCGGATCTTGGAATGCAGCCCTCTTCGATGCCGGGCGTGGTGGAAAAGGCCTTTTATGTCAGCGTCATTCAAGATATGCGCCCGGCCGCTACGCCAATAGTCAACATCGATCGGACAATCGATAAATTGCTTAGCGAGGGATTCACTATGAAGCCAGTTAGGGCCTCCAAGAGCCGAACCCTATGTAAGGGCGAAATCGTTGTGGAGATTAGGTTGCCGCGGGCTGGTACAAGCCAGGACATACCCCAAGTCGTTGTTACTTGGGGGAACGGTGCAATCAGCTGTGCTTCGTGATCAGTGGGCGTTCGTACAACGTTTCGGGGTCGGCATGGGAATCAGGATGCGGCCCTCCCGGTGCCGGATATCAAACGTATGAAAACAGAATTGCTCACGAGTTCATTCGACAGGACTTCATCCGTCGGCGAAGTAGGCACATTGAGCAACAACGTGGCTCCATCTCAAGGACCGGCTGCTCGAAAGTGGATGGCGCGTCAAGTGAGAGACGACCGCCCCCTATCCCTCGCTTTCGTTATGTCGCGGGGGTATCTCCGCGGCGGTAGAGCTGGCTGCTACCCCAACTGGGGCGCAAACGCATATGGGTGTCACTTGGAGCAGCTACACCGCCTCGTCGAGCTATTGCCCCTGAAGGGAATGCATGGAGCTAATTGCCAGCAGAAGAACGAACCTGACCACAGCAAGGCACAGACGCACAATGAGTCAGACTAAGGTCAACAGCGTCGTCGAGATAAACGATGCCTACAGCGTCTTCGGCCAGCAGGTCGGCCGCCACATCGCCGGGCAGACCAGCGTGTAAACTACGGCGTTGGCAGTGCCACTAGGCTGTCGACCAGGCGTATTCAAGTCGCGGAAATCGCTGTGTCTTGGATGCGCCTTTAGACCGATGACGTCACACGGACCTAAGGCAGGGAGCTACTCAAATTGGTAAAGGTGAGCAAGCGACGAGTCTTCTGGCTCCTTGTCTCTGCAGTGATTGCCGGCGTGCTTGGCTCCAGTGCCATGAGAATTGCCTTTCACTTTGATCCGATGGTTTTGATTGCACGTCAGGCTGTCGTAGACGACAGAACGGTAAGGCAACTTATCGGTGAGATACAGCTTGATGATGTGAGTGTCTATCGAACATTGAAGACAGGCGACCAGTCTCGGGAATTCGCCAGGGAAGAGTATTCAGCCCCTGTCGCAGGATCGATCCGCCGTGCACTATTAACGGTGCTTATAAGGAAGTCGAACGCGAATGGTGGAGTCGTTGGCAAGCCAGAAGTTGTCGATATTAAAGTCCGTGACTGAGTCGGATAGCGACGGCCTAGCCGATGGCTTCGACCTGCGTCTCACCTATCTCAACGGCAACGTCGACAGCCTCACCAGTGGGTCGCATGTCGCCACCGTCGGCAACGACGCCCTCGCGCGTGTCACGTCCGCCGGACCTGTCGCCTCCCCCGTCAACTTACTCCAGACATAAACCGAGGTCTCCGGGCAAAATAACCCCAAGGAGACCCACGATGCGCAAGAGCAAATTCACCGAGAGTCAGATCGTCGCGACGCTGAAGCAGGTCGAAGGCGGCAGGCAGGTCAAGGACATGTGCCGGGAGCTCGGCATTTCCGAGGCGACCTATTACACCTGGAAATCAAAGTACGGCGGCATGGAAGCGTCGGACGTCCATCGCCAGCGCGACCTGGAAGCGGAGCACAACAAGCTCAAGCGCATGTACGCGGACCTGGCGATGGAGAACCACGGGCTTAAAGATCTCGTTGCAAAAAAGCTGTAGACCCCGCGCAAAAGCGCCCGCTCATCGCCTGGCTGGTTGAACACCGTGGACGGAGCGAGCACCGGGCATGTGAGACACTGGGTTTCTCGCGGTCCACGCTGCGCTATAAGGCGCGCCCCGATCGCGACGGGCCCGTCATAGCGCTGCTAGCGGAATTGGCTGAGCGATTCCCCGAACGCGGCTGCGATAAGCTGTTCCAGATCATCCATCGCCGCGGTCTGCCGTGGAACCATAAGAGGGTGTGGCGCGTGTATTGTCAGATGCAGTTGAATCGCCGTCGGCGCGGCAAAAGGCGTGTTCCGACGCGACATCCGTTGCCTCTGGTGGCCGGCGAAGCGATCAACGGTAGTTGGTCCATCGACATCATGTCCGACGCGCTGTGGGACGGCCGCCGCTTCCGCACCTTTAATGTCATTGATGACTTCAGGCGCGAGGCACTCGCCGTGGAAATCGATCTGAACTTGCCTGCGTCGCGTGTGATTCGCACGCTCGAGCGTGTCGCTGCATGGCGCGGCTATCCATCAAAGCTTCGTCTGGACAACGGCCCGGAATTTGTCGCCCTAGCGCTCGCGGAATGGGCAGAACGCAAAGGCATCAGGCTCGACTTCATCGAACCCGGTCGACCGATGTAGAACGGCTTCATCGAACGATTCAACGGGAGCTTTCGGCGCGGCGTACTCGACATGCACGTCTTCCGCAATCTAACGGAGGTGCGCGAGCAGGCAGAGCTTTGGCTATCCGACTACAACCGCGAGATACCGCACGACAGCTTAGGCGGCCTGACGCCCGCAGAATTCAGGCAGCAAAATGATCCGGCGACCTTGGGTCATGGTTGGCACTAACTAGTGGGGAGTCGACACATTGACCTTGCCCCCACGAAGCCGGAGCACGAAATCTCCAATCTTTCGTAACAAACGGCGGCGCATACTCAGGGCCCCCCACGTGGAGCGCAGCAATGAAGAACCCCGAAGCGACCAAAGCCAAGCGCAAAGCCGACCTGCACACACCCACCGGCCTGGGCGCAGACGCCACCCGCGACATCTCGGCCGAACTGAACGCGTTGCTGGCGGACACCTTCGCGCTTTACCTGAAAACCAAGAACTTCCATTGGCATATGTCGGGTCCGCGTTTCCGCGACCTGCACCTGCTGCTCGACGAGCAGGGTGAACAGA
>Ga0247742_10001941_pt1 | contig 13836 bp, 11 predicted proteins | sample UWRJL208509C2_FD_180944 | JGI IMG/M metagenome (GOLD analysis project Ga0247742, IMG submission 180944) | Plant litter microbial communities from Arlington Agricultural Research Station in Wisconsin, United States - UWRJ-L208-509C-2 | ecosystem: Environmental > Terrestrial > Plant litter >...
GACCGGGCTGAGATAGCCGAGCACGACATTGGCATCCGTCACCGTCGGCAGGGTTCCGCCGCGGCCGTAGCAGGCCGGGCCCGGCACCGAACCGGCGCTGTGCGGCCCGACGCGCAGATGTCCCGCGCCGTCGCGCCAGACCAAGGATCCGCCCCCGGCGCCGACTTCGGAGATGTCGATCACCGGCAGCTTCAGGGCATATCCGCCACCCTTGACCAGTCGGCTCGACAACGAAATACCGCCGCCGACCTCATATTCGTCGGTGGATATGTGCCGACCCTTCTCAATCACGGCTGCCTTCGCCGTGGTGCCTCCCATATCGAGCGTGATGATGTCCTCATAGCCCGACAAAATGCCGATGCGGGCCGCCCCGATAACGCCGGCCGCCGGACCGCTTTCCACGACCTGAGCGGGCTTTTCGATAACGGAGGCGAAGTCGAGAAGGCCACCGCTCGACTGCATCATCCGCAGCGGGACATCGATGCCCGATTCCCCGAGCTGATCGCGAAGGGAGGTAAGGTATCGTTCAACTGGCGGGCCTACATAGGCGTTGATCACCGTGGTGCTGGTGCGCTCATATTCCCGCACCTCGGGAAGCACGTCGACGGAAAGCGTCAGGAAGCAGTTCGGCAGACGCTCCCGAAGCAGTTCGCCAGCGCGCCGCTCATGCGCCGGGTTCACGTAGGAATTGAGGAAGCAGACCGCGACCGCTTCGATATCGGCCGCGATGATCTGTTTGGCGATCAGGTCGAACACCGCCTCATCGAGCGCCGTCACGATATCGCCATTGGCGGCGATGCGCTCCTTCACCTCGAAGCGGTGTCGCCGGGGAACCAGCGGCGCCGGCTTCTGGTAGAGCGGTTCATAGAGCCGCGGCACCCGGATGCGCCGAAGCTCGAGCACATCGCGAAAACCGTCCGTCGTGATGAGGGCCGTGCGCGCGCCTTTGCCTTCCAGGATGGCGTTGGTCGCAATGGTCGACGCATGCAGAAACGCTGACATATCCGCCGGCGAAAGATTCAGCTCGCGAAGAAGCTGGCGACAGCCGTCGAGAATTCCGACCGCATAATCCTGCGGCGTCGACGGCACTTTTGCGGTGAACAGCGCTCCATCACTGGAAAGCAAGGCGAGATCGGTGAAGGTGCCTCCGATGTCGGCAGCAAGGCGTAGGCCACTCATAACGCAGGACTCCGTTGCCCGAAGGTCAGATTCACGGCTGAAGAAGGTTCGGCAGCCAGAGCACGATCTCGGGCCACACGGTGAAGACGGTGAGGCAAGCCAGCATCAGCAATCCGAATGGCGCCGCTGCCCAGGCCACGCGGGCCAGCGGCTGCCCCGTCAGTCCCTGAAGCACGAACAGGTTGAAACCCACCGGAGGCGTGATCTGGCCGAGTTCCACCATCACGATCAGGAAGATGCCGAACCAGATCGGGTCAAAGCCGGCGGCCAGCACCAGCGGCAGCACCACGGGAATCGTCATGACCGTTATGGACACGCCGTCCAGGAAGCAGCCAAGCACCAGGTAGAGCAGGCCGATGGCGAAGATGAGCTGATAGGGCCCAAGTCCACTCGACTGCACCAGCTTGGCGAGATCGGTGGGGATGTGCAGATAGGCCAGCGTGCTCGACAACAGGGCCGCCGCGACCATGATCGACATGATCATGCAGGAGCTGCGGACCGCCGCCATCGCCGATTCACGGATGAGCGTCCAGGTCAGCTGCCGCGTCACGGCGGCAATTGCAAACGTGGTGCCGACGCCGACAGCCGCCGCCTCGGTGGGAGTTGCGATGCCGCTATAGATGGCACCCATTACCACACCGATCAGCAGAATGACCGGCCAAAGGCCGAGCATGGCACGCACCGCCTCCATGCCGCGGCTAGCGTCGCCGCCGACCGGTGCGAGTTCCGGCCGAAGCCAGCAGCGCAGCATCACATAACTGGAGAATACGCCTGAGATCAGGAAGCCCGGGATGAACCCTGCGATGAACAGCTTGGCGATCGAGACCTCGGCTACCACGCCATAGACGATCATGACGATGGAGGGCGGGATCAGCAGGCCGAGGCTGCCGGCCGCGGCGAGAGAGCCGATGGAAAGATCGAGATTATAGCCCCGCTGGGACAGCGCCTTGACGGTGATCTTGCCCACTGTGGCGGCCGTGGCCGCACTCGAACCGCATACCGCCCCGAACAGCGTGCAGCCGGCGACGTTCGTGTGGTACAGGCGCCCCGGAACCCGGTCGGCAATGGGCGCCAGACCGCGGAATAGCCGATTGGCGACATCGGTTCGGAAAACGATCTCGCCCATCCAGATGAAGAGCGGCAGCGCGGACAATTCCCAGCCCGTCGCGCTTCGGAACATCGACGCCTTGGCCAGCGCGGCGATGCGGTCGATCGGGAAATCGAGCAGGAACAGCTGGCTGCTGACGCTTACCAGGAAAATGCCCGCAAACACCCAAACGCCAATGCCGAGATAGGCGAACGCCAGCGCAAAAACGGCAATGCTTAAGCCGTAGGCACCCATTTTCGGTCCTTCCTTGGATTATTCCGTTGTCACGTCGGATGCGAAAATGGGCGCCGCACTCTCAACCATCAGTCTCGCGGCATAGGTGACGAGCTGGAAGGCCAGGAGCAGCAGTCCGAAGGCGAAAATGGCCTCGGGAATCCACAGCGGAACTTCGAGCAGTCCGGTGCTCACGCTGCCTTCGCGCAAGTTTCGCAGTGTGCTCGTAACGAAGGCGCGTGCCGTCAACGCGACGGGAATGAGAGCCAGGAGGCTGCAGATCACCTCCGTTGCCCGGCGTGGCCCTTCGGAGAGACGGGCCAGCAGGATGTGAACCCTGATCATCTCGCCGCGCCGGAACGTCTGCGCCATGGCAAGGATCGTCATGGCGCCGACGCCGAACCCGACCAACTCGTCCACGGCGTAGGTCGAGGAGTCAAAGACGTTGCGGAGAAATATTTCGAGTAAGATATGTGCCGATACCGCGGCGAGGATGACGGCCGCTGCGGCGGCAGCGACCGTTCCGAGCCCGTCGGCGATTCGATCAAGAGCGCGGACCAGCGGGATCATGGACGCCCCACCTTCTGTCCGAAACTTGTGAGAATGCGCTTTCCGGCATCCCCGGTCTTGCCGAGCCATTCGTTGACGACGGGCGCGCGGGCTTCGGAAAGTGCATCGAGGAGAGCAGGCGGGAATTGGTTGACGATCTGGACCTTGTGGGCGTTCAACTCGTCGTAGTTCTTGGCTTCCCAGGCCTGCACGGCGGCCCAGTCGCGCGCTTCGGCCGCATCAGCCGCATCCTTCACAGCCTTCCGCTGATCCGGGGTCAGAGCATTGAAGGCGTCCTTGCTGACCGCCGTGATGTTCAGGGGGAACGCATAGCCCGCATTGTTGAAGTACGAGAGGAATTCCCAGAACTTAAGCGAACGGCCGCCGTCGGCGGATGTGAGAACAGCATCGAGGTTGCCGGTGCTGAGCTGCGGCACGATATCGCTGAAGCTGACCTGAAGCGGAGCCGCGCCCAAATCCTTGAACATCATTGTGCCGTTGATGTCGAAGGTCCGGACTTTCAAGCCCTTCAGATCAGCCACGGATTGAAGCGACTTTTTCGCCCAGATTCCCGTCGGCGGAAACGGCGAGACGTAGAGAAGAATCTGGCCGTTGCGAGCGAGAGCCTTCTCATAGTCCGGACGTGCCACCTGATAGAGCGTCTTGGCTTCTTCGAGATTGCGCGCGACGAAGGGCAGCGACGACAGCAGGAACACAGGCTCCTGCCCGGAGAAGGCGCCGGCGAGACTCTGGGCCAGCGGCAAGACACCGTCGCGCACGGCGCTCAGGTGGTCCTTGTTCTTGAAGCCTAGCGCGCCGGCATGATGAACAGTGATGGCGATCTGGCCGTTGCTCAGCTTGGCGACATCCTGCGCAAAGGCAGTCGCACCTTCGCCGGGCAGAGAGTTGGCCCGGTCTTCCATGGACATGTCCCATTTGACGCTCTGGGCCGCGACGGGCGCGATGGCGCCAGCGGTGGAGAGCAGCGCCAATGCAGAGAACAGGGAGAAGATAGGACGGAACGGGCGAAAGGCGGTTACTTTCATTTTCTATTCCCTCTGGTTTTTCTGGGAGTGTCGTGAGCTTTACTGTCTAAATTTCTGCAGCTTGTGCTCGTCGATCTGGATGCCGAGCCCCGGTCCCTCGGGGGGCAGGATTTTGCCATCGCGATAGGGGAAGGGCTCGACAATGATGTCGTCGGCGAAGTAATTGCCGCCGGCCCGGCAGGGGTGACGGCCGCTCGGTGCCGAGATGGGGATGACGGCGGGAAGCGTCACCGCCGGGCGCGACATGGCGAAATGCGCGTTGGCGGCATTGCCGATGCCACACTCGATCGATCCGTTGACGTCGCACGCGATGCCCGCAGCTTCGGCAATGGCCGCGACGGCGGAAGCCGAGCGGAACCCGCCGGCCTTGGCGAGATAAATCGAGATGCAGTCGGCTGCCGAGGTTCTCACCACGTCGAGCGCGTCTGTGGGGGTCCAGCAGCTTTCATCGGCAATCACTGCTACCGATGACTGGCGCGTGACTTCCGCCATATGGGCAAGGCCGCGTGCGGGCTGTTCGACATAGGAGAGTTCGCCAGGGGCGAAGTTCGACAGGAAACCCAACGCCTGCTTCGCCGTGGCATAGCCCTGATTGGCATCGAGACGCAGGGTGACATCCGGCCCGAGGCGCCGGCGCAATTCCTTGACCAGAGCGACATCGCGGTTGCCGTCTTCCCCGCCCTTGATCTGCAGCGCGCGAATGCCGTCGGCCACCGCCGCTTCGCTTTCCTCCACAGCCTCGTTGAAATCCATCAACCCGACCATGTGCGCGATGGCAACGCCGTCGCGGACGGCCCCTCCCAGAAGGCGGTAGAGTGGCTGGCCGACAACCTTGCCCCATAGGTCGTGCAAGGCCATCTCGACGGCGCATTTCGCGTAGGTATGGCCAATGAGCACGCGATCCATGGTAGCGGCGGCTTCAGCGATGGCACAAGGATCGCGGCCGATGATGGCCGGCGCCAACTGACCGTTGACGACCGCGATCACGGTTTCCCGCGTTTCACCCGATCTCCGCCCGAAATCGCCACCCCAGTCCGGCAACGGCACCGCGTCGCCATAGCCAACAAGGCCGGTATCCGTGGTGACACGAACCATCACGAATTGCCCGAGCCCGTGCAGCAGTCCATTCCAGCGGAACTCCCGACGAACCGGCAGGGCAAATGGAAAGGCTTCGACCGAGATAACTTTCATGCGGGGCTTCTTTTCGCTGACTCAACCGGGTCTAGGAAAAACCAGCCGCTATTTTTCTGCAAGGAAAATTTTTCCTAAATTTCCAATCGCTTGATTTTTTATCGAAGTGAGGAAATATTGGTCGGTCTAATACGGCGGCAGGAAATCGGCTTGACGGAAACGACTATTATAGGGAGCGAGCGCCACATGGGGCCTCGACTCAAGGAACTGCGCAAGGCTCGCAAGCTGACGCTGAGCCAGGTGGGTCAGCTGACCAATGTTTCCATCTCAGCACTTTCCAAGATTGAGAACGCTCTTGTCTCTCCGTCTTTCGATATCATTAAAAAGATTTGCGACGGTCTAGACTTGGCGATCGAGGATTTGGTCACGCAGGGGGAAATGCAATCTGTCGGGACCCAAGTTTTTGGGCGCAAAACAACGACTCTAACTGGCGAAGGAGCGCGTTTCACGAGTGGTCCGTACGACTATACGGCACACGCCACTGAACTGTTTCGTAAAGGCATGATGCCTTTCGAAATGAGGGTTCGTGCTCGTTCTATTGACGAATTCGATCACTGGAGTCAGCATAATGGTGAAGAATTTGTTTATGTCCTTATAGGATCTATCGAGATTCATACTGAATTTTATGCGCCGTTTCGACTAAATCAGGGAGAAAGCGCCTATTTTGATAGTTCTATGCCTCATCTTTACCTATCTATTAGCGATGAAGATGCGCAGATATTGTCGATTTCGCATGACCCTAACCAAGATCGCAAGCCGTCATTGCCCTTCATGAATTCATCAGCCAGGACGGCGCCTCCTCACGGCGAGCGGTAGGGGAGAGAGTGCGAGGCGAGCATTACCGGAAACGGTTCTAGTACCGGCCGGCATCCCAACATCCAAGAACTCGGTTCGTAAGTCTGCTCGTAGACGATGTCCAGCGGAAGCTTAAGGTCCGCGAGCAACCAAGCAGCCGAGTAACCCAATCCTATGTCGACGAACTCTGCAATGCTCCGCCTCAAGAGCGGCAAGGCAGTTCAGAAATAGGATTGGGCGGCTCCACGTCAATCTGAGCTCACGCTATTAGGGCTAATGTAATAGGGCGCAGCCGTATGCCCGTGACTTGAAAGCCACCCGACAGCGCGTGCATCCCACGCCTGGGCTTATGGCACATGCTCTCGCCATGGGCCGTTCTTGTGCGCAATGACGGATTGGTGACGGTGCGCGGACATCTTGCAAGTGAATAAGGCGTGCGCGTCGACCGCACCGAATGGGTCGCCAGCGGCCATGGGGCATTCCCCAGCCGGAGGCGGCACCGGTGCCCCGACGAACCACGTGGGTTCTAGATACGCCGCGTGGATGCCGCGCTTGGCGCACGGCGGCCGGCGGCCGGCGAGATCGATGCAATCTTTCGGCCGATCCGCTGAAAGCAGCCAAGGGCGCCACTACCCCACCTTGGTGAACCATAACGCGCTGGAGCAGGCATGGCATTCGCAAACCGGCATCTTCCTATTGACGCATGTGAGGGGTGCGGCGTTTGGCCGGCAGTTCCACTCGATGAACTTCACCGGATGTTTAAAGCCGCCAAATTATCAAGCGCCGCCTCACAGAATGTAAAGTGGCGTTATAGCGCCTCCGAAAATCGTGCAGCCCTCGTTCGATTACTCGCCAATTCATTTGCCAAGGCATAGGCACTAGGCGGTTGACCGCCGAAGACTTGTTTGATCAAGGCAGCAACGGGGCGACGCATTGTTGCGAAGAACGCTTGCTGGGCTCTGCGACCGAAGCCTTAGGAGCTAACTTTCCTGTCGTCGCGACGGTGTTCTCTATGGTGCTGGCCTGTCGGTTAGCGCTGGTCACGCCACCCGCAGATGAACTTACCTGGCGCGCCGCCTATGATGTCAAGAGCGAGGACTGTACCGATCGGCGGCTGAGAAGCACCTTTCGGCTGCAGCAAAACGCAATGCCATGTAGGCGGCCAGTACTGAGTGATACGGCCGGGCGTGTTGCCGTCCGGCCATGTCCGGGGATCAGGCTGCGGCCACTGCCGCCATGCGGGTCAATTCCGCGCAGAGCGCCTCGGTATACGCCCTGGTGCCCATCCGGCCGCTCAAATCGGGGGTGCGACGCTCCGGGTCGGCGGCGAGCGTATCCACGGCGCGCTCGATCAACTGTCCGGCCTTGGCGAGGTCGGGGCGACCGTGCTTTCGCGACAGCCAGCCGAGCAGCATGGCGGCCGAGAGGATGAGCGAGGCCGGATTGGCCTTGTCCTGCCCGGCAATGTCCGGTGCTGAACCGTGCTGCGCCTGCGCCATGCAATGCTCGCGGCTGGCATTAACCGCGCCGCCGAGGCCAAGGCTGCCCGAGAGTTCCGCCGCCTCATCAGAGAGGATGTCGCCGAACATGTTGGTGGTCACCACTACGTCGAAGCGCTGCGCGTCGCGCACCAGCAGCGCCGCCATGGAATCGATCAGCTGCTCCTCATAGGTGACATCAGGATATTCCTTCGCCACTTTGCGCACTTCGCGCAGGAACAATGCTTCCGATACCTTGATGACATTGACCTTGTGCACCGCAGTCACCTTGCTGCGGCGCTCTTGCGCGAGCTCAAACGCCATACGAGCGATGCGGAAGGAGCCCTCGGCGGTAATCTTGCGCACCGACAGAGCGAGGTCCGGGGTCGGCATGAACTCGCCGACGCCCTGGAACATGTTGCGGTCGGAATAGAAGCCTTCAGTATTCTCGCGCACGATGACGAGGTCCATCGGCGTGCGCCCCCAGTGTGGCAGGCCGCTGCGCGACTTGCTGGGCCGGATGTTGGCGTAAAGGTCGAGGCGCACGCGCAGGTCAGCGGATAGGTTGATCCCGCCTTCCGCTCGTGCCGGATAATCGGAGTGCGAGACCGGGCCGAGGATGATGCCGTCGGCGGCGCGGCAGGCCTCTAACACCGCATCCGGGAAGGTGGTGCCGTCCGCCTTGAGCCGCTTCAACCCAACGTCGTGAGTCTCATAGGCGAAGCCGAGCGGGATGATCCGGTCGAGATGGTTCAGCACCTCGATGGTGGCAGCCGAAATCTCCGGTCCGATGCCGTCACCCGGCAGCACAACGATTCTCATTCCCGATCTCCCACGAGGCCTGAACAGCGGGGCTCTCTGCCCTACCGATGCTTGGCTTTCGCGCGCACGATAGCATTTGTCAACTTGAAAAACCAATTTATAACAGAGCAGGCGGTGTAGAAGTGGCTTAGCGCGTTACAGAATTCGCAATTGGCCTCCCGGAAAATTGCACGCCACCGCCGTTCGCCGCATAATCGTAAGGAAACCTGCGGCGGGTAGACCATCTCCCTCTGCGTCTTCGAACGAGAGTCCATGTCGAACAATCGCCTCACCGAACGGCTGTCGCACGAGATTCGCAACATGATCCTCGGGGGCGAGTTGGCGCCCGACGCCCATCTCAGCGCGCAGAAGCTGGCGGACCGCTTCGGCGTCTCGCGTTCCCCGGTGCGCGAGGCGCTACAGAACCTCGCAGACCAGGGCATCCTGCTGCAGCACCCGAACCGTGGCTTCTTCGTGCGCGAGGCGCAGCAGCCTAGCCCGGAGGAGCTCGACATTGCGCGCCCGGTCGATGCTCCTGAGATTTATTACCGGCTCGCTGAGGACTGGCTGAAGGACGCGGTGCCCGCCGAGGTAACCGAGCAGTTCCTGCGAGCCCGCTACGACATCACCAAGTCGGAGCTAATGGACATCCTCAACCGCGCCACCAATGAGGGATGGGCCGAGCGCAAACAGGGCTATGGCTGGCGCTTCCTGCCCGTCGCCAAAACGCCGGAGGCGCTGGAACAGATCTATCGAGCCCGCTGCATCATCGAGCCGGCCGGCTTCTTGGAGCCGAGCTTCGAGATCGACTGGCCGGCACTGAAGGAACAGAAGCGCATCCAGGAGATGCTGCTGAAGGGGGATATTGAGCGGCTGCCGGCGGAACGGCTTATGGCGTTGAACTCTCACTTCCATGAGGAGATGCTGCGCATGTCCGGCAACCCGTTCCTGCATCAGGCGCTGATCCGCCTGAACCGCACCCGCAAGTTGCTGGAATATCGCTCCGCCGTGCTGCGCTCGCGGCTGCACCAGCAGTGCGAGGAGCATCTGGAGATCATCGCCCTAGTGGAGCGCGGCCAGAATATCGACGCCTCCTATTTCATGCGCCGCCACCTAGCGGACGCCATTAGCTCGAAACTGCCGATTCAGCGAAGCGTCGCGCCGGCCGGTTGAACATCGACTTAGGCCACGTTCTCCAACAATCCCCGCAACTTGGCGACGGCCGAGCGGGGCGATGCCAGCACTGGGTACGGCACACAGGCGGCAGTCTCCGCCTGTGCCTTCGCGGTGGAGAACTGCGCGAGCATCAGTACGTCGATGCCACTCATGTCGGCGGCCGCTGCGGCCACCAGCCGGTTGTGTGTGGCGTCGTCGCCTGCACGCAGCGCCTCGATGGCGCCGGCGGCCAGTACCGTCGTCAGCATTGCGGGGCGGCCGAACCGCGCGGCGTCGAGCGCGAATTCCTCCTCCATACTGCCGATCGCCGGGGGGAAGGTCGCGAGCATGCCGATGCGGTTGCCGTATGCCAACGCCGCCTCGAACATCGCCTCGTTAGGCTTCAGTACCGGAATCGGGAGCTGGCGCGCGGCCTCGTCGATGGCCGAACCGAAGGCCGAGCACGTGAACAGGATACCGTCGGCACCGGACCTGCGAGCATGGTGGGCGAGGTCGATGATACGCTCGGCGAGTTCCGGCGTCAGTTCGCCGCCGCCGATGCGGTCGATGGAGAGAGAATCGTCGAGCAGGTTGGTGAGCCTGACCTCGGGCCAGTCAGCCGCGAACGCCGTGTGGATCGGCGCCATGGCGACCGGGGTGGCGTGGACGAGGGCGATCCGCAGCCGCCGGCTCATAATGGATTCCCCGGTCAGTTGAAAAACTTGAGGAACCAGGCCAGGGTCTCCGCCGGCCGGTGCTCATTGACGTAATGGCCGGATTCGAGCCCTTCTCCGACGACGTCGGTGGCGTAGTCCTTCCAAATGCCGAAAACATCGCTGAACACGCCTTCGGTGTGGCTCTTGCCGCCCCACAGCAGCAGAACCGGGCACTCCACCTTGCGGTGGCGGTCGGCGCGGTCTAGCTCCAGATCAACCGTGGCGGTAGCACGGTAATCGGCGCAGGAGCCGAGAATGGTCTTGGCGTTGAAGCAGCGGACATATTCCGCCACTGCCTCGGGATCGAAGATGGACATGCCAATGCCCTTCTTCGATATCTTCTTTTCGATGAAAACCTCCGGCGGGATGGCGCCCAGCATCAACTCGGGTAAGCCGTTATTTAGCGGCATGAACACCCAGTGCCAGGATTTCAGTGCCCAGTCCGCCGAGGCGTTCTCCCAGATGTGCAAGGTCGGCAGAATGTCGAGCAGTGCAAGCTTCTTGACCGCCTGCGGGTGGTCCAGAGTCAGCCGGTGGGCGACGCGCGCGCCGCGGTCGTGGCCGGCTAGATAGAAGCTGTCGTAACCCAGCTTGCGCATCACCTCGACCTGGTCGTTAGCCATAGCCCGGAAAGAATAATTCGAACAGGTCGCATCCGGCTCCGGCGCCGAGCTGTCGCCGTAGCCGCGCAGGTCCGGGGCGACGACGTGGTATTTCTCGGCAAGCTGATTGGCGATCTTGCTCCAGCTGGCATGGGTCAGCGGATTGCCGTGCAAAAGCAGCAGCGGCGGGCCTTTGCCGCCGTGCCGCAGGTGGATGCGAGCGCCCTCGGTCTCGATTTCGGTGCGGACGAAGCCTTCGAACATGGCGATCCTCGGTAGATGGTCCAGATGGTGTCGGTTCGGTGCAGTCAGGCGGACAATGAGGCGCGCCGGGCCAGTTTGGCTTTGCCCAGCGCGCTCCTTAGTCAGCTTGCGTGGGTGGGCTCGCCGGCGGCGGGCCCGTCCGGCGGGTTTCGCCATTTCGACCATGCGGCGAAGCCGACTGAGATCATCATCAAGGCGAAGATACAGATGGCGATGGGCCGCTCCAGTATAAAGCCTGCATGGCCGTTGGAGAGCTGCCAGCTGCGCAGTGCCTCGGTCTCCAGCAGGCGGCCGAGTAGCAGGCCGACCACGACGGCGGAGACCGGGTACTCGAACTTCTGCAGCAGATAGCCGACGATGGCGAACACCGCGAGTGTGATTGGCCCGGAGGCGGCGTTGTCGACGGCGATGGCGCCCATCACCGACAGCGTAAGGATCAGCGGCAACATGTAACGGGTGCGCACCTTAACAACGCGGGCGGCGACATAGATGAAGGCGATGCCGACCACGAGCAGCACGATGGCCTGCGCAATGTTGCTGAGGATGATGGCGTAGACCAGGTCCTGCCGGTCGCGCATGAAGCTGGGTCCAGCGACAATGTTGTGCATGCCGAAGGCCGCCAGCAGGATGGCGGTGGAGCCGCCGCCCGGAATGCCGAGCGCCAGCATGGTCGCCATCGAACCGCCCTCGCCGCTCGCCACCGCGGATTCCGCAGCCACAATGCCCTTGGGATTGCCGGTGCCGAAGGTCGCCGAATCCTTGGCGGTTCGCTTGGTCTCGGCATAGGCCATGAGGTTGGCGATGGAGGAGCCGACGCCGGGCGCGGCACCAATGAGAATGCCGATGATCGAGCCACGAATGATGACGGCCGGATATTTCAGCGTGCCCCAGCAGCCGTCGAGAATTCGCTTGATGCTGATCTCGCGGGCTTCTGTGCTCTCGGCGATGTAGTCCTGCCGGGCGAGCGTTAGGAGCTGGCCAGCGGCGAGCAGGCCGATCATGGCGGGGATCTGGGAGAAGCCGTCGAGCAACTCGGGGATGCCCAGGGTACCGCGTGTGTAGCCGGCGGTGTTCATGCCGACGGTGCCGAGCAGCACGCCGAAGGCGCCGGCCATGATGCCACGACTCATCTTATCGGCTCCTAGTGAGCCGAGTAACAGCATGCCCCACACCGCGACGACGAACATCTCCAACGAGCCGAGCTGCAGCACCGCATCGGCCATCGGCCCGACCAGGGGCAGCAGCACCAGATAGCCGAGAATGCCGGCGATGGTGGAGGCGAATAAAGCGTAGCCGAGTGCCTCATTGTGCTGGCCCTTCTGGGCCATGGCGTATCCATCGAAGGTAGTGGCTACAGATCCCGGTGTGCCGGGAATATTAAGCAGAATGGCTGGCACCGAACCGCCGAAACCCGCTCCGGTATAGACCGAGGTGAGAAAGATGATGGCGGTGAGGAAGTCCATCTTCATTGAAAGCGGCAAAGTGAGTGCCAACGCCATCGTCACCGACATGCCCGGCAGCGCACCGAACACCAGCCCGATCAGTAGGCCCGGCACCACCCAGATCCAGGCGCTCCAGGAGGACGACAGTAGCCCGACGGCTTGTTCGAAGGCAGGAATGTCGATCATGGCAGTCGCTCTCAGAGGAAGAGGGTTGGAATCGGAGTCGCGACCAGGAAGCGGGCGGCGTAGACAATGAAGACCGCCCCGAATGCCCCGAATAGGAGAAGCACGTGAGGACGGCGCTCGCCACAAATAAAGGCGCTAGTAATGATAAAAAGAAAGGATGCCGCATCAAAGCCGATGCGCTCATAGAGCAGTGCATAAAGCAGCAGCGCCATCGCGAGAGTTCCGCTGCGCGGCAGTTCCTGGACAATCTCCTGCATCGGCGTCTTTGCGCCTTCCGGCGTAGTGGCTGACTTCTTTGCTTCTTCCGAGATAAAACACTGCGGAAGGATGAAGAAATACAACAGCACTACGAGGATGGCCGTCGGCTGCAGCAGTATGAGATTATTGATGCTGGTCGACACCGCACGGGCGCTGAACAGGTAAACAACCGACATCAGCGCCATAATCGATATGACGACGACGTGGGCCCAATCGACGCGATAGCGGCGGCCGAACAACTGCATGGTGATCACCCCGGACGCCGCGTCGGCGCTCTTGTTTATGGAATGTCTTCATAAAGCCCGCCGGCGGGCGGGCGGCCCAGCATCGAGCCGGGCTGAGCCGAGTTATCTGGAACGACGTCGGGATCGCGGTCCCACCGTCGCGGCCGGGACCGCGACGGACGGCGCCAAATTTCATCAAGCTGGCTTTAGGAGATCCGCGTACTTCTGCAGGTTGGTGAAGGTGCGATTATAGATGGCCTGGGACTCTTCCGGGCCGAGCCACTCGCTCTCCAGTTCCTGCGTGCCGAGGCTGGAAACCACGGCCGGGTCGGTTGTTACCTTTTTGAAGGCGGCGATCAGCTTGGCGTAGTCCTCGGGATGTTCGTTCTTGAAGGCGGTACGTACCAGCCAAGAGCGCTGCGCACCGTCCACATAGTCACCCTTGAAGCCAAACTTTTCACCGATCTCGACGATGGAGGCGGCGTCAGGGAACTCGGCGCTGCGCACCTTGTCGAAGATCAGCAGCGGACGGATGCGGTCCTTCAGCGTCAGATAGCCTTCCGCAGCGACGACGCCGATGTCGACATGGCCACCAAGCACCGCGTTGTGCCGGACGCGGCTCTCCGCAT
>Ga0247742_10001943_pt1 | contig 13831 bp, 15 predicted proteins | sample UWRJL208509C2_FD_180944 | JGI IMG/M metagenome (GOLD analysis project Ga0247742, IMG submission 180944) | Plant litter microbial communities from Arlington Agricultural Research Station in Wisconsin, United States - UWRJ-L208-509C-2 | ecosystem: Environmental > Terrestrial > Plant litter >...
TATTAGCCAGTCAATAGCTGAAATTAGAGGGCAAGCTCACATCTCCGTCAGGATTTGTCCTTGGTTGCGTTCCGGCCCTTTCAACATCCAAAGCATACGCGTGCCATCGGGGATTCGCCGCAGAAAGCCTGTCCTGGAAAGTGTTCCGGTCCACAGCATGTCCTTTGTTGCAATGCACACGCTATATTGAAGGTTCGGGTGCTATTTCCACGGAGGGGATGAAAAAACATACGTGGAGGGTGCCATGGAGCTCCAGAATGTCCTCGTGCAGAGGTGATGGACTTCGACGGTTCACTGCCGGCCATAGTGCCTTGTGATGGAGCCCATCGACGTTCTGTTCGTAGTAAGTTTTAGCCATGAGTTTTCATTCACCTCCAGACACACCTGTGTGATTATACGTGAAATATATGACGAATATTGTAGAGCAGCGAGAGCAAAATGGGTAGTATTTGGAAGAGCATCTCGCACGACCGGATAGCCCAAATATGAGCGAAGCCTAGTGCAAATTCTCAGTAGCATATTTTGTGAGGGGAAAACGTACACATACCAATACCTCTGCCTAAACGAGGCACTCAATGAGCCCAAACTCGTTTAAATTGGAAATTTCAATCACCGATAGCTATGGCCCCTTTCTGTTGGGTCCATAAGTTCATTATACATGATTGGTCTACCACAGAAGGACAAAGGTCAGTGGACTCTTCTTGTTCACATGGTAAACACCAACGCACTTGTAATTTGGGTTCATATACCTCCCGTCATCGCCCCTGTAGGCCCGAATACCAGAGTCGACGCTGACGCCTGCACCAGTCAAGATCGTGACATTTCCATTACTTAGGAATGCCGAAAGCCTCTGTGTCGCTTCGTTAAGATCTCTGACAGCCTTAGCGGGTGTCGCGTTGAGGATGGCCTTTGGGATGCTCGGAACAGACACGCGCATGTGACTGTCGCAGTGAAAGCCGGTTATTGCCTCCGCTCTCTGGCCGACTTTGCTGCAGTTGCTGCCGACCGGTTCGACTTCTCCTTTGATCCTCATCCATCGCCTTCGACATGAGCATCCCTCAGCAGCAGCCAGGTGCTATTCAGACGTTAGGCTTTGCTCACTACTCCGTCGCGTGGTCTCCGTTTCATACGACACGACTAGCTCTTGCGTCCTCTGCCAACTTTGGGCTTGTGGGCAATGGTCGATTGCACCTTGTTTCTGTTACTCCAGGTCCTGGAGGCCTGCCAAGCTTGACCATTGATAAGAAGTGCGGGTCTTATCGCTCGATTTATCTTCGCTTACTGAACGACTAAGGCGTCAGATATGAAACGCAGGATGGACTGTACGATGTAGCTTGGTCTGAGGTGCACGAGAACCAGCTTGTAACAGCGTCGGGTGATGGATCAATACGGTTATGGGATGTAATGCTAAATGTATGTGTCAGTGCCTCTCTTTCTTGTCTGGACTTATGAACCTCCCAGGACCTTCCGATCCGTGCATGGCAAGAGCATACGCGCGAAGTCTTCTCGGTAGATTGGTCAAACATCAAGAAGGATACATTTGCTTCTTCATCTTGGGATGGTGCTGTGAAGCTGGTGCGTCAGGAGGCCATGTATTCAGTCCTGACACTAACAATATGGTTCCAGTGGTCGCCGGAACGGGCACGCTCCCTGATGACTTTGCAAGCCCATCATGCCTGTGTTTATCAAGCACTATTCTCCCCTCACCAACCGGATCTTCTGGCGACGTGCTCCACAGATGGAACGTTGAAAATATTTGACCTCAGGGCTCCTGCATATGTGAACAGCGGACCCAACACTAACACCTTCACAAACCCAATGACAGCATCCGTTTTAACAATCCCTGCTTCTGGAACGGAGGTCCTCTCTTTGGACTGGAATAAATATCGCCCTATGGTACTGGCCAGTGCTGGTGTCGACAAGGTGGCAAAAGTCTGGGATTGCCGGATGGTGAAAACAGGTGAAGTCGGGCAAGTAGGAGGAATCTGCGAAACCCAGTTGCTGGGACATGAGTACGCAGTGAGGAAAGTTCAATGGAGCCCTCATCGTCCTGATGTCCTCGCCACTGCGAGCTACGATATGACTTGTAGAGTGTACGTCTATCTCCTTTTCTTTGAGTCCTCTATCCTGCTGACACTCGCAATGTAGATGGACTACGACCCCAACACCCGGAAGGCCACAGCTACTTCACATTCACGATCCACACACCGAATTCGTTGTTGGATGTAGTTGGTCTTTGTATGACGAAGGTGTTTTAGCCAGCTGTGGTTGGGACGGGAGACTGAATGTTTTCCGGGTATGATTAGATCTTATCCAATCGACTATGTATTTTATTGTCACATACGAGCGTAACTTTTGTTCAAGCATTACACCACGCGATCTATCCTTGTACCAGAAGGAAACAACTCGACGACCAAGCTCAATCTAGGAACAACAATAAGCGGCAACACCCGAGCTTACCATCTTAGGGAAATTGCTAAAACGGAGCGGTCGTCAGGGCACTGATGAAGGACCCACAAGCCCTTTATGATCTTTGATCTTATTCTTGTGCCTAATTTGGCTACTTCTTCCTATTCTGATTTGATCCACGCCAATCACCAACTGAATGGAAACAGGAAAGGTGACTGAATCAGAGGATATTCTCTTTGATTCCCTGCAAGCTCTCTACGATTATCAACCCATCACTCTAACGACATATGGTGCTCCTTTCACATACGATCTCAAGTCTTGTCCATTGAGGCACGAACATACGCAGCGATGCGCTCAACCGGTCACCATCTCCCTGCACACACCCGACACAGATGCGGCAAACTGGGCTCTTCATGCATCGTCCATCTGGGCGTCATCCATATATCTTGCCGATCACCTCATCGATCTCAACATACAGAACCATATCGCTCAGAAGTCACCATCATCCAACGAAACGAAATCGCCTGTTCGTATCCTCGAGCTCGGCGCATCTGCTGGACTTCCAAGCATCTTGATTGCTAAACTACATCCCGATCCCGATGCGGTGCTCGTGACGGCCTCTGATTACCCTGATGAGAAGCTGATCAGGACCCTTTCGGAGAACGTGGAGCAAAACGGTGTGTCGCAGAGTTGTCGTGTGCTTCCATATGCGTGGGGATCCGATCCTGCTGTTCTCCTTGATAGAACAGACGGGTTTGACCTGGTCATTGCTGCTGATACGCTGTGGAATCCGGAGCTGCATGATATTTTTATCGCTGCTCTGAAAGCGACGTTGAGAAAGTCGTGTACGGCCCGGGCACACATGGTTGTGGGATTACACACCGGACGATATACGATCGAGTCTTTCTTAACGAAGGTGATCCAGTCTGGATTCGATTTGGAGAGCACATCCGAGAAGGAATCAAATGGCGAGTTGGTACGAGATTGGGATGTATCACGCGCTGAAGAAGAGGACGAGAGGGAACGTAGAAAGTGGGTGATATGGATACAGCTAAAGTGGACAAAGCAGTACGTAGTATTACAGGGGTAGAGACGGAAAGCGTAGATAGAATGTCTGTTTTTAGATTTCTAGTAGTAAATTCGGGGGAAAGGAAGGTGGGTCGGAGTCCGATATTCGGAGAATGTACAGTATTTACAAGGAGAGTAAGATTTGATCTGAGGACAAAGCATTTAGGTGGTATTATGGTACAGAGTCTGTGAGTCAGTTGTTCTTGAATATGTTACAGTTAAGAATAGATGGTGATATGAACTTCTTCAGAGAGAGGGGTGATATTGCATGTCCTGACGGGAGATGGTCTTCTGAGGAGGTGGAGGGCCGAAGGTCAAGATATTGACAGGCTTCATGTCTCCATGGTTCTCCTAAAGATAATATCACCACTGGAACCCGTGAGATGTCAGAAATTTACGAACCAATACCAAGATGATGTTGTCCTCTGTAACGCAAATACCTCCGACTGCAAGGCCATTGGTAGTCGACGGAGAGAAGTCTCGCTGGTATTCACCAGGTTTGATGGACGAATATTTTCCCAGGAGCGTCCAAGCCTTGGTGGAAGGAGGAGGCACCTCGGCATAAGGAGCAAAGTCAATGATCTTCAAGCGGGTACGCTCGTTTCCTGATCCAGAGCGAGTGCCATCCTTCTCAAGGTAGATAACTCGACTACCGACAACCTGTGGATTACCTATAACCAATGGGGAATGAAGCTCGCGTATGAGACAGAACTGGCTCCAGTAAGTCCAAGGGACCGCGCGCCTATCATCGTGGGTCGTAGGCCGGAAGAAAGATTCGTGGACGAACATCCAGTGCATCGCAGCACTGTCGCCTGGCTGCTTGGCAGACAGGAGGAGTACACGAGCAGAAGGGTCAGAATAGAAAAGGGCGTTGGATGGAGTCGAAATATCAGTATTCGGTGCACTGTTCTTCCCGAAACGCATCACTGCATTAGCCCAGATAGGTGGCAGCTCGTATTCACGCTCGATGAAGACCTTGCGCATGTCGGTGATGTTGTAGAGGTAGAGGGCCATCTTGTTGTGGACTTTCCTGACTCCAAGAAGGAAGTACGGGTTGAGAAGGACGACGTCCTGTTCTTCGAGCCACTGAAAGTTTTGTCAGTTCTGAGAGCACAATAGAAGATAGGGGGAAGTACCATGGCTTGCAGAGTGGACCAATCCATGAGGAGGTGTTTGGTCAATCCGTCGACGAATTCGAGAGAAGCAACCATGCGAAATCCGCAGATGGCGATGGAGACATTTGCGATAGGCTGTGCGACGTGGGTAGAGCAGTCGTAGTAAGGAGATGCTGCCCGAGGATGTTTTTCGAACGTCCACAGGTTGCGAATCTTGAGACGTAAACCCATCTGGCCATTGGGTCCGCTGTGAATGACCACTTAAATATAGCCCTATATGGCAACTGCAGATACACTCACCCATATGTGTGGCTGGTTACGATGAGCGACTGCAACGGGTCTATCGCCACACAGTCCGCGTCAGGGGTGGTGTTGTACTTGATATGGCGCGTCTGGGAAGGAGGGCGTCCAGTGCGGCAAGACGGCAGTTCAATCAAGTCCAAAGTCTGGTTGGCAACATAGTACAAGAAGCTACCAGAGACGTTGACCTGGGTGGCGAATGCTGGAACTCTAACTTTCTGTTCGTCAGCCCATTTAAGCCTGGGCCAGTCTTTCTTATAGGCGAGCAAGAGTTGCAGGCGAATCATCGGCGAGCGGGTAGAGTAGGCAGCAGGCCCATCTTTCATACCGACTACAGCCAATTCAAATTTATAACGGAGGTGCTGAAAATCCATTACTAGGAGCCATACCCGCTCAAATGCCTATGATATGTTGGATGAATATTTGCATGAGCTAAGGTTATGAGGAGACTCACCTGGCAGGTCCGGTAGAGAGTGACTGGGTTTAGTTTCTCTAGAATTAAAATCAGGACATCGTTAGAAATCCTGAAGCGCTTGACAGTTGTGACTCGGTGGGGCATCTTGTACTGAAGATGGTACCTCCATCGTCGAAGATTTTATACTCGTTTGAGGAAGAAGAAAAGACAAGAAAAAAAGCGTTGGTTGCTGCGCTCTCGCAAGCTCGTACCAAACCTTGTGAAACATTATTGAAAAAGATTGTATTATCCCAATCGCGATTGAAGGTCCAGGAAACGGTTGGAAAGCCTGTCGTTGGCAGGCGATGCATATTGTGTATAGCGAAAGTCTTTTGTAAGGAATAGACGCGTTCACAGATTTCGTTAGAGGGTGTCATGTCAACGAAAATTGAGTTTGTAATTGGAGTAGAAAGTTCAGTGATGAAGGGATATTAGCGTCGGGTGCGGGAGAGAAGCGCGAAAAATTCAACAATAAGAGCCTGATGGCGGGGAATTACCTTCCTTAGAGGAGATAATACGAAGATGGCAAGAGCGAACCAGCCGTCGGGAGCTGGAGATGACTAGACAAAGACGAAAGAATAGCTGTGAATCCTGATTGTTTTCTGGGTGCAACGATGGAGTAGGCGTTCATGCAGAGCGCCCGTGCAGATCCCCGATCCAGCTGACTAAGCCAGTGGACCATGGTTTCCAGGCCCGTGCCTCTTACACTTACTCCTCCACAGGCGCTTATCCATCATGGTTTGCAAGAAGTGTGAAACCGTATGTCTTTTGTCTTCTAGCTCTCCAAATTCCGTTAGACTCATCATATCCATAGAAACTGTCTAAAGTGGCCGCCCCAGACCCTTTTACATCTAGCTCGTCCAGCATCAAGGACGGGTCGAGGAAAGTCGGCGAGAACAAGCTTCTATCAAGGCCAGGAAGTTCCAAGAATCGTTTCCAGGCAAGTCAATTTGTCCTTGACACAATCAGAGCTCCTAACTGGCGTTCACAAAAAGCCATATCAAGGCAAATGTAAGGACTGTAAGCAGCCAACAACGCAGAACAAGGCCAAGTATTGTCATGGTATGTGCATCACCCTATCCCTTGGGGGTCGACGGCTCATGATATGGTTCTAGGCTGCGCTTACAAGAAAGGGCTATGTTCAATATGCGGCAAGAAGATTCTAGATACGACAGGTTATGTTATGTCGAGCAAGTGATGTTGATGAGGCCCCACTCGAACTTAGCGGCGTATTTCGTGCCACCCATTTCACCGATTCCAGCTGGGGACGGCGGATTACCACCGACCTGAGTAGGTTTTTAGAAGTCGGGCGAAGATGAGGAAAGTGTATGACATAATTTGTACGTATGCATGAATGGCATCGTGCCATGTATACCAGCTTGAAATGGGGGGACGCTGAATGGAACCTCCACTGTAGTGAAACATTGCTTGTGCTTAGCACGATCGTTGCACATGCGCCTTCAAAATTCACTACACTGCTCTACCAACACCGATCTCATTTACGTGCGAAATGCAGCAGGGACTACATTTGTTGAAGATCGACAATAACAAAGCATATGCAATTAGTTGTCCGCTTGACGTACACGAAAACACGACAAGATAACGCAAGTTCAAACCAAGCTGTTAGATGAATGTCAGATTATGTACTGTAGGCCAAATTCTAAGCCCCATCATCCAAAGCCTTCTGCTTCTCCTCCCACACCATCCTCTTATTATATATCTCCTCATCAACGGTATCAGTCGTCAAGAATTTCCAGATCTTCACGGGCTTCAGCTGTCCATACCGCACCAAACGACCCACAGCCTGCGTATCACAGGCAGTGTAAATTTCCTGCGACTGTGCGAGTAGAGGCGAGAGGAACACTGCATGGTTGGCCGATGTCAAATTCGCACCGCTGGCGCTCTCATCCATAACGTTCAGGAGAAGAACACGTTCCTTGCTGTCGTTTTGGAACTGCTCAAGGTTCTTGCTCTTCTGACTGGCGGAACCTTTGATCTCGAGGAAGCCAATCTTGTGGGCAGTGAATGCTTCAGTGACTTTCTTCATGAGGTCGGGGAACTGGACAAAGACGAGGACACGTTCCTCTTTGGGGATGCGTTTCCTAGGAACGATTAGCTACAAGCTCAAAAACATCGCTGCGCTCACGACACTTACTTGATCAACTCCACGACTTTCTCCAGCTTCATCCCATAATGTCGCCCTTTACCATCTCGATCCACGTCATCTACACCCAGCGTAACACCCTTCACGATATTGATGAGACGGGCTGCTGACTTGCACTCTCCCAGAGGAGCATACACGCATTCCTCCTTCTCCGCATGTTGTGTCACACAGCTCAAACACCCCATATGCCCACAGGACGAAAGCACCGCAACATCCTTGAGAGGAACCTTGCCTATATTACAGCCAGGACAGCGAACCTTGGGTGGTGTATCCCGCTGTTTCTGCAGGTCACGGACGACACTGAAGAAGCGTAAAGACCGAACGCGTCCCACCAACTCTTTCGTAAGGCGGCGAATCTCGTGGGTCTTCTCGCGATGCTCCCAGGAAGCTGCCTTCGTTTTCTCAGAGAGTTGTAGGGCCTTATCTGGCCGCTTCTCCTTCGGCCGGGGAGCACCAGCTTCGTCCAACAATCCCACGACGATGTCGGTTGCCTCCTTGTCTTCGACACCTTCGTTGCGCGATATCCGCACGTACTCAATGAAGAACGATTCGGAACCGAGATCTCCCAGAGCCTTTTCACGCTTGAGACCTGCTTCGATAGCTTTGAGTAGATCACTCTTGCACTCGTCCAACTGATTTTGACGCTCTTGGACAATCACGTCGCAGGCCTTCATGGCGTTTTCATTTGACGTCTCGAGGTCGAAGTGAGAGCATCGTTTGAGCAACGCTTCGTCTGCAGATCTAGAAAGACAAACATAAGGAAATGTTTAAGATGAAAAGATAGGTTCTGACTGACTTGCTTTCACCCAATGATTTGTTGAGTCGCCGTTCTCTGTCACTCTCAGTCTTCTTACCGCGTTTGATGGTCATATCCAGGGAGCGTAGATGGTGGTCGAGCTCGAGATAGATAGCTCGCTCGGCGGCTGGGAGAATGATCTTCTCCATCTTCGTCGCGAACGGGATCTCATCAATTTCAGCAATATTCTACCGATCATTCAGTCAAATGACTTCCTTCAAAGCCAGTAAAATCGGATTACCTGACGAACAAACTTGTTTAAGAATGCTTGTCCGATTTCGTGGCGATGTTTGTGCCATTCTAGAGTATGTACTTCTCTGAACGAATGGAACTTCTCAGCGCCTAGAACCAAAGTCATTAGTGAGTTCGAGTACAGAGAAGAGACGAGAGGCTTACTAGTTTGGTCTCTAACGCGTTTCTTGACTTCAGCTGACCGTCCCTCGCCGTCATCATGCACGCCAAGATGGATGTTCAAGAACGCAGCGATGGTCTTTAGAGCGCCGAAGTCATGGATAGGGGGCGTTCCGGACAGCACCCATTGCCGATCTGCGGTCAAGTTGGTAATAAGGGCATGGATCTTGCCATCAAGGTAAGTGTATTCGTCCACGACCACGCGAGCAAAGTGGAACATCTCGAATGGTGGGGCTTGCATGTACGTCCACTCGCTCTGCACACTTCTAGAGCCCAACTTCCATGGATCGCTATCAGCGCGTTTAGCTTTCTTGGCGGGCTTTTCGCTGTCATCGGCAGTCTTTCGTTTGGTAGGCTTTTTGCTAGATTTTACGGCGGGTTCGTCTTCATCGTCGACGTCCATATCATTATCATCTCCGGTCCCCTCTGACTCTTCTGACTTCTTGCTTGATTTGGCCTTTCCTTTGGCCTTGGGCTTGGACACGGCTTTGGCCTTCCCCTTGGCCTTCTTGTTTTTAGGCGCTTTCTCCTCTTCATCAGATATTTCAGATGCCATTTCGACATCATCGTCCTCGTCTTCACCCTCCGGATCTTCAGATGAGCTGCCTTGGTAGTCGGATGAAGGTGAAGATACCCGTTTTGTGATCCTTCGACGCTTTGTTGACCGTACAACCGAGGCCTTTGAGGATTTCACTGGCACTTCCTCTTCATCGTCGTCAGAGCTGATGACCACCACCTGCGCTGCAGCTCGTCGCTTCCTCTTGCGAGTGCCACTTACTTCCGAGCCAGAGTCTATGTCGGTAGCTGGGGAGGAAGGAGCAGAGCTCCTTGTGGATGACTTGGAAGAGATAATGACAACTTCAGGAATGAGGCCGTCGGGTGTAGGTTTAGCCTTCCCCCCTGATCTCCTATCCGTTGGAAGGTCTTTCTTTGCGGCCTTGGCTTTGGGAGTCACTTCTTGGCGGTGATTCTCGAGAGCGCTTGCTGCCTCACGGTAGGATTTGCCTTTCAGTCTCTTTGATGCAACGAGAGCTGCAGCTGCAGCTGCCTCTTCCTCTACTGTTAAATAAGTCAGTAATTGAAGGCTTGCGTTGAAGGCGCTGCTTACGTCTCTTCTGTGAGTTTTTGATCTCATCTAAAACAGCCCTGGAACCCTCATCTTGTAGCCGATCTGTCTGCGTCTTGAGGGCACCCAAGGTCTTCTCCAACTGAGCATTGAAATGACGACCATCGTTTGACGGGAATGCGTTGGCGCCAGCCAGTAGTTGAAGGTTATCGAGGTAGACCCCGCTCTTGAAGATGTTGGATGCAACGATGATCATGTCGGCATTTTGAATATCCTCTATCTTGACCTTGTTCAGATTCGAGACAGTGGCGATTGCAACAACCTTGAAGCGGTCCTTGGTGAACTTCCTCACTTCCGACTCCCATTGCTTAGTCAAGTGAGGGGGAACAACGATGAGAGTGCCCTTAACGTGTATTTTGCCGGGGATGCGCGCCTTCTTCGAGAATTCTTTCTCGACGCTCTTCGCCGTACAATCGATCAAGCCCAGAGTAATGGCGGTCTTCCCGTAACCGACTTGATCGGCAAGCACACCACCTCTGATACGAATGGGTCGCTGAGCCCTCCCCTCAGCTCGCCAGCCAAGAGGAACCAAGACAGCTTCGGAGATTTCCTCCTCGAAGAATGGCTCAGCCGCACGAGATTCTTGACCAATCATCCAGTCGAGAGACCGCAGCTGTTCCTTCCTGAGGGGTACTTTGAAGCTTGGTGGTTGGGTATGTTCCTCGTCTTTCTTATTGCTCAGAATGACGAATCTCGGGAGATTGAGGTTAGCGGCTGGTGTAAAGTTGGTATCCAAACGCCAGGACATGGTAACCTGCTCGGTTCGATTCTTCGTCGGTAGTCGAGTCACTGCGCGATGGAGGAGGGATGGAATATTGATGCCCACACGAACAGTCCCAGTGCCGTTGTCCTCGAGTTTGAGTTGGGTGATAAACGGACTTGGCCGGCTCTTCAAACGCCTCTCGTACTCCCCTGCCTGCGCTGGGTCTTCGACAGCGACCATCTTTTTCTTCTGCTGGGCCCAACTAATCTGCGGAGCTGTTGGTGCACATCGTTCGCAGTTGAAATGGTCTTCAGGGGTATCAACTCCCTGCCATTCACAGAGCCTTTCGTCTACGTGTCGAACGCGTTCCAGCAGCCAGGCAAGACTCTTGAAGGTGCTCCGCTCGTGTACCTTATCGACCTCGGTCCATTTGCCACGAGTCCATTCGGGGCCGGTCTGACCTCGAAGATCAACGGTACAAGTCAACAAAGCGTATGCATCCTTGCAGGCCTCTTTCGAGACAGGCACTGCAAGGTTGGTACCTGGAATGCCGAATTGAGCATTTTGGCTGGCTGATGACTTCATAAAGTGGTTAGCAAGGCATTGTCAACGAACAAACACTTCGTTTTACCTTCATGAGCACAGACGCCGCAGTGATCCACTTGAGAGGAAGATGGCATTGAACGATCTCTTCGGTATCTTTACTCGACTGCCTCCACGTAGGATCCAGCCTGCATACAATTGGTCGACATTCTTGGTATTCGAGTCGGCGAGTGCTGATAGAGAAGACGAAGCAGTCCTCAGAATCATTGGTGCGATGGGGATCAAACAGCATGAAAAGAGGAGGTGCGTCATTAGAATCGGTGTCAATCTTCTTATGAAGGGCTCCATTAGCTGTGCCACATTTATGGAGGAGCTCATAGACGCCGGATATGTCGCGATCAAGCTTCGGAATGTCGGTATACTCAACTGAGACTTTCAGCTTTGGGTACACCATCCTAGTCTTGAACGCTTCCCCAACGAGACCCAGGCGAGCCTCCCAGGAGGGGATCAAGTCATCTAAGTCGCCTAGGCCTTCAATCTTCACTTTGATTGTCGCAGGAGATGGGAGAGCAAATTGCCACTGCCCGACGAGGAGTTCATCTCCGCATGTCAATCTGCCCACGGGCGACTGAAGAACCTCGCGGATTTCTGCGTTGGCTGGTTCGGTAGCCTTGGGACGGGCGAATAAACGCCACTCTGGGCGTTTTGGATGGAGCGAAAGTTCGAGGGCACCGACCGGTGACTGGTAGATGACACTCCAGATCTCTTGGCGCTTCAACTCCACATAGCGGAATTCAGAGCTTGCAGCTGCCAATACAGCCTCTTGCCACTTCGACCACAGGGAATCAGCAAGGTTGGTCGCCTCCTTCCGAAGACTGTGAAGGAGCTCATTCTCGATGCCCGATAAGCTGATGCACATGGGAAGTGTCTCCTTTAACTTCTTGGAGAATTGCGAAGGATGGAGCCGTGGATTCTGGGCAATATTGATAAGCTTAGGATTGTGTTCTGGACGACCTCCACATTTCTGACAGAAAGTACTTCCACAGTCTTGACAAGCTGAGAGTGGCCTCAAGGTCATATCCATGCGGCCTTCGCAGGAGCAGAGACGCTTGCTCATGTCTGCGTCGTGGAGAAGTTCTTTGAGCGAGCACGCGTGGGCGGTGGTTAAGTCAAGGGGTTTAAGTTGCAGATGTTCTTCTCCGACGACGCGTGCTTCCGTGGGTCCTGTCTTCGGCGTGTTGTCGACAGCCATAGCGTCTGATTCTGCCCTTGGTAGACTGCGATTCTTGTCTTCGTAAGTCTGTGCATCACCTCCATGTTTGAGGAGTTTCTTGCCAGTAACAAGGGCAGCCAAAATACAGGCTCCAACCACTGTCGTTGACATCGCATTCCCAGCCAAGTCAGCCAATTGGTCCTCCGTTTCACGAGTAAGGAGGAGTTTGTCAACTGGGAGCCCCTGCATCGACAAGGCTTCCAAGCCCACCATGGGCCCACCGCGGTTCGTGATGTAAGGAATCATAGAAGGTGTGAGGCATGGGCATATGCCGACCTTGTTTGAACCAATAGTCCTGTCGACGTTTTGCGAGAGATTCCAGACTTGGCTATGGACAAACTCAGAATCATTGGTCGCAATGGGAAATAGAAATGCTTACGTCTTGTAGCATGGGTCGACGCCCTTTGTCGCTGATCGGAGGAGACTAATATCCATGAGGTCCCATACTCGTTCCACTTGACCAATACCCCAATCATTCCAAGCGAAATCAGGAAGTTTACAGAAACCACCTATAATGTGTATGAGCGCAATTCACGACTTTAGCTCACAACCTTACCTTCATCCCAGCTCGTCAAAGGGCGCTTTGAGCCCAATGCCTCTTCAAGCCTCGCTCTTTGATGACGAGACTCGCAACGACCCCAGTCGGTCCTGCCTGTCTTCCTGTCAAGCGCCCCATAACTCTCCTGCACGAGCTTCTGACGTGCTTGATGGATGCGAGGATCGTCGGAGGGCAACAGAAATGCATCGAGTGTCGAAGAAGCTGGCCGTTTGAGCTTAGAGGTCACCCATTCTTTCCAAGTATCGGGCATGGACGAATTCTTCTTGTTCACCGCAAAAAGGTAAACTCGCGTCCTAGTGTGAGGAATGTAGTAGGCTTTCGTGTCCACTCTAGCGAAGGAGGCGCTGTAATTGTTCTTCTCAAAGTACTCCTTCACCCTCTCCCATGGTGCCGAACACACATTCTCGAGAATGACCAGTGGCGGTCGATGCTGTTTGACCCAGGACATCATGCCTCTGAAAGTACGTCCTGACTCCCCATTTGCATCGATGTCCTGCTTCTGGGTATTGAGATTAGAATAATCGACGCATGAGGTGCCAGCAATCAGAATGTCGACGTCTCCAGGTACAGGCGCTAGAGCGCCATATGCGGTATGGCTACGAAACAGCGATTAGTAAGAAATACACAAGGACTTATGATACGACTTACGCTTCGCCATCACCCAATTCACAAACGTCACGAAACAGAAGTGGTGGGTGAAAGTTGCGTTCGATGTAGGCCTGCTTGAAAGGTTCGATTTCGCATGAAAAGACATGTTCGATGTCAAGGCGGATGTCGTGTTGACCCAGAATTGACTTCTGAATGAGTTCCAAAGCCAGCAAAGGAGATTCTGTACCAGAGCACATAGTTGCTACTCGCAGTTTACGACCAGCGACATGTGCAGCAACTTCTTTGATATCGGGAATCCTGC
>Ga0247742_10001944_pt1 | contig 13826 bp, 12 predicted proteins | sample UWRJL208509C2_FD_180944 | JGI IMG/M metagenome (GOLD analysis project Ga0247742, IMG submission 180944) | Plant litter microbial communities from Arlington Agricultural Research Station in Wisconsin, United States - UWRJ-L208-509C-2 | ecosystem: Environmental > Terrestrial > Plant litter >...
CCGAGGTCGCGGGTGGGCGGCAGTGATCTCGTCTCGAGCGACATCGCTGATGTTCTCGAGACGAAGACCGAGGACATCCGTCTCAACACCGGCTGTCGTCGCTGCTATCACCGGATGCATCCGGTCGGGGACTCCTGGTGTGGTGTGCAATGCGATCGCTGTCCAGGCGATGTCAGCGATCTCGTCCGCGACTCCGTGGCTGCGAAGGAATGTCCGCACGTGATCCGCGCCGTCTAACTCGAATCGCTGAGAGGAAGTCCGGTAGGGCTCGACTAGGCCTGTGTCGTGAAAAAGAGCAGACACATACAGCAGTTCTGGATCCGGCGTGATGTCGCGAGCGGCCGCTTGCAGGCTGCCGAAGAGAAACACCCGGCGTGAGTGGTTGAAGATCAATTCGTTGGTGGTGTCCCTAATCAACCGAGTGGCGTCATTGGCTAGCGCCGAGTCAGGGATCGTGATCCCCGCAATGATTGTTTTCGTCATAAGCCAACGGTGCTCTCAGTTCGTGATCATTGCGTTGTTCTCTCGGCCTTCAATCGCACAGATGCGGACTAGCTGGCGATACGGTCGGTGCCGGTCGACATGAAGCGCCGTTGATACCGCTGCGGCGACATCTTGAGACGGTGCACAAAGACTCGGCGAAGCGACTCCGGCGAGCCGAAGCCAGCCAGCTCGGCTGCCATCGTCACCGAATGCCCGGAATCAAGACGTGATTTGGCGAGTTCGAAACGGACCGATTCGACGTATCGACCTGGCGTAGTACCGAGTTCTTCATGGAAAAGACGCGTGAGGTGTCGCGAACTGACCATCGCGATGCGGGCCAGGGATTCGAGAGTGTAATCAGCAGTCGGATCTGCGTGAACTCGATTTACGACAGCGCGCAACGCGGGAGTGCGCGGTTCCGGACTTTCCAGCACAGCGGAGAACTGCGACTGGCCTCCGGCGCGATGCATGTATACGACCAGCGAGCGAGCGACGGTCCGAGTGATGTCCGGTCCGAGGTCTTCCTCGAGGAGAGACAACGCCAGATCGATCCCTGCGGTGACTCCAGCCGATGTGTACGTTTCCTGATCCTTAACGAAGATCAGATCCGGCTCGACAACGGAGCTCGGAAATCTTCGCGCCAGCTCTGAGGCATGCTTCCAATGCGTTGTAGACCGCTTGCCATCGAGAAGTCCGGCGGCGCCCAGGATGAACGCACCGGTGCATATCGACGCGATTCTCCTTGTGTGGCTAGCCAGAAAGGCTGCGGCGTCGGCGAGGTCCGCAGGGACCTGATGCGCTGGAAACGGCTCACCTCCGGCAACCAATACCGTGTCGAAGTGCCGCTCGTCGAAGGCACCCCCATCCGCTGCGACCCGTACGCCGATAGAGGTTCGGATGTCTGCGCCATCGACGGTGAGCATGGATATCCGGTAGTCGGCGCCAGACAAATTAGCCTCCGCGAATACTTCGGCAGGCCCGGCAATATCGAGCATCTTTGCTCCCTCGAAGACGAGGAAACCAATTTCGTGAGTCACCTCGTTCTCCTGTTCACTGGATGGAACGCCGTCGCCCGTCACCTGCCCGCTTGCAACGTCCCGATCTCAGCCCTCGCCGCCTCGATGATTTCCTCGTTTGTTAGGGCCCGCCCCCACAGACCCCACCCGCCCTCTACCGCTTCCGTCAGAAGAACCCAGGTTCGCTCAGTCAGTCCCGGATCGCCGGCAGCGGCAGCCACGATCGCCGTGAGTTTCGAGACCAGCGCCTTCTGCTTCTCGCGGTCTAGCGCTCCAGCATTGGTCAACACCTGAACCCTCACGTAGTCGGAGTCTCCGTCGACATTGGAGAGGTCACCGTCGGGCAACTCGTGGATGAAGGCGGCGGTGTTCTTGCGAAACATGGGTATGTCGGGCACCTGCTCCACCTCTTTGACGGCCGCCGCGACGTCGATCGCGAGTTTGTGCTTGTCCGCGAAGGTTCCTTCGCTCGCATAGACATCGATCATTGGCATGGTGTCTCCCTCGGTTTGAGATCAGCCTGAACTATGATGGTCTGCATAGTCAAGCCAAATTGGCCTGAGGGTCTCGCCGAGAGACGCGAACGGAGGATCTCAGTGGCAAGCAAAACGCGCGAGCAGATGATCGATGGAACTGTTGAGCTCCTCGCTCGCGGCGGGATGCCTCAGACATCGTTCGCGACAGTCCTGGAGCGCACGGGCTCACCGCGAGGTTCGATCTATCACCACTTCCCCAAAGGTAAGGATCAGCTGGTGTCCGCTGCCGTCGAGACATCCGGCGCCCGATCGATAGCGATGATCCGGGCATGGCGTGGCGATTCCGCCGCACTGCTGACAGAGAAGTTCCTCGCCGCGTGGCGTCAACTCCTCACGGCATTCGATTTCACCGCCGGATGTGCCGTGCTAGCTGTCACTACGTCGACGGAGTCCGACGATTTGCTCGACAGGGCCGCGGAAGTCTTTCGCTCCTGGCGAGCAGAGTTGGCCTCGCTCCTCACGGAAGGAGGGCTTCCGGAGGATCAGTCGGCCGGAGTCTCGAGCTTGTTGATAGCTTCCGTTGAGGGTGCAGTAGTCATGTGCAGGGCCGAAAAACGGATCGAACCATTCGACGATGTTGCTGCCCATTTGCTTGCTCATGTCTCAGCTTTGGCGCGGGATCGCTGATGGCTGTCCGGCGGCTCGAGACGCTCGTTCACCACAGGAAGGGCATGCGATGACTGATGATGAGTCTGCACAATTGGAAAGGCGTCGGCTCGGACTTGACGGGATTCCGTCGGGTTTTCTCTGGGGGGTGTCGGTCGGGGCGCACCAGACCGAAGGCGGCAATGTGGCAAGCGATTGGTGGTATCGCGAGAATCAGCCTCACTCCGGGATCAGTGAGCGATGCGGAGATGCGGTGGATAGTTACCACCGCTATGAGGAGGACCTTCTCCTTGCTGCAGCAGCAGGATTCACCCAATATCGCTTCGGGGTTGAATGGTCGCGCATCGAGCCGGCGGACGGCTTCGTCTCACGAGCAGAAATCGATCACTATGTGGGAATAGTGAAATCAGCCCTCGGGCTGGGGCTACGACCCATGATCACTCTCAATCATTTCTCGTTGCCGCTGTGGTTCTCCGCGCGAGGCGGGTGGCTGAGTGATTCTGCCGAAGAACGATTCCTTCACTACGTAGATTCGGTCGCTCCGATCATCGCTGCTGGCGCCACCCATGTGATGACGATCAACGAGCCAAATATCTACGCAGTCCTCGCGCGCCTCGGCGACTCGGGCGCGGACCTCTCGGCGGGACTCCCCGAGCCCGATCCCCGTCTCACCGAGATATTGATTCACGTGCATCGGGCCTCGGTCGACCGACTGCGCGCCCAGCACCCGACAGTGGCGGTCGGGTGGGGAATATCAGTCCAAGACTACGAGCCCGCTCCAGGGGCTGAAGAACAGACTGATCGTTACGCCGAGCCGCGCGACCAGGTGTTCCTTCGAGCCAGCCTCGGTGACGACTTTGTAGGCGTTCAGACGTACACCGGCGGGGTCGTTGGCATCGGCGGCAACCCGATAGAAAACCCCAACGCGAGGAGAACGCTCACCGGATGGGAATTCCTACCCGCCTCGCTTGGCGGAGCCATCCGCAGGGTCTCCCGATTAGTCCCCACTGTGCCGATCATCGTGACGGAGAACGGTGTTGCCGTTTCGGATGACAGAGAGAGAGTCGCATTCACCGCAGAGGCGCTCAAGTCGATGACCGCCGCTATGAGCGAAGGAGCGGACGTTCGAGGTTATTTCCACTGGAGTCTCCTGGACAACTGGGAGTGGGGGCATTGGGAACCTACCTTCGGCCTAGTGGCGGTCGACCGAGTGACTTTTCAACGCATGCCCAGACCATCTCTGCTGTGGTTGGGAAGCCTGGCACCCGGGGACGATATTGCCTCGCGCTAAGCGGATCTTCACCTACATCTCACAGACACGAAAGCCGTTGACTGGATGCCGATAGAGGCCGTCAATGGCCGACTCCGTCGGTGATCTTCGTTAGAGATTGACTTACGAGCGACTACGCGCAGGACATTTGAAGCGTTGACCTGACGGAGTTCGTCAGTTGCCGGCGTCATGCGCCAGCAAATGTGTGGCTCGGTGTCGGCAGCAAGATGTTAGATCAACCGGAACTAGTCTCATCTCATGCGGCACCCTCCGCACTTGACGAACGGCCGCAAATGACCCTGACTTTCGCCCCCATCCTTCGCGACGCGGGGATCGAACCGACCGAAGCGATCGCCATCCGGCACTCGTTCGTCCCGATACATGAGGACAGCGGCCTTGTCGGGATTCACGCCCACTCGACCGATGCCGAGATCCTCGAATACACCAGCATTCAGGGGTCGACACTCAGCCGGACGTTCCCCGCAGTGCCGCCCCGATTCTGGTTGGTGTTCATCGGCGAATCGCGTGCGCGGGCACGGCTCTGGGCGGTCGTGGAAAATCGCGGGCCGATCAAAGATGACGGGGTGCTCAGAACGTTCGACCTTGTGCAAAGCGAGCACATGGCGGACCTGCGGCAACGGCTGGTCATCGAATGGAAGTCCGCGCGCGCGTGGCGTATAAACGCGACTACAGCCATCGACTACCCGGTCATCGAGATCGCCGACACCAAACCAGTCCCGTTTCCCGGCTTCGATGAGCTAACCCTCAATTACGCGGCGCTGCAAACGGCGATGACCGACCCTCGTTACGGCGCGTGGCAGACGGCGTTGTCGTCCGTCATCGGGATCTACCTGATCACCGACACCAGCGACGGCCGCCAGTATGTCGGGAAGGCAGACGGTGCGGAAAGCATCTTCCAACGGTGGTCCGCTTACGCGGCGAACGGTCATGGCGGAAACGTCGGGCTGCAGGAGACCGACCCGTCCAAATTCCGATTCTCGCTCTTGCGGGTATTCGATCCCTCGACACCGTCCAGGAAGATCGACCAGGCGGAGAGCCACTTCAAGGACGCACTCGACACCAGGAAACACGGGCTCAACCGGAATTGACATCGAAAGTTGTCCGGCTGCTTCTCGACGAGTTGGGTCTGCCTGGCTACAGGTCTGCCACTAACACCTTTCTCGTGTGGACTCTCAAGTCCGGTCCCGAACTCGTCGTCGGACCGGTCTTGATCGCTTCCGGGATCCCAATTCAAGCTCACTCTCGCTCGACGAGTCGCACCACTCTTACCCCGTAAGGGGGCAGGTCAATCTCCACTAGCGGTTCTCTTGTCTCCCGATCAAGTGCCTGTAGAGATCCACCGAGCGCGACGGACAGCACCTCTGGCGATTCGCTCACGATCCATGCAAGACGAGTACCGTCCTGATGCTGGTGAACGCCGGTTACTACTCGAGGGTCATCGGCTGACACCAGCTTCTCAACGCTCGCGGTTTGAGCTAACGCGCCGTAGATCCGCCATGTGGGTTCGGGGTTAGCTCGTGGAACTGACGCAGCCAGGTACTCGAATGGATACGTGGAGAGAACCATGAATCCGGACCCCACTGCGCGGCGGAGGAGCGCTGGACGTCCTAGCGAATCGACTGCCAGAACTTCGGCGCCTGTGGCTTCGACGTGGAGGAGCGTGCGGCCGTTGTCGACGCCACCCACCGTGAACTCGAGCGTGGTTCCGTTGGCAATGTCTCCGAAGTCCCTCAGGAAGGTGATCTCGACGGTTGTATTTTCAATCGGCGTGACGAGGCCGTATGAAAGGCGTTTGCGAACTCCGAACATGTCATCGAGCTTCGGCCACCAGGCCCCTCGCTGTTCCAGGTGCTCGCCGCTGAAGTAGGACGCGTACACAGTGGCACCATTCGAGGCTCGTTCGAGAAGCTGTGTCCACGTTGTCGATAGGAGCGCTTTGGTCGACGGAACGATGATCAGGTCGAGCTCGTCAGGGATCCCATCGACCTCGCGCGCCACACCGATCGGAAGATCGGCTTCCCTTGCTGCGATGTAGGCCTGCCGCGCGGTGCTGAAAATGACTGGGGCATCATCGGGATTCGTCAGAGGATGTCGAGCTTCCAGGTAGGACGATACGAGTATTGCTGCCCGGACGTCGGGGCGCGATAGCTTGGAGAATTCGATCTCCTCCAGGAGATCGGCGAACTTCTTTACTTCTTCTAGCTGTGCTTTGGGGCGGCCGTGTTCGTCGATAAGCCCAAAGTGCATCTCGAACGGATGGTGCGTGTATGGGGCTTGGTCTTGGAGCGCGTCGTAGTCGACGTTGTTCCATGGCAGCCATCCGGTTGCTCCAGCGAGCAAGGTGTTGTGCAGGGTCTGTCGGTAGTAGTGGGCGGCGTTTTCTTCGTCCACGAAGTCGGAGGTCACACCGAATTCCTCCATGATGACGGGCTTGTCGCCGAAGTCGAGGAGTTCGCAGATGAAGGCTGCTCCGAGGTTCTGCCGTACTTGGTCGTCTTCCACCCGGTAGACGTGGGGTCCGAGGAAGTCTACGAGCGGCTCTAACTCTCGGATCCTGAATCCATTGTCTTGTCCCGTTACTTCTACACCCCAAGCGCCCTCCCCGATGGAAACGGGTTGACGACCGCCGCCGGCACGGATCGCGTCAATGAGGATCTGGGCCCATGCGGTGACCGTGCCGTGGTCGACCGTGCCGACACCTCGCTCCTTCTCGTCGACATAGATCGGCATCTCGTTGGTGAGGAGCCATCCCGCGATGGCACTGTGCTCGGCAAAGAGTTTGACCACCTCTCGCACATACCAAGCTTGCCGTCCGACGAACCAGACATCCGTCAGGAGGTCGCGACCATCCCGCCAGACGGGGTCCCAGTTAGCGCCGGACATGTGGCCGACGATGAACGTGGGGATGGTCTGCATGCCGGCGTCCTCATGCAGCTGAAGGAAGTCTGCGAAGTTTTCCAGCGCGTCGGGATCAAGGCGGTCGGGCCGGGGGTGGAAGTCCGGCCAAAAAAGGAAACTCCGTGTCACGGTGATGCCGTGTGCGCGTAACTGCGCCAGTTCATCGGCGATAACCAATGAGTCGTAGTCTCGCCACATACGAGGGCCGCCCACTCTTGACCAATAGTTCACACCGACCCAGGCTTGACGGTTATTGGTGAGGGTGAGTTTGTTGGATTGCCGTTTCATGTTTGTTCCTTGGCTGAGGTCAGCGGGCGATGAGCAGTTCACCACTGTGGGCTGGGCTGTTCCAGGCGGTTTGCCAGTCGAGTGAGATTCCGAGTCGCTGGCGCAGGAGCCGCTGGTAGTCCGCCAAGTGTGCGGGGGTGTTGCGGACAGTCTCGGGGCGGATCCCGTTGGCTATGCAGTAAGCGATGAGTGCTCCGCCTGCCTCTCCGATGGACCACTCGACGGGATGGAGTCGGTAGGCGCCGTTGGTGATGTGGGTTGTGCCGATGTTCTTCGCCGATGCGATGACATTGTCGAGACCTTCCGGAATCAGGGCTCCAAGAGGTATTTCAAAGGGGAAGCAGTCGATGTCGATGTACGTACGGCCGGAAGTGCTCGGGTGGAGGTCGATGCGATAAAAGCCGATTCCGACGCTGTCGTCGAAGTGCGCGGCTCCCGCGTTCGGCCCGCGCATGTCCTTGCCGATGTGCTCTTCAGTCACGGTGAACAGCGCGCGGATGCGTCGTGCTTCTCGGATGTACAGGGCTTTAGCAAGTCCATCGCTAGTCCCCATTACGTCGCCACGGGGTCGAAGTCCTGGGTAGCCGAAGCCGCCGTCGGAGCGGGGGGCCTCTGTTTGCATCCAGTGGACAAAACTCAAGGTGAGATCTCGAGCACCCTCGATGGCGGATTCTGCCGTGATTGCGTCGACTCCAAGGAGCGGTTTCTCCCAGTAATCAGCCTGCGGCCAGTTCATGAGCGTGATGTCGCCGCTAGGCCAGTCGGCTTGCAGGTTTCGGCGGGCGAGGATCCGACGGTAGTGCCACAAATCCTGGTCGTCGGAATTCACCGCGGCGGCGGGAGATCCGGCAAACATGGGGCGGGTGCGCCGCGCAAGGGAGATAGGTTCGATGTCGTCCCACGACAGTTGCGATCCGGGCCAGAAGGGCGCGACTGTCGTCTTCCAATGCTCATATCCGGCGGGCCGATCGATGGTGTGGTCTTCTCCGTCCCTGTATTCGAGCGCGGCGCACCAGGTGACGGCCTGTTGGTCGAGTGGGTCCGCGCGGTCTGGTGCGTGTGCCTCCCCGGTTTGTGATTGGGATTCTGCTCCGATGACATGGTCGATGCCGCCGAGTTCGAGCAGATCGCCGAGCTCTGAGGCGTCCGACACATAGAGCGCGTCCACGATGATGTCCGCGCCGGTTCGTGCGTTGCGGAAGGTCACCGACCGTATTCGGGCTCCCTCTCGCTCTGCCGCAGTCGGTTCGTGTTCGCGAAGGATCGTGACGAGGCCCGCGGCGATGTGCGACGAGAACATCTCGTCGATAGCGAGTGCTGCCACTCGCGGTTCGTGACAGAGGCGTGAAACAAACCCATCACCGGGGTTCAGAAATGGATCGGTTCGGGCAGCGTCAGTGAGGGGGTAGTTGCGGCGGTAGTGGTCGCGGATGCGGTTGCGGAAGTCGCTGTAGCTGGGCGAGATGGTGGAGTTGTCGATCCACTCGTGTTCGTCGGGCGGGACCGCCTGGGAGGTGAGCTGGCCTCCGAGCCAATCGGTCGGTTCGGTGATCACGACCCGCACGCCGAGTCGAGCGGCGGTCAGCGCGGCCGCGACTCCGCCGACTCCTCCTCCGACTACGAGAAGTTCCGTGCTGATGGTGTGGGTCATGTGTGGTCCTTTCCGCCCGCGCGGGACGATGGGTACGGGGTTGCTTGCGTGCTTGCGTTTGGGTGTCGACTCGGTGTCATCCCTTGACGCTGCCCTCCGCAAGACCCGAGACGAAGCTGCGTTGGTTGAACAGGAAGATGAGCAAAACCGGGAGCGTGGCGATCACGGCGCCGGCCATGACGGGTCCGTATTGCACGTTGCCGCTGCTGAGGAATCTCGCCAGTGCGAGCTGCACGGTTTGCACCTGCGGTGAACTCGTGACGACGAGCGGCCACAGGAAGTCGTCCCAGACTCCGGTGAACGAGAAGATGGCGACGACCGCGAGAAGCGGTCGAGCAAGGGGCAGGTAGATACTGACGAAGATCTTCAACTCGCCTGCGCCATCCATTCGGGCCGCCTCGGCGAGCTCGGGAGGTGCAGATTCGAAGAACTGGCGGGCGAGGAAGATGTTGAGCGGCATCACGATGTAAGGCAGGACGACCCCCGCGAGGGAGTCGAGGACTCCGTTGCCGCCTTGGCCAAGGATGTCGTTGCCGCCCGCCAGGGGAATTCCACGGGCCATGAGGAACAGCGGGATGAGTGTCACCGATACCGGGATCGCTGATGTCGACACCAGCACATAGAAGAGCGCACGGCTTCCAGGAAAGCGGAGCATGACGAACGCGTAACCTGCGACGACCGCGAAGACGCAGTTCGAGATCACGGTGACGACCGCCACAACCGCAGAGTTCGCCAATGCTCTGCCGAGATCTGCGTCAACCAATGCGGTGACGAAGTTTTGCAGCGTCGGGTGGGCCGGGATGATCGACACCGTCCCGAAGGCATCCTTCTCCGGCGTGAACGCCAGCGACAGGACGAAGAGGAACGGAATCAGCACGAGAATCGAGAGCACGACCAGCACGATCATGCTTCCAATGCGCCGTTGACCGGGACCGTGGCCCGCCGTTCGAGGGAATCGCTTGCGGGCGGCGATTGTGGCGGTCATCGCTGGCGACCTGCGATGCCGCGAAGGCTCAGGAAGGAGAACCCGATGATGAGCGCGAAAAGGACGAATGCCATAGCCGAAGCTGCTCCAAGCTGGTTGTACTGGAATGCCTGCGTATAGATCAGGTAGTTCACCGTGGTGGTGCTGCTGAGGGGGCCGCCCTTGGTGAGGACGTAGATCTCCGCGAATCCCTGGGCGAGGAAGATGATGTCCATCACGACTACGTAGGTGAGCATCGGGCGCAGACCCGGCAACGTGACGTAACGGAACAGCTGCCACCGATTGGCACCGTCCACTCGCGCAGCCTCGTAAAGTTCGCCTGGAATCGACTGGAGCCCGGCCAGCAGAAGCACCATGTTGCTGCCGAGGGCCTTCCAGATGCGCATAGCGGACGCTGCGTTCAGTGCTGTTGCCGGCCCGAGCAGCCACGCCTGACTCGGCAAGCCGATCGTGTGTAAAACGTCGTTGATGAGCCCGTTCTGCGAGTAGATCCACAACCAAACCAGGCTCACCGCGGTCAACGACACGATGTGCGGGACATAGAGGGCCGAGCGGAAGAACCCGACTCCACGAAAAGGCCGATTCACCAACAGTGCGAGCGCGAGAGCGATGATCACCGTCAGCGGGAGGACTTGAAGGACATAGCGACCAGTCACCAGCAACGCGTTTCCGAACGCTCCGTTGGTGAAAAGGGCCGAATAGTTTGCGAATCCGACCGGTTGTGGTCCTAGTCTGCTGATCGGGCTGTATCGGGTGAAGGACAACACCAACCCGTAAAGCACCGGAGCCAGCTGGAAGATGATCAAGTACAGCGCCGCCGGAGCAACGAATAGCAGCCCCGCGATCGCCGTTCGGGACCATTTCCTACGCTTCCGTCCCGGAGCAGTGTTGCCGCTTGCCCGCCGCGAGTTTTGGCTGAGCACCGAAGGGACCCGTGCTGTCACTACGGGGTCTGCGGCCGTCATCCGTTCGCCTGCAAGACCGGAAGAGCCTCTGTAGCTGCCTGCTGCAGCGCCTCCTTAGGCGAGACCGTTTCGTGCAGAGCTTGCTCGAGATGCTTGTCGACAATGTCGCGAACCTGCACCCAACTCGGGACATTCGGGTTCGAAATGCCGTTTGGTGCGGCTTTCAGGAAAGCCTGGAGGATGGGGTCATTCTTTACCGCGCTGGTCTGGGCAGCAGAGGCACGCAGAGGGATTGCTCCGATGCCTTGGGTGTACTCGGAATTGACCTTCGAATCGATGAAGTAGGAGATGAACTTCCAGGCGAGAGCCTGCTCCTTACTATCAGCATTGATCATCAGGCCAGGACCGGCCCCCTCGAGTGCGGCCGCCTTGTTGCCGGGGAAGGAAAGCGGGGCCATTACCCGAAGATCTCTACCAGAGCCGGCCGCGATCACCTGTTCCATGCTCGTAGAGCTCATCATCGCCGTCGCTGCAGTACCGAGCAGGATCGGCTGCTGATTGACCGGCGCATTCGAGTAGTCCTGGCCGAGCGATGAGGACACGCCATCCTTCGCGTCGTACAGACTGGCGAAATAGCTCAGAGCTTTCGTCCCCGCAGCGGAGTCCCAGAGGATCTTCGATCCCGATGCATTCAGTTGAGATCCTCCGGCACCTGCCAGGAGCGTGGCGAATGTCTGCTGACGGCCAATGTCCTGGGACGGCAGAAGCAGCCCCGAGCGGGTGATCTGGCCCGAAGAGTCGCGTTCTGTGAGCTTCTTCGCCGCAGTCAGCAGCGCGGGCCAGGTCGTTGGAGGCTTATCGGGATCAAGCCCGGCTGACGTGAAGGCGGCAGCGTCGTACATGATCAGGCTGCCCTGGTTGGACAGCGGCATCAGGTACTGCTTGCCGTCGACCCGGCCGCCCGGGAGTGCGGCCGCAAGGTCTTTGCGGTCGGCGTCGCTGAGATCCTTGAGGTGCGAGTCGAGCGATGAGAGGCGCCCGTTTGAGACAAAATCAGCGGCCGCCGCGGGACCATGCCCAAAGACGTCCGGCGCTGTGCCTGCGGCGAATGCCGAGTTCAATTTCGTAGAGATGTCTCCCCAGTCCACGTACGTCACCTGCACCGTCGCCCCGGTCTTCTTTTCGAACGCCGGGACGATTTTCTTCTCGACGAGTTTGATCTCTGTCTCGTTGTTCCCGGGGAACCAGACAGTCAGCGACCTCCCCCCTGCGTCCTTGGACGGCGAAGTGGACGCACCGCTGCATCCCGACAGGACCAACCCTGCCGCTACTGCGACGCTCGCGGCTATCAGTCCGATGCGCGTTCGTCGATTGGTAATAACAGCCATTGTTATCTCCTAATTCGTATCAGTAAAACAGTTGAGTAAATCGGGTTGCGGGAGGGAATCTTCTAGGAGCGGGAGGTGCCAACGCCCGCGCGGGGCGGGGCAACGGAAGCGGCCGTCGGAGCGGTGCACGGCACCACTTCGAAATAATCGGCCGGGATGTCCCCATCGATGCGCCGCAGCAGAATCCGAACGGCAGCTCGGCCCATTTCGTGCCTTGGGATGCCGACGCGACTCCACGACCCGTAGTGCTCGTCGAGGGCGTCCGTGTCCAAGCACACGACCGATAGATCACCGGGCACGTCGATGCCTGCGGCCGTGACGGCGAGATGAAGCGCCCGAGCGAGGTCGTATGTTTCGACAATCACGGCGGTCGTGCCATCGTTCAAAAACCCATCGAGAAAGGCTCGTCCGATCTCAGCGGGGTCAACGACGAGAGTATCGACCTCGATACCTGCGGCCGATGCGAACGCGAGCACGCCGCTAAGGCGCTCGTCCTGCGGACCGCGACGCACGGCGGCGGCAAGATAGCGGACTCGCTGATGCCCATGGGCGAGAAGCAGGTCGACAACCGGCTCCATCGAGTCGAAATAGTCCGCGGTGACGAAGGGAATCGAAACTCCGGGCACCTCGCGCCGGCCGACGAACACGAAGTCGAATCCCTCGCCGGCCAGCCGGGCCAGTTCTCCGTCATCCTGCTCAAACCCGAGCATCACCGCACCGTCCGCCAGCCTCAAGCGATTGGAGCCGTTGCCATAGATCGACCGTGTTCCATCCGGCTTCTGCGTCGAAGCGAACAGGACCAGGTCGAGACCCTCGTCAACGGCTTGAGCCTCAATACCGTTCAGGAACTCGTTGAAGTAGTCGTTACGCGCAACCGGGAACGCTCGCGCAAACGTGTGAACTCCAATGAGGTTATTTCGTCCACCCCGGAGCGCTCGCGCGGCAATGTTGGGCTGGTAGCCAAGCTCGGCTATCGCCGCCCGGATTCGTTCCTGGGTAGATTCAGGGATGCCGTGCTCGCTCGCGCGATCGTTGAGAACCATCGAGACCGTGGCTTGAGAGACGTTGGCGAGGCGGGCGATATCGCTCTGTCGCAGCTTTTTTGCTGTGGGCATTTCCGACCTCCTCGTCGAGTTGGGCATCGCCGTGCTAGCTAATACGAATTACTTTGGCACGCTCCGACGCAATTCGCAATCCCAACACGTCGATCGCGTACTCATACCGGTGACGCTGATCCAGAGCCCACCGACCAAAGGTCGACGACTCATAGACGGCGGAGACACGATCCTGCGAGTGCAACGCGCCTGATTGACAGGCGCTCTCGCTCGCGATGACTCCAACCACGTGCACGATGATGCCAAAGCCTTTGTCGCTACCAGGGCATCCAGGTACTTCATGACGTCGGGCGGACTGAATCCTGAAGAGCATCCGCCTGGCCGGCACTGCGCTGGTGGGCCCTACCGGGCTCGAACCGATGACATCCACGGTGTAAACGTGGCGCTCTACCAACTGAGCTAAAGGCCCGCGATCACACCCTCGCGGGGTGCATCACGATGGATACAGCTTATAACGACGTCAGGCCGCGACCGGAGTCAGCTCGGCGAGAGCCGCGCGGTAGGCCGCCATCGAGCGAGCCTCGCCGGGCGCGGTGATGAAGCTGGCGCGGATGATGCCGGTGGTGTCGATGATGAACGACGCACGATTGGCGTAGCCCTTCTCCGGCACGAACACGCCGTACTCCTTGGCGACGGCGCCGTGCGGCCAGAAGTCGGCGAGCAC
>Ga0247742_10001945_pt1 | contig 13819 bp, 12 predicted proteins | sample UWRJL208509C2_FD_180944 | JGI IMG/M metagenome (GOLD analysis project Ga0247742, IMG submission 180944) | Plant litter microbial communities from Arlington Agricultural Research Station in Wisconsin, United States - UWRJ-L208-509C-2 | ecosystem: Environmental > Terrestrial > Plant litter >...
GGTCAAATAGATGTATGCCACCTGGGGACACGTTTGAACAGCTACTCACTTGAAACTTAGACGCAAGGAAGTCATCAGTGATCATCAGACTCGAGCTCGGTTTGATTCCGACACTCTCGGAACTGCAGAAATTTTATGTTGGGGTCTTATACTCATGGTTCGATGACCTCCGACAGACAGATATCGTAAATGGCCAGCATATAAATATTATATTAGAGGTGTTGTATACAAGGGACCGTGAGGTATAGATAATGGTGGGGTATTTTAGATGGTGTGAACATATGATGAAATGCGGAGAACAAAGAGAAGATGTCAATGGCTCCAAATTTGATAGCCAGACCAAAGTCATGAAAAGGAAGACGCAGAAAACAGCCGAAAGCCCAAGAAATTGATGAACGAAGATGAATGGATAAAGCAGAAATGAGAAATAATTAAGTATTGAGGACGTGTATGGTGGTGTGGGTGGCATGGACAGTGACAAACAGAGATGATGGGATGATGTATAACGCTGAGGAATGAGGGCAGAAAAGGAAATGGTAAGACAGCTCAATCACGGTAGGGGGGATAGAGCCGTGGTTATCGATGATCAATAGATCGATGAGTGACGCAGTTCCTCCTTTTGCGGCAATCTCACCTCCGTATGAGGCGGACAGGCAATTATTTTGCCGAAGCAATAGCCGGGAGGTTGTGCACATTAAGCCTCGAGGTGATGGGGATCTCGAACGTGAGATAGGTTTTGAGTCTTGAGCTTGAAGGTTGATAAACAAAATTTCTTCTGCTCTTTGAGATGAAAGAGAAAAACAACGAGACAATTGCATAGATAAGTACAGATGCATGCATGGGATGATAATGAGGAAGAATTCTTGCTTTGCGCTCTCCTTCTGAGAGAGTTGGGATGAACGTAGGGATTTCCCTCGTTGGTGATTCGACATCGTAGTTAAATAAGGCAGTGCGCTCTGCGCATGCTGACGTTCTCGTTCTTCGGCAGTGGCGTTCTAGCGGTATTCGTACACAACAAACTAGACAAGAAAGGAGTGAGCATCTTGTTCGTAGATAGGTCAAACATAAACACATACCTTCTCGTAAGGACACTCTGGGGGTTTTCCCATCCTGGGCAAACTTTGTGGTAACTCAGGCCTCTGAACCCAGCCTGCGAAGGTCCCATCATGGTCCTGGTAACCCTCCTCTTCTGCTGGGTAGTTCCTCAATTCATTAGGAAAGGCTTTATCCTGGGGAGCGAATACAATGTATCCATCCAGCGTGAGGTGATCCCCTCGTCGGTTCCAGTATCCTCGTCTGACTTTCTCGTGATAGTTGGATGGCGCGGGTTGCTGGACTGGGATGTAGGGTGGATTCGAAGGAACAGGGAACGGATGTGGGTTTGGCGGAGGTGGGAGGGGGTTGGCCATCTTCGGTACGATAGTGCTCGATGAGGACGACGACCTATGTTGGTAGTGGTTGGGCTCGGGAGGACTGTGCTTCGAGCCAGAGCCAGAGCCTATGTTAGAGCCGTGCCATGGGGGTGAAGGACGCGGGGATATGGGGTAGTTTGTAGGTGGGGTTACATGTGATGTGGGGTAGGTAGGTGAGGCGTGCGCCGAGGACGAGCGGGACGAATGCCGGGAAGAAGACCGGGAAGGGATGTGTCGAGGCGAAGGTGTACGGGGAGGCGATGTAGGCTTGGCTGTGTACACATTCGAGGAAATATGCGGGTCGATGAAGGTCGTATGCCGAGATCCGAGCCTCTGCTCATCGTAACTATCCCTGCGGGGTATTGGCTGCGTCGGATGGTTGGGGGGAGGTGCAGGGACGCCATTGTACGTCAAAGAACCTTGGGACTTAGGCAACACAGGCAGACTTCCAGACGGATGTGGACGATTATGGTGCGACCGGTCTCTAATCGTATCAACCGAAGTCTCGCTGGAGTTCGATTCGGGTATCGGATCTAGTCCTCCCTGGATGATAGGGTAGGTAGCATGGTTCCTGAGGGTCCTCAGAGGGCTGGGTTTGGGCGTCTGTGCGATGATCAGCGGGGAGAGCATGCTCACTGGCTCATCGGACAGTTGATCGCCGAGCAAAGAGGTAGGAGGGAACTCGGGCTTGGTTGGCGATGCAGAGTAGGATGAGATGGATGAGATGGATGAAGGCATCGATGACCTTCGGGAGCTGGAAGATGCTGTGGATGGGGACGCACTGCTGGGGCTGGATGTACTCAGGGACGCCATGTGTGCGGAAAGAGCAGAGTCAACAGAACGTGTTCCTCGGACTGGCCGCGAGGGCGACGAGTTGTCAGTGGACACGCTATTGCGACGATAGTGATCCGGAGTACGGACAATATTGATGGAGAAGGTGGGTTGAAGCTCGCGCTTAGCGGTGAAAGACTCCTGCCCTTCGGAGGCGTTAGTGTTGTCAGAGTTCTTTCGACTGTTGGCAGGAGATACACCGTTGCTGTTGGGATCCGTGCCGCTTCTGCTACGGGGTTGTTGGGATTGAGAGGACTCGCTTTCATCATCCTCGTCCAGGTTTCGTGGCTGCCATACCCAGGGTGTCTGCACTTCGCCATAGTTGGGGCTAGAGACAAAGACTGATCAGCGATCGGATTGAAAGATGAATGAATGAAATTTACGAACTTCTTCTCGTCCATGCCAAAAAGGCCTAATGGATTCTCCACCAGTTTCGTTGCCAGATATTCGGCGCTTGGCGGACGTGGCTGACGTTTGTAGGGGTTATAGTTAGCCTGTTGCTGTTGCTGTTGCTGCTGTTGCGCCGCCTGCTGTTGCTGTTGCTGAGACGCAGAGGACTGCTGCTGCTGTGGATAATTCCAACGCTGCGAAGGTATCCAGAGAGCATGCTGCTGGTGTGTGTTCTGATTCTGGTTATACGCTGGATTGTACTGCCAGTACCCTGCTTGCCATTGCTGGGGGTTCACAGAGACGCCAGTTGGAATCGGAGGCGCGCCTGAGAAAGGAGGCTGTTGAGCGACCTTCCCCCAGGCGTGGCCACCGAACCGTGGCTGCTGCTGTTGATGCTGTTGGGTCTGCTTCTGCTGGTATTGGGGTGGATATGCCGCCATGCTGGACTGGGGGAGATAGTACAAGGATGAGTGGGACATTTGGGCTTGTGAAATAATTCAATGACCTTCACGAGTTATTGTAGCACCCAGAGCTTTTGTCTTTGGACATGTACTCAACGATGGATCGTAGACGAGTGTAAGGGACTTTGTATTCTTCGACTGCACAGCCATGGCACTCGATTTCAATCTCCGATCTGACTCAGCGGCTGACCATTGTCTATCTTCCCGCTCTATTCTTTATTTCCTATGGAGTGTTGTGCATGTTTCTACAGCATTGGTTGCTATACGAGTCAGTAGTAGAGAGCTTTCGAATCATCTGGATGGCGCTGGAGGGATTTGCAACCACTGTGAGGTATGCAATGCCGTTCGGGATGATCCGCATTATAGACCCCGACCCGAGGCATGCTCCGGCGTTGCTCATTCGCGCTCAGGGATGGAAGCCACGAGGCTGACTAATATTAACGGCCGCAAAACCTCCCGATGGGTCCAGAGGCGTAATAAAATTAACGTCGGTAAATCCTCTTCTGCGTAATCACCCTGTCACTTTCATATGTTTTCTGTCTTTTGTCGAAGTGTGAAGTAAAATGTCAGAGCTGGGGAAATAGAAAATAGAAATGGCGCGCGTCCGTGTTGTTTGTCACTGTTAGCCCTATTTCATTGTTTAGCTTGATTATCTGTTCCCACCCGTTTTTAGGCTTTTCACGACCTTACCTCCACCACCTCCCCACCGACGCCGCGTTTGGCTAGGCTTCTCTGCCTCAGGCCCTCTTTCGTTTCTCTCATTTGTCTGCATCTGCAGTGGTACCCTACGACTTCACCTTTGAGCCCTCTCTACCTTTAATCATGTCGCGTCTTACTTCGCTCGATCGTTCGATTTCTTCATTGTCAATATCTTCAGCCGATTCGCAGCCAGAGGATGATTGGGACCGTTCACTTATCGAGTCTGAAGTCGGTGTGGATGACAGTAGCTCGTTGGCTATGCCATTTCCTACCAATGAACCCGCGTCGCACACGAACGCCATGGGCAGCACTGCTGCTGCGGCAGCAAACATTTTGTCCAGTCCGAATGCGAGGGTAGCCCAGATATTGCACACGACACCACGCAACTCGGTCGTGTTCCCGGCTGAGGATACACCAGGACGTACGACGCGCTATACCTCATCCGGATATCATAGTAAAAATGGCAGCGTGGACGGTATGGGCAATGCGGGGAAGGGGGGAAAGAGGACCCTGAGCGAGCTGCTGAGGCTCCATTCGGAGAAGAACACGAATGGGATGTTTAGTGCTGAAGAGGCTTCGAGGATTGCTGATGTCCTAGGCCAGTGGGTGGGTGTCCATAACTTTATCTCAATCTTAATCCTCGTTGCCTTGCGATTTCTTCAATTCGATTCTTACCTTTGGAAACCCATGAGATAGCACTAACACATAAACCAAACCAACAGATCAACGCATCCTCCTCACCCTATGAAGGCGAAGACGACTTTTTCTCGCGCTCGCACTCGCAGGACGATATCAGAATCGCGTCTGCGACTTCACCTAGGCGTGCCGTGCAGCCGGAGCTTGCTTTGGGCGCATTGGGCGGCCGGCCGAGAGGGAGGAGTGAAAGTGTTCATTCGCATTCTCATTCTAGGCCAGGCAGTGCATTGGGCGCTGCTACTGCTGTTTGAGCTGTGGCTCGGGTCCAGTTTGGTTGGCATCCTACCTCCCTGTGACTACGAGGATGGTTCTGGGTTTGGTGCCCGGTGGCGCAGATCCTGATTCCACTGACTCAAGTCGCGCGGCTTTTGACTCTTATTTATTCACTTTTCCATCTCAATTTCATTTCTCGCCACCTTCAGCTGCGAACCTGGGTTCTTCTTTTGGACCATGCAGTAGTATCACACCGAGGGCACCAACCAACGCACATCCACCTTTCCCCACACTTTCCATCCATCTGGTCTCTTGTCTCTATCTCTCCTCAACTCTCAATCAACTCTCGAGAAACACCGCCCAACTATTTGGCCACGACTTTTCACGACCCATCACGACCTGGCCACGATACATACACCGTACACTTATCGACATGACTACTCGGACAACCACCCGTCACGACTACACGAACGAACCATCAAGACTATATCATGATTCCATGACGACTTCCCACCTTTTCTCGCTTTCCTCGTATCTGCTTTTGCGATTGCTTTTGATTTGAATTATTACTTCATTCATTCAAAGAAAGTACGTTACATCATGTCTAAGTTTTCTTGAACTAGTCTTTTTGATTTTCTGTTTTTTTTTCGAGCGATAGAGTTGCCTTGCCTTGCTTTCGTGTCTTGCTTTTTTTGAGCATTGTTAGCGGCTGAGGATGGGGGCGATTGTTGAGTTGAGCCCGAGGTTGAGTAGTGGTGGCTTTGTTGTATCTATATCGTTATTGCTTCCTTGTCTTCTTTGTTGGCTTTTTTGCTTAGCTTTCGGTGCTAGAGTCGATGACAGCGTGCTTACTTAGAGGGTTGTATTCTTCGATGTCTATGTACTCAATGCAAGCATGAGCACTAGAGCTTGCTAATACGAGCACCTGAACGACTTAGAGTGTGTGGATTGGAATGCGCTTAGTCCTAGTACCGAATGAGAGGATGTCGTGGTTTTAGTTGTGGGCTGTGGTTTAGTAGTTGAGGGGATCTATATGAGGGCTATTCCAGATGCAGACGAGAAAAGGAGATAAGATACATAGCACTCGCTTCCTCTTACGGAACGTGGAATGCTATACCAGAGGCAGAGGCAGAGGAATTGCATGAGCTTTCTGACAATACAACTTGTATCTCATTCATCTGTGAATCTCCTTGCTTGAAAATATGACATCTCCACGATTCATAGGCCTATTCTGCGAGATGCGCCCAACTTTGTACGTCCCATTTGACTCACTTTGTCTACTTTTGCACAGCGGCTGGAATCGGTCGCGAAAAGTTTCCAATGCTTGTCTGAGGGTTTCGAATGATAAACCTCCAGGAGTTCAACTGGTCAAATAGTGTTTCTGGGGTCTCTCCCCGTTCGTTGTAATTGGCCTCGTTACACCAAACACCTTGAGTCTATATACGGTAATACATCCCATATATAGGTATGTGGCGGAAATCTTATAACTCGGCAATCTGACCTTACCAATTCGGGTGCCCAAAGGTAGAGATGACTAGTTCTTCTGCATCATAGCACACTTATTTCTATTTACCAGTCCCTATGTCTACTGCATTTCAATTTCCGCATGCTCGCTTGGCGGGGACAGGAAGCACAAGGACAAATATAACTACAGAAAGATATAACGCGTGTCCGTGTATATACGATGGGACGCGATGAGGCGGGCAGCCTTAAAACACAGTTATCAATAAGGTAGCCCATTTTTGGCCAAGCGACACTTGCCACGATCGCAAGCGCTTATGACCAGTCCTTCAGATACAGGTCACAGCGGTATCTTTTTGCGCACAGAGTGCTTTCACATCCAGTTGATGAGCCATATTCCAGCATCTCAGAGGAAAGACTCTACACATCCTTGAAGCAAATCCCAGCCTCCGCTTTTCAATCGAGGACCTGAATGTCGCCATAGCCGTCAAAATACCAGGTAATACTTCTACCAGCCATTCTTGAACTCCTTCGCGGAACTTCCTGCGGATATCATGGAATACACACTCTCGATATCAGTATCTCCTCACCAGCGAACAAAGTCGACCATAGCCCGTATCAGGAGTTCTACAACACGCCAGCTCACATGTTCATGGATGGTAAAAAATCTCTCCGAGACTTGCATCTGATATGGTCTGAAGACTTTGTAGACTTTCCGATGAACGTTTTTCTCTACACATTCCTTAACCGACTCGGAGTTAATCTTGGACTCATCACAGATCAACATCTGGCTCCTTGAAAAAATCTTCCTGCAGACATTGGGGATGAAAAGTCAAGATTTCGGGCCCAGCGTTCACTGCAGTATCCTCGAATGGCACTTGGCGTTGAGCTTTAATATACCCATGAATCCGCATGAGTTCAAGCAAGAGAAGTATTCCTTGCCCCCCATCCAATGGACTAATTTCATTGGAAACGATCTCTATCTCCTGTTATTCCGATGTCCACTGGCATCACTGCTCACGAAGAACGCAAGCCTTCGATGGGGACTACCACGGTTTTTCAAAATATGTAGGGTGCCCTGCACCGACAGAAGATCGGAAGGAGGGGTGTTTCTTTTTTCTTAATGAATTGTTTCCACTTCTGAGGGGTTCAACATCGATCATGGAAACATGGAAGTCGGGGAGGCGATTAATGAGGGTTGTGAATGGGAAGGCTAGTCGAACCATTTATTCAATGATTGGGTAAGTAAAGCATACTCTGACTCAATCTACCGATCTTGTCGAGGTCAAGAAATTTTGTTCTATGTAAGCCGCCTTAAAAAAAACGGATTGATCTGCTTCTCTCTAGGTAAAAAAAATAGTATGATTTCCATCGAAAATTTAACTGTCTCCTCTCACAATAATATGATGCAACTGGCTGAGTGAAAAGCACATAAACTAAGCAATGTGGAATTTAAAAGTTGAGGAAACCGTAACAATGATTATTGTGGTTATTCCTTTCGGGCCCTGCTCTGTAAAGTCGAGCGGTTAGATACTTTACGCTAACGATGACAGCAGAATCATGAGTCAGTCTTTTAATCGTTTTATGTCATGGAGACTTACAGCGCTCCGAAAACGGCGTGTACTCAGCCTAGTGGCGGTCTGAGATCCACCTCCAGAAACATCATTTCTGACATCCTCCATGAACTCACAGGCAGTGTGAACGGTCATACTCAAGGATGTGAATAATTTCGTCCCCCGCTTCTAACACGGAAAGTCACGTCAAAGATGGAGTCAGAGCTGGCCGTAGAAAGGGAGAGGGGTGATGTGCAGGGTTTTGAAGCGATACGATAATGTTGATGATGATAAATAACTGGAGAGGTTCTGGTATTTCTGCATGCGATCTGCTATGATTAGAGGCTGAGCGGTCTCCCATATCATAGGCCAAAAAATCACGGTTACTTACTGGGATATAAAACCACCGCGTCGCGACGCGTCCCATCACCGCGCACCCGTGCCAAAAACACGGTCACGTGGTGCATGTTCAACATGGTCGTTGACCCGATTTGTGAAATTAGTTTTTTGATTCTGACTGTGACCGCGACTGTCTAGCTTATCCAACGATTCATCGAGGGAGGGATCATCGGCGTAACGACTACGAGAGTGGTTAGTGCCTCGAGGCGACCAGACGACGACGAACAACAACAACAAGGCGAACTATAAACGTAATGGCTGAGAATCAGAGGCCCGCAGGCGCAGGGCCACGGGTGGGTCATGGGGTGAACAATGCAACCACGGGTTTGTCCCTTGCTACCACTACCAACGCGAGCCCTACGAAGAGGACGACGATATCAACATCGACTACTACAGAGGGGAGAAAGATCGACTTTACGGCTCTCAACGCAGGAAAGGAGAAGAACAAGAACAAGAAAACGGCGATGGCGAGAAGACGGTCGAATGTAGTGTATGAGCCTTCGATGGATGATTTGGATGTTGATATGGACGGGGACGGGGATGATTTCACGCATGCGCCTGAGGGAGGACAAGAGGGCGTGATGTTCCCGCCACAGGAGCCGCGTGAGGGGAGGGAGACGACGGTCGAGGCGGAGCAGCAGCAGCAGCAGCAGGACGATCCTGATCGCGAACAGGCGCAACAGGCTCAGCAGCAGAGGATGCAGCTGATCAGTCCCCCGCCGGAGGATGTGTTGGTGCATATGCGAAGGGTTAGCAGTGGAGGGAGTGGAGGAGTGAGTGATTTTTTTTGGTTAGGACTCTTTTTGCTCAGGGATGGGTGGCATCGCTACCTTTGGCAATGGGCGTTGGGGTTTCTTTCGCGCCTTGCGTTGGGATTGGCTCTGCTCTTGACCCTGTTTTGCTGCGCCTCTTCTGGTTGTGTTCCACCGATCTTGTGGCTGACGCGACTTTTCTCCCTACAGCGACTCAACCTGACCGCTACTGCTACACCTGGACGAGCTGCTAGCTCCACGCCCGCTGCTCCTGGGACCTCGAGTAGGACAGCTGGTGGCTCGAGCAAGCGGAAGCGCCAGAAGGGTACCACTGCTGTATCGAACGCGACTGTGACCGAGCCGACCGCGAGCACGGAGGACGCGTCTCAGCCGCCTGAAGCTGTTGAAGCGACGCCGAACCCGAAACCAAGAAAGCAGAGGCATGTGAGGATGCAGAGCGTGGATGGAGATGTGGAGATGGAGTCGCCTACGAAGGGGACGTTTGGGAGGAGGGGTACGAGTAGAGAGGGTGATGAGGATGGCACGACGCTGACGACACCGACAAAACCAAAGAAAAAAGTGGTGATCAAGAGTCCGCACGTGAGGAACCCCGAGGCGGATTGGATACTTGACGCTGTGTTGAGTGAGACGACACTGGAGAGGGAGGAGGATGATGAACTGGCGCTGACGCCCCCGAAGAATCCGAATGTGCGACGTATCGTGTTGTCTTCACGAGGCTCAAGGAGGAGTGCGACGCCTATCCCGCCGTATGAGCCTCCTACGGATGTGTTTACACCGCCGAGGGAGGTGGTGGTGAGTCCGCCTGCGGTGGAAAGTGGGAGGAGGGGGAGTGTTGGGCCGAGTGCGAGAAAGGGAAAGGGGAAGAGGGTTGGACTGAGGGTGAGCACGGTGCAGGTGAAGCAGGAGATCCCCGATGACATTGATCTGAGAGCGCCGATGCCGCCTCCTAGTCCGACGGACGATCCGCTGCTGTTGAGTGGACCGCCTGAGCCACCCGTGGAGGACCGCGTACAGCAGCAGTACGACGATGATGTGCTGCCGCCTTCGTCTCCTGAACTCGACTCGGATGACGCACAGGCCGTGCAGGCGTTTGACTGGGACCGCCACGATGAGCCGCTGGGGTCGACGGAAGACAGCATGATGCACCTTGATCCTGGGGACGCGGCTGTCGAGCCGGTCAGACTGTTTGAGGACACGGCAGCGGGTGGATGGAGCGATAGTGATGACGAGGTTGTGGGCGAGGGCGAGTACACAGGCCGATTCAGGATTCTCAAGGTCCGCACCAAACAGGATCCACCCAGCAGCGCAACCAGGAGCAGGCAGGATCTTTGGGGAAGACCTGTCAGTCCGTTCCCCAAGATCAAGAAGCTCGATCTTCTTTTGGAGAATGACGACTCGGAGGAGGAAAGAGAAGTTCATCAAATGTCATTGGAGCCGGAAGAGGAAGTCCAGTTGCCCGTTCCGGAAGTTGATTCCGAGGAGGAAGTTCACCAGATGTCCATCGAACCAGAACCGGCGGTCCCGGAAGAAGACGATGACGACAGCAGCGACACGGACGAAGAACCCGGCTTGATCAAGATCACCAGCGCAGATCCAAGAGCCGCAGCGAGAGCCGTGGCCATCCTCAAACAACACGACTATGACTGCTACACCAAACTCGTTAAACGACAGCGGAGACAGTCTCATTCAGCAGCCGATGATCTGGCGAAAGAGTCCAGACGGAGAGATGTCGCCAGTGCCGGCGTGCACAAGTCGGAGAAGAAGACGAGGAGGTCAACGATGGGTGTGGTGGGCGACAGGGTTTATATACCTGGCACCCCAGTGATGACGCTGCCTGAGCTACTGGTCGAGGTGGAGAAGGAGGTCGCGACCCCCGCCAAGGTGGAGAGGGATCCGTTCAAGACGCCTCTGCCCGAGCGATTCAGGACCCCGTTCCTTCAGACGTATGAGAAGCGGGGCGAAAGGGAGTGGACCAAGGAAGAGTGGAAGCTCCTCGATGCTTGTTTCACCGACCAGCGTCTGGAACTCGGGGATCTGGGATCGTTGGCATCTGTCGACGATGTGGCTGTCGAAGACGTGGTAGCGAGGTTTGTGGATCTCGTTGGCGGGTGGGGGATGGTGGATAGCTTTGGGGACGCTTGGGTTAGGTGGGTTTCTGTCATTTTTATTGGTTGCATTGAATCTGATATATTACGATCTAGGGATAATCTAATAGAACGAACGCGTGCTCTGCACCGGAAACAGCGCTCGGGCAATGTAGCGCCTCCTACAACACCATATACGCCTTACAACTTTGCTTCGCCATCGGTGTCTAGACGGTTCACTTCTACATTCCCTTTGACATCGTCTTCCCTAGCCCCTGTGACCCCGGCCCTTGGCTCGAAGAGACCCTCGATGCAAGTCCCAGATTTCACGCCCCTCCCACTAGGCCAGCTGAATCGCGGACGAGCTCCGCCTGTCCCAAGGAGGAGGTCGTCTTTAGGGGCGTCTTCAATCCTACCATCGGACACGGAGAAACAAAGCTGGACGAGGCCTGTCCTACCGCCTCCGGTTGTGGATGGGGCGCCGTTTGGGGAGCTGCCAACGGAAAGAGAGAGGAGAAGGGTTCCCCCAACGTTGTTGAACCCGAGGTATTCGCATTTGTTGGAGGAGGCTATGGAGGTGTGTAGGGATGAGCCTGTTGAAGCTCAGCAGCGTGACGAAGAGCTGGTGGGTGATACATCGCAGGAGACACAGGAGGTTGACCCCGACACCTCACACTCGATCGACCAATCAAGCCTCATCCCACTCTCTAAACCTCACTCTCTCCAAGGGCTGCGTCAGCCCAGTACACTCTCAACGAGGGTGAAAGGGTTTTTCACGTCTTATTTGCCTGTTTTATCCTCCAAATCCTCTTCCACCACCGCTCATCTACGGAAACCCCGCCAACCAGGCCTCCCCCTCCCCCCACCCGACATCCTATCCAAACCGCGCGGGGCGGTGAGCACACCCGCTCGGCCAGCGATACCCCGCGTAGTACCGCCGAAAGAGCTCGTGGAACTGCATCCCGCGCCCCTGCCCGAACCTGTGCAGGAGACGAGGAAGGAGCCGAAGCGGTTGGTTGAGCTGGTGCATGTTGAGCCTCCAGTGGAGCTGGATGTTGTGCGGAAGCAGGAGCCGAGGCAGAGGAGGAGCAGTGCGAGTAGTGTGAGGGATCTTGTGGGTGCGTTTGAGAGGATGGAAGAGGAGAGTGTGAGGAAGATCCGGACGGGGAAAGGGAGTGTGGAGGATCTGAAAAAGGCGTGGAAGGCGGGCCAGCCTGATACGAGGCCGAGGTGGAGGTGATGATGATACGAACATTCGATATGATATGATATGACTGCCATGATTTCCTCTTCTTATTTTTTGTTTCTCTTACATAGACGAAATCTCTTTTGTATATGGTCCATCCAACTGGCAACCCTACATTCCTTTCCTCTTCTATCCTTTTCTCTCCTCCAACTTGGCTAAATTTTGTTCTTATTTGTAATATATATGGTACTAGGCTAGTACTGGTGCTGTGCACACAGATGAATACACCTTTATAACTAGATATGGGAACTTGAATTGGGAGTCCTATGATGAATAGTACAGATTGCCTTGGGCATTAAATAAATGTGTGTCTTCTGAACTTGTAAATATTGGAATCCAGGAGGCAGGATAAACAGAAGAGCAAACTTGAAGAAGTCAGGGGACTTTGGTGCCAATAAGTATACTAGATGTACCTACCGTAGTAAATTAATCAATTTGTCAGGTCAAACAAATTTTTGAATCAGCAAATCCTGATTTTGGTCTACCGTACTAAAGCAATCAATTTGTTAGGGGCTGTGACTGTAGCAAATCAATCACTTTGTGATGAGTCTCTACTCCCTGGCTTCCCAGACCGCTCGTTGCCCCACTATCTAAATGTACTTGTAATGTTGCCTCTCTTGCATCAGCAAGCTGGAGTTTTACTTTCTGGGGTTGCCACAACCCCAAAAAGCCCCGGAAAGTTGCCAAAACCCTGAAAAGTACGAAAGTGAGAAAGTTAGATCCCCTTTTCTGGAAAGGTTGGGACTGAATTTTCACAATATTCACATGCACTATAAGATCGGTAACTAAAAAGGTACCAGAGCTCCAAATTATAAGCTGAATTTGTAACAGAATTAACAGATCATGGCTTTCCAGCTTTCCAGATTTGGGTAAGAAAGCTCAAAAAGCCCAGAAAGGTACGGAAACCAAGAAACCTTTTCTCCCCTGTCTTTTCCTATCTATCCATTTCTGATCACTTGACTATGTCAGAAGACCTTTCTAACTTTGTTCCATATGTCTATGTAGTCACATTACTGTATCAGCAGGACATTTACTATATAGTTACTTGACTCATTCTCACTTGCTTCCATTCTTGCTTATCTATCAAAAACCTATATAAGACTACAAAACATGTACTACCAACCTCAGTGAATTTACAGACTTTGAACTGTCTTTTTGCTACCTCAGTCTAAGTATCTCATGTGTCATCATCAGTAAACTTGGGGAATTCGTATGATGGATTACAAGGTCAGAGAATCTGTTACAACCCCCCAAAATGCCCATGATGTGCAATAATATCATGAGCCACATTGTAATGCTACATAATGCTATATGAAGGACCAATTACGAGTCTTTAACTTGTTAAAGATGAGTTCTTTTACCCTGAGCTTCATGTGTCGAGTCGCGACCGGCCAGAAAATCATTTACGCCCACGGTCACGTGTGCAGTTTTCTTATTGATGGATGGTGCAGGAGGACGACGTTTGGCTCTATATCTCCGGAACGAACGCAGCTACCGCCTAGCGGTTTTCTGTATCCTTTTCGCATATACGAGGCGCTTTGAACGAGCCCAAGCGCGACCCGGGAGGTGCACGCGTTGTCCCGCAACGCCTCGGACACCGA
>Ga0247742_10001946_pt1 | contig 13818 bp, 12 predicted proteins | sample UWRJL208509C2_FD_180944 | JGI IMG/M metagenome (GOLD analysis project Ga0247742, IMG submission 180944) | Plant litter microbial communities from Arlington Agricultural Research Station in Wisconsin, United States - UWRJ-L208-509C-2 | ecosystem: Environmental > Terrestrial > Plant litter >...
CGTCGCTCAGCCGCAACCGCGATCCTCGCGTCCGCTATTTCGCCGGCACCGCGACCTATACACGGCGGATCACCGTGCCGGCGCAGGCGCTGAAGGCCGGTCGGCGCACCTTCCTCGATCTCGGCCCGGTCGAGGTGCTCGCGCACGTCATCGTCAACGGGCACGATCTCGGCACCGTCTGGAAGGCGCCGTACCGCGTTGATATCACCGATGCGATGCGCGTGGGCGCGAACGACGTATCGATCGCCGTCACCAGCCTATGGCCCAACCGCCTGATCGGCGATGCGCAACAGCCCGATCCATACCCGCGCGTCGATGCCGAGTGGCCGATCGGCGAGCGCTTTGCTGCCGATGGCAGCAAGACCGACGTGATGGCGCAGAAGCTCGTGACCTTGCCCGACTGGTACAAGGCCGGTCAGCCCAAACCCGCCGACGGGCGCGTTGCATTCTCGACCTGGACCTTCTTCCAGAAGGACGAGCCGTTGCTCGATTCGGGGCTGCTCGGGCCGGTGCGGCTGGTGTTCGCGGATACGATCGACGTGCGCTAGGCCCGCCCTCCGTTCGCACTGAGCTTGTCGAAGTGCGTGCCCGCAACACAGCGCTTCGGGCACGTCCTTCGACTTCGCTCAGGACGAACGGTAGTGGCGAACGAACGACGCCTGCCTACCCCGTTCGCACTGAGTCCGTCGAAGTGCGTGCCCGCAACACAGCGCTTGGGGCACGTCCTTCGATTTCGCTCAGGACGAACGGTAGTGGCGAACGAACGACGCCTGCCTACTCCGTTTGCACTGAGCTTGTCGAAGTGCGTGCCGAGAACGCAGCGTCTGCGGCACGCGCTTCGACAAGCTCAGCACGAACGGGTTGGGGAAAACCCGGACCCTCACCACGCTCGCGAGCGCGCCACCGAAATGCCGCGCACGTCGTTCGGGTAACGCCCGCCGACCGCGCAGTAGAAGTGATACAGGTCGCCCTTGTGGTAGATCAGCGCCGGCTTGTGCGCATAATCGTCGTCAATCGCGCCGTGCGGCCCAGCGTCGATCAGCACCTCGTCGAGCTTGGTGAAGTGCAACGGGTCCGGCCCGACCGCGACCAGATCGCGTGCCTTGCGGTCGCTGCCGGAAAGGCCGAAATAGAACATCGCCCATTGCCCACGGTGAGTCACGACGAACGGATCGCTGGCGAAACGGCTGTCAGGCGCGTCAGGCCCGCCGTTACGAAGCAGCGGATTGCGGGGATGCCGCCGCCACGTCTTGAGATCGCGCGAGATCGCCACGCCGGTCTGTTCGTGCCAGTTTTTCTCGTCGGTCTTGGCGTTGTAATACAGATAGAACGTGTTGCCATTCTTGACGAGATACGGCTTGTACAGCCCGCCGCGCTCCCACGCGGCGCCGTCCTGCGGGAACAGGATCGGCGGTTCACGGCGCCACGTCTTGAGGTCGCGGCTGAACGCCAGGCCGATCACTGCCGGGCCAGCCTCATAACCCGCGCTCGGATAAGCATGCCACGCGCAGACATATTCGCCGCCGACCTGAATTAGCCGGCCGGGAGAATATAACTCCGTTTCGCGCAGGATCGAGGCTGAGGCGACATTGTAGCGCGTGACCGGATCGGCGGGGTCGCGCGCCAGCATGATGCCCTGTCGCACCCAATGGACGAGGTCGTCCGACACGGCGATGCCGGTCTGATAGCCGGTCCCGTCGAAGCCGACATAGGTCAGGTAGAAGCGGCCATCGTGCGAGAACACGAAGGGACAATCGACCGCTTTCTCGTCGAACGCACCCGCCGCGCCCGAGCCACCGAGCACGAGTTTATTATATTTGAACGGCGTGCGCAGCCATGCCGCCGGATCGCTCTTCGCCAGCACCGGCGGCACGATCGCGGCCCCCGCAACCGCCGCGCCGCCGGCGAGGACGCCGCGGCGTGAAACCTCCAGGACCATCTCCGTCTCCTGTTTTTCGTGTCAGTCGAGATCGAGCCCGAACGCCGCGCGGATCGCAGCATTATGCTGGCCGATATCGGGCGCACCGTTCGGGCTGGTCGGGCGCACACCGTCGATCCGCAGCGGGCTGGCCGTGGTCTGGATCGAGCCGGACTTGGTGCCGATCCGCTGAAGCATGTCGAGCGCGCGGAAGCTCTCCGCCTCAAGCAACGCCGGCCAGTCGAGCACCGGCGCGGTCCAGATTCCGGCGGGTTCGAGGATCGCGAGCCACGCATCGGTGGTGCGTTCCGCCAGCCGGCGCGCGATGCGATCGAGCAGGGCGTCGCGATCGGCGAAACCGTCGCCGGCCAACCCGCGCAGATCGAGCAACGTCTCGATCTGCGCGAGCGGCGTCATCGCCAGCGCGAGATGCCCGTCCAGCGTCGCATACACCCCGTAAGGCGCGGCGAGATAGGCGTTGGCGCCGTTCGCGGCCGCGCGCTTTGGCGGGCGGCCGCCATCGTTGAGATGCGTCGTCAGCAGCTCGAACTGGAAATCGACCAGCACTTCGAGCAGGCTCGTCTCGACCTGCCCGCCGACGCCGGTCAATCCCCGCCGGACGAGCAGCGCCAATACGCCCTTGGCGAGCACATGGCCGGCCAGCATGTCCGCGACCGAAAGCCCAATCGGCATCGGCCCGCTTTCCGCCGTGCCGGTCAGCCACATCACCCCCGAGCGCGCCTGCGCGAGCAGATCCTGCCCCGGCAGTTTCGCCCACGGCCCGCCATGACCGTAACCGGATACGCTCGCATAGATGATGCCGGGGTTGATCTGCTTGACGACATCATAGCCGAGGCCGAGTCGCTCGATCACACCAGGGCGGAAATTCTGGATGACGACATCGGCCTGTTCGATCAGCCGCTTCGCCGCCGCGAGGTCGCGCGCGTCCTTGAGATCGAGCGCGATGCTTTCCTTGTTGCGGTTGATCGCGTGGAACAGCGTCGAGTGGCTGTCGATATCGGTGTCGCTCAGATACATCCGGCGCGCGAGATCGCCGCCATCGGGCCGCTCGATCTTGATGACGCGCGCGCCGAGATCGCCGAGTTGCAACGCCGCCGCCGGCCCGGCGAGGAACTGCGCCATATCGAGCACGACCAGCCCGGCGAGTGGGCCGGGTTCCTGCACCTGCGGTCTCGAGAACGCCTCAGCGTGCATTGTGCGTCCGTTTCACGCGATCACTCCGCCGAGAATATTTATATATGAACATACAATGTCTATATGAATAATCAATGGAGAACCGGCGTCTCCACGTCGGGACGTTGTCTGGGTGCCACATATTGAGATACATAGGCTTCGATATTCCAACATAGGGAACACGATGTCCGAAAAGGCACTGTCCACCGACGAGCGTCGCCGCAAATATGTGGTGCCGGCGCTCGAAAAGGGCCTCGATATCATCGAATATCTCGCCGATCAGGCGGTGGCGCTGACGCAGTCGCAACTCGCACGGGCGCTCGACCGGCAACCGAACGAGCTGTTCCGCATGTTGGCGTGTCTGGAGGGGCGGGGGTTCATCGCGCGCGAGCCGACCAGCGGCGGCTATTCGCTCACGCTGAAGCTGTTCCAGCTCGCGCGCATCCATTCGCCCTATGAGCGGCTGGTCGCGACCGCGCGCCCGTTCATGCGCGCGCTGGCGGACGAGGTGCGCGAAAGCTGCCACCTGACGGTGCTGCAAAGCGATGCGGTGCTGGTGCTGGCGCAGGAGGAAAGCCCCAACGCGTTCCGCCTCTCGGTCGAGGTCGGCTCGACGCATTCGCCGGTCCACACCAATTCAGGGCGCTTGCTGCTCGCCGGATTGCAGCAGGAGGCGCGCGATGCGCTGCTCGGCCGGCTCCCCGAATGGCGCGCGATGAGCGCCGCCGCGCGCAAGCAGAAGCTGGAACGGATCGCCGCGATCGCGCGCGAGGGTTATGCCGAATCGGTTGGCGAGCGGTTCCTCGGCAGCGCCGATATGGGTGTGTTGGTCGGCAGCGCGGGCGCGCCGCTCAACGCCGCGCTGACCATCGCGACGCTGATCGGGGCTGACGGCGATGCACGCCATGAACGGCTGCTGGAGCCGTTGCGGCGCGCGGCCGACGCAATCTCGCAAGCCGCCGGGCTTACGCTCGGCCTGTCGCGGGCCGGGGCGTCAGACCGGTAGCGCGGTGGTCGATTTGATCTCGGACAGTGCGACGATCGAGTTGATCTCGTTCACGCCGGGCAGCGTAGAAAGCTTTTCGAAGAAGAAGCGCTCATAGGCTTCGATATCGGCGGCGACGACGCGCAACATGAAATCGACCGACCCCATCAGCACATGGCATTCGAGCACTTCGGGAAAGTCGCGGATGGCGGAGGCGAACTCGTCGAGATGCGCGCGGCCGTGCGCGTTGAGCTTCACCTGTGCGAAGACTTGCGCGTTCAGCCCGAGCTTCTTGCGATCGAGAATCGCGACGCGGCGCTTGATGAAGCCGTCGCGCTCGAGCCGGTCGATCCGTCGCCAGCACGGCGAGGCGGAGAGGCCGACCGCCTCGGCCACCGCCGCGGTCGAGAGCGACGCGTCGGTCTGTAGGACTTGCAGGATCTTGCGTTCGTAACTGTCCAGTTCACCCAGCATGTTCTGTCCTGATTTTGCGGGATTTTCGGTCAAGATATGCTCGATCGCATCGCAAGAAGCGCAATATAGGTCGGAATCGCCGCGGAATCTCGCGTAATGTGACCCTGCACTTCAAAGGACGTATCACGATGCCTGTGTCTCATTCGCTCGACCCGCTGCCGCCGCGCGAAATCGTTCGCCTGGAGGATGCCGCATCGAGACTCGAAGGCGTGATCGTGATCCATTCGACCAGCCTTGGCGCCGCAGCGGGCGGCTGCCGGTTCCAGTCCTATCCGTCGATGAGCGAAGCGACGGCCGACGCGGTACGGCTCGCCGAGGGCATGAGCTACAAGAATGCGCTGGCGGGGCTGCCGCTGGGCGGCGGCAAGGCGGTGATCCGGTCTCCGCAAGGGACGTTCGACCGCCCCGCGCTGTTCCGCGCCTTCGGCCGTGCGGTCGAGTCGCTTGGCGGCCGGTATGTAACGGCGGAAGATGTCGGCACCAGCGTAGCGGATATGGGCCATGTCGCCGAAGCCACCCGCCATGTCGCGGGGCTGACCCAGCAGCCGGGCCGGGCAGGGGGCGATCCCTCGCCGTGGACCGCGCGTGGCGTGCTGGGAGCGATGGAGGTTGCCGTGCGGCGCAAGCTCGGCGCTTCGCTGTCGGACGTTACGGTCGGCGTACAGGGCCTCGGCCATGTCGGCTTCGCGCTGTGTGCGTTGCTCCACAGCCGTGGCGCGCGGCTGATCGTCGCCGAACCGCGCAGCGAGGTCGCGGCGCGGGCGGCGACGGCGTTCGATGCGCAGATCATGAGCTCGGCGGCGTTGCTGGAAGCGCAGATCGACGTGTTCGCGCCCTGTGCGCTCGGTGCGGTGATCGATCCGGTGACGGTTCGCGGGCTGCGCGCCAAGGTGGTGTGCGGCGCCGCCAACAACCAGCTCGCCACGTCTGCTCAGGGGGACCAACTGGCGCAGCGCGGCATTCTTTACGCGCCCGATTATGTGGTGAATGCCGGCGGCATCATCAACGTCGCCGCCGAGTATCTGGGTTGGAGCGAGGATGAATCGCGCGCGCGGGTCGATCGGATCGGCACGCGGCTGACGCAGGTGCTCGATCTGGCCGATGCGGATCGGGTCGCGCCGCATCTGGCGGCGGATCGGCTGGCACGTTCGATCATCGCCGGGGAACCTGGTGTCGCGGCCCTAGCCGCCTGACTGCGGTGGCGAGCCTCACGCCGCCGCGGCTCGGGTCGGTCGCCTTCACGGTGACGGCTTCGGCGGACCCTCAGCTCCTCTGCCGCATGCTCGGCTTCATCGCGCGGCTGGGACGGGTGCCGGACGGGATCGAAGCCGTTCGAAGCGGCGACGGCATGCGTGTCACGATCCGGCTCGGCGATATCGAAGCGGACCGCGCGGAGTTGCTGGCGGAGACTATTCGAACGATGATCCATGTCGAAACGGTGGGACTCGTCATGTGCTGACTTTGTGGTGGGTAGGAGCCGTTACAGCCCACCCTGGAAGCTGAAGGTGAACCGGTACGACGGCAGCTTGCCTGTACGCCGATCGGGAAGCGCTCCGACCAAGGTCAGCTTCCCGTCCGCGACATCGACAGGTGTGCCGAGCGTGAGATCGAGCTGTCTGGACCAAGTGCCGCCCATTACGGTCGCCCGCACGATCATGCGGCCGGCCCAGACGCATTGGGTGTCGGCGGGGCAGCGGCTGTCCTCGATCACCTGGTCCACGCGGACTCGCGGCCCGTTGACATAGGCGATCTGCCCTAGGCGGACCGGTCCTTCCGTCGCGCGGGGAGACGCGCAGCCGGCGAGAACCGGTAGGATGAGCAAGGCGAAGGCCAGCCTCGGCCGGCAAAGGCACGCGATCGCGACCGCGACCTGATTGTCGAAGCGAGGGGCGATCATCCGTTCTCCTGCATGGCCGGGGCGGCCGGCATCGATTCGACCATCTGTTGCGCGCGCTCGCGCTGCCGCCTGGCGTGGTTTCCGGCGGCTTCGTCCGGCATGACGATCGGCACGGTCAGGCACATGCTTTGGGTCGGCAAAACATCACGCCACTGCTCTATAAGTTTTTTATAGGCTTTGCCGACCGGGCGAATCTGTCGGTCGAGATCATAGAGGCCGAGCGGATTGACGTTGCCGTTCTTCTCGCGGAGCGCGCTGTCCCAATCGACCTGATCGGTGAGCGAATACCAGGTGAAACCGACGATCGGCACGCCGTCGTTGCGGACTCGCAACACGTTCGCCCATTCCTTCCACAGCCAGTCTACCGCCTCGGTTCCGAGCGGCCCTTGGCTGAGATTGGTCTCGGTGTGCATGACGGGAAGCCGGTAGCGGTCGTGATATTGGCGGGTGATTTCGCTGTAGCCGAAAATCTCGCCGGACGCGTTCGTCGAACCATCGGCGGACACGCGATGTTCGTTGGTCACGTAATAGTCGTTCCCCATGATGCAGTGCTGCTTGAGGCGGCTATCCAGGAAGAAATGATATTCCTCGCGGGTCATGCCGTTATCGAGGAGGTATTCGTACATTTCCGAATCCACCCGGCGGCCATAGTTGAGATCGAGCGAGAGGAAGCGCTGCGCGTTCATCACTTCCGCCGGGCCGATCGCGGCCGGGCTGTCGGCGTGGAAATATTCGGAAGACTCGCTTTGCACGAAAATCGCATCCGGGCGGATCTTCAGGATCGCCCGCATAGCGAGGACGTTGGCTTTGACGAGATGCTTGAGCGCCGTGACGAACGCCTGTTCGCTTTGCATCTGCTCGTTCCACCAGCCGTATCGCGCTGAGAAGGTAGCGCAAATATACATTTCATTGACCGGCGTGTAGAGTTGCACCCAGGGAAAGCGCTCGGCGAAGGCTCGCGCGTAATGGCAGAATTGCTCCGGGAAATCCGGGTTCTGGAAAGTGCCGATCCAGTCGGGCACGCCGAAATGGCAGAGGTCCACGATCGGCACGATGTTGCGGTGCTGAAGATCGGCGAACGTGAGGTCGGCGAACTCCCAGTCGTATCTGCCGGCGCCGAGCCAGGTCTTGTGGATCGGCGGGCCGAAGCGGAGATAGCCGATGCCCATTTCCTGGACGAGCGCGAAATCCTCCTTCCAGCGCTGATAATGGCCGCAGCTTTCCATCTCGTCGATGCGCGTGCGCCCATTCTCGATCGTGGGGACGCTGTTCTCGATTCCGGTCGCGAACATGAAAGTGGTGATGGCGGCTCTCCTGATGGCACTGGCATAACGAAGCCGGTGCCGTTCGGAGCCAAGCTGCGTGCAGCGGATCGCCAGTCGTTCAAATAAGCGATTGCGTCGCGGAAATAATATAGTATACGAAATTACATAGTTTCTGGAGGCCTTGCTTTATGACCGTTTCGCCAACGCTGTGGAAAGGTGTCTATCCCGCAGCGACGACGCAGTTCGCCGAGGATCTTTCGATTGATCTGGGTGAGACCCAGCGCGTCCAGTCCGCGCTCGTCGAGGACGGCGTCGATGGGCTGATCCTGCTGGGAACGTGCGGCGAGAACAATTCGCTCGAACCCGATGAGAAGCGCACCGTCCTGCGCGCCGCGATCGAGGCGGTCGGCGGTCGCGTGCCGCTGGTGGCGGGCGTTTCCGAACTCACCACCGCGCGCGCGATCCAATATGCGAAGGATGCCGAGGCGATCGGCGTCGATGCGCTGATGCTGCTGCCGGCGATGGTCTATGTGCCGACCGCGGCCGAACTCCAGGCGCATTTCCGCGCCGTGGCCGAGGCGACGTCGCTGCCGATCATGCTCTACAACAATCCGCCCGCCTACCGCGTCAGCATCGATTTCGAGACGCTGGAGGGTCTGGCCGACGTGCCGAATATCGTCGCGGTCAAGGAAAGCGCGCCCGATCCGCGTCGCTTCACCGATGTCATCAACCGCTTCGGCACGCGCTACGAGGTCATGGCCGGGCTCGACGATATCGCGCTCGAAGGGTTGTTGCTCGGCGCGTCGGGCTGGGTGTCGGGTCTCACCAGCGCCTTCCCGGTCGAATCGGTGCGGCTCGTCGCGGCGGTCAACGAAGGCAAGTGGGAAGAGGCGCGCGCGATCTATCGCTGGTTCATGCCGCTGCTTCACCTCGATGCCGAGCATGATCTCGTCCAGTCGATCAAGCTGGCCGAACAGATCATGGGCCGTGGCAGCGAGCGCGTGCGGATGCCGCGCCTTCCGCTCACCGGACAGCGCCGCAAGGACGTGATCGCCTGGGTCGAGCAGGCGGCGGCCACGCAACCGAGCAAGCAGATGGCGAAGGCGGCCTGAGCCGATCCATGCGGCATACCTTCTTCTGCATCGACGGCCACACGGCGGGCAATCCGGTCCGCCTCGTGGCGGGCGGGGCGCCGCTGCTGCGCGGCGCCAGCATGATCGAGCGGCGCGCGGATTTCCTCGCGCGGTTCGACTGGATACGCACCGGGCTGTGCTTCGAGCCGCGCGGCCATGATATGATGTCGGGCGGGTTCCTGTATCCACCGACGCGTGACGACGCCGATTGCGGCATCCTGTTCATCGAGACGTCGGGGTGTCTGCCGATGTGCGGGCACGGTACGATCGGGATGGTCACGTTCGGGCTGGAGCACGGCCTGATAACCCCGCGCGAGCCCGGCACGCTGCGGATCGAAGTGCCCGCCGGCGTGATCGACATCGCCTATGGCGAGGAGGGCGGCCGCGTCCAGTGGGTCCGCATCCGTAACGTGCCCGCCTATGTCGCGGCGACGGGCATCGCGATCGACGTGCCGGGCTTCGGTCCGCTCAGCGTCGATGTGTCCTACGGCGGCAATTATTACGCGATCATCGAGCCTCAAGGCGCCTATACCGGGCTGGACGATCTCGGCGCGTCGCGCATCGTCGAACTCAGCCGCACCGTGCGCAGCCTGATGCAGGACGCGTTCGAGCCGGTGCATCCGCTCGACGCGCGTATCCGCGGCGTCAGCCATGTGCTGTGGGCCGATGTGCCCAAAGGTGACGGTGCGGATGGCCGCAACGCGGTGTTCTATGGTGAGCGTGCGATCGATCGCAGCCCGTGCGGCACGGGCACGTCGGCGCGGCTGGCGCATCTCGTCCACCAAGGCAAGTTGCAGGTCGGCGATCGCTTCGTCCACGAAAGCTATATCGGCAGCCGTTTCATCGGCCGCGTCGAGGAAAGTGTGGACGTGGGCGGCGTAGCGGGCATTATCCCCTCGATCGAGGGATCGGCGATCGCGACCGGGTTCAACACGGTCTGGATCGACCGCGAGGATCGCTTCTGGGCAGGATTTTCGGTGGTTTGAGTTCGCGACAACAAAGGGTGGCTAAATGAATCTTCTGGGGCCGATCAAGCCGATTGCACGCAGTACCGACCCCGATGCCGCCCATCGCCTGAAGCCGACCTTGTCCTGGCCGCACCTGATCGCGCTCGGCGTCGGCGCGATCGTCGGCACCGGCATCTACACGCTGACCGGAGTCGGCGCCGAGCGCGCCGGGCCGGCGGTGATCCTCGCGTTCGCCATCGCCGGTGCGGTGTGCGCGTGCGCCGCGCTCGCCTACGCCGAACTCGCCACGATGATCCCGACCGCTGGCAGTGCCTACACCTACACCTATTCGGTGATGGGCGAGACGCTCGCCTGGGTGGTGGGGTGGAGCCTGATCCTCGAATATTCGCTGGCCTGTTCGACGGTCGCGGTCGGCTGGTCAGGCTATCTGGTCGGCTGGCTGAGCGCGGTCGGCGTGCATCTGCCGGCGGTGATCCTCAACGGCCCGCACGCCGGGGGCATCATCAACTTGCCGGCGGTGGTCGTGTCGCTCGGCATCGCCGGCATGTTGATGGCGGGAACGCGCGAGAGCGCGACGTTCAACATCTTTCTGGTCATCATCAAGCTGGTCGCGCTGGCCGCATTCGTCATCCTGGCGATCCCCGCGTTCGACGCGCAGAACCTCCACCCCTTCATGCCCTATGGCTTCGCCAGCCATGTCGAGGGCGGCAGCACGCGCGGCGTGATGGCTGCGGCGGCGATCGTGTTCTTCGCGTTCTACGGCTTCGACGCGGTGGCGACATCTGCCGAGGAGGCGCGCAATCCGGGCCGCGACCTGACGATCGGCATCATCGGATCGATGGCCTTGTGTACGATCATCTACGTGCTCGTCGCGATTGCGGCGATCGGGGCGATGCCATTCACCGCGCTTGGCCAGTCGGCTGAACCGCTCGCGCTGGTGTTGCGCACGCTCGGGCATCCGTTCGCATCCTGGGCGATCGCTGGCGCGGCTTTGGTCGCGTTGCCGTCGGTGATCCTGGTGATGATGTACGGGCAGAGCCGGATCTTCTTCGTGATGGCGCGCGACGGGTTGCTGCCGCGCGCCTTGTCCAAGGTGTCGAAGCGGACCGGATCGCCGGTCGCGGTGACGGGCATGACCGGCATCTTCGTCGCGGCGGTGGCGGGCTTCTTCCGGCTCGACGAAATCGCCGAACTCGCCAATGCGGGCACGTTGATCGCCTTCATCGCGGTCGGCGCGTGCATGATGATCCTGCGCCGCCGCGCGCCCGAGGTGCGCCGCGTGTTCCGCTGCCCGCAGCCATATCTCGTCGGCACGGCGGCGATCCTCGGGTGTGTGTATCTTCTGTTCTCGCTGCCCGAAAAGACGCTGGTGCGCTTCGCGATCTGGAACCTGATCGGGCTGGCCGCCTATTTCGCGTATGGCCGTTCGCACAGCCTGCTCGGACGCGTGAGGGCCGTGCGGCCCTAGCGGTTCCAGTCCGGCGTCGGGTCGCCGGTCAGGGCGCGGACGAAGAAGCCGAACTGGCGGCGCGCGACATAGTCGATCGGGCCGGTCGAGCGGCCGACCGAATGCTCGCCGCCGGGCACCACCAGCAGTTCGAAATCCTTGTTCGCCTTGATGAGCGCATCGGCGACCTGCATCGTCGAGGCGGGATCGACATTGCTGTCCTGCTCGCCGACGATCATCAGCAGCTTGCCGGTCAGCCGCCAGGCGTTGTCGACGCCGGATGCCGCCGCATAGCTTTGATCGACCGGCCAACCGAGCCATTGTTCGTTCCAACTGATCTTATCCATGCGGTTGTCGTAGCAGCCGGCATAAGCGACCCCGGCCTTGTAGAAGTCGCCGTGGAACAGCAGCGCGTTGAGCGTGCTTTGCCCGCCCGCCGAGGCGCCGTAGATGCCGACCCGGCTGATATCGTAGGACGGATCGCGCGCCGCCATCGCGCGGTGCCAGGCGATACGATCGGGGAAGCCGGAATCGGCGAGGTTCTTCCACGCGACATCCTGAAACGCCTTCGACCGGTTGGCGGTGCCCATGCCGTCGATCTGCACGACGATGAAGCCGAGATCGGCCTGTGCCTGCATGCCGATCACCTTGTCGCCGCCCGAATGATAGCCGAACGGCCAGAAACCCTTGGGCACGAAGCTGTCGTGCGGGCCGGCGTAGATGTTCTCGATCACCGGGTATTTTTTGCGAGGATCATAGTCGCGCGGGCGCACCACCAAACCCCAGATATCGGTGCGTCCGTCGCGGCCCTTGGCGGTGAACACCTCGGGCGGGCGGAAGCCGGCCGCGCCGAGCTGGCTGTCGTCGCCCTTGGTGATCGTCGCGACGAGTGCGCCATCGGTGGCCCGGTGCAATTCGGCGATCGTGGGTAGATCGACGCGCGAGTAGGTATCGACGTACTGTGTCATGTCGGGCGAGAAGGCGACGTCGTGATCGGCGCGGGCCGGCGTCAGAGCGGTCAGGTGTCGGCCGTCGAAGTCGATCCGGTAGTAATGCCTAAAGTAAGGATCTTCGCCGGGGTTCATGCCGCTCGCGGAAAACCAGATTTGGCGTTTGGCGTCATCGACCTTGACGACCTCGCGCACCACCCAGTCGCCGCGCGTGATTCTGGTCTTCACCCGCCCGGTGCGGCCATCGATCAGGTAGAGGTGGTTCCACCCGTCGCGCTCCGACGCCCATAGGATTTCGTCGCCCAGCCCGCCGACATCGTGGGCGAAACGGCGATCGGCATAGACGAAGGTCGAGGCATTCTCGGTTACGGCCGCGTGCGGCATACCCGTACCGGCGTCCACCGCTATCACACGCGCCTGCTGGAAACCGCGCCGGACATAATCGAACGCGACGCTGCGACCGTCCTTGCGCCAGCGTGGCTTGGACAGCTCGTAGGGGTTGGGGAACAGCGCGGTATCGATCACGATCTCGCGCCGTGCGGCGACATCGAACAACACCGGCTGTTCCTGATCGATCGCGTCGCCAGGCTTGGGATAAAGCTGGCTTCGCAGCGCGGGTTGGAGGTGTCCGGCGGGTGCGGCCTCGACCCGCAGCACGTGGCGCGCATAGCCGGGCTTGACGCGGTAGATCATGATGTGCCGGCTGTCTGGCGACCAGACCGACGTTTCGGGATCGTAGAAATCGCCGGCCGATCCGTCGCGGCTGAGCCGGATCGACTCTTTGCCGCCCGGCTTGCGGAGGACGAGTTGGTTGTCCTCGACCAGCGCTTGCCATTGGCCGTCGGGTGACAGGGCGGGGCGGTTGTCGGCGGGCACCGAGAGATCGCGGACGACGCCGAAGCCGCGCGGGCGGCGATAGTCCGGCTCGATCGCGCAGCCTTGTCCATCGAGTCCGCAACGCCAGGGCGCTTCGCCGATCTGGAAATGGATCGTCGTGCCGTCCTCGCCATAGTCGAATGCCGTAAAGGGCAGCCGCAGCGGATCGACCCGATAGCCGAGCGCGGCGGTGAGGCCCTGCGCAATCTTCGCGTGATCGAACGCGGGCGATTTGGCGAGGGTCCGCGCGTCCACCGTCTCGAAGGCGAAGCCTCCCTCGACGGTCTTGCGGTAGGAGAAATGGTTGCCATCGGGCGTCCAGTGCGCGGGCCACGCCACCTCGCGCGTCAGATACTGCCATTGTTCGCGCAGCCCGATCGAGCGAGTGAATGCAGCGGCGTCGGGCGCCGCGTTCAGGCTGGTCGGCAGGCACAGAAGCGCGAACGTGAGCACGGATGCCCTCACGCGGGAGTCGATCATTGCAATGTCCTCGGTCGGAAAAGGTCGTGCCGCCGGCGCGGTCAGCCGGGTGGCGTCCGGGCTGACCGGCGCATCACCAGCTTAATTGCCGGCGAAGATCGCTCAGCGTGCCGTTGATATGTTCTGCGGCGAGCGCCTTGGCGCGCTCGGCGTCACGTGTTGTCCATGCGGCCAGCAAAATTTCGTGTTCGAGATGCGCGCGGTGTTCGCGGCCGGCCGGTTCGAGGTGCT
>Ga0247742_10001948_pt1 | contig 13810 bp, 14 predicted proteins | sample UWRJL208509C2_FD_180944 | JGI IMG/M metagenome (GOLD analysis project Ga0247742, IMG submission 180944) | Plant litter microbial communities from Arlington Agricultural Research Station in Wisconsin, United States - UWRJ-L208-509C-2 | ecosystem: Environmental > Terrestrial > Plant litter >...
TGGACGCGCGATCGAGGTGATCGTAGTGGTCGTGCGAGACGATCACCGCGTCGACGTGCGGCAGGTGATCGATGGGAACCGGCGGTTCGTACCAGCGCTTCGGGCCCAGCCAGGAGAAGGGCGACGCACGTTCGCTCCATAGCGGATCGACGACGATGTTGCTGCCATCGATTTCGAGCAGCATCGATGAATGGCCGAACCAGGTGACGCGCAGGCCGGATGCGGGAGGCGTCCTGTACAGCGCGGATGAATTCATGGTCGGCACGGGTGCATCGGGCTCCTCGCCAGGTGCCGACGCCAGCATCTGCAGGATGCCGCCTTTGACGTTGGTGTACATCGGCAGCGGGTTTTCAAACTTGCCGTTGCGCCACTCGGGCGACTTTGCGTCTACCGCGGTTTGCGCCGCGTCGGGCAGCGTACCGATGTTCGGCCACGCGCTGATGGCGACGAAGACGAGAAAGGCCGCGAGAAGGGCGAGCAGGATGAGGGTGTAGCGGAGGAAGCGCTTCAAATCGTGTCCTTTGCAACCCAAAGAGCATCGCCGACAAGTCGGCTCCCACAGAGTAGCGGCAATGGCTACCTGTGGGAGCCGGCTGTGCCGGCGATGGGTGTTACATCACGCTCCGATGGTGGCTTCAGATCACGCCGGCATCGTCGCCATGTCGATCACGAAGCGATAGCGCACATCGTTCTTCGCCAGGCGCACGTAGGTCTCGTTGATCGACGCCATGTCGACCACTTCGATGTCGGAGACGATGTTGTGCTCGGCGCAGAAGTCCATCATTTCCTGGGTCTCGGCCATGCCACCGATAGCCGAACCGGCGATCGTGCGACGCGGGAGCATCAGGCTGCCACCCACCACGCCATCGAGCGGCGTGAGCGCGCCGACCAGCACCATCGTGCCGTCGAGCTTGAGCAGGTTGGTGTACGGGTTGATGTCGTGGGACACCGGCACCGTGTTGAGCAGGAAGTCGAAGCTCGCGCCCTGTGCCGCCATCGCGTCCGCGTCGGTGGAGAGCAGGACGGCATCGGCGCCGAGGCGCTTCGCGTCTTCGCCCTTCGAGGCCGAGGTGGTGATCATGGTGACGTGGGCGCCGAGGGCCTTGGCGAACTTCACGCCCATGTGGCCGAGACCGCCGAGGCCGATCACACCAACCTTCTGACCCTTGCCGACCTTCCAGTGACGCAGCGGCGAGTAGGTGGTGATGCCGGCGCAGAGCAGGGGAGCCGTGGCCTTGAGGTCGAGCTTCTCGGAGATCTTCACCACGAAGCGCTCTTCGGTGACGATCTCGGTGGAGTAACCGCCCTGGGTCGGCGTGGTCTTGTCCTGCTCGGTGCCGTTGTAGGTGAAGCTGGTGTGGGTCAGGCAGTACTGCTCGAGATCCTGCTTGCAGGATTCGCAGTTACGGCAGGAGTCGACCATGCAGCCCACGCCGGCGAAATCGCCGACCTTGAACTTCTTCACGGCCGAGCCAACGGAGACCACGCGGCCGACGATCTCGTGACCCGGGACCATCGGGAACACCGAGTTGCCCCAGTCGCCCTTGGCCTGGTGCAGGTCGGAATGGCAGACGCCGCTGTAGAGGATCTCGATACGGACGTCGTGCTCACCCGGCTCGCGGCGCTGGAACGTGAACGGAACGAGGGGGGTCGTTGCGCTTTTGGCGGCAAATCCGCGGACTTCGATCATGGGAATCGTCCTTATCGTTGAGAGTTTGATCGGTAGTCCACAACAATACGTCGCAGGCTTTGGCGCGACCAGCGGGGATTCCGGGATGAACCGTTGAGTTATCCTGCACAATCATGCGCCCAGACAATCTTTCCCACCTCGCCGCTTTCGCCTCCGTCGCGCGCCACGCCAGCTTCCGCAAGGCGGGGGCCGAGCTGACGCTGTCGACCTCGGCTATCAGCTATGCCATCCGCGGGCTGGAGGAACGCCTCGGGGTGATGCTGTTCCACCGGACCACGCGGAGTGTCTCGCTTACCGAGGCCGGGCAGCGGCTGCTGGAACGACTGGAACCGGCCCTGCGTGACGTCGGCGATGCCCTGGAGGAGATGAACGATTTTCGCGCGGCGCCCTCGGGCACCCTGCGGATCAACATGCCGCGGATCACCGCCCAGCTGATCCTGCCGCCGCTGTTGCCCCGGTTCCTGGCCGCCTATCCCGACGTCCGCTTCGAGGCGGTGGATAACGACGGCCTGATCGACATCGTCGCTTCGGGCTTCGACGCGGGCATCCGCTTCCTTGAGCAGGTCCCGGAGGACATGATCGCCGTGCCGATCGGCGGTCCCCATCGAAGTGTCTGTGTCGCCACGCCGGATTATCTGGCGACCCACGGCACGCCCTCGCACCCCAACGACCTGATGCACCATGAGTGCATCCGGTTCCGCTTTCCCAGCGGGCGCATCTATAAGTGGGAATTCGAGCAGGGCGGCCGAAAGCTCGACGTGGATGTGCCGGGACGGCTCACCTTCGCGGACTTCCGGCTGTCCCTGGATATGGCACTGACCGGCGTCGGCCTGACGTTCGTTCTCGAGGACCAGGTGACCGATCTGATCCGCGAAGGCCGGCTGGTCCGGGTGCTCGAGGACTGGTGTCCGTCTTACCCGGGTTTCATGCTCTATTACCCGCGGCAGCGCCGGGTGACCTCGGCGCTCCGGGCCTTCATCGACCTGATCCGGGACGGCCACGCTGACTGAGCGCCGCCCGTTCAGCGCTTGGTGCAAGCGCGTGCAAGGCGTATCCTTAAGGCCATGTTGCGGCGCACCACGCACCCAACCCCACGTCCCGAGTCCCCCATGTCCGCTTCCGCACCCGCCCTCGATCCGGGTACCCCGCCCGTCCGCGCGCCACACGTCGGCCTGGTGATCCTTGCGCTCGCCGTCGGCGGCTTCGCCATCGGTACAACCGAGTTCGCCTCGATGAGCATGCTGCCCCTGTTCGCCGAGGGCCTCGGTATCGATGCGCCGACCGCCGGCCACACGATCAGCGCCTATGCGCTTGGTGTCGTCGTCGGCGCGCCCGTGATGACGGTGCTGGGCGCGCGCGTGCCGCGTCGCCGGTTGCTGCTCATCCTCATGACGATGTTCACCGTGTTCAACGGCCTGACCGGTCTTTCGCCGAACTACCACTGGATGCTGGTATTCCGTTTCCTCGCCGGCCTGCCCCATGGCGCCTACTTCGGCGTGGCCGCGCTGGTCGCCTCGTCGCTGGTGCCGGCGAACCGGCGCACGCGCGCGGTGGGCCAGATGTTCCTTGGACTCACCGTCGCGACGATCGTCGGCGTGCCTCTGGCCAGTTGGCTGGGCCAGGCCGTGGGTTGGCGCTGGGCGTTCGCGTTGGTCGCCGTGCTTGGCGTGCTGACGATGACGGCGGTTGCCATCTTCGCGCCGAACACGCCTTCGGATGCCAAAGCCAGTCCGCTGCGCGAACTCAGTGCGCTGAAGCGATCACAGGTCTGGTACACGCTCGCCATCGGCGCGATCGGCTTCGGCGGCATGTTCGCGGTCTACACCTATCTCGCCGACATCCTGATCAATGTCACGAAGATGCCGCTGTCCTCGGTGCCCTGGGTGATGGGCGTGTTCGGCGTCGGCATGACGATCGGCAACATGGTGGTGCCGGTGTTCGCCGATCGCGCGCTCATGCGCACCGCCGGCGTCCTGCTGGTGTGGAGCATGGTGATCCTCGCCATCTTCCCGTTCACCGCGGGCAACATCTGGCTGCTCAGCCTGGATGTGTTCTGCATCGGCATCGGCGGTGCACTCGGCACGGTGCTGCAGACACGCCTCATGGACGTCGCGGGCGATGCGCAAGGCCTTGCGGCCTCGCTCAATCATTCCGCATTCAATACGGCCAACGCGCTGGGCCCGTTCCTCGGCGGCCTGGCCATCGCTGGCGGCTACGGTTGGACATCGCCCGGTTGGGTCGGCAGCTTGCTGGCTCTCGCAGGTCTTGGCATCTGGGCGGCTTCGATAGCCGCCGAGAAACGAACGATCGCCGAAGCCGCCGCCGAGCCCTGCTAACCGTCAGCGCGTGCCGTTGTAGATTCGATCCATGACAACCCACGACATCCAGAAGACGTTCCAACTTCGCGTCGCGACCGCCGACCAGGCGGCCGCGCTCGCGCAGGTGATGGAGCGAACCTTCCGTGCCACCTTCGGTGACTCCACCGCCGAAGAACACATGGCGGAGCATTGCCGGACCAGCTACCACGAAGCGATCCAGCGCACGGAAATTACCGATCCGGACATCACAACCGTGCTCTGCCTCGATGGCGAATCGATCGCCGGCTTCGTGCAAGTTCGCTCCGGCGAACGTCCGGCCTGCGTCGCCGCCTTGCGCTCCGTGGAACTTCAACGTATCTACGTCGACGCACCATGGCATGGGAAAGGAGTCGCCGCCTTGCTCATGCGGGCGGCGCTGGAAGATGCCGGGAAGCGCGGCGCGGATGGGGTGTGGCTCGGCGTTTGGGAGGGCAATCCCAGAGCCATCCGTTTCTATGCGAAGTTCGGTTTCGTCGAAGTGGGCGAGCATGTCTTCCATGTCGGCGACGACGCCCAGCGCGACTTACTCATGAGCCGGACGCTGTAAGCGACGCGAGGTCCTGCGCTGATTCCCGCATACCTCCAGGACCTCATGCCCTAGCCCGTCATCAGTCGGCCGCTGAGGCATCCGCCGATGTCGATCTTGTCGTGGGGTATAGCCGAAGCAATATGTCACCGATGCTTGCGGCGTTTCTGTCTCGTTTGAATGACATCGCGCCCCACAGCAGCTGACGTCTAGAGATGATGCTCGACTGCTCGCCGGTCAATCTTCGATTTCTTCTTCCCGCGCATAGCACTTCCGGATTGCATGCCACGCGATCTGCGGAACGCCCAGATTGGCCAGTACAGAACGCTTACGAGTGAGCAGGCGATCATGAGCCACAGCGTGGCGTCGAGCCATCCTGGCGTGGCCGCTTCACTGCTATAGCGAGGGAGCCAGTTCAAGTGGTTGAAAAGCAGGACAAGCAGGAACGGCCCGAACATAAGAACTGGCAGACCGACGTAAGCGCTCACGTAAGTGCGCAGAACCTCCAACCCGTGAAGGCCTGTCCTTTCCGCGATATCGAACCGATTCTCCTGCGAGGCCAGTAGCCCACCGGGGATGGCTCGAATCTTGGTACTTTCGTGGTCAAAGTCGGTCGCTACGCGCAGCTTGTACCGGCCCAGCGGTACGACAGGCAGGTAGAGCGCCGTTAGCCACTTCGTTGCCGACGAATACTCACCCGGCCGGTGCTTCCAGCCGTAGAACATCGTCCCGAAACCGTTGAGTGTCGACATCGCATCTTCCCTTCCGTGATGAGTGGCTTTCGATCAATCGCGTGAGATCGTTTGCTTCGGTGCCGGATACTTCCTGGCGAGCAGCCAACCGAGCATGATCGGCAGGCCCAGGATGGGAACAAGATGAAGTATGGCTGGGTACCCAGAGACATACTGAGACGCCCACACATTCAGCGCCGGACGGATGCCCCAAAGATAAACGGGGACCCAGACGACGAACATTGCGACTACCAGCAAACCAACACGATCATTCGCCCGCTTTGCGCGCAGGAATTCTTCGGTGTTCATAGCTCCCCCCGTTGAACATGGGCCGCCCGCGAGAGCAGCCGTCAAAGGTTACTCCAGAGCCGTGCCAGAAATCACGCGGGTCGTCGTCGGGTAACGGCGGTCTTTCACCTGCCCGCCGACAGCCAGGGGAACTCTTTACTTACCAATGCAGAACGAACTGAAGATCGCGCCCAGCAGGTCGTCCGACGAGTAAGTACCGGTGATCTCGCCGAGCGCCTGCTGCGCCTGACGCAGCTCTTCCGCGGCGAGTTCTCCCGCATGGATTCCGTGCAGCGCTTCCGCCGCGTGGCCCAGATGCTCAAGGACGGCCTCAAGAGCGACGACATGCCGGCGTCGTGCACTGAGTGCGCCATCTCCTGCGCCTGCAGTTGCCAGGTCTTTCAACATCGCGCGCAACGCGTCGAGTCCGTCGCCGGTTAACGCGGATAACCACAGCCTCTCGTATGCGTCGCACGACTCGCGATGTGCCTCCGCGTGCGCCAGAACATCCTCATGAGCCGGGCGCTGTAACGGGCTGGCCGAACAGAATTGCGCTATCGTCCATGCGGGCAATCACTCCATCCGCGGGTTCGGGATTCCGGCATGAAAGACATCTTCGCGCTCAAGCTCTACACGCGTGTCGCCCGGTTGGGAAGTTTTTCCGCCGCCGCTCGCGAGTGCGGGCTGTCGCAATCGCAGGCGTCGCGGATCATCGCCGATCTCGAATCGGATCTCGGGGTACGCCTGCTGTCGCGAACCACGCGCGCCGTGGTGCCGACGGAGACCGGTTCGGAGTTCCTCGCGCGCATGGAACCCATCCTGCTCGCGCTCGACGATGCCGAACATAGCGTGCGAGACGCTGGCGAGCTGCGCGGCTTGTTGCGCATGAGCATGCCGACGAGCTTCGCCATGCGGGAAATCATTCCACGCCTGGCGTCGTTCGCAGCCAGACATCCCAGGGTGGAACTGCAGCTGTTGCTGGAAGATCGTCGCCAGGATCTGGTCCGCGATGCCGTGGATGTCGCCATTCGCGCGGGCTCGCAACCCGACCCGAGTGGAACGGCGAAGACGCTGGTGGTGATCGACCGCATGGTCGTCGCCTCACCCGCGTATCTGGCTGCAGCGGGCACACCGACATCGCCCGAGGAGCTGGTCGGTCATCGCATCGTCTCCGGACCTGCATCGGTCGTCCCGAGTGGCTGGCAGTTCGAGCGCGACGGTGCATGGACGACGATCGAGCTCGAATCGCACTTCAGCACGAATGAAAATGAGGGTGCCGTGGCTGCCGCCGTTGCGGGGATGGGCATCACGTCGACCACGAGCTGGGCCTGCCGCCAGGAGCTGGCCGACGGTTCACTGGTACGCCTGCTGGCCGACTGGAAGACGGTGGATATCCCCGTCTACGCCTATTTCCCGCTGGGACGCGCGACACGCGCCGCAGCGCGTGCCGTCGTCGAGCATCTCGTGGCCGAGTTGGCCGTCGATGCCGGTCTGGGCGGTCGCCTGCCTTCCTGACGGGCGACCGCGTCGCGATCAGCCGCCGCCGAAGATGGCGGAGACCTGGGTGTTGAAGCCGTTGACGAAGGCGTGTTCCGCCGGACCCGCGTTGTCGCGCATCGGGCGTGCCGCGTCGACCAGGACCTCGTCGGCGTCTGTTTCCAGCACAGCCATCGTCTCGGCGATGAACTGGTCGAGCGGCATGGCGAGTTCGGCTTCCTGGCTGTTCATCAGTTCGGTACGGACCCACGGCGGGGCGATCTCGAGCACCTTGACGCCGTCTTCCTTGAGCAGAAAGCGCTGCGACAGCACATACGAGTGCAGGGCTGCCTTAGTTGCGGAGTACACGGCCGTGAAGGCGAGCGGGACGAAGGCCAGCACCGAGCTGTTGTAGACCACAGTCGGGTTGGGCTGGGTCTTGATGTGATCGATGAGTGCCGAGGTGAGACGCAGCGGGCCGATCAGGTTGGTCGTGATCGTCGAGACCAGCTGCTTGTCGTCGAGGCGGCCCACGGCATGATCGAGTTCCATGATGCCGGCGTTGTTAATCAGGACGTTGAGTTCGGGAAATTCCTTGATCAACTGCGTGGCCACCCGCTCGATGTCCGCCGCGTCAGAGATATCCAGTTGCACGGCGCTCATGCCGGGGTTCGCGGCGACGACCGTATCGAGATGGCCGCGGCGACGACCGCCGATAATGACCTTGTTGCCCTTGGCATGAAGCGCTTCTGCCAGACCGCGACCGATGCCCGAACCGCCGCCCGTGATGAAGATGGTATTGCCGCTGATTTTCATGGTGTGTCCTCGGTGAGTTGGCCGCCGCCTCGGGGTCGAGGTCGGCGGCGCGTTTCGTTGAGGACAAGTTACCGACGGACCAGGAAGGGCAGTAGCCATTCATTTCCGCTTTGACTTATGTAAGACCCACATCAATGGCCTCTCATCCTTTCCCGAGCGGCGACCTGAAGCGTGGGGGCTTTGCTGCTCTGGGATGCCTTCGAATAGGTGTGGGGGTGAATCAGAGCTTCGAACCGCCATCGACGTGCAGCGTGTCGCCGGTCACCCAGCGCGACGCATCGGAAGCGAGAAAGGTAATCACGTCGGCGATATCGTCGGCGGTAGCGAGTCGCTTCAAGGCCTGGATGCTCAGCGTGAAGTCGCGCCCCTCTGCGCTTTTCGCGAAGCTCGACATGTCGGTCGGCACGACGCCCGGTGCGACGGCATTGACGCGGATACCGCGCTCGCCGAGTGCCGCTGCGAAATGCTTCACCAGCGTGTCGATCGCGCCCTTCGTTGCCGAGTAGGCCGACAAGGTACCGACGGCGGCATCGGCGGCGAGAGACGAAAGCAGTACCACACTGCTGTCCTTGCGCATCACCGGAAGCAACTGCTGCACGAGAAAGTAGGGAGCGCGCACGTTTACCGCGAAGAGGTCGTCGAAGTTCTCGACGGTGGTGTCCTCGATCGTGGCCGACACGGCGATACCGGCGTTGGCGACGAGCACGTCGAGGCGACCGCCGATGATCTCGCGCACCTTGGCGGCGAGCTGGTGGGGGCCTTGCGCAGCGCGAAGGTCCGCCCCGACCTTCTCGGCCTTACCACCGGCCTGCCGGATTTCCTCGACCACGGCCTGGGCTTCCTGCTCGCCACGGCTGTAGTGGACGAGGACCTGGGCGCCGGCCTTGGCGAGGGCCAGCGCGCTGGCCTTGCCGATACCACGCGAAGCACCGGTCACCAGGGCGGTCTTGCCGGTCAGATCGAAAAGTTGGTTGGTCATGACGTATTCCTCAGAGATATGGGAGTTGGTGTTGTGCGACGCCCATCGGTTAGCGTGAAAGCGGCTGTACCGGCGGCTTGGAGAGCAATCTAGGCCGATGTGGCGCATCTGAAAAAGACTTTGTAAGCTGCTCGGCATACCTATGAGGCATGACCCATGGAGCTGCGGCACCTCCGCTACCTGATCGCCGTCGCCGAAACGGGCAGTCTCACGGAGGCGGCCGAGAAGCGCCTGCACACGTCGCAGCCCTCGCTTAGTCGGCAGATACGCGATCTCGAAGATCAGGTCGGCGTTGCGTTGCTCACGCGTAGCGCGCGAGGTGTCGTCCTTACCGAAGCAGGCAAGGCGTTCATCGATCACGCGCGCCTGGCGTTGTTGCAAGTGGACGCCGCCGTCGAGGCGGCACGTCGCGCCGCGCAGCCGAGCAAACGTCGCTTCGCGCTCGGGTTCCTCACCGGCCTGGAAATGAAGTGGCTACCGCGGGCGATGCAGTTGCTACACCAGGAACTCGCGACCATCGACGTCACGGTATCGAGTGACTACTCGCCCGATCTTGCCGACGCCGTCGCGCGCGGCAGGTTGGACGTGGCCTTCATGCGCGCAGAGCCCGATCACGATCTCGAGTATCGGGTGATTGGCCAGGAAGAGTTGGTGATGCTCATGCCGAGCGATCATCGACTGACGAAGCGCAAGGTCGTCGAGCCGAAGGACATGATCGGCGAGCCGTACGTCGCCATGGGCAACAAGGCGAAAGTGTTGCGCGCGGTGATCGACGATTACCTTTCGCGATCGGGTGTCGCGATCGAACCTGCGCAGGACGTCGACAACCCCGCGATGGTGATGTCGCTTGTCGCTTCGACACGCGGACTCGCGTTGATTCCGGCGTACATTCAAGACTTGATGCCTTGGTCCGTTACCAGCCGACCGCTGAAGAATCCGCCGATGCTTGACTTGGTCGTGGGGTACAGCAGAAGCAACACGTCGACGGTTCTTGAGGAATTTCTTTCTCGCTTGAATAGCGTCACGTCACGAGCGTAGGTCGATTAGGCCCGCGCTGGGACGACCCTTACTCCGCGAAGGCAGTTTCTTGCCCCTATTTCAGGCGATGACTAATATGAAGTCGTCTATGAAGTCGTCGACGGAGGGACATACCATGCCGAACATGATGATTCGAAATATTGATCCCTGGGTTGAAGCCCAACTCCAGAAACTTTCTGTCATCCACGGCCGCTCCGTCGAGGATGAGGCGCATGAGATTCTTCGTGCTGCGCTACCTCTCGAGGTGGGCGACTCGGTGGCGATGCTAAGGTCCATTCGTCAGCGCGTAGAGGCATTTGGCGGCATCGATATCGAGCTACCGCCGCGTGAGCCAATGCGTGACCCACCGGACTTCGATATGTGATCGTTCTGGACACCAACGTCTTGTCCGAAATGCTTCGGCCGCGCCCCAATCCGATTGTCATGAGTTGGTTTGAGAGCATCGCCCACTTGATGATCGTTACGACATCCGTAACGCGTGCGGAACTCATGCACGGTATAGAAATAATGCCTTCCGGGAAACGACGCGACCTTCTTCGATATCTGGCTCACGACGTCTTCGATATCGATTTACGGGGAAGGCTGTTGGTCTTCGACCGTGATGCGGCGGACACCTACGCTGTCATCGGAGCAGCTCAACGTTCAAGAGGCCGACCCGTCGGCCAGGCAGATGCCATGATCGCCGCCATTGTGCATTCTCGTGGAGCAGTGCTGGCGACACGGAATGTGCGTGACTTCGTCGGTTCCGGCGTGCCTGTTGTTAACCCCTGGGGATACTGACGGGCGGCGCTATTCACTTGCCGATACAGAACGAACTGAAAATCGCCCCGAGAAGGTCGTCCGATGAATACGTGCCGGTGATCTCGCCCAAGGCCTGCTGCGCGTGACGTAACTCTTCCGCGGCTAATTCGCCGGCGTGCGAACCGTGCAACGCGTCGGCCGTTCGTGAAAGGTGTTCACCAACCGACTCGAGCGCGACGACATGCCTGCGCCGTGCACTGAATGCACCATCGCTGGCACCCGCGGTTGCGAGATCTTTCAACATCGCGCGAAGCGCGTCCAGGCCGTCGCCTGTCAGCGCCGATAACCAAAGCGTGTCGTGGCCATCGTGCGCGGCGCGATGTGCCGGCACATGTGCGATATCGATCTTGTTGATGACGACGATGCGGGCGGATTGTGCGGGTGTCCCTTCGAAGAAGGCGAGATCCGATGACGCATGTTCTGCTTCGGTGACGAGAATGGCGACATCGCAACGCTCGAGTTGCGCACGTGCCCGACGGATACCTTCGCGTTCGACCACGTCGACCGAGTCACGAAGCCCCGCCGTATCCGCCAATTCGAGCGTCACGCCATCGATGCTGATCGACTCGCGCAGAACATCGCGCGTCGTTCCCGCGATGTTCGTCACGATGGCACGCTCCTGTCCCGCGAGCGCGTTCATCAGACTGGACTTGCCAGCATTGGGCCGACCGACGATCGCCACCGTGATGCCGTCGTTGAGGCGAACGCCACGACGCGTCTCCACGAGTAATGCATCGAGGTTCGCGCGCAGGGACGTCAGTTGTTCACCAATCACAGGGTCGGCAAGGAAGTCGATCTCTTCTTCCGGAAAATCGATCGCCGCTTCAATGTGGACGCGTAGCGCAATCATCTGCGCAAGCAAGTCATCGACACGCGCGGAGAACACGCCTTCCATCGAGCGAAGCGCCGCCCGTGCGCTCGCTTCCGACGTAGCGGCAACCACGTCGGCCACCGCTTCCGCCTGTGCCAGATCGAGCTTCCCATTGAGGAACGCACGTTCGGTGAATTCGCCGGGGCGCGCGAGACGCGCACCGAGCTGAATGCAACGGCGAAGTAGCGCATCGAGAAGCACCGCACTGCCGTGACCCTGCAACTCGAGTACATGCTCGCCGGTGTAGGAGGCGGGACCAGGGAAGTGAATCAGGATCCCGCGATCGATGAGCTCACGGTCGCCGTCGCGAAACGCAGCGAAGTGGGCATGACGCGGTGACGGATCGCGGCCGAGGAAGGCTTTTGCGATCATGGGAACCAGGGGCCCCGAAACGCGAACGGCGCCGACCCCGGCCGCGCCGGCGCCGGTAGCGATGGCCGCGATGGTGTCGTCGCCGTAATTCATTGCCTGCCTTCGATAGCGAAGCGGCGCGTCTTTCGACGCGCCGCTTGGGGGTTATGCGGTCTTGGCCTTGATCTCGGCCCGGTCGACGCTACGGTTGATGTACCACTGCTGGAGCAGGCTGGTCGCACCGTTGATCGTCCAGTAGAGCACGAGGCCCGAGGGGAAGAAGGCGAAGAAGACACCGAAGATCAGCGGCATCACCTTCATCATCTTGGCCTGGGTCGGGTCCATGCCCGCCGTCGGCATCATGCGCTGGGTGAGCAGGGTGACGATGAAGTACAACACCGGCAGCACGTAGAAGGGATCCGGCGCGGACAGATCGTGGATCCAGCCGAAGAACGGCGCGTGGCGCAGTTCGATGGATTCCGACAGTACGCGGAGCAGGCCGATGAAGATCGGGAAGGTGATCAGGATGGGCAGGCAGCCTGCCATCGGATTCACCTTCTCCTTCTTGTACAGCTCCATCATCGCCTGCTGCATCTTCACGCGATCGTCGCCGTAACGCTCCTTGAGCGCGGCGACTCGCGGCTGCAGCTTGCGCATGCGGGCACCCGAGCGGAACTGCGCATCGGTGAGCTTGTACAGCGCAGCCTTGATCAGCAACACGAGCAGGATGATTGCGACACCCCAGTTACCGCTGATCGCATGCAGCTGCGACAGCAACCAGTGCAGGGGCTGGGCGATGATGGTGAACCAACCGTAGTTGCTGGTCAGTTCGAGACCCGGCGCGATGACATCGAGCGTGCCCTGCAGCTTCGGACCGATATAGAGGCGAGCGACGCTGTCGGCGGCCTGACCCGGAGCGACCTGAATCGCGGGGCCGAAGGCGCGGACGAGGTAACGCGGCGTCGCCGAGTTCGGATCGACGATATTGCTGGTGTAGGTCACCGCTTCGTTGGCCGGCGGAATCCAGGCGACGAAGAAGTAATGCTGCAGCATGCTCACCCAGCCACCGGTGATCTGGTGATTGAGCGGCTTCTTGGTGAAGTCGACGAAGGGCAGCGACTCGAACTTGCTCTCCGGGCTATACCAGGCGGCGCCGAAGAAGCTGTGCTGCGCCGGATCCGTATAGGCCTTGAACCAGTTGACCTTCTCGGCGGGTACGCGCTGCAGCTGGTGGTAGGCGTTACCGTTCCAGACGGCCGTCGAGCCGTTCTCGATACGCTGGTCGAGGTCGACCACGTAGTCGGTGCGCTTCAAGGTGTAGCGCTTTGTCACCTTCACGCCGGACGGATCCGTCCAGGTCAGATCGACGCTGACCGTCTTCTGACCATCGGCGAGAATGTTCTCGGTCTTCTCGGCGTGGAACAGCGCACGGTGATCCGGGGCTGCGCCGGTGCTGCTGACCAGGCCGTCCTGGGCGGCAAAGAAATGCGCGCCTTCGTCATCGAGCAAGCGAACCGGCGGCGACGTCGGGTTCTTCTTGGTTTCGGGCTCGGTCGGATAAGCCAACAGTTCCGAGCGCACGATGCTGCCACCGCGGGTGTCGATGGTCAGGCGGAGCAGGTCATTGGACAGCGTGACCAGTTCGGCCTTGCCATCTGCCGGGGCGCCGGAGTCGTTCGGGACGCCGGCCGGGCTCGTCGCGCCAGGGACGGCGGCATCCGCGCCGGCTTGTCCAGCCGTGGTCTGGCCCGTGGGCGCAGGGGGAGCCGGAGGATGGACGTAGTCCTTCTCCCATTCGGTCCACAAGAGATACGCCACGAACATGAGCGCGAAGAAGAGGAGCGTGCGCGTTTGATTCATTGCAGGGCCAGATCCGGATGACGCCT
>Ga0247742_10001949_pt1 | contig 13808 bp, 8 predicted proteins | sample UWRJL208509C2_FD_180944 | JGI IMG/M metagenome (GOLD analysis project Ga0247742, IMG submission 180944) | Plant litter microbial communities from Arlington Agricultural Research Station in Wisconsin, United States - UWRJ-L208-509C-2 | ecosystem: Environmental > Terrestrial > Plant litter >...
ATAACGTACTGATATGTCTTCCGGCAGAAAGTGATCAACTCTGATAAGCTCATCAGCAGCCCCAACCACATATATGCCAATCTCGATTTTTCCGACATAGATGCAACCTGAAATGCCTCGCTAGCATAATTATTCAGCCTTTCGCTTCGAACAATTGAAAGAGACTCGATGCATAGGCTAGGGCGACACAGAATTTCTCCGTGCATTTGCCGTTGATGGTGTTTCGTTCGCGGAGTCCCAGCTATATTGGACCTCGACCCCTTCCAAATCATTACTGTCTATCTATCTCTTTCGATATGCAGTGGAAATCCCTCCTGACGCTTGCGCTTTTGGCGCCGCACACCCATGCCCTTATCCGCTTCGGTTGCTCTCAACTCGTTACTGAGCGTTTAGACCCGTAAGCGCTGTTATGCTTTTGGCATAGGTATGCATATGAATACTCATTTTAGGTTGGGAACACCAGGGAAGGTATCTCCTCACTTACATCAGGTTGTCGGGGGAGTAAGCAAATTCCTCAACTTATCTCATTGTACGGTTTGCTAAATGTGGGAATACACCTCCCAATTGTAGAATGCGTAGGCAACCACGCTTCTTGTCTCTTGACTGTCAAACATGATCTCCATTCTTATAGATTCAATATTACCATGGATTCACAAGCCAACGATCAATCCAAGGTGGCGACGTGCACGAGTTGTCAGTTCAAGGAAAACAAGTCGAACTATTGGACTGCCGTTTTATTCTTCAAACACCCTAATGGAAGCTTCATACGGGTAGATGTTTATTTAACTTCAATATTCCTTCGACTGAAGTTACTCTAATGAGGTTCCCCAAATGCCAAATTTCGGGGTCGGTCCGCTCAATGGCGGTATGACTGTTTACTACGTTCAGAACGGTTTGAACGTCACTGCTCCTCCAAAGGTATGTTCTCAGAATTTATTGATTTTCAAACATCCCTTCTCACTGTACCGTCACAGGGATTCCGCATGATCACGGGAAACGCCATGCTTCGCAGCACGAATACGAAGGCGCCCCCAAAAATCACAAGTTTCCGATGCTTCGGCGCCAACTGGGCCGACCCCAACACAGGCCCTCAGCCACCCAGTGGGGGCATAGACACAGTCGAGCTTCCCAAGGCTTACTGTGCAGGGGGTGTCCGCGCCCAGACATACTTTCCACAGTGAGGAAGTCGATCCATGACTTGAGGCGGTGTGCTTATTACTACACAGGTGTTGGGATGGCATCAACCCAGACAGTCCCGACCACGCAGTATGTAGTATTAATCACCTGCAGAGAGCGCTGCTGAAATTTATGCTTTGCAGACCCACGTTGCCCATCCCATTGTGGACACAGATCCATATACGGGTCTTGCACTTTACGGTGGCGTTTGTCCAGAAAGTCACCCTGTCAGAATCCCAATGCTTCTCTTCGAGACTATCTGGGATACGAGCCCATTCAAGGATATGTGGCCTACAGATGGTACGCAACCGCTGGTGTACAGCATGGGAGATCCGTAAGCGACCATATCTCGAGCTTGCAGCATCCCAGTTTTGCTGAGCCATGGACGTAGAACTGGGTATGGACATCATGGCGATTACGCTTTCGGATGGGAAGGTGACGCTCTCCAGAGAGCAATGAACAACTGCACCGCCTTTGATGGTGTTCCGTCCCACTGCACTGTACTTACTGTCCAGTCAGACGACGAAGTCAACAAGTGCGTTCTGAAGCCCCAGGTTAACGAACAAACTGAAGGATGTGAGTAGCTATCCTATTACGAGATAAAAATTGACTTCTTCATTCACACCAGACCTGACTGCACTTCCGGGATGCAACCCCATTCAAGACGGCCCAGACCCAGCCACACCAGTTCAGAACTGCGGTGCCCCAACTACTACGGGTGGCTTTCCCACTGCGCCTACTCCCCCCTCTTCCTGATCTTAAAGGCTCAAATCCCAGATTTATAGGCAGATGCGGCGAGTTAACGTCCCATAAATTTCCTATTGCCGAATATCTCTCTCTGCCGTATATAATTTCATCGAGTTATTTTCATTTTTCACTCGCATACTGTATTTAAATTGAGGTCATCCTGGTTGACAGCCGTCAATACAACGTCCTCAATGTATTATGTCGGAGATGCAGGACTTTATATGTTGAAATGCTGATCGCAATTGCAGATAACGTGGCGATTGCTGCAATTTGATCGAATCTACTTCCGACTCTTGTCACGAAAATCACGTCTAGCTCCATCATGCTGCGGATGAATCTTGGATGTTGCTTCGGTGTTCAAAATGTGAACTTGTCGCGTACTACTAATTCAGACGCGTCTAGCCGCGTGACTGTAGTGGCGGTGCAGCATCAATGCATCACTGATCACTCAATTCAAGTAGAGCCAGACAACACCTAAGTATTTGGTCAAATTTAGGGAATTATAACACAACGAAGCTTAAAATTAATTTGAAACGAACTGGCACCATCTCCTAACTTAAGGGAAGATGCGTGGAAATACTACCCCTAAGCATAACCTATGAAATAAACATCCACACAACAAAACAAATTGAAAGTACCACCCAAGTACAGCTATACATGTGTACCGTGACACCTGTGAGTCGGAGTGACTCACTAGGCTTTCCAGATCCGCACATGAGCGGTGCGACACAGCCTTGGTCGAGATCAATTGCCCAGCCACATTCATTGCAGCCAGCCTATATAAACAGTGGTCGAGTTCCGGTTCAATGAGTCTACTTCTCTCCTCGCCACAGGTCGTAATGTCGCTTAATGTCGATGCTTCAACAATCAATGCCCCTGTCCTCGATTGGTCGACGACTCCTCTCGCAGATGACTACGCGGGACACTATGTCAAGATCATAGACAACGTGTTCAGCGATGAAGAATGCGCTTCTCTCATCGCACTAGCAGAATCTGATTCAGAGTGGAAGCGAGCTGCGGTACATTATGGTCTGGGCCCGAACGATAACTACGTGAATACCGAATATCGGAACAGCGAGCGGATCCTGAGGTTCGACCATGATGCCGCTGAGAAGCTGTACAAGAAATTACTTCCATATATTCCGGAGCTGGTGGAGGTTAGGAAGGGAAACGAATGGGAAGAGATTTTTGGCAAGAAGGGTATGGTTCATGGAACTTGGACATTGGTTGGGTATGTATTTATCGGCTATCTATCAATGAAAAATTTCACTGTAACTAACAACTATATATTCTGATTAGGCTTAATGAGCGCCTAAGTTTCTTGCGATATGGGAAGGGTAACTACTTCAGAGGTCACTGTGATGGTCAACTCGATCTTCCAGACGGCCGCATGTCTCGCGTGACGGTCCAGATATATCTCGGCGACGAAGGAGTTCAAGGAGGGGCAACACGTATCACGGGGTACAAGAATGGGCACTACGACGTCGAGCCCAAGAAAGGACGGGTACTCATCTTCCAGCAGAGAGGAATCTACCACAGCGGAGAAGACGTTGTGTCAGGGTTGAAATATACGCTCAGGAGCGATCTCCTCTTCAGACATAAGGATGACTAAGAGACGTAGCTGGAGCATCCAGTTGTCTATTTCGCATTGTTGTAGAGTAAAAACGACCATTGCTACACCAACAATTAATACCTAATCATACGAGGAAGCTAGTGGTTAAAGTTTGCTCTAAACTCAGAGATTCGGATATCTGGAAGAATCGGTTGTCAATAGACTCCGAAGAGAACAGCACACTAATCGCACCTCATCACATAGTACGAGTTCCACAGCGTTAATGAGGTGCCCCTACTATTCCCATCCGCGGCGAATTTGAGCCATTGGTTGCTGTGGACCCGCCTAGTTGTTCGGAAACGAGGCAGTATACCGGCGAGTTGGCTTGAGGGTAATGACGAGCAGTGGACTCAAAGGCCTACAGAACCATAACGCTTTAGATTCTGTCCAAAAAGGGTTGGCGGACTGCAGATGGTTTGAGGCCAGCCCCACAAAGAGCTCCGCATCGACCAACTGCTCTCGGGAGAAGTCTTGATAAATTGGTGGCCTTTTGTCGTCCACACCGGGTACTCCATGTCACATAACATTCTGAACGCCATATGGAATGATTACAGTGAGTCTAGTGGGGTACCCACCAGGCAATTCAACCGTCTGGATTCTTAAAATAGGCCTTGCATATCCACGATCCGCTGCCCCTAGGTGATTTGGCGTCAACAATGGTCGATTTGGTTCAGTTAGCCCTCCTTGCTGGCTGCGAGCCATTTCAATCTTCTAGCAAGATAAATGAAGTTCCCCACGAGCGAGACAGTGGCAGACGCGTAGTTTGTGGAGAGAAAGAGATTCAATCTAGGTAGTAAGAGTCAATAATTGATGTATGAGAGTTGTTGGTGAAACCGTAACAGGCGAAAGGCTCGGGTCACTTGCTTGGCTTTGTTGACCGAAGCAAATAGATGCCTGCCTGTTGTCAACCTAATTACGCTTTTCTTCCTTATGTGGTTGAGCTTCTGACAGTGATTGACCCCCGGATGGCCAAGAATCTGATGCAGGCCCGTTCATGGCGAAGGTCCGAAGGTCACGGTCGCGCGATCTTATTTAGTACCAAATCCTCAGTAAATGGATACTGGGGTATATAAGGGTTGATCGAATGGCCCCATCCTCGGCCCCAAGGTTTTGTTCACAGCAAGTCGCTCAGTGATGCGTACTCTGTCGTTTGTCTTCCTTCCTCTTGCAGCCGCGAACGCAGCCGCCTCTGTGCTACCAGAGCAAAATGTACTGAACGGGGCGTCTTCACCTTCGCTCAGACTCTACCAGCCTGGTCGCTGGGCATGGACGGACTGTGGTAGGTTCAGTGTCCTAGTCTAAGTTGCAAATCTTTCTCATTTTCAATCCAGGACTCGAATGGGACCCTGTCCATATCCAATCTATCGAAATTTCTCCCGACCCTCCTCAACTAGGAAAAGATTTGACTGTGAAAGTCAAGGCCACCGTCACGGAGCCGGTAGAGGTTGGTCCCATATCCCAGCAGATATATTTGTTGCATAATTGTCTCACTCTTTGCGCAGGATGGTGCATACGCTGACGTTACCGTCAAAGTAAGTCTCATCAAGATACTCCAGAAAGAGTATGATCTTTGCGAAGAGGCGTAAGTATTCCTATATAGTGACTCTCTACTACCCCTTTGACCCATCAATTGCAGACGCAATTCTGATTTGAGCACACAATGTCCAGTCGCGAAGGGATCATACGTCATTGAGCACACAGTAACTCTCCCCAAGGAAATTCCTCCTGGTCAGTAATCACCTTCAGATATTGACCGTGGGCTTATATGAAGTTCTCTTCAGCTCCATTTACTGTCCATGTCAATGGGTACACAGTAAATGACGACCCCATGATGTGTCTGGATTTGAGGGTTGACTTCAGGAAATGAGTATTTTCCTATTAGATGGCTGGCTGGTAGCATGCGGTACGGCCAAGTCACAGTCTGGGTTACAGAAATCGCTGTAATTGTACACAAATTCTATCATCCAGCCCTGTCGGTTAAATCTTCTCCACGCTAATCTTGCTCCCTGATGACTTGGCATGTACGACTTGAAGCTTGAAGCTTGAAGGAGCTTGAAGGTCCATCAATAATGACACGTCACCTTGCTTCAAATTGCAAGGCGAGTGACACCACATCCAAAAGGCACATCAGCAAGTTCGAGAAAAGCTTTCCGGGTTTCCGCACCTTTCTGGGGTTTTTGAGCTTTCTTACCCAAATCTGGAAAGCTGGAAAGCCGTGATCCGTTAACTCTGTTACAAATTCGGCTTATAGTTCGGAGCTCCGGTACCTTTTTAGTTACCGCTCCTGTAGTGCGTGTGAATATTGTAAAAATTCAGTCCCAACCTTTCCAGAAAAGGGACCTAACTTTCTCACTTTCATGCTTTTCGGGGTTTTGGCGACTTTCCGGGGCTTTTTGGGGTTGTGGCAACCCCAGAAAGGAAAACTCCAACTTGCTGATGCATCTAAGGTTTAAGACTACGGGTGCGGAAACGTTATTCTCATGTCACATCCAACTGCACGATCGCTGACACGTCAGGAGTTTTTGGCTGTAGAGGCCATCTACACTTCATTCTCCCAGCTTATCTTCCACCTTACGTGGAGATGCCAACATACAGCTTTTGTTCTACTAAAAATGAAAAGTAACATAGAAAATTTCCCTTCGTTTCAAGTACACAATCTCCTAGAAATAAATTCGTCATGTTATGTGAAAGAAAATTGTTCAGGACCCGCGACAGCTGACATGAGGCGGAATGTGAAAGAAACATTTCTACTTCAAATGGGGATGAATTTTCTACGAAATGTTACATCTCTCTTCCCATTTTGGCTGTGGGAAAAATCTACAGCACATTATTTGGCAGGCAGCTGCCGTTTCCATATGAAATGGAGTGAAATTTTGTTACCTCAAATGGAGTTTTAAGTCCAAATTTTTGCTTCATTTGAAGTGAAAGAAAACTCTGTGATGTTCCACCCCAGACAAAGTGAGAGACGAACAAAGACAATAATTTCCCCTTTAAATGAAAAGACCGGCCTCCGGTGAAATCGCCACTTAAGCTGGAGATGTATTCTCCAGCAAATGGTCCATTCGAAGTAGGAAATTTTATCAGATGCGAAATTACACCTTCAATGGAGATTTTCCAAGAGGAATAAAGTGTAATAGGCTTCTCCATTCCGAGACCCCTGACGTGTGACGAAAATTCAACATTCAACACTTTAACTCTTGGAGGGTTGGAATTCAAAGGCAAGACGCCGTTGACCTACGCCGACATCACCTGACCATGTCGGATGTAGGTTCTTTTGTCTATGCTTCATCGGAGAACAAATTCTTTTGTAGCCCGATCAAATGCGAATTCACTATAGTTATATCAATCGTATTCAGCGATCTTGCCAATGAAGTGCATCATGACGGGAGGTTCCTGGTGGAGTGGAATAAATTGTGAGAATCAACTTTAGTTACCAAGAACTTGCTCTGAGTTGTGTCTTGCGAGTGAGAAATAGGCTCGGCCATCGTTGGAGGTTCGGGCTCGACCTGCGTGAATCAATCTGCCCTCTTTAAATTTCTCTACACGAATTGACAGGAGCAAATACAGGTCTGTGGCAATAAAGGTATCATCCATCGAATTCAGATAAATCACGACCGCAGTTCTACTTGAGCGATTGATAATCGCAAAGGTCGAGGACAAACGTGAATCAGTAAGTCTCATGAGACTTGAGACTTTTTGAGACTTTTGAGACTTTCTGAGACAAGAGACTTCGTGAGACTTGTTGGGACTTTTTGAGACCTGGAGGAAGAACGAGACTTTGTGAGACTTGATGGGGCTTCGTCTGAAACTGAAAGATTCGTGAGACTTTGTGAGACTCGGACTTTCAGCAATATATAAGTCTTTGAAAATCTCCCTCTACTAACCACTTCCCCACTCTTTCCTTCTACTCACCTTCATCCAATCCTCCGACGCAGACATGGCAACCGGCTACTTCAGGTGCCAGCCTCGAGCTCCTTTCTGTTGTACTACTACGGGGCTCATCATGGGACGATGCGACGCGAATTCGTATCGGCTCCCTTTCGATGCCATGGTGCGTGAGCGCCTATCTTGCTTACTCATTGTCCTGTTGTGTAGCCCGCGCTGCTCGTTAAGCGAGCATCGCAAATATTCACTTACTTACTATTTTGTCTGTATTATTTTCCTCACCTAAATTGTCCGAGTCTCTGTAGATATAGTCTCGTCTTAAATGTTTAAGGTACGAAATATCTCTGCCAGTGTCTTTCGATGTTACGGGGCCGCTTCACATAGTCCTCACCTATGTTAAATGCAAACACTCTACCGTCACCTCGGGGAACCAATTGCAGGATTACTTTATAATTCCCTAATGCAATCGGTATTTCCATTAGTCGTAAGGAGATATCGAACTTCAATGATCCACCCTCACTGCTGCCTGACCTCGCCTATGTCTGATCTTATCGCTGATATGTACATCAATCGCGACTAAGTATGGTGAATCTCCTCTGTAAGAATTCAAGTATATGAAGCCCAGTTTTTGTGGAAAATCACTGAGTCACCTACTTATTAATCGTACCTAATAGAATGTAAAGCTAGCTACTGTACAAGATTAGTCTGACGGCATACGAGACATAGCTCACCTCAGCTGTTTGCATGGCAAACGACTGAGAGAACCTCGAGTGTTGCGGCTTTCCATGGGCAGGATGTGTAGGCGGTAGAATGGCAGAGGAGAAGGCTGTATATATAGTGCCAGGACTCGCCCAGTCCGAGTCACGAAGCGCGATGAGGTGAGAATTTTAGTACGGAATCGAAGGTCCCACAAAGTCTCAACAAGTTTCGTAACTCTCATCGGGTCTCAAAAAGCCCAACCAAGTCTCGAGTCCCATGAGACTTTCCAATATAGGTTCTTCTTCGAATCACAAATAATAACTTAGTGAAAGATGTTTTGAGATTTTGTCAGTTGCGGACCAGGTACCGTAAACAAGAAGAAAAAAACCCATTGTTTAACTTGAAAAATTAAAGTGATAGCTGAAATAGATGATTACATCGCGGGAGGGGGGATATCGCAGAGATACCGATAAGACCCGGAGGTCAACGTTTCAACCCAGGACAAGAAGTCGTCACGTGGGGCCGGCACAGCGCACAGACCTGGACCGCGTGGACGTGTGCGCTGTGGCAAAGAGTCGGAAGGAGTGGATGGGGGAATATCTGCCACTTGGGATAAGAGCTACCATGCCTTATATACAGAAAAGTAGTGCTGCTGGCACAAGTCACAAGTCTCACGAAGTCTCATCAAGTCTCTCCACAGTTGAAGTCTCAAAATGTCTCAGTCGCTTTCCTCAAGTCTCACGAAGTCTCAGAAATAAACAAGTCTCAAAAAGTCCCACAGGTCTCAAAAGGTCTCAAAAGTCCCAGATAAGTCTCAAGTCTCATGGGACTTACTCATATACGTTCTTTCTGCAAAGGTCAGCTCAAAGAATCATCCCGCGCCGGGCGAAGAGTTACCAGTTAGATCTCGTCGAGTTTTATCACCTTATCAGTGCCACGACCCCTTAAGCAGTCGACATACTGTCTTAGAAAGTCGAGAGACCGGATAAACGTCGGTCAAAGCTTTAACACCGAGAACCCTTCTAATTATTTACACCCCAGCAATAACCACCGTTAGCAACTTCAAGAAGGCCAGAGAAGGCCGGGCACTGTATGTATTCTTGCGTCATCGAGGTAAAATTTAGCGTGGTTCAATAATAGCGGACCTATAAGTGTAACTACCTGATTCATGTAACAACGCCGTTCACATTCTGTTTGTCCAACTCCTCCCTTCATGCTGACAGTAAGGAATTTTCAAGTCACTTTTCTTGCGTTGGGGCTTGTTTGTGGAACTTTCTCGCATTGTGAGTGGGCTCGATTGTCTAACAGATGAACATAACTCTTGACTCAATTCCAACATAGATACCTTCTACGAGCTCATTGTCAATGACGCCATGTCCTCTGCACCCGTCCGCGTTCCCATCGATCTCAATCCCATTAGCAGACTCGTAAACCTCCAAACTGGCGCATCTAATCCATTCTTGACAAACGATGTTACGTGCAACAAGATTGGCACTCCTGCGAGCGAGACAAGAGTTGTTTCGCCTGGAGACCAGATTGGTTTCCACGTTGCGAATACATCTGGCTATCCATACACTCTTGCTCCGGGAGTTGCATTTGTATACCATAAAGGCCCAATGGCATTTTATGTCGCGCAACCCCCAGATAGAGGAGAAGTCAAGGACTGGGACGGAAAGAACGGGAGTTGGATAAAAGCGAGTTTCCAAACAATGGGTGAAGACAATTTGTTGACCACTCTTCCACCACCGCTAGATTGCCCAGTTCAGGACAACATTTCATCCACTGGTGTTTGCTTCGACGGACAAATCAAATCTCACCATCACAATGCCCAAAGTTGCTTCAGGAGAGGTGAGCTGGATCGATTGAATCAAATCACTGACACCTAAAGCCTGTTTCTTAACATGATCAATATGCTGATATCAACCATTTCATAAGTACCTCCTCCGCATTGAACATTTCCAACCCGCCGCAAATCGTGATAAGTGGTCCGCAATGTGCATGTTTGTTTCTTGTGCCCAAATTCGTGTGATTAATGGCGGTAATATATCTCTGCCGGGTGGTGTATCTATCCCTGGTCACATTACGGGTGACGGTGCGTCTAGTTAATATCATATTTTAACTTGGAGGTTACCGTCTAATACTCGACATTTTCAGAGGACAGCCTTGTGCTTAATCCAGATGTTGTTGAGAATACCCTAGACTCATACTCGGTATGTTTCCCTCTCCTTAAGTTCTCACGAGTTCGTAATTCATTCTTTGCGCTTTTCTAGCCTCCTGGACCGCCTGTTTGGACACCATGAGCACAATGAGAACTTATAATCCCGATCGCCATGTACTATAAGCCGAAATTGAAGGTTCTGAAATATTTGTGGTATGGCCCTATGTACCTATCACGTGCATGCGATGGCAATTAGCACAAGTAGAATAAGGTGTGAAATGAGCGCCTAAAATGAGATGCAGCACGAAACTCTTTGGTACTGGCGCGAAACTCATGGTACAGCACAAAACTCAGACTTACCACCACTGTAGCTGGCTCCTATCACTTTTAGTTCAAAATGAGAAGCTGCCACCATAATTGGCAGCCGGCCACAGTCCAGTCAATAGCGACAGCAACGACGCTGGGGCGGCACGAACAAGTCAGAACTGCCGGATATGAGAAATTGCGATTATAGTAGACCGGAAGCCGATCTGTCTATGAAGGTATCGTCGGGGGAGAACCTATCGATAGACAATCGACAGGTTCTCCCCCAACGATACCTTCATAGACAGCCGGTTACCGGTCTACGATTATAGCGTCATGGACAGCCGACGCGTCGTGTAGTCACGTGACTCCCGCCTCCCAATTCCGGAGGCTGGCATGCTCGCTGCCTCCTCCCTCGAGCCCTCGACCTCATTTTTCACTATTCTTGTGTATATTAGTACAAATTTATATCTTATAAACTTGGGAAATTATGAAATAAGTTGGAGTTTCGTGCTGTGTCTGAATTTCGCCTGGTATCAAAGAGTTTCGCGCTGCGACTCATTTTAGGCGCTCAATTCATACTTTAGTTTATGCACACTAATTAGGCCTAAAATTAAGAAGTTTTGCGCAAAATGTGCGAAAACTAAGAGCTTCGCGCTCATTTATTAAATCGGTATTCGGACGAGCATATATAAACGCTCGAACGCGATGTGGTGGGGTGTCAAAAAAACATCTCGTACTGGCGAGGAAGACTCGAGCAGCAAGATTGGTTTAGTGGAACGAGGAGTTTACATGCCCTGAACGTTGACAGCAGCAACAAAATAGTTTAAACTCGGCCATAGAATCGAAGGATGGTTGGGTAAGTCGAGGCAAAAAGGAATCAATGACGACCTGATTCTATTGGAGAATGACATATGTACAAGTGCGCTAGTACTCCACACGCACGAATTTAGGTTTACACGGCCCGGACTGAGGTGCAATTAGATATTATTCCCATGGAAGGCGTAGGTCGCAGTGTGGGTGCAGTTCTAAGGACAAAATTAGCCAGAAGAGTATACTGGACCTAAGCGGGCACCTGAGAGCAAGATAAAATCGGCCAATGAACGCGAACAACAAGTCAAAAAGGTCAGCTGCTCACGGTCCACTAGGTATGTACTATCCGACCTTCTGGATCAATCAATGACGCCCCCGGCCATCCTCTTGCTATTTGGCCCAGATTTTGCACTGCAACTCTATAACAAGAATTCAAAACATCGGCTGGGAGATTTGCACAGGCGGTGGCGTCAGCGGTGAGCACAAGGGTCTGGAGGGTGGATATATGAGCGCAAAAGTGAAGGACGAATGGAAATGAGTCTCGAGAGAAGAACACAATTGCTTGACCTCGAGTAGTTCAGAACCATGCTGACAGCCTGAATAAACCAATAATTACAAGGTCCTGTCAGCCTGATCAGACCAACCGAGAATTTCTTGGTGAAATGAGGTGCAAACTGTCAGCGCGAATATTCGAATTGCAAGTGTCAAAACGTATGGAATCTGTGCGGAATGCACAGATTTTCTCGACCTCGGAGTGGTACAAGACTTACGTCGGCAGCAACTAAATAACCTCGGATTTGAAACTAAAATCACGATGTCTGGTAAGATTTATATACCAGACTTACTGATAATTAGTTGTGGGAATGAGGAAGTTCGAGCTGTCGACATGAGTAGCCAACTCTTGAGATTCAAGTTGCGAGAAGGTGAAATTTGGAAATTTGGCAGGGCTCGAAGGGAGTTATCAGAGGCATAAATGTGGAAGAACGCACCTTCGCTTCAATCTGACTCCATCGCGATCAGAAACGATTGATCAACTCGGAAGACGGAGGAATGTCATCGTGATCGACGGTCTTCCTCACGACCAAAATCCTAGTCTTAAAATATCAGGAGTTAGTCGACTGGTAATTCTGTAAGTCCGGTGAAAGAATTGTCGTTTAAATAAAGGCATGTAAAGGCTGTTGGGTTTGTCAGACGCTGTGCTGTAGGCGAGATGTGCACGAGATGGAGGTGAAGATGTGAGAAAAGGTCAGTAGGAAATGAGCAAGGAACGATGAGACTAGACGTAACGGAAACCCTGGCAAGTCTTTGGACGTGCGTGCTAGGTGCTCAGTACCATCAGTGAACCACGATCGAGTATCATCATTGATGATTGCGGCAGAGCAGGCGGCGGCCAGCATAGCTTGAAAGAATTATTCGATGTCACGTCGACAATCATGGTGACACTGAAAAAGTAAACGGGTGCAAGTGCCATCAGCTCCCTTCAGTGATTTCAGCGGTCAGTAGCCGTGCATAAATCATTGCTTTATAGCGAAAAACCTGATTCCTTCGCCGACGATCTACTCAAATCTGGCTGAAAGGTGTCCGCCAGTGATTATGCAGTGCATTGGGGCACAGGGTGGTGAGGTGTACAATCATCATCCAGAGTGCGAAGCTCACCTCTTGAAATTTCAGATCTAGTGAGAGTGAGGAAGACTCGTCAGAGGTAGTGGCACTGCGATCGAAGGATCGATTATCATGATGATGGTACTTATACCAACCGCACCTTGTTTGATCAGCAGTGCGCACGCCAAATTGTGCCTAGTTCGGTCCGGTGCTATTCTCCATCCATCGAAGTTTTTCGCGTCTCTCGATCTGGTAGATGGTACGCAATCTCCATCTGGTGTTTCTTCCTCGTCTTTTTTTCATCATGCGATTTGTCTGTGAGTTACATCCTTGTTCCAATGAAGAATCCCCGAAAGTACGGAATCCCTCACACCAGCGCGTTTCCTCAACCAGTAAGGCGACGGGCCAAAGACCAGCGTTGTGCTCTCTCTCGTGGGGTGAGGGAATATGAAGTTGATAGAAGCGGTCATGGTTGGTCGCTTATAGCGCGTCGTCCGCTTCAGTTTATTCATCCTATTTGAAAGGACCCGCGAAAAGCGGGTGCGCCTTCTTGTGTGACATGTGCGACCATGACGCAGCCACGTACCCTAACGTCTAACCTCCACCTCGCGCCTTCCTCGTCGCCGTACAGCCTCGGTCGACATCTCAGTGTCGGTCTTCAACAATTCCGAAAAGCAAAACACAACGCTTGCAGCCTCTTCAAGTTCAAACCGGCTGCAGAAAGCCAGCTCAGCCAAAAAATGACGGCAAGAATCACAACGGGGTGCAGCACCTCAACGTGCTCCTTCGAGACAACAACAACAATGACTGGGC
>Ga0247742_10001951_pt1 | contig 13798 bp, 16 predicted proteins | sample UWRJL208509C2_FD_180944 | JGI IMG/M metagenome (GOLD analysis project Ga0247742, IMG submission 180944) | Plant litter microbial communities from Arlington Agricultural Research Station in Wisconsin, United States - UWRJ-L208-509C-2 | ecosystem: Environmental > Terrestrial > Plant litter >...
CCTTTACCGGCGATCCATCTGCGCCGGCGGCTTTGAGCCATAGATCGGGTTTGCCGCCCGCACCGAGACCGATTTGGACGTCGCCAAAGTTGAGGACCTCTTTGTACCCTAAGGGAGCAAGCGCGGCGAGATAGAAGGCTTTAGAAGTGGAGAGGGAGGTAACGGAGAATTGAGTGTGGTGGAGGACCATTTTGGAAGGGTGTAGATATGATAGAGTTTGGAGGAGAGGTTTGGTTTGGTGGGTGAGGGATAGATAGATGCGATTGTGATGTGGGAGCTGAAGCTGGTGTCCTTATATGTGAAATTTTGACATATACCCATACGCCATATGCCCAGGAAACTTCCGATTCCCTAACCCCAGTGAGCGGTGCGATTAGAAAGAATACCTTCAGCATACGAACACGAGGACGCGGGCAAGTGCGTTTAATAATAGTAATAGTAAACATTTGTGTCAACTTCTACTACTACAACGGGTAAGACATGTACAAGTGACCTGAGAAACAAATTACATAGCACCATCGTGATTCTATTTCCAGTTGGGGACAGGCCAAGGTCGTGTTTAAGCCGGAGTGATTGGGAACCACTTGCAGAAGATCCCACTTGGATCATACTGCTTCTTAATTTTCTGCAACCTGGGATAGTTTTCTGCGAAAACGAGTTTCGCTTTATCTGGGACTGCGTCTTTTTCACCTGTGACAGCCTCGGCATCTAAAAGGTTCGAAAATGGCGTTGGTCCCCGGTGGTTATGGTTCTCAACGGAAGAACGAACGCACCGTAATTACTGTATCCTTCGCTCTGCGCCTCTGTCAGCTCATGAGAGCCTGTGATGATTCGTGCCAACTCATGCGCAGCACTGCGAGCAGTATTGCTGTTGGCCTCGGTGTTTTCCTTCCAGATGATACCCATCAACACGCTCGGCGTCGAATCGCGGCGGAAGGGGGTCGCGCTAGCTGGGACGGAGCAGACCTTGCCGAGGGGGAAATATTCGTAGATGACGTTACAGGAAAGCCCAGTGGTTTGGGTAAGTGAGATGGCTTTGGAGTATGCGGCGGAGATGGGGGCGTAAGAGGGGTCGCGATGGGCTACACCTTTTAGGTAGACGCAGGAGCCATGCGCGGCGGTTGGATTCTAGGGTAGATGCGAATAAGATGCGAGTTATTCGATGCCTGGAATAAATGTACCTGTAGCGCATTCAGCTGTTCGTATGGAATCTCGCTTGTGGTATCCACAATAGGACCTGGGGAGATGTAAGACTGATTTAGCCTATAAAGTAATCGCGATTGGGGATAGTACATACCAATGTCAATGAAGGCTTTGAACTTGGCTCGTCCCTCCGCCTCCGTGCCATTATAGAATGGGATCACAATAATCACAGGCTATAATAATGTGCTCAATAACTGTGCCGAAATCTCGCTTAAAAAGAAACATACATTGCCATCAGGGCCCACAGTCGTAATCTGAAGCATCGCTTGCTTCTCGCCGACGGTAGCCCACCAGTCAGCGGTCACCGCGACAAGCCTTTCCAATGCGGTTGGAGGATATATGAGCATCCCTGCATACACCGTGCGCCGCTGAGGATGAAGTTTATAGACAAATTGCGTGACGACCCCGAAATTCGAGCCTCCACCTCTGATGCCAAAGAACAAATCCGGGTTTTCGGTTTCGTTGGCGGTTAGTATCGAGCCGTCGGCGGTGACTACTGTCGCCTGTGTTGAATGATGATGAGTGATCCGGGAATGATAAGAAGAGAACTGGCTCACTTGGATAAGATTGTCAACAGTCATGCCGTGCTCAGAGGTAAGAAACCCGTAGCCTCCTCCGAGAGTAAGACTACATAAGATCAGTTAGTCGTCGGGGGCCAAAATCACGTAGTCTGCAACACACCCTCCAATACCTGTCTGATGTGTGATTCAGTGGGGGCCTTCTAGATGCATATAGAAGAGAACGTCACATACATGATTCACAGTTCCTCCGACCGTCGCCAAGCCATGCACAATCGCTGCCTTGTCTACAGCTTCCCACAAGGCGCCTCCACCAGCATACGCCAGTTTCTTGTCTGCGTCCACTGTTACAGAGGTGAGGTACCTTGACAGATCAATCACCAGGCCGCCCTCGCTTGAGGATGCACCGGCAGGGCTGTGGCCACCACCACGGATGGCAATAGGTAGCTTGGTGGTGGTTGCGTACTTGATGGCCAGTACAACATCGGCTTCGTCTTTTACGAATGCGACCACTTTCGCTTGTCGCTCAGCGTTAGCAGCCCAGCGAGCGATGGCTTTGGCGTAGCCCGGGTCCGCAGGGGTTACGAGATCGCCTTTGAAGGCATCCTTGAATGTGTTGAGGTCGGCCATTTGAGATGAAGATTGGGGTAACTTGTGATAGCGGCGAGCGTCCTGAAATTATACTTTTGGATCGCATTTGCGTGACTAGTGAGTGACCAAGTTTATAGGATATATTAGTTATGCGAATATACCGCAGATATCGCTACTTCCATGCTCGAACTTGTGTTGTATTGTGACGTGATGGGGTTGGAACGGGGTAGAAGAAGCATGCTGGCCGTGTTTCTGGCGCACTTGTGCTTATGGATTTGAGGCACCATAGTTAACGTAGTCTTCGTTCAACTTCAAGAGCTTGGAAGGTCCAAACTGCATGTCATGATGGTGCTGTCCGATCTTGCCGGTAATATCCCACGGACTGCTCCCCTGGACAAACACCCGTTAACTGCGGATACGCCAGAACCTACAAAATTCTATCTCAGACAAACCACATGGTTCATTGGACCGCATGTACCATTAGATCTCCAGAATTTCATAACAGTGAGATAACTTGAGAAAGATATTATTCAGCATCTTTCCCGCCAGACGAATAAAAGGTTGCAAGAAGCTGTGGACGTCCAATATCAACAACCACCTTCCCAAATTTACACACCTCTCGTTGACATGGGTATCAAGGTACTAGTTTCTCTCTTTATGATCTAGAGCACAAGTTGATCACTGGTGTTGACAGGTTATCACACCTGCTTCGTTGGAAGGACGCAGCCGAACTGTCCAGGGCGTCAACAACTTGTCGCTGAATAGAATCGTCGAAGAGCGTCCTACTGACGCTACTCACTACCTGATGCCGTGTGTTCATACCATCGGTGAAGGAATGCCGATCGGTGGAACCTATCCTGGACCGACATTCATCTATATCGTTGAAGGTTCGTCATGCACTCTCAATGAACACAATGTAATGGGTCTCAATTAATTACCCATTTTATTACAGGCAATTACACCGTACAGGATAGGGTCAATCCTGAAAAGCCTTTCGATGTAACAGCGGGCGACTTTGTCTACGTTGAAAACGGTTCACTCCTCAAATGGACCGCGCCTGTCACTGGTAAAGGCACGTTTTCAGCACTACCAATAGTTAGTTTCGAGGACACTAATCTGTGGTTTGCAGCGTTCGGTGTAATTTGGTCCCCTGTCAAGTACTGGCCTGATGATATCGTTGCGGATGTCAGTGGCTTTTGAAAGATGTAGATGTTGAATTATGAGAACTAGTTGAATAAAATTTTGCGTTCGAGCCCGCGAAGCCAGTTGGTTAGAATATGAGACCAACATCGAGCTGCGTGGTCGTAAATTCCAGCATACCTCGATCACCGATTGAACCTCTGGATCTATAGTGTTCGGGGTTTATAAATCAGTCACTACTCAGATGTAATCATGGAAAGGGTGATGCTGATAAAAGAATAGATCTGACACACCCCTCGAACAATTGGACTGATCGCCGAGTCGGAGTGCCAAGTCATGCCTTTTATGAACCCCCATGTGTGTATCCCCATAAACCTCCGTTAATGGCGCATCGGATGTGGACCTGACCCGACGAGCCCTGAGTGCATTTCCACCGCATGGCGACGGCCGAGTGGCCACTTCATTACGTACATACAATCTTGCATCATAATCATACTGATGCGATGCGGAGGCCTTCACCCATACAGTTACGCTCAGCATGGCTCTCGGACACCTTTTTTTTTTTGGAACATGCTTTTGTGTACAGGGGCCGCAAGTCTTTCTGAGAATTTGGTGACATGAATCTGACGCCAACAAGCGCCAAGATGTGGCCTTGTACGCCTCTGTATGCTCTCCAGTTGGCTGCTGGTTCTGTCATCTAACACATATCTAGAACACGTTAGGGTATTTTTTTTTATAAAGAGAATTATAATTCAAGGCGGGGTTAACCGTATCTCTTTTGTGCCACCACGGCATATGATAGAAACAACCCCTTCTTGTAATCGCAGGAAGTAGTTTGTATCTCAAGAGATTTATATCTAGACATGTGCTGTAAGCCTTCCAACAACAACCGTTTACACCGAACATCACCCGGGCGGGGAGCACTTACGTGTTCTGTGATCGTCTTACATACCAGCTAGTTGGATAAGAAGTTCAGTTATGGTCTTGGGGTGTCTTATCACACCGAACAATTGTCGACCTCCGACCTCTTTGCACCTAATTTTAGCCAATCCCGAGGACTACGGTCGTTGGAATGCGAATTAATTCATATCAATTAACTCATTGCTTGGAAAAGGCTTGCTCATTCCTAATCAGATCACCTGACATATGCTATATGGTCGGTATGTAGATAACTCATTCCGGGGTGGGTGGGATAACGATTGTACTGCGCAGCAACGCCTCCTTCTCATGGTCAAATAAGTTGATATGTAATACCTGTGGAACGTTATGCGTTTGAGGGTTCTTGGCTTTTGGAGTTGGACATGTTTCAACTTCGTTCGGGCTCAAAGAGTACATAGGCATGTCAAGCGTAAGCCCCAGATACTATTATGATTCGTGTTTGAGATGAGGTATTGATATACCAAATCACGCAGCACTCCTCAATTTGATTTTACTAGTTACAACCCACCTCCTATGGTATCACGAGCGCTTGTCAACCACTGATCCTGTCAGATCAATGTATTTCGCTCCAAAAGTAAACAGTATCAATCAGTAGAGTTCTATGTGATCTAGTCTATCCATACCTCATTAGCGGTATGTAGTAGTATTTCAATAATTAAATACCTCCCCCTAAACTCAATTGCTAGCTAATGATTTCGTATCTACAAACTTGAACGTGCACTCGCTGTTAAACCCACATGGCATCAGCCGTATGGTATTGGTTCCGTTGATTCCGCTCGAGTCCATTTGCGGGGGAGATCAGTCAGATCTCAGACTTCGATATGAGGATCGGTTTGATCGGGATCGAGTATTACCAACCGGCTACTAAATATAGTTCAAGCTTTCAAGCAAACGGCGCTCGTGAGATTTTTCTAGGAACCTTTGCCTTAATAAGGCAAGCAGCTGCCATTACCCCAACCTTCACCGGGGTTGTCCAATCAAATGATCTATCAAATTTCCTCTCACTCCCAATCATCCCTGAGGAAAGGTTGGCTTCGTAGGCAATGCACCTACGCAAAGTGCGGGTGTCCCCGTTGATGTCCTTTGACGTCCCGGTTCTATCTCTTCTTATCTTCCTATCTCCATCATTCTATCCACGCGACTATCAATAGCCGTTGGTAGAGAGGGACCAACGGTTCGTCTGCCCGGATGGCATTGGCCCTCGCCCTGGAAAGTTGGTTGATTATCATAGTTTCCAAAATCACAAGAATAGTAACCTCCATGGTGCAAGGTTATCTCGTCAGGTTGCCCCATAAGTTTGCGCAGCCTTGCGGCGAAGTCATCGAGCAACTGTGACTCTGCAATCGACACCAAATCCATCTTGATTCTTTGCAACCCTAACCAAAGAACTATACACCTCTCTGGCCACAGGTAATCTCCCTACTGCGCAAACAAACTTTAACAAAGCGTTCAGTATTACTGATCGTTCCAGAAACTGAGTCATTGAGATAAGGGATGAAATTAGGATATCGGAAGAAGAAAAAAAGCATTCTCCGGTGAACCTTCTGAAAAACTTATTTACTCCACCTTCGTTGCATTTTTATGAATCCATTTCGAACGTAGTGCTTCTTCACCTCATGCGTTCTTTGGTCCAACGTGCCAGTCCCTTTCTGGACAGATACCGTATAGACCCTCTTGTGAAGCGCCCCTGCAAGGTGTTGTTTTCCTCCCGGAGAATAAGTTGAACTGCGCAAGATCGTTGAATTACTGCGTGTCGGTGTCAACGGGGGTCTCACTCAAGTAGTAAATGTATCATGTGTCTTAACTGTATGCCATTGCAGCCGTCCATCGACCCTTGCTCGAAACTCCTAAACAATGATATCGTATTGACTTGAGACTTGACTAATTCAAGATGGGATGGTCATTGTGCTCCACCATGCGTGCTCGTATCCAATGTATCATGTTACACAGCTCGCAGGCAATTTTCCATCCTGAGTCTATCTATTCTTCCATTTTCAGGAAACTAAATCTGCTCGCGTAATTGAAGACACGATAGATCATTTCCAACTAAATTTGACTGCCACATAGATATTCAAAATTTGAGCTTTATAATTGTATGAATACGACTAATGCGCCATTTTACACATAATACAAAGCTTAGGCATTGATAACAAGATCCTCCGGATGATAAGTAGTAGGAGCCCAAACCAAGCTGAAGACTGCATCCGAAGGAGGAAGTAGTAAGCAATTGAAGAAGTAAGATCGTAAGTGACTTACATCTTCCTTTTTCTTTGGAGGTTGTGCTCCAGGCAACAAGGGTTCCTTTATCAATGTTGACGATGTCCCCTGCGACAACTTTGAAGACGTCTTCGCCAGCTGGAGCTTTGGCCTTATCCTCTAATGTATGCTCGCCTAGTTGGCACAATATGTTAGGTGACAACTATACTCTGGAACCGGAGACATACCATCGAGGATATAGATAATTGTTGAGCCGGGGAACGATAAGAGAATGGGCTTTCCCTGCTCAACTGTCTGGACGGACGCCATGAGGTAGTGCGTAGTGTATGCGGGGCGATGTTCATTGAGTCTAACGACACTCAAGTTCTTGTTTTCTGGGTGCGTCACAGCGCGTTGATCCAATGAAGCACCTTGAATAACCTAGAATTTAGAATAGTTAGCAGCTATCATTAGCTGTCATAGAAAATAGCGTACTTGAGCGGGCATGCTGATTGGTTGTGAGGTTGGCGTGAATTTTCAGTGGCTGCAGTCGATGGATCCTTTATCTGGGATGTGGGGGGCTTATATATGTGTGTTTAGTACATGACGCGCATAATTCAAATTGCGTATTCCCGCGTTGGCGCAAGAAAACATATTGTCGCAAGAACTATCTTCATGCAGCCGACTCAACTTTGAGAATAGAAGGCCATTCTTTTAGAGATGAACGCGGATCAAGAACCACCTTGGACAATGTGATTAGATAGGCCATCATGCATCAATGACGGAGATATTGTGTGAAAAAGTTACCTGGGGCTCGGCATCAAAAATCGAACTCCTGATCTCGATCGCCTTCAGTCATCCGCGTATAGATGCGAGACCGAGCGATGTCGTCGGGAATGCTGGTGCTTCGCGAAGTACCATGTACATAGTTACACCATCTTTCTGACAAATTTAAAGGGGCCTTGCTAGAGCTAATCGCAACACAACACGAACTTTCATAACATTTTCGCTACTCTCGAACAATGACCATCCTCATCACCGGCAGTACTGGCCAAACAGGTAGTCGTGTCGCTCAGCTCTTGAAGGATGCAAATTATCCTGTGCTGCTTGCCGCGCGCTCACTGGCAAAGATCCCAGAGCCGTTCCGTGGAGTGTACTTCGACTGGCTTGAACCTTCCTCGTACGAAAACCCATTCAAGGCCGATCCCAACATCGATCGCGTCTACTTGATCGGTCCACATCTTTTACACATGTTGGATATCGTCAAGGAATTCATCGAGCTTGCCATTTCAAAAGGTGTCAAGCGGTTCGTACTCGTCAGTGGGAGCTGCACTCCCCAAGGGGTCAAGCCATTGGGGGTAGTGCACGAGTATCTGGCCAACCGTGGTGTGGACTATGCTGTTCTGCGACCAACATGGTTCTTCGGTACGTTGTTTATTCAGTATAGTATGCTATATGTTCGGCCTCTCACATCATCTACCCACAGAGAATTTCGCTATGATGTATTACAAGACTATCCGAGAAGACAACATGATCGTCTCTGCAGCGAAAGATGGAAAGATTCCCTTTGTGTCAGTTGACGACATCGCCGAAGTTGCTTTCAAAGCCTTGGTCGATGAGAAGAGCCACAATACGGACTACGTCGTCGTTGGCCCGGAACTGTTCACTTATGATGATGTATGTTAGTTTCTCCATATTATTATCTTGTGCTAACTGTACGATTTTTCAGGCTGCAGCCCTCCTCAGCGAGGTTATCGGCAGGAAGATCGTTCACAAGCGACTGACAGACGAAGAAGCCATTCAGTTCTGGATGGCTTTTGGTCTACCAGAAGACTACGCAAAGACGATGCTCTGGATGGATCAAGAAATTGCTCTTGGAAAGGAAGTGGACTATTTCAATGCAGAGGATAAAAGGATGGGAAAGAGGAGGCTAGTAGATTATTTCAAGGCTAACCGCCAAGTCTGGATTCCAGAGCAGTTATTGAATTAGAGCCTCAGACTTTTGGCTGCATAAACTAGATATGCTCAATCATTACTGTAAAATTTCCTATGAATTGACTACATAGAAAGTGTCTGTTCTCTCAGCAACAATTTCATGCGCAGACTCGGCGTCAATTTTACTAGGGGAGGCACATGATCTGGAAAGCAAGACCTGGTGATAACTGAGTCGTCGCGGCGGCGACGCATCTCAGGTGTGAGTCTCAGGTTCTATACCAGTCGACACATTAATTGAAAATTAATTCGTCGACTTGGTTCAAGAAGACGATCCGGGCTTAATTAGCAGTGAATACAGTTGACATAGTCACGGCCAGCTGGTCTCGACGTCGCCTTTAGACAGAAACTGCAAAGACGCACAATGTAAGCGTTACTTGACCTAGATAGTTGAACGTGTAAAGATATTATTTGATTACAGATGTCGCCAAACAATATATGTAACAAGTTGCGAATTATATGATGCGTCGCCGAAATGGGCGGGGGGGATTAGTACATAAAGCTTATAATACCTCTATACTAATCTGCATCCGCAATACCAATTTGTGAAATAAGAGACCGAGCCATCTCATTTCGAGGTTTAATGCTACAGACAAAAGGGCGCGGGAGGCTGGAGTAGCCTGTAGTCAGATCACATGTCACGTCATAAGAGGAAAAAACAAACCTTGTAATCCCCAATGTAAATGCAGCTTCGGGAGTAATCTCCTTTCCATCATCGCCTTTCACTTTTGAAATAGAGAGTGTGGTGAGAATTGTGGCCATACCGATCCAGAGACTGTCGCTTGCAAGGTGACGACCGGGGCAAACTCTACAATGATATCCGAGTTGTTAGTGACGAACGTCTCTGGAATGGCTCATAATGCTTGACTGACCTACGACCAAAACCGAAGGCCGCAGTGGGGAATGGCTCGCCACGACCTTGAGGCTTGGGCAGGAATCGGCTGGGGTTGTACACGAAAGGGTCATTATAGACATGCTCATCCAACGTCATACCCCTGAGGCAGTCGCAGTGAGCATTGTTAGTACTTTCCCGGGTCTATTGAAAGAGTACGCACCTGGTATTCGCGATTATGATAGAGCCTTTTGGAATGTACATGCCCTCGTATATATCATCCTCCAGAGACACGTGAGGTATGCCTAGAAAATATATCAGTGACATGCATTACAGGAGTAGCCATGGGGTGACAGACCAAGAGGGATGGTAGGATGCCATCTAAAAAATTTCAGTTGTACAATTTAATTCAAGTTGTCCAACGAAGACCAACCTGTATGTCTCGTTCAAGATGCATTCCAAGTATGGTAGCGAGTCTCGGTCATTGAAGTCGGGGAGGCGGTCAGATCCTACCACTGCGTCAATTTCTTCTTGGGCTCTGCGTTGACAGTCGGGGTGGAGAAGCATGGCTAAAATAAAGGTCTCCATGGTCGAGGATGTCTAGGTATATGGCATCGATTTAGTACGTTAAGGTTAGGTGAGATCGGCATACCGTCTCCGCTCCAGCGCCATAGAGGCTGGCGGATGCGCCCTTAATGTGCTCTGGGGTGATTCCGCTATCAGCCTCTCCATTCCGAAGCTCGTCGAGCTGGGATGCTAGAAAACTGGGCTTTGCCGTTCCTTTAGACTGTAAATCATTGGGTGGGTATTGACGCAGGTTCCAGTACGAGACAACGAACCATTTTTTCTTCAATATCGCTGTAAGGATATTCGTACAGCCTTGTAACGTATTTCTTTGCATCCTTTGCCACATATGCGTAATGTGTGCCAGGAAACCACCTAGGAAAGTGTTGCACTATGGAGGATCGTAACTCATATCGAATATCAAGCAGCCTGTCATGAGCAACTTACAGAAGGGAAGGACTTCAATGACCGAGCTCTCAGGAGTGGCTATGGCAGGAATCGCATTGTGGCAGAAATCTTCGGCTATTTTGAGGTAAGGGTCGTCGTCGTGGACTATATGGTGTCCATAGGCGGTCTCAATAATGATAGCAGTGAAAAATCTGATAAATCACAACAGAAATCAACCACTCCTAGACAAGGAAAACATACGAAATGCGCTTACCTGACGAGGTGATCACTTCTCTTATCGGGGTTCGAGACAAGATTTCGGACTAATATACGCGCCTCCCGGACTTGTATTGGATGGTGCTCAAGAATTTTATCCTTGACGAAATATTTTGACATCATCCTTCGATGCAACCGGAAATCTTCCCCATATTCCAGAAAGACGAGCGCCTGTACGAAACCCAGACTGATTACCGGAAGGGTTATAAGTCCGTCAGAAATATCAAAAGGATGTTCATACATTTCTGCCAGTGGAAACCGAGGTCTGCCGCTATGTATTGCGCCTCTCTTGTCAAGTACTTCCATAGCCGTTTTATGGCTATTTAGAATGATTAAACTTTGGCCCAGGACCTTCAAATGGGCGATACCGCCTAATCCCATATAAAAATGAGCTGGTGTCCATCTAATACATTAATGCACTTACCATATTTTCTCCCCAACTCGTAGAAGAACAGTGGCTTGTCGTTATTGGGAGCAATTGATCGGAGGTGACCAATGATGGGTTCTGCAGGCGGGCCTGGAGGGAAAGGGGGGTGTTTCTTTGAGAACCCAGTCTTGAGCCAGACGAGGACGAGGACGCAAAATCCAGCGATGAGCAACGTGTACGCCATTGGTCTTGTGCGAGGGTAAGAGGAGATGATTCAGCTTCCAACAATATTTATTGTGGAGCCTTCCGCAGCAGTTGATTGCTATATGTTACGCCAATCGAGAAGGGATCTTTAATAAGGGACTTGGGCGGTCGTTGCCCATGATGAGGCTGCCTTCTTCGGAGGCCCGTTTATCAGAGTTCGATCCGTCATCTACGGCCTGTAAGGTGATAGCTCTGGAGTACGACATTGTCAATTTTCTCTGGAAACGATTAAGAAGCGAACATATCCCAATGTATCATGGTATGAAGTAACATATATCGACACAGCTGCTGTATCAACAGACCTTCTCACGCGCGCGTCGCAACCATGTGGAGGTAACGGTATTGGACCGGGCGGTGAAGAGACAACGAGTTGGAAGCCGTCTCCTCGCCAGGACGTAGGGCCGATAGGGATACTGGCGGATGCCATCCCCCGAGGCAAACCCAAAGGTCCTAGTTTACCCGTCCCTCCTTCAATTGGTCATGATTCTGGGTGAGAATAGAGAGTTAAATATGTTATTAGAACAAGGAATATGAGTTTCTTTAACAGGTGATGGGTGAGTGAGTAGAAAAAATATGTATGCGGAGCAGAGGACGAATGGATGCGACTCCCTAGGCGAGTACGAACGAGCCAGGTCGTGGTGATGGTAATAACATTAAAGGTAAGGGATTCGAGGATTCGGGATGTGTCAGTGTCACACACGGCAGCTCCTCCCACGAGAGTGCCGGCTTCACCGTCATGTCTTTCAAGATACAAAGGGTAGGTTACTTACGTCTGTGTCAACGTTACTTTGATGCAGAAACTGCAAAGATGTACGATGAAGGCATTACTAGATCATTCAACGTATAAAGATATTATTTGCCAGTGATTACGAATCAGCTAACCAATATAGGTTGAACGAATTGTGAATTATATGATGCACCGTTCAAGTTGACGTTGGAGGTACCAGCAAAGCTTATAATCCCAACCTCTACACTAATCTGCGTCTGAAATACCGATCTGTGAAATAAGAGACCGAGCCATCTCATTTCGAGGTTTGATGCTACAGGCAAAAGGACGCGGGATGCTGTAGCAGCCTGTAGTCAGATCACATGCCACGTCATAAGTAGAGAAAACATGCCTTGTAATCCCTAAGGTAAATGCAGCTTCGGGAGTAATCTCCTTTCCATCATCGCCTTTCACTTTTGAAATGGAGAGTGTGGCGAGAATTGTGGCCATACCGATCCAGAGACTGTCGCTTGCAAGGTGACGACCGGGGCAAACTCTACATACCCCAAGTTGTTAGTGACGAACGTCTGTGGAATGGCTCTACTTGACTAACCTACGGCCAAAACCGAATGCCGCAGTGGGGAATGGCTCGCCACGACCTTGAGGCTTGGGCAAGAATCGGCTGGGGTCGTACACGAAAGGATCACTATAGACATGCTCATCCAACGTCATACCCCTGAGGCATTACAGTAAGCTTTCTGAATACTTTGTCGAGTTCATTGCTACGCACCTGACATTTGCGATTATAATAGAGCCTTTTGGAATGTACATGCCCTCGTATATATCATCTTCCAGAGATACGTGAGGTATGCCTAAAAATATTTATCAGCGAGCATTACAAGAATGACCATGGGGTGGCAGACCGAGAGGGACGGTAGGGTGCCATCTAAAATGTTTTTAGTGATATGTTTTTATTCAAATGTTCCAACGAAAGACCAACCTGTGTGTCTCGTTCAAGATGCATTCCAAGTATGGCAGCGATTCTCGGTCATTGAAGTCGGGGAGGCGGTCAGACCCTACCACTGCATCAATTTCTTCTTGGGCTCTGCGTTGACAGTCAGGGTGGAGAAGCATGGTTAGAATAAAGATCGCCATGGTTGAGGATGTCTAGGTAGATGCCATTAATTTAATACTTCAAGGTCAAGGAGGATCGACATACCGTCTCTGTTCCAGCGCCATAGAGGCTGGCGGATGCGCCTTTAATGTGTTCTGGGGTGATCCCGCTATCAGCCTCTCCATTCCGAAGCTCGTCAAGCTGGGATGCTAGAAAACTGGGCTTTGCCGTTCCTTTCGACTGTAAAGCATTGGGTGAGTAGTGACACAGTTTCCAGGACGAGACAACAAACCATTTTTTCTTCAATATCACTATAGGGATATTCGTACAGCCTTCTGACGTATTTCTTTGCATCCATCGCCACATATGCGTAGTGTGTACCGGGAAACCACCTGGGAAAGTGTTGCACTATAGATGACCGTCAGTCATGACCAGTATCAGGCAGCCTGTTACGGAGCAACTCACAGAAAGGAAGAGCTTCAATGACCGAGTTCTCAGGAGTGGTTAGGGCAGGAACTGCATAGTGGCACAGATCCTCGGCCATTTTGAGGTAAGGGTCGTCGTCGCGGACTATCTGGTGTCCATAGGCAGTTTCAATGATGATAGCAGTAGCAAATCTGACATCACAGAAACGTCAGGTTGTTGCGGTCAAGGAAAGTATTAGAGTGTGCTTACCGAACGAAGAGGTCGTTTCTCTTATCGGGGTTCG
>Ga0247742_10001952_pt1 | contig 13794 bp, 12 predicted proteins | sample UWRJL208509C2_FD_180944 | JGI IMG/M metagenome (GOLD analysis project Ga0247742, IMG submission 180944) | Plant litter microbial communities from Arlington Agricultural Research Station in Wisconsin, United States - UWRJ-L208-509C-2 | ecosystem: Environmental > Terrestrial > Plant litter >...
ACCGCCCAGGTATACAGATCCGTCGGTACCTGTTTCCATAACCTGCACCTGCGTGTTGATAAGGCTTACTTCGGTTTCCCATAATTCTTCGCCATTGGGCGATATCTTTTTTACCGTAAGGGGTTGATCAACCTGGGGCAGCAGGCATACAAATGAATTTCCGCTTGTATCCGCCCTTCCTATTATACCTTCGGCAGGGTTGCCATTATTGGTATTGTAAACTACCTGCCATGCTACTGCGCCCTGTACATTATGTTTTACAAGGAAATAATTGGTATTAAGTAGGCCATTTGCAAAACTATAATATTCTCCTGTAGAAAACGTATTGCCGTTACCATCGGCAAAAGAGTAAAGTATAGAAGCATTAGGCGCAGCGGCATTGGTATATACGCTCTTCCATAGTGGGGCAGTGGCAGTGGCCGTTGCCCCAAATCCGGATTTTACAGTTTCGTATACTGGGCCGTTAGCGCTGTAAAAAGAATTCACAGTAAAATAAACATTACCGTTTATATCTAAGCCTATGCCTGCCATATCGCCCATGCTTGCTAGTCCTTCAGAAGTGTCAATTACAAACGCAGCCTCACCAAGCAGGTCTCCCTGTACGGAGTATTTTTTAGCGCGCGCACCAACATTTAGTGACCACTCGTCTGCTCCGGGAGTCATTCCCTTCGCTGCCACAACAGGGTTGCCCTGAGCATCAAACAACAATTGTGCATTTCCAGCATCAACAAGATCGGTTGTTTCCCGAACCCAGTTTTGTGTGCCATCCGGCTCATAACATAGGAGAACATTGCCATTATTTGCAAAATTACCATTATGGATACCGGCAACAAACAGTTTATTATTACTAATTGCAATTTTCCAGCCCTGCGTTTCTTCGCCTTCGGTCTTGTAAGTAGCTACCCATTGCTGCTCTCCGGCTGCATTATACTTTATGGTACCTATTCTGCCTAAAAAGATATCAAAAACACCGGTTACATAAATATTATTAGCACTGTCTGTTGTAACCGACCGCGGCACCGAATTGGTTACAGCAGCTGGGTTTTGAGGATCGGTACTGGTATAATTATAGTCCTGTACCCAAAGCTTTGTGCCCTCTGCGCTGTATTTCACTGTATGGTAGTTAAGCCACCCCTCGGCATTTGGGCTGTAACCTGTAACAATAACATTGCTGGCATCATCTATTGCAATAGCCGTAGTTTCATTCCAGGAGCCACTTCCAGACCCATTGTTACGCGCTTCCCAGAGCAGGGCTCCACCTTCATTGTATTTAAGGGTAATATAATCTGAAGATGATCCTGACCAACTTATACCTGTAATATAAATGGATCCGTCAGGACCCGATACAATTGCAGCGGGAGCATCAACGCCCTCAAAAGGGCTGTTATAGATACTTGCCCATAACTGGGTTCCTTCCGGAGAATATTTAACGGTACGGATATCCATATCATTACCATTCCACTTTAGTCCGGTTACAACAAGATTACCATCGGTATCCAGTAACAACTTCATACCATATTCTACGGCATACTTTGCTGCCGGAATCCTGACCTGCCAAAGTATAGCTCCCAGCGGACTTATTTTCATAGTAAAAAAATCACCTGCGGGCTGGCTTTCACTGCTGCTTCCACCGGTAACATAGGTGTTTCCCTGCGCGTCAGTAACCATGGCATAAGGTATGTTATTGCCTGAGGTACTCTCGCCACCGTAAAACTCGTAGTCTTCAGCAAGGGTGGTAACAACCTGCGGACGAATGCCCAATTGAGACAGAAGCTTTTCCTCTGGATCCTGAAATGATACGGCAGCATGTTTTGCTCCAAACTTTTGCCATCGCATCAATTGCGCTATTATTCCGCTCTTTTGAGATTCCCGGAAACCTTTTTGCTCCTGCAGATTATCAATTCCCTGCGCAGTCCCTAAAACGGATTGGAGGAAAATTATGAAAACAATGGTAAGACGTGTAATTGTCATAACAAATAAATTTATTTTTGATTCGTAAATTTAAATAGATATACCTGTTTTAGTAGCGAAAGCGTGTTGACATAGCTGTTGACAAAGTGTAATGTAAAGGATTCTATGCAGCTGCTTCCATTGAAGAGACGGAATATCTGGATGTGTTGATAAGGTATTTGTGGAAAATCAGAAAAGGATAACTAAAATCCTATTTATAAAAAGTACAATCTTATAAATATAAGTGATTTCCATTGACCAATACATTGGAGTCCGCTTCGTCCAATACGTCAGATAAGAAAATTGTGTACTGCAATTTTCTTGTTTCAGCATAGGTAAACAAAAAAATTATGCAGCATAGTCAAGTTAATTGGTTACACATCTTTAGTTGACTTGTTACACAAGTGCTGAGTACTTGTGTAATGTATCTTGGACACTTGGCTAACTAATTTCGGAAATTGTGCTGCACAATTTTTGTCTGTGACGTATTGGAAAAGAACCTGTGTGACGTATTAGGAAGCGAAGCGAACTAACGAAGTAATCCGTGCCTGGAATATTAAACGGTTGATGGAATTAATGATATTGAAAAAATGAAAAGAGCTATCATAAATAGCTCTTTTCATTTTTAGATCTTTATAGACTTATTTAAGAGTATAAAGTAATCTCTTAAAATATGTAAATCTTATTTTTGGTTGAGTTGCTTTTCTAAATAACTATTCTTGTCTTTTTAGGTTTGAACTAAACGTTCATATAATTCTATGATCTTTTCTATTGGATTGATAGTACATAAGTAATTGTTGTTATTAGAACTGCTATCAGTAAATGTATTAGAGATTATATTAAATACAGCCTCCTCATTAAAATTCCTTAATGCTTCAGTACTAACACCAAGTGCTTTTGCTACTGCTTCTAATTTATCATCTTCCAAAGTCTCACTATTCTCCATATTAGATACGGTTTGTTGGCTTACGCCCATTGCAACGGCAAGGGCATCTTGTTTCATGTCACGAAGTTCTCTAATGCGGCTGATATTTCGACCGATGTGTCTTGGTTTTGTGGCTGTGCTCATAATGTAAAGGTATTTAATTGTGCTTATAGATTGTGATGGTAAAAAACTAATTATCAATGGTGCGCTACTAGAACAAATGGTAGAGAACGTTTTAAGGTGTCATTAATTTGTAATGTCATTTACAAAAATACAAATTTTAGAATACGTTTTGATTTAAAAATTTTAATTATGCGTGATTACATGCTGACACTTGAAAGCCATTCAAAAGTACAACGTACTGATATTCCTTATTTATATTTTAAAGAAGTCGAAGATATAATGTAGCTTTCCATTTTTTATTGGATATTCGTCAGGTATAAGCCAACCCGGGATTTCTCCGATACTTGATTCTCCAATATATGGAATCTTAAAGCCATTTTTCTCTACACTTGTCAAAGCTATCGAATATTTTTGTGGCATATTTATGTTTGATTCCAAAAGAAATTCAAGTAATTTTTTCAAAGTCGAAATTTCTATATTTCTTATATTATCCATGCGTATACCTGAGCCAGAACCCGAAGATATACTATGCACTCCAAGAAAAAATGTTCTAATTTCACGACTTGAAGCTGTCGACAAGTTTTTAGAAATATTTTTTGATAGTTTATATCTCTCGATTCTCCATTTATAATCTTTTTCTAAATACTCGTTTAGAAATATTTTAAAATATTTCTTTAATAATTCTTTGTCAAAAACGTTAGGTTCAGTAATAGAAAATTCATTTATCATTTCTATTTTAAAGAAGTGGCAAAAGGAATCAAATACATATGTAAATGGAAGTTTGCTATTATTTTCACGTTCCAAGATACCTTTAACGAAATAAAATTTATCAAGTGTTTTGGAATAGCTTTCAGTCAGTTTGCTTGATATTTTAACATTTTTATATCGCTCTTCCTTTTCCGGCTTTTTGTAAAAGCTCTTATAATATTCGATAATTTTTTCATCAAGCTTTCCGTATGATTCGTCTTTTAAATGCTCAAAATAGTCTTCTATTCTGATTAGTTCTTTAGTTGTTGTAATATTATATTCTTTATTACTGTAAATTCCGCTATCAGTAAAATTTGAAGAACCGATTATAGCTATTAGTCCTTTTCCGTCTTTTTTAAAATAATAGATTTTTGAATGCAAGGAACTATCATCATACACATAAATTGATTGGTTGTTATTTATTGAATTATCAAGCTTTGTAAATAATTCTGGACTTGCTGGATATGATAATCTACAAATGAGTGTCATTTTAAACTTATATTCAATTAGTTCAAATAATACGTCATTATAACTAATAAATGGTGAGCATATCAATACTTCATCAGATTTCCCGATCCATTCTTTTAAAATTTCTTTTAATGTTACAATTTTATTATCTATAATCATTTGAATTTATTTTTATGTAGCAATTTTTCCTGAAAAATTAAATCTTGATTGGATTTATTTTGATCTCGTTGATAACTCAAAAATGTAACTATTAAGGCACAAATTGAAAAATATGGCTATGATGTCAGATGATGTCATATAAATTTGTTGTCAACTTTCTTCTATCGTTGGGCTTGGCATATTTCTGCCGCTGAAAAGGAGTAGAGTTGTATTGTTTGTGATAAATATAATGAAAAAGTTAAAAGTTCCTGCAACTTGAAAACTGCAATTTTTATAGATGCCGTTACCTGAAGAACATTTTCAATCCCTGCATTCACAATTTGAATTATATTTTTGATTTATTAAATCGCAGAAAATGTCACCGATAGCATATGGAACAACATTTCTATATTTTGGTTGGTCATAATTTTTATCTGCAAAACCAATTTGATGACAATACTCATGAGCCAGATGACTTGCATATATCAACATTGTACAATTATAATTGTTTGGAGATATATCTAACCAGTCTTTAATGAAGGTTACAGTCGAAGGATCATATAGTGAGGTTACTCCAATTGTTCCGCTTCCCCAAAACTTAATATATTTTATACCCATTTTAGTAATTTTTACTTCCATAGTATGAGTTTTATTTTGTGGATATAAAATGTCTAAAACTTCTTGATTAGTCATTTTAGGCAAAGCCGTTTTTGTAATATCCACCCAATCAAAAGATGTGTTCAATACTCTATATTTAAACTCATTAGAATTTAATATTTCATTAAGTAGATTTGCAGCATCTTTTACTAATTGTTTATATTCTTTCTGGGATTCGATATTTGTTACTGTAATAGAAAAACTGGTATTTGTTGTTTCTTGAGCTTTAGCTATGTAGCTTAATGTAAAAAACAAAATAAATAAAATTTTATGTTTCATATTTTGTAAATATCTTAAATTATTTGGCTACTAATGTAATCTAAGTTATTTCCTTTGCGGAAATTGATGCGGAGCTACTTTTAGCTCTTATAAATATAATGAAAATATAAAAAGCGGTGGTAACTGAAAAACAGTAATTGGATTACTTCTGTTTGCAGCTGGCTCTTATTAATTCGGTACAAATACTGCTAGGTTATCATTTATTACTTGTAAGGTATTTTCAGTTTCTAATTTATTGCCTTCAGCTATATCTTCTACTGGAAAAAATGTATTAAACCTTCTATATGTGTTGTTGCCTCTAATTTTTTCTGAGGTATAAATTATATAATCAATGCCATCCAGCCTAAAGCTAATTTTGTCGATTGATTGCCCATTTAGAAGGTTGGATGCGTCTATAATTGATAATACTTCTTTAATCTGTGAACTGAGGATTCTCGGTTTAAAAATTTGGGAGTGGAATGATTTTTTTGTATCGAACTGTTTTAAAATTTGTGCATAATGCCTATTTAAAATATGTATTAAACTGTATTCAGTGAATTCTATTTCAATTTTATTAATTTCTGAAATAAAATCTGCTGGATCAAGTGATTCAAAAATTTCTAGTGCCATACAGTAAATCCACTTTGAATGTAGAATAATTGATTTTTTCTTTGCGAGAAACTCAACTGAACTATATCCTTGAATATTGTTAGCATATTTACGAACTTTTTTTAGTTCTTTTATCTCTTCTCTTGCCTCTTTCGCAGACTGCTGGAGTAATTCTTCTTGATGATTAGTTTTGTTAACGACTTCTTCCCATTCCCGCATTTTAAATTTTAAGTAAAACAAGTCCATTTTGATTTCCTTGGATTTGAGTTGGTACTGAAAAGTTCTTACAGGTTTATAATATTTAATTTTGTTAAACCCAAATAAATCTTTAGCATAAACTAAGTATAGAAATTTAAATTTAGGATTGTCGCAGCATTCATAATCCTCCCAAATCCCTTCATCAAAAATAGAATGTTTGACTCCCATTGAAAAGAATTCTTTTTCGAGTTCAGATAAATGTTCTTTAGCAATAGCTTTTGCTTTTAAAATCTCAAATATTTGTCTTGTTCTAATTTGTTCCGCATCATGTTCAGCGTTGTTGTCTATTTCAAGTTCCTTTGGTAGATATGTCATTGTGTATTCTGTTTTAGCTAGCTCGTTATATAATTCCTGCTAACGTTTTGCTAGCATATTCTTGCATCGTAAAAAAAGAAGTGGAGTAGTCTCGACTGTAATTAATATAATGAAAAATGATAATATTGTGGCAATTGGAAATCACAATGGAATATGATAGCCTTGTTAAGTGTCAGTGTTTATCAAGTATCTAAATTGTCCCACTCATCACCAATTACCCAACGTAAAGCAGATAATTTTCCATTTATCATACCCCATTCAAAATCATCAAATTCTAAATTCTTTTTGCCGTAAATATCTTCAACTTTTTTTGCAGCATCTAAGGCTCCTTCCCAAATGTCTTTAATAATTGTGTTATTAGCTGTTTTGATATGGAAATCTTTTCTATCAATTAGCTTAATTTTACCACTTGCAATTGATTGCTCACGTATTTTATGTCGGTTGTACCAAATTTTCTGTTCAATTTCATTTTCAATTTCGAGAATTTCAGAAAGACTTCTAAATCCAAAATCCCAATCATTTTCATAATTAAATTCTTCAACTAAATCAGGATTAATTAAATAAAGAACTTCTGCAAGATTTATAAAATATTGAGATTTCGGGCCGTCAAATATTTCTTTTAAATCTTCGTGCGGTAATTTTTGATTTCCATTCTTAATACTAAAGTCATTAACATTGTGCGTTACAAATACAATGTCAAAATCTTGAGATGAATTTTGCTCTTTGTACTCGTTGTAGCATTCAATTATGATTGAATCTCCGATGCTATTTTTGGATAAATGGAATGGGGCTTTTTTATCTATTGCTCGCTGAACCGCTCTAAGTTTTATCGAATCAGTGACATCAATAATTTCAGCATTTTTGAATAAAGTTTCAATCTTTACGATACTTTGGATTGCATTTTCACTAAGTGTTGGAATCTTTTTATCGATGTCATCGAGTTCGGATAGAATTTGCGTTCTGGATTCAGTTTTTGCATATTCTGTAACCATTTCTTTCACTTTTTTAAAATGACTTGATAGACTCTTGCCAGCATCCAAAACTATTCGTTCCTTATTTCTTTCAAATTCGGAAAATATTATTTCGGGCAAGATTAGAGATACTTCACCCTGTTCTAAAAATTCGGAAAGCAGATTTAAAGTTTCTTCACCTTTTGAAGTTTTTGCAAGGTCCAACCAGACGCATGTGTCTATGAGTAATTTTGTCATTTTCTAATTTTTAATTTTGCCATAAATATTTTCACTAAGGTTTTGCTAGCATATTTAGGTTGTTGAAAACGAAGCAGAATTGTTTCGGTTGTGATAAATATAGTGAAAAAGATAATTATCCGGCGACTATAAAACCGCAATTGAATATTAGATGTTAACTGCAGTAACTATGGATTATACTTTTTATATTGTTTTGCATAACCACTTTTTTGGGCAATTGTAATTTTGTAGTTGTCTAATTTAATAAAAAATCTTCGGTGCTTATCATCAGTAAAAAATTGAGTATAACTTGCTAAAACATCGTCTCTGTATTGTTGGATTGTTTCACCATCCCAATTTAAATCAAAATGTTTTGATAATCTCTCCAAAACTTTAATAGCTTTTTCTTCTGAATTAAGAATAGATTCGTAATCCGCCAAAGTTTCCAGAACGTCTTTTATAAAAGCTTCTCTTGTTTTTTTATCTTCAAAAGCTTTTCTAATTTCTTTGTTTAATTTGTTTGGAACATCAATTTTCTTATTTTTACTTTCAACTTTAATTGGATTATCTGAATTTACGGGAACTCTTATCTTTACTTTTTGTCTTTTGCCGTCGATTCGATAGTTAGTTTCCTTATCTATATGCACATCATTCTCTGGATTGTCAAAATTTTTAATTTCACTGGCTCCACGTTTGTGATCGTCAATGATTATAATTTGGTCGTTAATCAAGTTTTTTAATGCCATCTGGTTTTATGTTATTACAGCTAACGTTTTGTTGGTAAGCGAAGTTGCTAATCCAAACGAAATAAACGTTCTATACCAAGATAATATTTCTTCGTGAAAACCAAACGTTAAATTACCACAAACTCAAAAATTTCGCCTACGAATTGTTGTGTGCTATTTATTTAATAAAGTCATCTTGCGATTCCTTTATTTCAAGTTTATTATAATAATTCATTAGTGGAGTTTTCCTAGTTGTATCAATAATTCCATCAGAGTCAATCGACTTTAAAAGTTTTAGAGAAACGCGAATATTCTTTCTGTAAATTTCTAAAGCTTCATCTCTAATAGTTTTTTTTGAACTAAAAATATCAGAAGCTCCAACAAATGTACCTAAACATTGAACACTAATTTCGTCTTGTATGTAAAATCCATTATCCTGAGTAAATTGTGCAACTTGTAAACCTATATAATATGCAATATCATTTTTTTCTTTTCTTGATACGTCTTTTAAGTGAATCAACTCATTGATTAAAGAATTAGCTTCCGAAAGCTCGTTATACAATTTTTCATTTATCTTGATTCTATTTTCAAAAAGACTGATATTATTATGATAATTATGTTCATTAGAAATCACCGATAAAGATTCTTTTTCGGCAATTAATTTCCAGCTCGATAATTCTCTTGAAGAATATTTTACAATATCACTATCAATTAATTTTGCGCAGTTTTGACACAACCAAATACCATTTGTTATACTTTTTCTATCTTCAGATTTCATTTCCAGAGAATATCTTGGACCACCTACAGATGCGGCATAAATATGTGCTGCAACTCCTATATTTACTATTTTTTCTTCATTTGAATGAGCACCAACTGTTATTTTTTTACAATTAGGGTTAGAGCATTTGTAGCTGACTCGCTTTGCAAGTATTTCTTTTATTGGTTTAGGAAATTCATCTCTCATTATCTTCTGGTTGAGATTAAGGTTCATTTTGATGTATTGCACTTTATAACATTTGTAAATAAAGCTATATAAATAGATTTTATTTTGTTGTTTGATGTTTCGCGAAACTTACTTCCCAATACAAAAATTCGCAAAAATATTCCCCAACAATTCATCATTAGTAACCTCCCCAGTAATCATCCCAAAATGATACAAAGCTTCCCTAATATCAATCGCCATCAAATCACTCGGCAAACTCGTCTGTAATCCATGATTCACTTTCTGAGTAGCCTCAAACGCTTTCAATAAAGAATCATAATGCCTAGTGTTAGTTACAATAGTATCATTATTTCGCAAAGCACCCGTATTCACAAATTGAAGTAGGGTAGCCTTCAATTCCTCAACCCCAATATTCTCTTTCGCAGAAATAAGCATAATAGAAGGGATTTCCTCTAAAATAGCAGCTTTTTGTCCTTCACTCAAACGATCCGCTTTATTACCAATAACAACAAGTGGTTTTAACGGAAACTGGTTTTTTATTTTCTCCAATTCCACTTTTATATGTTTCAGCCCGGCAGTATCTGTAGCAAGGCGTAAACCATCAACGATATAAATCACTACCTGTGCCTGTTCTATTTTTTCAAAGGTTTTACGGATCCCGATACTCTCAACTACATCAACAGTTTCACGGATCCCTGCCGTATCAATAAAACGAAACCCAATCCCGCCAATCACCAATTCATCCTCAATAGTATCACGCGTAGTACCCGCAATATCAGATACAATAGCACGCTCCTCATTAAGCAAGGCATTAAGCAGTGTAGACTTCCCTACATTAGGTTCGCCAACAATAGCAACCGGTATCCCATTTTTAATAACATTACCAACTGCAAACGAATCAATAAGTCTTTTTAAAACAAGTTCAATACGATTTAGCAACTGATAAAACTGTGTCCTGTCAGCAAACTCCACATCCTCTTCCGCAAAGTCAAGCTCCAACTCTATAAGAGAAGCAAAATTCAACAGTTCACCTCTAAGTATTGAAATCTCATTAGAAAACCCACCACGCATCTGTTGCATCGCAATCTGATGCGAAGCCTCATTATCAGAAGAAATCAAATCAGCAACAGCTTCTGCCTGTGATAAATCCAATTTCCCATTTAAAAAAGCACGTAAGGTATACTCACCAGGATTAGCCATCCTACAACCATTTCTAATAAGTAACTGAATGATCTGCTGCTGTATATAAGTAGAACCATGGCACGAAATCTCTACCGTATTCTCACCGGTATAAGAATTCGGACCCTTAAATATAGAAAGTAATACTTCGTCTATAGTTTTCTGTCCGTCCATAATATGGCCCAGATGCAATGTATGTGATTTTTGCTTGGTAATATCTTTGCCACGAACAGACTGGAATACAGATGCACCTATGGCAATAGCATCATGTCCTGAAACACGGATTACGGCTATTGCTCCGGCTCCGGAAGGTGTTGCCAGTGCGACTATGGAATCCTGATCAATCATAAGGAATTTTTTTGCAAAAGTAACTAAAACTTATAACACCACAATTTATTGGAATTTCTGTAACATATTAATTTAGCGTTAAATAAAAGTCAAAGTGATATTTATCATATTTATTCGGACATTGTTTTTGTAAATTTAGATATAAATCAAAACCTTTACCAATGAAAAAGATACTCTTTCCAACAGATTTCTCCGAAGCTTCTGAAAATGCTTTTGCTTATGCCCTGCATTTGGCAGACGCTATCAAAGCAGAAATAATTACGCTGCATGTATATGAATATCCTATAATTGACAGCGGTTATATCGACGTTCCTGTATACCAGGCAGATGTTTATCAAAGCCTCGAACTCCATGACTTTGAGAACTATAAAAGCCAGATTCCTTTGTTGAGAAAAATAGCCGAAGCTCATAATAAGGAAAATATAAAAATCAGCAATGTATTGCTTCAGGGCGATTTGGTATCCAGTGTAGTACAGCATGTAAAGGATGATAATATCGATTATGTAGTAATGGGCACTCATGGGGCTACAGGACTAAAGGAAGTGTTCCTGGGATCTTCAACAGCAAGTATTATGACCGGAACAAAAGCATATGTGCTTGGAATCCCCGAAGAATCCAAATACGAAGCTATCGAAAAGATCGGATTTACAACCCAGTTCAACAAACACGATTTTAATGCACTCAAAAAAGTACTCGAAATAGCCAAAGCATTTAATGCACAAGTCGAATGCCTGTATGTCAAAACTCCCGACAACGAAGTCGATGAAGTCATCATTGCAGACTGGAAACTGATCTTCAAAGACCAGGGAGTAACTTTCTACACCATAGAAAGTAAAGAAGTAGAAGAAACCATAATCGACTTCATAGATACCTATAAAATCGATGTCCTTTCCATCCTCAACCACCGAAGAGGCTTCTGGGAAGGCCTATTCCACACCAGCCTCACCAAAAAACTCGCATTCCATTCCAAAATTCCCCTATTAGTACTACACGAGGATTGATATAAAAGGAAAAGTAAAGTTAAAGTATCTAAATATAAGCGCAATCAAAATAAAATCAGCGTTCATCAGCGTCATCAGCGTGCCATCCTCCAAACTGAATTAACAAAAAAAGCTGTCACAAGACAGCTTTTTCATTACATAAAGTAATTCTTATTTAATAATCGCAGAACAAGCAACCCTAGACCCAGCATTACCTGTCGGCTGAGTCACATAATCATCAGCATCCTGATGAACAATCAGCCCTTTCCCCAATATATCTTTTTTAGGATCCCCACATCCGATACACCACTCATCTGTCGTCATAGTAATTGTACCGTTCCCAAATTCATCAGCCGGAAAATTCCCAATATCGCCCTTATGGTACGATTCAGAACCCCATTTACCATGATTCTTAAACGTTGGATTCCAGTGACCACCTGCACTTGTTCCATCAGCTGACGAACAATCTGCTTTCTCATGGATATGAATCGCATGAATACCTGGTTTTAAACCTGTGATATTAGCCGTAAATGTAACCTTGCCATCTTTTTCTTCAAACACTGCCTGTCCGGAAACGCTACTGCCACTTTTTGGCATCAGGTCTATTTTAAGTTTGGTAGTCTTGGATTTTGAAGTAGATGCTGTTGCATCACTTTCTGCTTTAGTTTTGCATCCCGTTATTATAGTAAGCATAACAGCTGCTGAGAGGAGTAATTTCTTCATATGAGTTTGTTTTATCCCAAAGATAACAAAAACCAAAGTTGGAAAAATTAAGATAAAGTTAAAAAAGAACATGTTGTAATATTGTAAAACTCTTAAAAAATTCCAATAGGATAGGTTCGTATTTTTGTAAGGATACTATTTACTGTATAAAATAAACAAATATTAATTTCCCCTAATATGGACAGCAAGGCGCTTTTAAAGAAAAACTGGAAGATACTGAAAACAACTTTTAATGAGTTTAATGATGATAATGCAATCAAACTTAGTGCATCATTATCCTATTACACCATTTTTTCATTACCTCCTTTATTAATAATTATAATAACTATCTGTGGATTCTTTTTTGGAAGGGAAGCAGTAACCGGAGAATTCTTCGGACAGATAAATGGCCTTGTAGGAAATGAAGCGGCCAAACAGATCCAGGAGACAATTAAAAATACGCAGTTATCCGACAGTAATGTGTTCGCAACTGTATTTGGACTGATCATGTTGCTTATAGGAGCATCCGGAGTATTTGCCGAAATCCAGAGTTCAATTAACTTTATATGGGGATTGAAAGCAAAACCGGATAGGGGAGTAGCCAAATTCATAAAAAACAGGCTTATGTCTTTTTCTATGGTTGCGGCTGTAGGTTTCCTTTTATTAGTCAGCTTAATGGTCAATACGGTAATGGATATGATCAACTCCCGACTCATTATGTATTTTCCCGATGTGACAGTTTATCTATTTTATGTAATTAATATATTGATATTATTTCTCACAACGACCATACTGTTCTCAATTATCTTCAAGACGCTTCCTGACGGCAGTATCTCATGGAAGCACACAATCATAGGCTCCAGTTTCACTTCTGTTTTCTTTATGATAGGAAAGTTTGCTATAGGAGCCTATTTGGGAACATCAACTGTCGCTACGGTTTACGGAGCTGCCGGTTCCGTAATAATTATATTAGTATGGGTTTATTATTCAGCAATTATATTGTATTTCGGAGCCGAATTCACAAAGGTATACACACGTGTACACGGTCAGAAAATCGTACCTAATGAGTATGCAGTAGAAATAAAAAAGGAGATTTTCGAAATTGAAACTGTCGAGACTAAATAATCTTGTAACATTCCGGGGATATTGTATAACACCTTTCCCTTAGTAAAATGCCAATTTTGTAAAGAGAAAATTAGTAACCAAAACAACATAAATACCATGGGAAATTTATTATACACCGTCGCAGTAATATTAATTATATTCTGGGCTATAGGATTTT
>Ga0247742_10001953_pt1 | contig 13793 bp, 5 predicted proteins | sample UWRJL208509C2_FD_180944 | JGI IMG/M metagenome (GOLD analysis project Ga0247742, IMG submission 180944) | Plant litter microbial communities from Arlington Agricultural Research Station in Wisconsin, United States - UWRJ-L208-509C-2 | ecosystem: Environmental > Terrestrial > Plant litter >...
GAGCATGAGTTATTACATCGGCAGATTCTTACTGAGGATCCTAATAACACTGTCACATATCATCATAATCTAGGTCTTATCCAAGGTGAACCGGATATCGATTATGACCATCATTTAAATACCCGATTGTTTTTTGAATTTGAAAACACCAATGCCTCTTTTTTAAGAGTGGACAGGTCAAATGTCGAAAGAGATTTATTCTATGAATCAGAATGGTATAAAGCACATCCTATAGCAAATCCTAGTCTTGACCAGCAATGCCTTACAGCTTCAAATAAGGCTAAAACACGCAGTTCCGGCATTTATAATGAAAATTTCGCAAGCGATGGCACTACTCCCTTAAAAGTAAACGGACGAAAGAGAACCGGGAAATTTGTGGAAGCGCTGACGAATAATCAAATAGCAAATAGGATTAGCAGCGGGCTTTCATTTATTGAAGCAAAAAACATAGACAGAAGTGCAAAACAAACCCCTACAAGTGTCGAAAATCTTTATGAAGGACAGTCTATTGGAGCCTACAGAATAACAGATGTAGACGGAAAAGTGTATCATTACTCTTTACCCGTTCTTAATTATGAAACCTGGTATAAAAATTTCAGCAACGTTGCAAATGAAGATTCTAAATTTATCGAAAGGAAATTAGACCGGCCATATGCAACAGACTGGTTATTGACAGCTGTAACAGGTCCTGATTATGTAGATACCAACGGTAATAATATGGTTGATGAAGCTGATTATGGCTACTGGGTAGAATTTGATTACGGTAAATGGTCCGATGGCTATATCTGGAGAGGCTCATCAGGAACCTATGATACCGTTAAAGGTGATACAGGAGAAGCGGATCGCTACGAATATTATCGTGGAAGAAAGCAAATTTATTATCTCGATGCAGTCAAAACCAGGACACATACTGCCTATTTCGTAAAAAAATTGAGGAATGATGCACAGGGTGAAAATTATGTTAAATACCAGACAGCTGTTACCGGCGGTGTCTTTAATCCATCCATAAATGCAAAAAAATTACTTGCAAATAATGCAACCTATTGTGTGGATCCAGACTGTGATGCCAATCCCAGAATAAAACCTTCAGATTATGGAGTTCCGGACAACTATAATAATCATCCAATTACAATCCTTTTTGGAAGTAAATTTAAAAGTACTTATGCTGATTTCCCGGCACACTATGCTTTAGCATTGGATAAGATAATTTTGGTAAAAAATAGCAATGCTACTCTTCTTAAGACAGCAGGTACGCCGTTGCTGACTAATAAGAGTGCCAGTTTATTTGAAAGTCTTGGTTTTTCTGTTACAAAAGTGTGGACCGAAACCGATAACGGTACAGGATATAATGGCGACTGGTATAAAAAAGAGACCGTACGTAAACAAATAAATATTCACCAAAGTGAAAATGTTATCGATATAAATGATATTATAAACACAGGTATAATTGCAAATGCTGAAAAAGTTATTGAACTTAAATATGATCCCGCCAATTCTCTAATGCCCGGCTCCAATCATTCCTTAAATTCCAATAAAGGAAAATTAACCCTGAGTAGGGTCCGCTTCTTAGGAAAAGCAGGAGCTACAGTTATTCCTGATTATGTTTTTGGTTACAACAGCTCATCTTACAGTGCCACAAATCAGGACGGTTGGGGATATGATAAAACAAATCCCATGGCGGCAAGTTTAAACAATATTCTCACCCCAACAGGCTCAAGGATTATAATACAATATCAATCGGATGATTATTTCGCTGTAGCTGCAAAAAGCTCCATTGCGATGCCTGCCGGTAAAGGCGGAGGAGTACGGGTAAGAAGTATACTGCTTACCGATGATTTCTCTACAAATCTGAATAAAAAACTAACGTATTTTTATAATTTATCTACATATGATAAAAATCCAGGAGATACAAATTACAAGTCCTCAGGTGTGACCTCTTTTGTGCCAACAGACCTACCCGTGATTATTCCGTATGCTTCTGAATTGCCCGCACCGGTAATTATGTACAAAAATGTTTCTGTGGAAGAAAGCTCAGGCTTAACCAGCGAGGTGATTTCCAGAACAGACTATGCCTTTGAAACTTTAGATCCCTATCTGCATAATGATAATTATTACTATAATCTGGGGAATTATCTTACTGTTAAAGCTGTACAGGACGAAGTGGTACTGTTCGGTGCCGGTCCAACTTCTCTTACATTCCGAAAGTATGAATTAAAAAACAAATTAAGTAATCTGGGCCGATTGTTGTCGATTAAAAATTACAATTCAAACAACCAGCTTCTATCCTATTCAAAAAATGATTATGCCACTGCACAGGATTCGCAGGATGATTTTGGTGTAAAACAGGAATCTTTTTTCTCAAGATATAGAATAGCTATGGGTAATGGCATGGGAGTACCTAACGGAGCCTCCAGTGAAAATGTTACTGCTGTAACCACGATTTCTTATCCAAGTAAATTATTAAGTACTACTACTAACGCCGGAGGCCATACTAATAAAATATATTATGATAAATACGATTTACTAACCGGGGACGTTCTTCAATCCCGTACTGTAAATAGTGACGGTAAATTCCTTAAAGCTACAGCAGTACCCGCTTATTTAAAATATGCAGGTATGGGCAGTAAAGTAGATAATCCTAATAACAAGAACATGCTTCTGCAACAGGCTGCCAATTATTCTTATCTGCTTAGCAGTCCTTTTGATACTCAGGGAACTATAACCGGGGTTGGCCTGACAACCTGGAGAAGTGACTGGGCTTATAAAGATATCGGTGGCTATGACATTGCTGCTCCTATAAATGTCAAAGAGCAAATATTCAGAAAAAGCAAATCGTATATCTGGAATGGTTCTGTAGATGCTAATGGCCTATTTCTTAATTATAACCCGGCTAATGATGATGGTTTCCTATGGAACAGTACCACACAGCCGGAAAGATGGAAACAGGTTTCTGAAGTAACACTATACGATCATTTTTCAAACCCACTGGAAGTAAAAGATATCAATGGTAATTATGCCACTTCCAAAATGGGAGACAATGACACTAAGGTGATGGCTTCAGGTAACGCTGGCTATAATGAGATGTTCTATGCAGGAATGGAGAATATCACCCCTATATCCGGTATCTCCTGGCTTGAATCGGGAATAATGCTTGATGGAGCTACGAGATCACCTTACCAATCCCACACCGGAACCTATTCGATAATTGCTACAAACACATCAAAATTTGGTGTTTCTATGAGAGCCAACCAGCATCGTTCGGGACGTTATAAGCTTTCCGTATGGGTACATAAGGATAATGCTGCCAAAGCATGTGTACATGAAGGAGCAGGATCTGCAGGTATCCCTTTTAATGGGGAAAGTTATACTGCCGGAAACTGGGTATTAAAAACCCATTATTTTTCCAATATCCCTAATACTTCTAATTTCTATGCCTATGTCAACTCCTCTGATGCGACTTCAGTATATTTCGACGATTTTATGCTCCGTCCCGTTGCTTCAACCATGACAGGATATGTTTATGACCAATATGGTGAAGTGGTAAGCATTATAAGCAATAATGGGCTTGCTACAAAATTCGAATATGACGCGGCAGGAAGACTGGTAAAGACCTACATTGAGGTAGTGGATGACGCGGCAAATACTATAGTGGGCGGCTTTAAGCTCAAAACCCAGAATAAATATAATGTCTATCAATACCCAAATTAAAAAGCCAAAAAAATCGAGATCATGAAAAAATTATTTCTAGCGGTATTATTGGTAATTCCTTCTATTTTCAGTGCACAGGATTATACTGCCGAATTTGTAAAGACTACAACATATAATATAGGCAGTACCAATAGCGAAAATGGTGAGGTAAAGACTTATTCCAACTTCAGTACAACCCTTACACTTGCACAAATGTTCACGTGTACTCTTGGTATTCCCGGAGGTACCGGAGGCGGTACCCTAAGTATTACCAATAATGTCCTTACACTGGCATTCAATAACTCAGAAGCAGGTACATTCTGTAAGCTGAAAACAGGACTTATTAAAGCCCTGGATACGAGTCCGGCTCTTCCTGATATGGATCTCGGCCCTATTACCGCTTCTAAAGGCGGAGTGCCTAATTATTCCTATTCTGCAAGGATAATAGCCGGTTCCCTCTATTTTTATTCCACCGAAACTTTAAGTTATGTGGGTAATGACGATATCATAACAGCTACGTTTACCGGTACGCCTGCTTATTATGGGTTTAATTTTATAACTGTACCTCTTACCTGTACCGGAAAAGGTGCTCCTACGGAAGGTGCTATGGGATTTCAGGTTTCAGGCAATACCATAACGCTATTCCCGGATATTGACTGGACCCAGAATTGTAAGATTACAATAGGGATAATTGCCGACCTGGCTACTATTGGCATCACCCTGCCTGATACTGAACTCGGAAATATTAAAAGTTATGGTTTACCTACTGTTTATTATGCAAAGATCGCCAACAATAAATTGGTCTTCTATACCAATCAGGTAATTGCACCTCTGGCAACTACCACAACCTATAACCCTGCCTCATTTTGTCTTAACGGATATAATAATTCATTGATCGCTGGCGAATCATTGACCTATTATGATGATTTTGGGAATCCATTGCTTTCTTTATCTTCCGACAAGGAGAATAAAAAAATATGGGGTAAGTCCTATACCTATGATTCGTTCTTCAGGCCACTTAAGGAATCTTTTGTAGCACCGCTTCCGGGTTGTAGTGCTTTTGAATATGTAGATATGTTCTCGTCAGTTTCTGGCCTTGCCAATTACTACAGCGACAATAACTCCTACGAACCCTATCAGGCAACCGCAACAGACCCATATAGCCAGGTTAATTACGATAAGCTTAATCCCGGTAATGTGATTAACGTTGTAGGCGGAAACAAAATCAATAACGACTGGAAAACAGGCTATTCTTTTACCGTCCCTGCAGCCCAGGAGATGTATTATATATACGGGTACAATTATTTTGATGACCTGTTGGATCTTACCAATAATACGGAAAATATCATCAGCCAGTACAATAAGACTGTCAGTATCGATGCCAATGGTATTGAAAATGTGGTCTTCAGTGACGACGACGGAAGGGTACTTGCAACCGCCAGATCCAATGGTGGCGTCCTCTACCCTGTATATCCCGTTTATTCACTAATTGGTACCCAGGGTTATGTCGATGTACATATTCCTACAGGAGTAGCAGCCGGGCAGCTGCTCGGTGTTTATACAGACTATAAAGTCTTTGACCTGAAAACAGGAGATCCGGTAACATTGACCAGTGTGTCCTTACCATCAGGAAAAGCATACCGAATTGTGGCATTGGTTCCTCCAACGGCCAATCCGGATGTTCGTGTGACTAATGTCGCTACAGGTGGAACATTGTCATATACCACTGGAGCTAAAGGCATTTCATATAATGTCAATTATTACGACTACTCAGTCAATGTATACAATAAGTCAGGCCAACTAATCCGAAATGTACAGCCCAAAGGCTGCACATTAGGCAGTCCTGTAAAAATCCTGGGAACACCGGCATATATGTCGGCAACTACCGGCCTGTTCACAACCTATACCTATGATGCATTAGGTCAGTTGATTTCCAGCAAGAGCCCGGAAGAAACTGAGGCTACTAAATATGTTTATCGTAAAGACGGGCAGATACGCTATTCCCAAAATGCACAGCAAAAAGTAGATGGGCGAATCTCGTACATCGATTATGATACGTTTGGAAGGCCTATAGAAAGCGGATTGATAGCTAATACCTGGACAGCGGTACAGAGTGTAAGTCCGGGTCCGGATGGGGTTCTCATTAGCGGTGCACGTACTGAACAGACATTTACGGTTTATGACTATACGGCAAACACTACCTATCCAATGCCTACAACAAAGCGATTAGGTGATTTGTTAGGGGCCACTATTTCTCCATTTTATACGCAAAAGAACCTTTCCGGAAATGTTGCGTTTACTTTTATGAAACCAACCGAGGCCAGTGAGATCACTGCTATGACTTATTATAGCTATGACCTGTATGGACGGGTAGAATGGGTAGTACAGTACAATTCGGAACTGGGCACTAAAACTATTGATTACGAATACGATACTAAGGGAAACACCAAGAAAGTAATCTACCAGAAAAATACCAGTACCGACCTGTTTGCACATCAGTACACGTATAATGAAAACGATGCAATCAAAACAGTTGGAATTTCTAAAACCAACAGTGCATTTACAACCATTGCTGAATACAGTTACTCGATGACCGGGCAGCTCAAAAGAACGTATCTGAATGAAGTAGGGCAAGGATTGGATTATGTATATACTCTGGGAGGTATGCTAAAAAGTATTAACAATCCTAATCTGCCATCAGACCCTGGAGGAGATACCAATGATGTTTTTGGAATGACATTGGATTATTATGATGGGGACTATTCGCGGACAGGCACAGGAATCGTAACCTCAGCATCCGTTCCAGGAGTAAATCCAAATCTGTATAATGGCAATATCAAGGCTGTACGATGGACTAATACTGCAGCCGGAGATGATCCTACAAAAAACAGCGCTTATCTTTACACCTATTATAATAATAACTGGCTACAGGCTGCCACCTATGCAACTATTCAAAATTCGGTAACGTCTACAAGCACCAAATTTGCTGAAAAAAAGATAGGCTATGACGCTAATGGTAATATTTCCGGATTGACAAGGGCAAACGAGACAGGTACCGTTACTGATGATATGGTCTATAATTATAACGCTGGAACAAATCAACTTAATTTTATAAAAGAGAGTGCCGCAGCTACTCCAACGAATTTAACGGATATTGAGAACCAGGCAACTGGTAATTATAAATATGATGCTGTAGGGCAGTTATCCACTAATTTACTGGAAAACCTAAAATATACTTACAATTCGAGAGGGCAGGTAGTTGCTGTATTGACTCCATCGAATGGTAAGCTTGCTGTGTTCGAATATAATGAAATAGGGCAGCGTATTATAAAAAGAAGTTTTGGCACTTTAGAACCTCACTCACCTTTAAGCACTACCTATTACACTTACGATCTTTCAGATAATGTAATGGCTGTTTACACTAAACCTAGTGGAGGAACGGCAACGTTGACAGAAATACCACTCTATGGAAGTAGCAGACTTGGCGTTTATATAAATGGAACAAACTATTATGAAATCTCAGATCATTTGGGTAATGTAAGAACTGTTGTCAGTAAACCCGGAACTTCACTTATCACAGATTCATTTGCTGATTATTATCCGTATGGGGAGGTGTTACCAACCAGAAATTTATTTAGTAAATACCGGTATGCCTTTCAGGGTCAGGAACTCGATCCAGAGACAGGAATGGAAGCGTTTAAAATGCGCCTTTGGGATGGAAGAATTGGAAGATGGCTGGGAAAAGATCCTTATGAACAATATGACTCGCCATATTTAGGGATGGGAAATAATCCAATTAGTAGAGTTGACCCTGATGGGGGAGCGGATGTACCACCAACGGATTATGTTAATAACAGAACGGGAGAAGTTTTACATATTGATGATGGAGTTGATATAACCTTTCAGGTTAATGATTTTGAATTTGCTATGGCAAAAATGTTTTCTACTGAATTAACATGTAATTTTAAATCTAGTAATGGTTCATATTTAACGATAGGTAATTTTAATTTTGACACAAATAAAGAATATAATGCTTTTTTTAGTGATATTAAATGGAGTAGAGATGCTACCCAATTAGGATTTTTCGATTGGTTTAAACATCCTAATTTGAGAGAGTCTAATATACAAGCAGACTCAGGTATGATAGAATATATTGAAGGTAGTGGTGCTGCGAATGTGATGAAAGAACTTGATGTAGCTAAAGCTTTTAAGCATGCTATAAAAATAGAAAAAGGGGGTTTATCACCAGTAGGAAGAGCTCTTCAGAAACACCCAAATATATTGCGATTAATTGATGGAAGTATTATTATAACTAAAAATGCTCAACGTAACAGTATAAGTACTCAGGCTCTTAAATATATTATGAGAAATGGTACAAAAACTAGAAATCTAGCAAATCCTTTATTTGTTGATTATAAATTAGCATCAGGATTAGGAGCGAGATTTAATTCAGCTACCAACGAATTTATTGGGTATTTGGGTAGAGGTTTATAAAACAACAATTTATGAATAAGACTTATGTAGAATTAAAACACCATATAATTGAAAAATTACATGATGATGATATTGTTTTAGATATAAAAATATTAAATATTTCTATTTTAGATTGGAATATCTTATTAGATTATTTAAGTAGGAAAGACAATGTTGATTTTTTTTATGCTTCATTAAAAAAAGCTATGCCTATAAATGTAAATCAAAAATTTTTTGAAGATGAGAATGTAAAATTAATTACAATCTCACTAAATTCATTAGAAATTAATCTTCCTTTTTTTGATTTTGATGAAATAGAATTTTATACAGGTTCAGTAATAAATATGGATGAAAAAGATTTTTTTTATCTATTTGAATTTGTTAAAGAGATAAGCGAGGTTATTAAAAAAAATGTATCTATTTATATTGAAAATATGCCGAATGCAATCATAAAATATAATTTGTATGAATCAAATTTTGAGATTTTATAGAGTTCTAATGGTAATGTTTCAATTAAGGAATTATTACTTGGAATGAGTGGTTTTACGAAAATGTAAATAAAAACAAGAAATCCTAAACATTAAAAAGTTAGGATTCTTTGCTTTATTGATTTGTAAAAATACTTGAATGTTATAAATAACCTTTCTAAAATTAAATGAAAAATAATTCCCTCGTTATATTTTTACTTCTATTTTCTACATTCTGCCTTGCCCAAGGCGAAGCCAATATCTGGTACTTCGGTGACCATGCCGGTGTAGATTTCAACAGCGGAAATCCTGTTGCGCTTAATGATGGACAAATAGTTACTGATGAAGGATGTGCGACCATCTCAGATGCCGCAGGACAGTTATTATTTTATACAAATGGTGTCACTGTTTGGGGTAAAGACCATCAGATTATACCTAATGGCACTGATTTAATGGGACATAACTCAGCATCACAATCAGCAGTGATTGTGCCCAAACCCGGTTCATCAACTATTTATTATATTTTTACTGTAACGGATCTTGCGGATGTAAATGGTGTCCGATATTCCGAAGTAGATTTAAGCCTCAACAACGGTATCGGTGCTGTCACTTCAAATAAAAATATATTGTTACTGACACCAGCCTGTGAAAAAATAACCGCTATAAAAAACGCAAATGGAGATGATTATTGGGTTGTGATTCATGGATTTGGTAATAACAGTTATTTGGTGTATTCCGTTACTGCATCGGGTATTAATACTAACCCGGTGATAAATAATGTAGGTACAGTAATACAGGATACTGGTCAGACTATAGGATATTTAAAATTTTCTCCTGATGGTACCAAGCTAATAAGCTGCAATTACAATTCTGTTGTAGAACTCTTAGATTTTAATACTACAACAGGTATCATTAGCAATCCTAAATTGGTGTGTACAAAATTTGCCAACTATGGCGCTGAATTCTCCCCATCCGGCAATATTGCATATATTACAACAGGAGATAATAACATATTTGAAGTCATACAATACGATATAACAGCTGCTGACATTCCGGCTACAGCTACGGTTTTATATACAGCAAATGATATCAACCACCAGGTAGGGGCTTTGCAGCTGGCAACCAACGGTAAAATTTACACCCCGATTTCCGGGAATCATTTTTTAAGCGTAATCAATAATCCTGAAGTTTTGGGTACCGGCTGTAATTTTGTGGCAGATGCGGTTCCTTTAGGAGCAGGCCTGTGTCATATCGGCCTCCCCCAATTTATCCAGTCCTATTTTAATGTCGGGATCAACATCCAGGATAATTGTTTAGGAGACAGCAGTTCTTTTTCCCTTACCAGCAACCAGAATATTACCTCAGCGCTCTGGAATTTTGGAGACGGTACGACTTCTACAGTTATTAATCCATCACATACCTATACTCTGGCCGGAACTTATACTGTGACTGTAAGTGCTACGAATTCAACAGAGACAATCAATAAGAGCAGGACAATTACTATTTTTGCACTGCCTGTCGCGAACCCCATAGCCCCAATATTCCTTTGTGGTGAGCTTGACGCCATTAATTTTGACATGTCCCAGTTTACCCCTACCCTGCTGGCCGGGCAGTCCGCAGCAACTTATGGGGTGGCTTATTTTTTAACAACTCTCGATGCCGCGAATCATACCAACCAACTGCCACAACATCATTTCGTGTCAGTAGGTACCGATATTATATATGCAAAGGTTTATAATTTATTAAACCCTGCGTGTTATGTTGTCAGCCCGATTTCAATTACTATATATCATACCCCAAGTTCCAATACTCCAGCAGATTATACTATCTGTGAAGAACCACCTTATGACGGTACCGCACAGTTTGACCTGTCTGCAAAGAATAATGCAATCCTGATAGGACAGGATCCTTTAACACACTCCGTTTCGTATCACCATACCCAGTATGATGCGGATAATAATCTTTCCCCGCTTCCTACACTTTATACCAATACTGGTCCGGCAGAACAGGTTTTTGCACGTGTAAGCAACGTGGACCATCCAATCTGCTATTCGACTGCATCATTCGGGTTACATGTATTACCAAAGCCCGTCTCTACTCCTACAACCGATCTGGTAGCCTGCAATGACGCAGCCGGTTCGACTATGCTTGTTGACCTGACCCAAAAGGACACCGAAATCCTTAACGGACAGTCGGCAGCTACCTTTCAGGTACACTATTTCAGTTCCCTGCCCAACGCACAAGCGTTTACTAACGAAATTACCGCACCTATTGTGGTTTCCGGGATCCAGACTATCTATTATACGTTCTCGGTATTTGGAAGTTATGGCTGCAGCCCCATTTCGTCCTTTATAATAAAAGTAAGCCAGAAGCCTACCGCAAACCAACCGCCCAATGATTTCATCTGTGATGACAGTTCCAATGACCAAAAAGCTTATTTTGATCTCCAGGGTAAGTCAGCTGCTGTTTTAGGGTCGCAAAACCCGGCTGATTTTACGGTAAGTTATCATTTTAGCCAACCGGATGCTGACAGCGGTACTGCCCAACTTCCATTAAATTACGAGAACCTCAGCAATCCGCAGATTATTTATGTAAGGGTACAAAGCAATATCAATCCGGGCTGTTTTGCAACCACATCCTTTACTGTCGGTTTGTATAAAATGCCTATCGCTGTGCAACCAAAGCCGATGTTCGGTTGCGATGACCAAAGCAATGACGGTTTTGAGACTTTTGATCTTTCTGATCAGGACCCCGCTATTCTGGGAACCCAGGCATCAGCCGATTTCAATATCTCTTATTATACCTCACAGCAGGATGCAGATGCCGGTTTACAGCCTTTGCCGCATAATTATCCGAACACCTCAAATCCCCAGACGATCTATGCCAGGTTAAGCAATGCGCTCAACCCTTTGTGTTATGATACGGTTTCTTTTGAATTGAGTGTAAAGGACAAGCCGCTGTTGGAGATGGAAGAGAACTATTCTATCTGTGAAGGCAAATCCATATTGCTCACAGCCCCTTCAGGATTCAGTTCTTATGAGTGGTCTAATGGCGACAAGACATTATCTACCCGTATAACAGAAGCAGGTAATTATTCCCTGACCGTTACCCGTGATTATACGGACATTATCTGCAGTACCACCAAAAACATCATTGTGGCCAATTCAAATATGGCTACGATTACAAAAATAGAAACCGGTGACTGGACAGACAGCCAAAATATGATCAGGGTAAATGTTTCGGGCGATGGAGATTATGAGTACTCACTGGATGATATTGTATACCAGGACAGCCCGGAATTCTACGGCCTGAACAACGGGGAATATTTAATATATGTACGTGACAAAAAAGGCTGTGGTACTGTAAGTGAGGAAGTATTCTTATTGATGTATCCTAAATTTTTTACTCCAAATGGGGACAGTTTCAATGATTTCTGGAAGATTAAGTTTTCAGGATTGGAGTCGGGTATGGATATCCAGATTTTCGACAGGTATGGCAAACTGATAACGGAATACAATGGTAAAAATGAAGGTTGGGATGGGACACTGAATGGAAATCCATTACCTTCTACAGATTATTGGTTTGTGGTGAAAAGGGAGAATGGGAAGGAATATAGAGGGCATTTTTCGTTGAAACGATGAAATATATCTATCCATATAGTATTATAGCAAGAGTTATAATTGGCTTTTGTTTAGTGTTTTTAGGCCTTAAATGTATTAATGATTCTGTATATACCTATATAGAATCTTCTTCACTAACTGATACTTTACAAAGTAATAATTTAAATTTGGAGCTATCAGTAATTATAGGTATCTATCTTATCTTATTCGGGATAATACTCATTAAAAAGACAAATGCATTTATTAAAATATTAATCGGATACAGCTTGATTACACCAACTTTTTATCTATTTTACTTTTTACTGTTTTCGGCTTATACTTTTTATTTTAATATATCCGTTGATTTTATATCAAGGTTATTTGCGTTTTCAGGAATGTTCTTTTGCATGACTTTAATTTGTGATTTAAATAATTTCAATTATAAAAAACACCTAAAAAGTCTTTATAAAGTATATTTGATTATTGGTGCAGTATTAGGTTTGATTAAATTTTATTGCATTTACAATATCTATTTTACAGTTAATTAGCTTATTATATTTAGCCCTTTATGAAAACATTTGCGATATTCTTTCTCGTTTTTTTAACCATTTCATGCAAAGAGACGCCTGCTAAAGAAAAGCTTATTTATTATCCGGATGGAAATTTACATTATAAATCTTTTTATGATAACAAGCTTCATGCATATAGAGAATTAGAATACTATCAGTCCGGAGAATTAAAAACCGCCTCCTATATAAATAAAAACGACCATGATAAAAAATTACTTTATAATAAAAAAGGAATTCTACTAATCGAGTATGTAAATCTCGATTCGCTACACGCTGTTCAAAAGACATTTTACGAAAATAGGAAAATGGAAAGTTACGGCGTTTTATATAAGGGTAAAATGAATGGATGGTGGAATTACTATGATCGAAATGGTAATTTAACTGACAGGAGAGAACTTTTAACAATCAATGGTGTAGAAACACTAAATCAACATATCTTTTATAATTCTCTTCACAAAATAGACAAAGTAAAATCTGACTTCTTTAGATTAGTTATGAAAGACACTTTAAAACTAGGCCGTTCAGTAGGCTCAATTGAATACACCCCTGTATTATCAAAGAAAAGCAGATTTAATATCTATGTAGGAGAAAACATCAAATTTGATTACAGCAATATCAAACAAGTAAAGATAGACACATTCTCCACTGGAAATAAGAAAGACATATGGTTTGGTGTAGACTTTAAGACTCCGGGAAAGAAAAATATTCGTGGAATACTGGAAGAGTTATATTATGAAGCGAATAAGGAATATACAAGATTAGATATAAAAAAACGGTATGTGTATTTTCATAAAGAAGTTTATGTTAAGTGATGATTTTTCGTTAAAGAGGAAAAGATCCCTTATTCCGAAAATATTTAGTAAAACATCAATATAAAATGGGAATTCATTCAGAAAAATTCGGGAAGTTTTTATTCTTTCTAGAGATAGAAGGTATTAAGTATTGCTTTGTATGGGGAACCTTACCTGAAAATCATGATGCTTTTATTTTAATTGATG
>Ga0247742_10001956_pt1 | contig 13782 bp, 16 predicted proteins | sample UWRJL208509C2_FD_180944 | JGI IMG/M metagenome (GOLD analysis project Ga0247742, IMG submission 180944) | Plant litter microbial communities from Arlington Agricultural Research Station in Wisconsin, United States - UWRJ-L208-509C-2 | ecosystem: Environmental > Terrestrial > Plant litter >...
CCTCATCCTCTCTTCTTCATGGCAATATCGTATCAATTCGTCGATGTTGGCGTTGATTAATCTTGAGGAAAAGGACTTGTCGTCTGCAGTGTCTGTGTCAAAATAAAACAGGTTTTGCGTCGCATCTTCAAGTTCATGATCACCTGTCTTGAAGGAGACTCCGCTTCAAGCTTCAAGCGTCATCGCCGAGCTCTGGAAAGACTCTCTCCATCCTCTGTGATGGTGCACCACTAGCCTCACGCTCGACTCCTGCTGCCACCAGGACCGTGGGTGGGCTCGTCAGAGAATAAACCGGAAGCAGCTGAGGCGGCAGGCCAGGTAGTAGCCAAGTTTGGGGGAAATGCTGAGGAAGCCCAAGATTCAAGGCCCCTAGTCATCATATCATAGCCAACCAGTCAAAATCATTCATCCAACGGCTAGGAGAGGAACTTGGTGTTTGTTGCCTGACGGAAGTTGAATGTACAGCGGAAACGGAGAAACGTTGCGACTCAATGGGAGGCACACTGCACGTGACCCTTCAGTACGGTGTCACAGAACCGCATGGATGATTTTCATTTTGCTCGAGCTTTGTTGGCACGCCCGCGAGTGATGGCCGTTATGGCCAAACACCGGCATGTGCCGAGAGTGCCGCTTCCTACTAACGCAACTCTGTTGTCGATTGCAGCGTTAAGAGGTATGGGGTACTGCCAGTGCTTAGAAATATAGGAGAGGCCATAGCGAGCGACCTGCGGATTACGATGATGTGTGTAACCGCTCGTGAGCGTGAAAAGCGACCCCCCAGCGTTTTAATATCAAAATGGGCGCTTAATTCTATCACTCTGTTGTAATGTTTTGTAGTTGAATAGAATTCAAACAATGGATTATACGGGGTGCAAAGGACGGAGCGAGTACCACAGCGGGTGTCTGTGGTAGGCGTGAGAGGTCTGGGGAAATTGCCAAAACGGAGGAAGTGAATTCGAGTTTTGAAACCTAGAGTGTCGCGGAAGGGGACTGAACTGAAAGGCCTATGTATCTTTGCTAACTGGTCGATACACTGAGCAACGGCGCTCCTAGTGCTATTCTTAAGCTGTGAGCGATGGACTAAGACGGGGCTTTCGTAACCTCCGAGCTGAACTTGGATTAGCTGGATTAGCTGAAGTACATCGTACTTTACATGAGCTTTTATAGCTAACGGTACTACAGGGATAGGAGATAGAATAAATAGGATAAATAGGACTATAGGATTCCGCAGTAAATAATTATCACATGATTTTTTTCTAGACAAAAGAAAGAGGAGAGAAAATGATAGAAAAATCAAAACAAAAGATGGGAACCAAGTCACCAGCAAAGATTTCGTCATAAATTGAGGCACAAGATAGATAGGAATAAAATAAACTGAATAAGAGGGAGAGGACAATCGAGAGGCATGTGTTTGAGTGGATAGGAATGTCGAGTGCTCAATCTGGGGTTCTTAATGCGTTCGTCCGATTTGGAAAGTGGGCGCTTGTTCGAGTACGCGTTCAAAACATGTGGGTGTTTGGTGCTCAGCCGACTCCAGCTCAGTATCAAACTCTGCTGTTATTATTTTTACCTGCGCTAGCAAACTTGAGAACTATTCACATAAATACATAAATGGCGGATATAACACTTCCTGTAATGCCGGAATAGAAAACTCGAGTTATACCAGTCCTCTACGTACTATCTTACTTTGAACTATTGTAACTTTTTGTATTGGTTGTAAAATGAGCAATATCACATATCGTAACGAGTAAAATCGGTCAATGAACCATCTAAAACGAGTAGCCTCGCGTAAGTGGCATGACTATTTCCTCAGTTCATCATATCTTTCTTCACAATACTCATCTGTCTTCTTTAAATAACCCCCTAGGATTCACCAACTTGGTGAATCCTAGTGGGTTAAAGAGACACCCATTAAGAAATATTGCTATAGGTGATAGAATTAAGCGCCTGTGAGATATCCTCCCTGACTACGTACGGAATTCGACTGAAACGTGAATGAGCGTGGTCTCGCTTAGCGCCCAGGACCCCAATTCAGAAATATGTATCAAAATCATGCACGAATCCAACGACAACCCCACAACCAGCTCCTACGACAACTTCAATGCCCAGGTTATCATTTTTATTTATTTTCTATAATTTTCCGTCTTATTTTATCACATGGACTCATTTTCTGCTGTATCTATTTTTTGCGGAATCCTCTCATCCTTAGCTTGTAATATTTTATACTCCTAAAGTCTAGTTACTAGTAGGTATAAAAGCTGCCTATGTACCATAGAAAACTTTAGTGAATATACAGCTTTCATTCACCAGCACGAAGCACGATAAATTATGAAGTTTAATCAGGTTCTTACAATGAGAACTCAATGAACACACCTCTAATGCACGTACTGACGCCCTGAAGCCTTATTCCCTTTCGAACGTCTCCGCTCGCCCCCATTTTTGACAATTGACCCCTCACTCCCCTCTCTCATTTACTTCCGCACCCTATTTCACCACCTCACACTTACGACAGACACCTGCTGCTGTACTTACCCTGCCCTTCGCACCACCTTGCGTTCAAGAGATTATCAACCCATCTAACTCTCAACTACGACGATACATTACGACCCATTCTGATATTAACACGCTGGGGGGTCGCTTTTCACGCTCACGAGCGGTTACACACATCATCGTAATCCGCAGGTCGCTCGCTATGGCCTCTCCTATATCTCTAAGCACTGGCAGTACCCCATGCCTCTTAACGCTGCAATCGACAACAGAGTTGCGTTAGTAGGAAGCGGCACTCTCGGCACATGCCGGTGTTTGGCCATAACGGCCATCACTCACGGGCGTGCCAACAAAGCTCGAGCAAAATGAAAATCATCCATGCGGTTCTGGGACACCGTACTTCAGTCCAAGAACTTTCCAAGTTCGCCGGTCTGTATTGAAATCCGGGTTACGGGACCAACGAGAGTGCAAGAAGTCGGGGGACTTCGTGGCAAACGAGTGCCAGTACAATCGATGTAGCTACGATTATATACGATATCTACATCTAAATAGCATGTGTACACGAAACGTCGGGTACCTCCATCAGAGATACGCGCAGGCGCCAAGCTCGCTATCAATAAATTCCAACAGTCTGCTCGTCACCCAAACACCACCAGTGTATCGCTAGAAATGCATGAAATCTATACTTCACGACTGGCTCATCACGCATTGAACCAGCCTTCCTATCCGCTATGAAAGCTCTTCCTGGACCCTTCCAATTCTGGTCATGTGATAATGACTGAGACCCAGAATCTTATCACAAGTATAAGCTCCGATAAATTATTAGTCTCTCTTACTTACCCCATCCACTGAGAAAATGCTCGGCATACTATCGACCGTTGCTGAACTGTTTCAAGCTATTATATCCCCCAAGCACGGTGGTGATCCAATGCTCGAAAGTCTTCAGTGTCTCCGCTCGCACTTGTGGGGTCAAAGTGTAATCAAGGTCACCCAACAAGGTGGAAGGAGCTGCTCAACTGTCGACCTCAAGCCCTTCGGGCTCCTATTAAAGCCCTCCGATGGCAAGGTCCTCCTCGTTCGGGACGAGTATAAGCTCATCTACGATCGCATTCTCGCGAACACTCAGAGGTTGGCCACAGTGGGGCGGGGCAGATCTGCCTTTTCAGTCACAGGCCAAGAATCGGTTGGCACGTAGGGTTGACCATCCGAGAGGATAAACCAATTTAACTCTACTTATAGGGAAATCATACTTCTTGTTGTACGTTCTAGTCCGTCGAATGCAAGAACGGCAGCCAGTAGCTATCCATACCGGCAGTCTGTTTGTCCTCTTCGACAAGCAAGGTGTAAGTTTGCATCCAGCAAATTCCGAAATATCCTCTTATTTCATTCCACACGGCGCCTGGGCACTTTCCGACTCATGGTGTGGTGGCAGGGAGACCAATCGGCCTTGCGTTGCCTTCGATCACATTCAACGTCCGGGTATACATGTCATACACACAGGTTCGGCGCTTCGGTGGGCGAGGCAGGAATATGCTGTTGTGTACGACATGGGCGTATGGTCACTGGAGGAACTTGAATCGTTAATGTACGTGATACTATTATCTCTGTTGTCGACTGCTACATTACTACCAGAACTCTCCTCAAACTTGACCTCGAGTCTGGTGCGACCCTCTACAGAAAATTTGGGCCGAATCCCAGAATCATCATCAACATTCTCGTTAACCCGAACATGGAGGTCGAATGGCAGCGGATGTACCGCAAAGAGATCGCTGAGTGGCAGGAGGAATCCACCGTAATATCGCTTCTCCTATCTTATCACAAATATAAGCCTCGATAAACTATTCTTGAACCTCTGTCCCTCTTTCCCCATCCTCCGTGCTAATTCTACGAATGCATTCGAAAATTGCTCACCTGTTTCAGATTATCGTGTCTTCCAGTCGTGGTGAAGTACTAATTCTTCAACACCTCCGCTCGCACCTGCGCCTTTTCAACTGTTGACTTCACGCTCTTCGAAATTTCTCAAAATACTTGTTATGGCGACATCTTTCTCATTGATGGCGAGTAAAAACACGCCTACAATGCCGTTCTTGCGGATACTGAGAGGTTAGCCATGGAGAGGCGGCACAAATCTGCCTTACAGGTAAAATAATTGGTGCTTAGTGTCGACCACTCCAAATATGGCAGTCAAAGTGGGTAAAAAATACCCCGCAACTATCTTTGGGGACCGCAGCTACTTATTGTTCGGTGTGCAGTAATTCTTTCTCGAGTCACCGCAACTTTTGGTACTGTACTGTACCATTTCGTTCGATTCGGCCAGGGGCAGGCTGGCCAAAATTTGGACGTCGGCCATCCTGAGGGCCGCTTGTGCCAGTAGTAGTTCGCGATGTAGAACCGACCCCGAACTGTCGTAAAATACACTTCAGAGTGAGAATTTTCGAAAATTTCCCATTTTTGACGCGTTTCTCAAACCACATCTCGGTGTCGGCGACATCGGCATCGGACAGGGGACAGGGAACCGATTTCGTCCAAACCACCTAAACCGGGGACAGGGTCCAAGTGTCTCAGCGGGTCGGCTAATACCGAGCCGTCGGCGCCTTTCAACTCATTGATCTTTGCTCCTACTACCGAGGTAGGGGCCTTGTAAAGCCAACCCACGGTTTTTGGCAGAGGTTTTGGATTTCTGTCCAAAATGTGACTGTACAATTCAAATATGACGTCTCTTGGTAAAAACCTAACCTGGGTGGAATCAAAAAAGACGTTGAGACGAGGTTTCGTACAACGCGTGCTAGCTGGGTTGCTGGGCGATTGGGCTTATTTAAGAGTAATAGCAATACGGAAAGTCACTTCTCGATGTCATGACACTCGGCATCTGCATGGAGCGGCCTTGTTGAGGGCGATCTGACGCGATGTGTGTTCCATTATGCATGTATCTAATATATGTCCATCACCTAGAGAACGTTCACAACAGTCAGTTTTTTGGTATTTTTATGTCTGCAAGAATCAGTCTGGTAACCTGAGTTTGTGGGAAAGAGTGTGGACGTTCTCATGATTCTGGTATCAATCACAATTTTGGTTGAGGAAAGTGCCAGGTCCAGGTGTACCCGTTTAGTAGGCTGAACATAAGAATAAGTGTACAATTTTATTGCAATACTCCACAAAAATGGGGTGGCAGATCACCGTCACATCTCTCTATCAATCCCGACGTAAAGAGGAGTCATTACTAACTGTTTGAAGAGGCCACAAAGGAAGACCTACATCGTATTTAACTTGAAGTAGCAGACGCTCAGCGGTCTTTAAATGTGTAATAATTGAAAGATTCCAAGTAAATTTCAGAACCATTGACTTTTAAACAAAACACGAAGGCGATCCAATTTGAAGCGCGTCCGGTTTCTATATTAGGCAAAGGATACCAAACCGGGCAATGGGCGCGCAACTGCCAAGCCAGTCCCTGTAGAGAACCGCGTATATGGTTTTATGTTAGAACTTAGTCGATAAGTAGTCGACTTGGACCTCTTCCAATACTCCTGCCGAATATTTCATTTGTGTCCATCATTTCATATCGTCCCAGCCTCTATCCATTCCGTCCTGGTCAGCCTCCCTCCAGATATATAAACCTCCATAAAACATTATTGCACCTCAGTGCCTCTCACTCTCTTCACCGTACAAATGCTCAGCGTACTTTCGAACATTGCCCACCTGTTCCAGTCCCCCCATCGCTATGATGATGGTTCAGATGAACCAGTACTCGAACATCTTCGACGCCTCCGCTCGCATTTGTGGGGGAAAAACGTAATCGAGGACATCCAGCCCGAGGAAGGAAGAGCCTATTCAATTATCGACCTTACACTCTTTTCTAGACTCCACAACTGTCATGGCAGAATCCTTCTCATTCGTGACGAGTATATACGCGCCTACGATACTATTCTCGCAGCTACCATTGTCGCGGATACTCAGAACTTGACAACACGGCCTGCATCCTTCCTAGTCATAGGACAGTCTGGGATTGGTGCGTAGCATTGACCATCCCTGAGAGCGTCGACTAATCTAACTATATCTGTAGGTAAGACCTTATTCTTGCTGTACCTTATGGTCCGTCGACTGCAAGAGTGCCAGCCGGTTGCTTTCCTGACCGAGAATTATTTTGCCCTCTTCGACGAACATGGTGTAAGTTTGCATCCAGCAGGGTCTGAGAAGCCCGCCTGGCTCATGCCACATGGCACTTGGGCACTCTTCGATTCCTCACGAGTACCGGGGGGCCAGCCTTGCGCAGCCTTCAGCCGTCAATACCCAGGCATACATACTATACACACAAGTTCGCCGGCTGCTCGTCATTGGAAGGGGTGGAAAAAGGAGCGGGCTGCCATCACATACCTCATGGATGTATGGTCGCAGGAGGAGCTTGAAACGTTATTGTGCGTATTATCATCATGAAAGTTATTCCAGTGCTAAATTATTACCAGAAATATATACAAATATAACTCCGAATCCGGGATCACCCTCTTCCAAAAATTCGGTCCAAGCGCTAGGACCATCGTCAATATTCTCACTGGTAGCACCACGGAAGCTGAGCATCTCAGAACTGTTCAGTTAGCGGCCGCTAGACTCGCGTCTTAGTTCTCAACACTATTGTTGGACTTCGACGCACTAGACTTCAGCGCCGACTTCTCGTCTTTAATCCTCATGCTTAGACCAGGTCGTGGTGGTGAACCGACTCTATACATCCCCACGGCGTTCCTCGCTAGCACCCTCGCTGTTGCTCTTTCTCGTCAGGCGACAGCTCAGCAACACAGTAGTTTTGTTCTGCTGAACGGCCATCCAGCTCTTCGCACCGCTGCGGGGTGGCTCTTTGAAAACTATGCCCACATTCGCTTCTCTACCCCAGGTCACCAGGATCAGGCCTCTGTTCTCGCATATCGTGCCAAAAAATCCAGCCCGCCTATCGATATCCCTACCCCCACTAGGATGATCTCTGACTCAACTGCCCTGGGAACTATCCAGGCGCCGTTTGATTTCTACTGGCGGCCGCGCGAGAACAACTTCCCAGGAATCGACGCTCTGATTCGCGTTGGTGACACTGTCTGGGCCTTGCAATTCACATTAAGTTCCACCCACCGCAGCGCGAAAGAAGGCCTTGTCAAAGTTCGCAGCGTTATGAATCACATTTCTAAAGTCAAGTGGCGCTTGGTTATAGTTGGCTCAGATCAGGAGTCAGCAGAGGCATGCCGAGATCAACAAAATCTAGGAGGTGACTGGAAATGGAAGAACACAATTATTTACGCGTGCTCCTTACCACTGGGTAAGTTTACCGACGCTAATTTGCAGGAGCTTCAGGGAGCTTGGATAGAGCCTGGGGTAAGCACTGCATTGACGAACATCTATATATACAAAGCGACATGGAAAAATTACGACTTTGTCTGGAGGCTAAACGGTGGATACACATTTGAAACCGGACCAAGTTTCAGCAGCCCCCGAACGGCTCTAGGACCCGGATTCTTAAGGAGCAAACTGACATCTCTTATTTGGTGGGTGTGATGAGACTTGAGGAGCTCACGGGAGGCAGATGTACGAAGGACATCCGATCGGCCTTCATGTCAATACTAAACTTGCAGAATTTTTGCACAGTGGTAGATTGTAATGACTTCACGAGAGCCGAAGCCGCTCAATGCAACGCCGCGTCCCCACGCGGCGTTGTATTGAAGGCGTAAGGCGATTTTAATTCAAGTTAATGTTCAAAAGAAATCAGTGAGAAATATACAATTAGTCACTCTTCTCCGTTAAGAATAAGTACCTCCACTGTGTGGAACATGGGTAGGTGCATTCAAGGCAGAAGATCTTGGCAATAGTCAGACCACTGATTGACCAGTTAGGGATACAATAAAAATTATAGCCCTTCAAAACACCTCCACCGTGCGGAGCACGGGTACAGCTCTAGTTTCACTCATAAATTCTGACGTATGGACTCGGCAGGCTAGCAATAGGTACCTGACGCAGGTAGCCTAATTCTCTAGACCGGTGACTCCCTCGAACACAAGGTCCTCTTTGTTTCTGAAGCTGCAAGCTGACGTACTTCCGGCTGGTCACGAGTCTACTAATTCTCTTCATCGTTGCTTATACCACCAAGCAATTCCCTTCATTTCCTTGCACATATTTACTCGATTGCTCAATTTTATGGTGCTTCTTTCGTGTTCCGTGCATCTTGGAGACAAAGGTTTTCACCGCTATGCGTCTGTGGGTTTACTTGAACGCTACAACGGTAATCGTTTTACTATTAGTCCTATCCGCCGCCCTACTTCAGCACCCCGTTCAATGCCAACACTGAGCTTACACTCGACTTCTAGGTTATTGCATAATGTTGCCAGTGCTGGGACGTAAGGCCTCCTCCGAAACCAGATTGCTTGCGATATCGGTATGTTGTTCGCAAGCGGTGTGTCAGGCGCCCAATATCATCGAACACCTTGATGCTTGGTGAACAGGTGGTAACATAGAAAATGCAGGCAGCGGTGACAGGATGTTCGAGTCGAAGGCAAACACGTGGGAAGGCCGAAGGAGCGAGGTGGTGGCATTTCCGTCGCATAAGATGGGAGGGTCCCCAAATGTGAATGAGAGGCTGAGGGTATTGAATCTTCATCGAGTAGATATTTGCTTCGAGAATCGGCAAAGAGCTCGAAGCACCTGCACTTCGTAAAACGTGAAATGCAATGAAGAAAGTGGTGGCGAATCTTGATCGGGTGAGGCAACGCCTCCTTCACCTTGGTTGAATGAGAAACATGCAACGAGGGGGCTAATGTGTGCGTCGGTCGTTGCGAGAATCAGTCGATTTCCAAACGAAGGATATCGAGGAGGGTCGTATAGATGGATATTTTGGACGTCGCGTAGGAGTCGGGGATGGTAGTTGCATAGTGGCCATTGGGGCCATAGGCGCGCCGAGGATAGCGAAGTTCGCGAAAAATGCTGAGGAGGGGCTTGCCCACCACTGATATGAGCGATTTCGATTGACGGTATCAAGAGCGACACCCCCATTGTCGTATCAACGTGAGGAAATGGTGGTTGGTGTCTGTCGAGTAGCAGTCGCGTTTTTTTTACCCTAGTAAACACAAATTTCAGTGGGGAATAGCAGGATTCACTCTTACCGTGATTGCTTCCTTGAGGCCAGACCGTTCAGATCGCCAACTCCGTCCTCCAACTAACCGGAGCCTCCTTTCCGAGCAACATGAGGAATGTCCATCGATTCTCATGCCCCTTCCAAGCGAGATTCAGACAGTGTGTCTCCCATCGATGCCGCTGGGCTACAGGTGTTCCTGCGGGCACTGGTCACTGGTCACTTGCGGCATGTCGTGTGCATACCAGAAGGCATGTGAGGTGTGCATATCCGTCACATTGGCGGCGTGCACGACCAAAAGACAAGATGTCCGGGGGATGCGGGTTGGCGCTCGCGAGCAACCTGCCCGAAGTGTAGAGGAATGTCCCTGTGAGCGCACGACACTCAAAAATGCGAGAGAAAGGCACTAACTATTACTTATATTTGCCTTGACACCGAAGATTCGGTCGTCCGGCTGGTCACCAGTCTACGCTCATCCAACGTGTTGCCTTGGGCGACCAGCACACGTGACCTTTTCTCTCCAGGACCAATATTTTCTAGCCGCCGCCTATGATCCTACATATGACTTTCCCTGCCTGCTCGTCGCCCAAGTACCCACCGTCCTGGATCTTCGTGGTTTTCTGGTCGATCACTGCATATGCTCTAGAGACCTCTGTACTTCAGTCAATTTGTGATTGACGTGGAGAGATTGAGCCAACATTGAGAAAAAATCCCGTACTTTGTCTTAAGTACCTTAATAAAGGTCAGTCATATTCATTCTCCCTCCTTTTTGAACGCTGATCACACAATTGGCCACTTCTAGTTCACGAGCTGATCCCAGATACCGCTTCTCTCGTTCTCATTTCTCCTCTTGAACCAACGTCGCCATCATACTTGAACTCATATAAATGTGGATGTACCAGCAAATCACTCTGAACGATGGGAGTCGATATTTGGAAGCACCTTCCTCTGGACTTCTACACTAGATTTTTCTGGACCTGCTGCTACTACGTCCCTCACCTATACCACATCTGCCTTCAAACACCCCGAGGGGAAGGTCCTCCAGACCCATGCTCAACGTTGGCCAACGGTGCATATACTCGCTCCAAGGTGCAATCGTTGGGTGGTAGCCGACGTTCCGTCTATCGAACATCGTCTACAAAATGTCTCTGCCGTCGTATCATACAAATTACATTCTTTATGGCATGTGGCTTATCCCCTCTGATAAGCCATCTTCTAGACCTGCCGCAAACCGAGCTCGGCTCGTGACATATCTTCGACGTTGTTCGTCGTCCCACTAAAGCACTCTTCGTTGAAATTTGGGTTCACACTTGTCAAGCTCTCAAAACAACGCTATCCAAACCTAAACAACCGCAAAACTTGAACACTATTAACCTGGCTTGCGTCAGTAACAGCGATTATGCATCCATATCCCGATTTACGTCGAAAAATATCCAAAACACTTCATCCACGCTCAATTGATGTCGACGAGCTGACAGTACTATATGAACAAGTGGACCTTTAATATACCAATGGGAATTTCCCGAACCGTTGACATTACCCATTGGCATAAGAAAAGTATGCCCCAATATGACGCGCTCGAAGGCCGGAGCTGTGCGTTTATCGTGCACCCATGCTAAAAGTCACCGTCATTTTAGCACCTCGACCCCGGTCGTGATCTTCCATCTAGATGTCAGGTTTACTGGAGGCTAAAGAAGAGGATTTTCAAACAAGGATGGCGGCAGCTTTGCGCAAGCTAACTCCTCTGGCTTCCTTACTGTTCACAGTATGATATCGAAATCTTATAAAGTTAGGATGCCCCTATCGTGTTGAAGCGGCTGGAGAATATTCAACAGATGCGGAAGTAGAGAGATGAGATGCGTTTGTCGCAGACGACCGGGCGTTAATTTCAGCAAAGTCGGCAGAATGAGGGGTTTCGAATCATCTACAACCAACATATGACAGCCAGGGCGAGAAATGCCATGTGTTCCCTGTGAATGTGGGCACGTATTGCGATCTCAGCTCTCAGGGGGGAAAAGTGGCTCCAGACTTGGACTCAAGTTACATTTATTGCTAGCAAACCACGATTTTTTTTCGGCGCATATATACCGCGTCGCCATGTCCAGGAATTCAGGAACCAGCAGTACGCCAGAATAGCCTTTAAAAGAAATGAAACTGCCATCAGAATGGGCGCCTATAATCATCTCATATCGCCAGAGTCTGAACTCATCTAGACCATTTTTCGATGAAAGAAATTTTCAGGTAGGAGAGTCAATGGCTATCTAATTGCCAATATAGCGAGAAGGTTCACCGTGTGGAATGTCGAATAATATATATGTCGTGAAATGGGGTTTTCTTGTCATGTGATGAGGACTCTGAGACCCAAAGCTACTTCTCCTATATTTTCACAAATATAAGCATCGATATATTATTCTTCTGAGTCCCTCTTACTTACCCCACCCACCCTGGAAATGCTCGGCATACTTTCGAACCTATTTCAAGTTACCATGTCCCCCAAGCGGGGTGGAGATCGAATGCTTGAAAGCCTTCAGCATCTCCGCTCACACTTGTGGGGTCAAAATGTAATCAAAGTCACCCAGGAAGGTAGAAAGGGTTTTTCAAATGTCGACCTAACGCCCTTCGGAATTATACTGAACCCCGCTAACGGCAATATCCTTCTCATTCGTGACGAGTATGGTAGGCCGGATCGCCGCGGTTCAACTTTGATCGCGAGTGATGGGGACACTGAACACTGCCTGACTGGCCACACCTTACACCATGCACATATGTATATATTAACTATCTCAGGCTATTTATTACCCCCCCTAGAGCATATTTATGTGATTTAAATTATCATAAATCGCTTGTAGATGTTGAAAACGAAGCGCGTCACTCCGGCCAAGGCGATTCACACGCCCCTGAAAGCGAAGCACAAGGCCTTCAAAGCTCGTTCGGAAGCACATAAGCCAACAGAAACCAGCTGCATTTAGTTGTTTAAATATTCAAGTAGTATAAAGCTATAATAAAGCGGGTTATCCAATTTTTTTTTCATACTGTGAAGTGCTTGGAGCGATATCTCGATCAAAAAAGTACTGCTCCACTACCATTGAGAGCTTTCAATACAAAAGATAATGTAATGTATTTTGGACTGATAAAAGGTTAATTCCAGTGATTAAGTGGTTATTCAAACTTGATGGATGTATGAGAGTTAGGCAGAAAGTGTAGAGTGCACTGAAGCGCCGACGAGCGCCTAAAAATTTCTCCCGTATGTTGTGTGACCATATTACTTGCTCAGACCCACAATATAGCAGGCCATACTGTCGTTTTGATGGATCAAAGTACAGTAATTAGCATAGAATGAGTATGGATAAATTACAGTAAGTAGTGTGGCCTCGTTTACATGCATTTATCCATCTTCTTTCCTTTGAAGAGCATGTCCCACCCATCCAGTATCCATCTTTCTCTCCATAGTCGATACTTACATTGTCACACCCCTCCTTCATCCTTCAATCCTTCTACCTATCCATTCACATATCCATCCATCCATCCATCTATCCATCCATCATCCATGCGTCTATTTCCTTCCTCCTTCATGTTGCGTGAACTACCGCATGTAGCTGCCCGTAGCTATTTTTGTCTAGCAGATTTGGTATGTTTTTGTGGAATATCAGATCGCCCCTTTTCTCGAGAATATTCCTGCTCTAGGATATTCAATCCCTTATGAGTGTCTAAAACCATGCAGGTCAGATCTCGTATTTGTAGTCCCAGTTCTGCTCTCTGAAATATTGAATACTACTAGGTCCCCAATACTTATATGATAGATAACATCTAAATTTCATGCCACAGAAGGTAATATCTGCATCATCTGTGCGGCCTAACTTCTTAGAGAGGTGTACGAGTAAGCACACAATGACTCGACAATTAAATACCACATCAATTAGCCTTGTCATACTCCTCACTCCAACCCCATAGCTGCGACGAATCTCGGATCACATTTTGTGGACATTCGACACCATATAGCATCTGACACTCAGAAAGTATATTCACAATATATATTAGGTAGTATAGGCATTGTTTCTTATGAGAAGAAATATGTTCACTACATTTAACAGCTGCTGTCGTCCTCAAGGGTTTGCAGGTACTGAGTATTTACGATTAGGCTGTCTTACTATTTCGCCCGTCGTCTGACTTTTATTTCTGCCCCATTGACCTACCCC
>Ga0247742_10001957_pt1 | contig 13780 bp, 10 predicted proteins | sample UWRJL208509C2_FD_180944 | JGI IMG/M metagenome (GOLD analysis project Ga0247742, IMG submission 180944) | Plant litter microbial communities from Arlington Agricultural Research Station in Wisconsin, United States - UWRJ-L208-509C-2 | ecosystem: Environmental > Terrestrial > Plant litter >...
CATCGCCGAGATCCGCGCGTTGGCGTTGGCCTCGTTGGTGTTGTAGAGCTTGGATTTGTTGGTGGTCTGGCCGCCGAAGAACACCGCGACGTCGCTGTTTTTCTTGTGGCACAGCGCGATGAAGCCGAGGTCGTTGAGCTCTTTTTCCCGGCGGTCGGTGATCGCCACTTCGGTCGGGCATTTGAGCGACAGGTCGCCGGAACTGGTGCGGAAGGTGTGGGCCGGCAGGCCTTCCACCGCACCGCCGCCCTCGGCGCCGCGAATGGCCGCGCACCAGCCATATTTGGCGAAGGCTTCGGTGATGCGTTGCGACAACGCCCAAGCGGCGTTGCCCCACAGGTATTTGCTGTGGTCGGTGCCGTTGACGTCTTCGACGTAGTTGATGCCTTCCACCGGCGCGGTTTCCGGGCCGTAAGGCAGGCGCAGCAGGAAGTGCGGCAGCACCAGGGACACGTAGCGCGAGTCTTCGCTTTCACGGAACGAGCGCCACTTGATCAGCTCCTGGCTCTCGAAGACTTTCGACAGGTCTCGCGGCACCGCCAGTTCGGTAAAGCTGTTCATGTCGAACAGGCGCGGGCTGGCGGCGGCGATGAAGGGCGCGTGCGCGGCGGCGGCGACGTTCGACAGTTTTTCCAGGAGGCCGATGTCCTGCGGGTGACGGCCGAAGGTGTAGTCGCCCACCAGCAAGCTGAACGGGTGGCCACCGAAGGTGCCGTATTCCTCCTCGTAGATTTTCTTGAACAGTGCGCTCTGATCGAATTCAACGGCCTTTTCCAGGTCGTTCTGCAAGTCTTTCTGGCTGACGTTGAGCAGGCGCAGCTTGAGTCGCGAACTGGTCTCGGTGTTCTGCACCAGCAGGTGCAGGCCGCGCCACGAGGCTTCGAGTTTTTGCAGCTCGGGGTGGTGCAGCACTTCGTTGAGCTGGGCGCTGATCAGTTGGTCGATCTGGCTGATGCGGTCGTTGATCATCGCCACGGTGTCCTTGTCGATGGCCATGCCTTCGTCAAGCACCTGGGTGGCGAATTCCGCGAGCATGTCGCGGGCGTAATCTTGCTGGCTGTCATCGTGGGCCATGCGGCCGTCGGCGATGATGCGGTCGAGTAGCGACAGGCTCTCTGTCGTGCTTTCAGTGGTCTTGGCGCTGGCTGAAGCTGGCATGGCGACGTCTCCCTAAGTCAGTGAGTGATCAGGCTTTCGGCTCTTCGGCGGGCGGTGTGTCCGCGCCGGGTGCGGCGGTCGCGGTGCCGGCATTGGCAGCGCTGTCCGGCCGGGCCGACTTGATCTCTTGCAGGCCTTCCGTGTTGGCAATTACATCGCGCAGCAGCTTGTCGAGGTCGTCGTTGCCGTCGAGCTTGGTCAGCAGGTCGCGCAGGCGTTGGCGGGCTTCGAACAGGCGTCGCAGCGGGGTCACTTGCTCGACCACCTTGACCGGGTCGAAGTCATCGATGTGGTTGAACTTCAGTTCGATGTTGAGCTTGCTGTCATCACCGCTGAGGGTGTTGTTGACCTGCAAGGTGGCGCGGGGGGCGATGGAGGCAAGCACGGCGTTGAAATTATCGCGGTCGATTTCGGTGAAGCGCCGATCGGCGAGCCGGGGCAGGGGCTCCAGCGGCTTGCCGGACAGGTCGGCAAGAATGCCGACCACCAGGGGCAATTCCTTTTTCTCGATGGCGTTGCCGATTTCCACGTCGTAGGTGATTTGCACCCGAGGCGGGCGAACCCTGTCGAGCTTGTGTTGAGTGCTTTCTGCCATGGTGGCTCTCTCCAATGCATAGGCGGGCGCAATGCATCGGGGTGGCCCGTTCATCGCTTTCCCTTACTGGACCGTAGGTTAGAAAGGGAGGCAGATGGACCTGTCGTTCCTTTGACAAACCTTCCTCATTCGGCACGCGTACCGAACTACCCAAGAAGCTAGAACAGGTCTATAAAAAAGCAAACAAAAAACAATTTTGGACTGCAATCGGAAAAGGAAAATTCATTTTGTATTTACGTGTGTGGGTTTTTTTCCTGCTGGTGGTGCTCGGCGGATGCTCTTTTTGGGGCCGGCGGGTGGACCTCGACACGGTGACCCTGGACGTCGCCCTCAAGGCCAATGACGACACGCCGATTGCCGTGGATTTCATCGCCGTCAACGACCCGGACCTGCTCAAGCAACTGTCGGGCATCACCGCGCGCCAGTGGTTCGACCAGCGCCAGCAATTCCAGCGCGACTATCGGCAAGCGCTGATGGTGTGGAGCCTGGAGCTGGTGCCAGGGCAATTTCTCGACAATCAGCCCTTTCCCCTGGGGGGCAAGAAGGCCGCTGGACTTTTGGTCTTTGCCAGCTATAACACTCCCGGTGCTCACCGCCTGCGCCTGGATGAGCAGAACAATGCCTGGCTGAAATTCGACAGTCGGGAAATGAGCCTGGTCGGCGACAGCCAGCCTTGAAACCCCTCAGGTATCTGTGTGAACGGCTGTGGTGGCCGTGGGAAGGAGTCCTATGAGTCTGCTACCTGATGCGGTGTGCTGGCATGAAGGCATGCAATTGCTGCCCCAGCACTTTCAACTGCAAGGCTTGCGCGCCGAGGCGCTGGTGGCGCACTTCGCCAAGGCCTGCAACCCGTGGTTCTGGGGCGTCAGCCGGGTCGAGTTCGACCCCTCGGCCCTGAGCGCCGGGCTGGTGCGTTTGCTGCACCTGCAAGCGACGTTGCCGGACGGTCTGCCGGTCAATCTGCAAGCCGGGGTCGATCCGACCCTGGAACTGGATGTCAGCGAAGCCATCGACGCCACCGAAACGGCCACGGTGACGGTGTACCTGGCGGTCAGCCCGCTGTGGCGCGCCGGGCAATTGCTGCCGCTCAAGGGCCGCTTGCAGTCGGTGGTTGGCGAGGCACTGCCGGATTTGACCAGTGGCGAATACCCGGAATCGATCACGGTCTGGCGCCCAAATCCACGGCTGTGCACGCAACTGAACAAAGCCGACTCCATTTGCCTGCCGCTGCTGCGCATTCGCAAAGAGGGCGGGGGTTTCCTTGCCTTGCCCTATACGCCGCCGACGCCGCAGCTGTTGCCCGAGTCGCCACTCGGTCGGCGCGTCGCCGGGTTGTGCGCCCGGGCGCGGGAGAAGTGCATGTTCCTCGCCGGTCGCCTGCGCCTGGCGCAGCAGGCCGGCAATCAGGACGACGCGGTGGAAGTGCGCCGCCAGTTGACCGCGCTGTGGGCGCGTTTGCCCGAGGTCGAAGGCGCGCTCAACAGTCGCCTCGCCACCCCGCAATCGCTGCACGGCGCCTTGCTGGGCCTGGCCGGCAGTTGGTCGGCCCTCGATCCGTTGAGTGGCGTCCCGGCGTTCGCGCCGCTGGATTTCCTTGAACTGCAACAGGGTTACGAACAGGTGCTCAGTTGGTTGGAAAACACCCTCGAACTGATCCGCGCCGGCTATCGCAGCCTGGCGTTCGATCAGCATGAACAGGTGTTCTCGATCCAGTTGCCGGACGACAAGCCGAGCCAGCGCTTGGTGATCGGCTTGCGCATGCCCAACGGCGCCGGCGAACAGGCGGCCAGCGACTGGCTCAAGAGCGCGATCATTGCCTCGGCGCCGCACGTGCCGTTGCTCAGTCGCCAACGCATGAGCGGCTTGCCGCACCAGGCCATGAGTCGCAACGAGCAAGTGGCCTACAGCGTGGGCGCAGACACCCGGCTGTTTGTGGTCAACGCCCAGGGCGAGTGGTTCAACAGCCAGTTGCCGTTGCAGATTGTCGCCTCGGGTTCGCAGCTGGCGAGCAGCCCCTGGCAAGTGGTTTTGTTTGTGCCCCAAGTCACGGAAAACACTTGATCAACTAAGGAAGGTCACATGGCCGAAGGGAATGCCAGGTCGGGCAAAAGCCTCCACGACGCGCCGCTGAGCAGTGCCTTCGACGAGGCATGGCAGCAGTGGTCCCAGGCCTGGAACCAGTTGCCCAAGGATGGCGAAGACAAGACCCTGGTCGACACCGTGGTCGAACTGTCGGGGCGCATCAGCCAGCGACTGTGGCGCACCGCGTTCGCCAAGGTCGGCGACGCTGCACCCGAACAGGTCAAGGCGCTGGTCTATGCCTTTGCCGCCCTGGTCGATGAAACCCTGTTGTTCACCCCGTGGCCGGGGCAGGCCGCCTGGCAGGAAAAACCCCTGGAGTCGCGGATGTACGCCAGCCGCCAGGCCGGCGAGCGGATTCCACTGGCGATCCACAAATTGCTCAGCGAGAAAGTCCCCGGCACCCGCGACCTGGCCAATGTCTATTTGCTGTGCCTGGTGCTGGGTTTTCAGGGGCGACTGCGCGGTGAAGCGGGCCAGGTCCAGCATGAAAAACTGCGCCTGGGCTTGTTCCAGTTCGCTTGGCAACACGAGGCCGGATTTGCCGACGTCAGTGCCTTGCTGGAGCAACCGACCCGGGTCAAACCGGTGCAGCTGGCTTGGCGCCAGTCCTTGCCTGACGGTTTGCGCCTGGGCATTGCGATTGGCGCGGTGATGTTGCTGCTGACCGGCCTGGGCCAGTTGTTCTGGCGCGACATTCGCCAGGACCTGGAGCCAGTGTTGCAACTGACCGATTCGGCCCAGGCCCAGGAGCAGGAGTTATGAGCGGCCTGGAAATCACCGGGCTGGTGATCGTCGGCCTGTTGCTGCTGGCGGTGCTGTTGGTGGCGGTCTGGTGGTTACGCACCCAGAGCGGCTCGGCGATCCGCAGTTTCTACGGCGCGGTGCGGCAAATGGAACAAGAGCAGGGCACCGCGGACCGCTATCAAGTGCCTTGGATTTTGATGCTCGGCAACGAAACCCAGGGCAGTCAACTCTGCGCCCAATGGCGTTTGCAACCCACCGGCAAACCGGCGTGGTTCGGTCGCTGGTGGTCGGACCACGAAGGCGCGGTGCTGGTGGTGCCGCAGTCGCTGTTCGTGCCGGAAGAAGGCATGACGGTGCAGCGCGGCAACTGGTGGCGTTTGCTCGGCTTGATCCTGCGCCTGCGCAGCCGCCGACCGCTGGACGCGGTGATCTGGAGCGTGCCGGCCAATCGCCTGGCGGACCCCGAACAAGCGGCAAGTCTCGGCTTGGCGGCTCGTCGACGCTTTATCGACCTGTTGCAGCGCTTCGGCCTGAGTCTGCCGGTGTACGTGGTGGTCACCGGCATGGAAGAACTGCCGGGCTTTCAGGAACTGATCAGCGCGTTGCCGGCCGAGGCTCGCGAACACGCCCTCGGCTGGTCCTCGCCTTACCCGCCCGACGCGGTGTGGCAGTCGCAGTGGAGCGACCAGGCCCTGGATCAAATGCACCGGGCCCTGGCGGAGGCGATCATTGAAATCGGCGCCTTGACTGGTCACCTGAGCAGTGACCTGCACAGCCTGCCGGGGCGTTTCGAAGTCTTGCGGCGCAACTTGCAAACCCTGCTTGAGCCGGTGTTCCAGGGCAATGCCCAGGGCGAGGCCGCACGTTTTCGCGGCGTGTACCTGACCGCCAACCAGGGCGTGGGGGGCGAGAGCTTCAGCGCCGATGACGAGCTGCTGCGTCAAACGCTGTTCGCTCGGCCGCTGTGGCAGCGGCGGATTGTCGCCGAACGGGGCTTGGCGCAGGTGATTCCGCGTCTGTTGCGGCTGCGGCAGCGCTGGCAACGGGTGGTCGGGGCGATTGCGCTGGTGTTTGCCCTGGTCTGGCTGGCGGGGATGCTTTGGGTCTGGCAGGACTCGGTCAAGGACGCTCAGGAGCTGTCGCGACTGCTGCAAGTGGCGCAGAAAAGCTACGTGGCGGTGACGGACGACGATCACCGCGAGGAGCCGACTCGACGCAACGTCGAAGGCTTTTGGCGCGTGCTGGAGCGTGCGCCGCGCTGGCGTTACAGCTCGCTGGTGTTCCCGACTTCGTGGTTTTCGCCGCTGGATGAACGCCTGCAAACCGAACTGCGGTTGACCGCCGAACGGCAGATGATTCTGCCGTTGCGCGACTTGTTGAGCGCCGAACTGGCGCAGCTCAAGTTGGTCCGCAACACCGAGCGCAAGGTCAACGTCGAAAGCGAAGACCCGGCGCAGTGGCAGAACTACGTCAAGGCCAAGGACCTGGTGGAACGCAGCGTGCGCCTGGAGCAACAGAATCATTGGCTGAGCCAGGCCTTGAACAATCCCAAGGCACCGCTGGAAGACCTGGTGCACCTGAGCAACAGCGCGCTGTCGTTGAACCTGAATGTCGGCACCCTGCGCCGTGCGAATTTTTACAATCGGGTGTTGCTCGATGGCGATAACACGACCTTGAGTGCCCTCGATTTGAGCGCGGCGCGGCCGGTGCTCCAAGCCAATTTTGTCGGCATGATGCAGCGCTGGCTGGACCAGTATTTTCTCGCCGACAATTTTGTCAGCAAGGCCGGCTACCTCAAGCTGCATCTGGAACGACTGGAAGCGGGCGGCGGCAATTCCCTCAACGAGCTGGAAGATCTGCGGGCGCTGATCGACGACCTGCAAACCCTGATCGGCCTGACCAACTCGGCCTGGGGCCGGGGCAAGGGTCAGGACTTGGTGCCGGGTTATCGTGACCTGCTGGACAAAGTGCGCCAGAGCAGCCTGTTCGGGCCGCAAATTGAGCAACAGTTGGATCAACAGGCGACCAAGTTGCAGCAGAGCTTTCGCGACCAGTGGATCGCCCAGGTCGGTTCCAAGGGCAATCTGTTGATGCAACAGGGCAGTGGGCAACTGATGTTGCAAGAGCACGTCAGCCAGTTGAACAACGCGGTGCAAGCGTTGTTCAAGCGCGATTTCGTGGCGATCGCCTTGCAGCAGAACCAGGGCGACGGGCGTTCGGCCAAGGGCCAGAACGTTGACGACGATGACCTCAACGCGGCGCTGAATTACTTCGCGAGCTACAAGAGCTACGCCGCCGAAGAGGTGCCACGGATTCCCCCGGTCTATCGCAATGCGTTGCTGCAAGCGGCGGAAAACGCCGTGGCCACCGCCATGTGGGCGAGCCTGGAACATCACAACGAGGCGACCCATGCCCGTGGCGTGTTCAATGTCCAGGCCCCCCAGGCGATTGCCTTGCAAAAGGCATTTATCGAGGTGCGTCGCAGCGATTTGGCGGTACGCCTGCAAAGCGCCTTGAACCGCCGCGCCATGCTGCAAATCGCCGATGGCCTGGATGAAATCGTCGCCCAGCCGATCTTTACCGGTCGCGCCGAAATCAGCCAGTGGAAGGGCGCGAAGAACCTTGGTTTGCAACTCTTCGGCGCCAGTGACGTGCAGGAGTTGAAGCTCAGTCTCAAGCAGCAGTTCAACACCATGCTTGGGATTACCGAGCGCCGCACGCCGGCGCTGGAATGGCTCAGGGGCCAGCAACAGAACCTGTCGGCGCTGGATTACGAACGCGTGACGCAGTTCAGCGCGCTCAACGATGAATTGCTCAAATACAAAGAGCAGAACCCGGCCAGTTCCCCGGCGCAAATCGAGCAACTGGTGAGCCGCGATTTCGTCGACATGGACATCAGTTCCTGCGTGCAGATCCTGCAAACCGCCAGCCTTTCTGGCGGGCGCGGGACCCTGGCGATGCGCGCCGTGGATCTGCAGCAAACCGCCATGCAACGGTGCCAGTACCTGCAACAGCAGCAGGCCGCCGCCGCGTGGAACGACTTGGCCAACTACTTCAATCAATACCTGTCCGAACGTTTTCCGTTTTCCACCGGCCTGCAAGTGGCCGACGCCGACCCGGCGCGGGTCCAGCATTTGCTCGAGTTGATCGAGACGCGCCTGCCCAAGGCCCAGGCCGGGCTGGTCCTGAGCCAGGCCCCGGAACGCCTGGCGGCGGAGGATTTTCTCAACCGCTTGAAGCAGGCCAGCGTCTGGCTCGGGCCGCTGTTTATCCGCGACAAGGGCGGCATTCTTGGGGTCGAGATGGACGTGCGCTGGCGCACCGACCGTGACGAAGAACGCGGTGCCGACCAGGTGATCGCCTGGAGCCTGAATGCCGGCAATCAGCAAGTCAGTTACCCCGGCGAGCCGCAGCCGAACCTGCGCTGGATGGTCGGCGAGCCGGTGCGCCTGACGCTGCGCTGGGCGCGCAACGGCACCCAGCGCCCGGTCAACGATCCGCTGCAACCGAACCTGTCGGTCAAGGACCTGGAAGCGGGCTGGGAGTACGGCGGACCTTGGTCGCTACTGCGCCTGATGCGTGCGCACCAGACCTTCCAGCGCCAGCCGAGCATGGACTACACCGATTTTCCGTTGGCGTTGCGTTTGCCGATCACCGCTCAAAACCCGGTGGCTGAGCAAAGCACGCTGTTCGTGCGCTTGTCGTTGATGAGCCAGGGCTCGAAATTGCCGCTGGCTGTGCCACCCTTGCCGACCCGGGCGCCGCGTTCGCCGTTTTCGGTCTCGGCTTCCACGGCCGCCTCGACCGCCGCCATAGACCTCCCAGAGGGTTCACTGTGACTCAGCTGTTAGCCAATCTGCCGGAGCCGGTGGCGCAATTGCTCGAACCGATCAGCGCCGAGGCGCCCTGTGGCGTCGATCTGCGTTACGACCCGGCCTTCGATCAACTGCGCGAACTGCGCCGCGAAGACGACACCAGCCTGCCCACCGGGGTCTGGTCGTCGGCAATCAAACGCGCGCAATGGCCGGAGCAGGAGAAACTCGCCACCTTATTACTGCGCGAGCGCAGCAAGGACTTGATGCTCTGTGCCTGGCTGGGTGAAGCCTGGTTGCACCTGCGCGGGATGGACGCGTTGCCCGATAGCCTGGCGCTGGTGGCCGGGCTCTGCGAGCGCTATCCCGAGGACCTGTACCCGCGCGCCGAGGACGGCGATCAGTCGTGGCGAGTGATTCCGCTGGAGTGGCTGGTGCGGCGCTACAGTGAAATCCTGCTTACCCGCGTGCCGTTGCTGGCGTCGAATCAGGATGATCTGCCGCCGATCAGCCTCGATCGCTGGCGCCGCTTGCAGGTGCAACAGGTGTTGGCCAACGACACCAAGGGTGCCAAGGCCTCGGCCGAGGCGGCGCGGGGCGAGCAGAAAAAACTCTCCGAGCAGATCCGCGCCACGCCGTTGTCGTATTGGCTGGGTAGCCAGGGCAGTCTGTTATTGAGCCTGGAACATCTGCAACGACTGGAAGCCTGGAGTGACGCGTACCTGGGCAACCAGGCGCCGGGTTACCGAGGTTTGTCGCAGATTATTGAATCGCTGCTGATCCTGGTTCAGGAGTTCATCGCCATGCATCCACAACAACCCGGCCCTTCGGTAGCCGTTACCCCGGCCGCTACGGCATCAGTCAGCCCGCCAGTCGCCGCTGCGGTCAGCCAACCCCTGGGCGAGCCCGCCAACCGCGAAGAGGCTTATCGGCAACTGCTGCTGATCGCTAATTACCTGGCCCGTACCGAACCCCACAGCCCGGTGCCCTACCTGATTCGCCGGGGTGTGGAGTGGGGCAACAAGCCGTTGAGCGAATTGCTCGGTGAACTGATTTCCGCCGACGCCGAGTCGCGGCGGTTGTGGACCTTGCTCGGCGTGCTTTAGCGCGTGCCCAGTGGTTGTACGGCTTCTGGTAACGCCACCGGGGTCAGTACCGGTTTGCCGGTGAAAAACGCCGCCAGATTCTTGCCCACCAGTTCCACCGTGCCTTGGGTCGCTTCCGGCGACAGCCCGGCGACGTGCGGGGTCAGCACAACGTTTTTCAGGGCTTTCAAGGCGTCCGGCACCCTGGGTTCATCGTCGAACACATCCAGCGCGGCACCGGCGATGCGTCGTTGCTCCAGGGCGGTGATCAAGTCGGCGGTCACCACCACGCTGGCCCGGGCGATGTTCACCAGGAAGCCGTTCGGACCCAGGGCGTCCAGCGCTTGTTTGTTGATCAAGTGCCGCGTGCCGAGGCCGCCGGGGGTGGCGACGATCAGGAAGTCGCAGGACCGCGCCAGCTCGGTGGGCGTGGCGCAGAACGCATAGGGCAGATCGCTGCGATGCTGGCGGTTGTGGTAGCTGATGCTCATGTCGAAACCCAGGGCGGCGCGCTTGGCGATGGCCATGCCCACCGCGCCGAGGCCAAGGATGCCCAGGCGTTTTCCGGCCAGGGACGGGCGCATGATTTTCGGCCAGTCGCCCTGGCGCACGGCAGCGTCGGCCCGGGGAATATCGCGCACCAGTGACAGCAACAGGGCCATGGCGTGGTCCGCCACCGACGAGGCATTGACCCCGGCGCCGTTGGTCACGGCTATGCCGCGGTCGCTGGCGGCTTGCAGGTCGACGTGTTCGTAACCGGCACCGATCACACAGATGATCTTCAGGCCGGGCAGGGCGGCGATTTCATCGGCGTACAAGCCCAACGGCCCCCGTGTCAGCACCGCGTCGATCCGCGCGCCATGGGTGGCGATGGCCTGGGCGCGTTCGGCAGGAGTGGGCGCAAGAATCAGGTGAAAGCCCTGATGCTCGAGAATCGGCAGGTAGTCGTTGATGGTTTCAACCAAAACCAGAACGGTTGCAGTCATGCTGGGCTCCTGTGGGCAGCTGAGAACGCCGCGCTAGCGCCATGCGCGGCTTGAAGTGGACTCAGAGTGCTGGCTGCGCGGCGGTTTGGCAATGCCGCGGGCCAGGGTTTTTCTCAGTGTAGGAGGAGTTGGGTTTTGCGGGGGGGGTTGCGGGGTTGTGCGGATGCACACCCAAAAAAACAGGTCGTCTGTCAGGAAGCCATCGCCCGCAAGCCACACAGGGATTGGGTATAGCTGCAAGTGACAGGTCTGGACCGCAGCGAAATCAGTGCTCCCCCAGCAACTGCCGGCGCGCCGCTTCGAGGAACTCATCCGACAGTTCATCGCCATGGGTCGCCCGGGCCAGGGTCAGCGCCCCGACCATCATCGCGTACTGGGCCAGGGCCGTGTTTCGCTGTTGCACCGGATCGTCGCCGTCCATCACTGCGCTGAACGTCTCAAGCAAACGCTTGAGGCCGGTCAGGAACGTGGTCTGCAAACCGCTGCCGGCCGCTTCATGGCACATGTCGCCGACGAAGGCCGCCACCGGGCAGCTTTCCCCAGGATTGTCGCGGCTCGCGTCTGACAGGTAGGGCTCGATCACCGCACGGCGGGCGCTGGCGTTGTCATCCTGGCTGGCGATTTTCTCGACCCAGCGCTGCGACGATTGCTCGAACGCCCGGCCACCGGCTTCCTGGGCCAAGGCTTCCTTGGATTCGAAATGCCCGTAAAAACCGCCGTGGGTCAGCCCCGCCGCGCCCATCACATCGATCACGCTGATGCCGTGCAGGCCGCGTTCGCGAAACAGTCGCGTGGCGGCCTCGACGATGATTTCGCGGTTGAGGTCGGCTTGTTTGCGGGAGACTCTGGGCATCTTCGTTTCTCGGATTAAGGGTCAGGCGTACTGGGCAATACCGTTGCCGAACGACCAGTTTTCTTTTTTGACTTCGACCAGATTAATGAACACGTCTTCAAGGCGCACCCCCAATTCGCGATTCAGGCTGTCGGCGATGGTCTGGTAGAGCCGTTTTTTCTGCTCGGTGGTGCGTCCTTCATTGAGGGTGATTTGAATCACCACCAGGCCATCCGTGCGCGGGATGCCAAGGTACTCGGTGTCGAAGATGAAATGGTGTTCATCGTGTTCGGCCAGAATCTGGAAGTTGTCATGCTCCGGCACGTTGATGGCGCTGTGCATGGCGGCATAAATCAAGGCGCCAACCTGTTTGGCGAACGTCGGGTCCTGGTGTTTTTTGATATCGACACGAACGAGGGGCATGGGACGACTCCGGTGTGGGAGGTAGATCGGTGGGGAGTCGTGAAAATACCTGAGGACGCCATTTTATGTAATAGATTTTTACAGACATCTAAAGGTGAATCCATTCAGCGTTATTTGTTGAAAATACCGCTCCTCAGCTAAGTCTTTGCTTCTGTTGATTAATCCCGGACAATCGCGCCCCTGTTTCGATCAGGGCGCTGCCTGTCGGGTTTTTCCGACTCGTCCTGATCGGATGACCAGTGACCGGAAAACGGAGATCCGACCGGATGAATGATCAGGCCAAGAGCGTCGACGAACGCTTTGATGTGGCAACCCCAGCTTCTCTCACGCGCTGGAACCGCCACGACACCACCTGGATGTTGGGCTTGTTTGGCACGGCCATCGGCGCCGGCACGCTGTTTCTACCGATCAACGCGGGGCTCGGCGGTTTCTGGCCGTTGCTGATCCTGGCGCTGCTGGCGTTCCCCCTGACCTTTTACGCACACCGGGGGCTGACGCGCTTCGTCTTGTCCGGGCGTGAAGGGGCGGACATCACTGAAGTGGTGGAAGAGCACTTCGGGATCAAGGCCGGCGCGTTGATCACCTTGCTGTATTTCTTCGCGATCTTCCCGATCCTGCTGATCTACAGCGTGGCGCTAACCAACACCGTCGGCAGCTTCCTCGAGCATCAGCTGCACATCATGCCGCCACCACGGGCGGTGTTGTCCCTGGTGTTGATCCTCGGCCTGCTGGCCGTGGTGCGCTGCGGCGAGCAGGCGATCGTCAAGGCCATGAGCCTGATGGTCTATCCGTTCATCGTCGCGTTGCTGTTTCTCGCGGTGTTCCTGGTCCCGCACTGGAACGGCGGCATCCTCAGCACCGCGTCGACCCTTCCGGAGCCCTCGGCGCTGCTGCACACCCTGTGGCTGGCGATTCCGGTGATGGTGTTCTCGTTCAACCATTCACCGATCATTTCCGCCTTCGCGGTGGACCAGAAGCGTCGCTACGGCGAACACGCCGAGGAGCGCAGCTCGCAGATCCTGTCCCGCGCCCACGGCTTGATGGTGGTGATGGTGCTGTTCTTCGTGTTCAGTTGCGTGCTGACCCTGTCGCCGGCACAACTGGCGGAAGCCAAGGCGCGGAACCTGTCGATCCTGTCGTACCTGGCCAACCACTTCAGCAACCCGACCATCGCCTTCGCGGCGCCGTTGATTGCGTTCGTGGCGATTTCCAAGTCGTTCCTCGGCCATTACATCGGCGCGAGCGAAGGTTTGAAGGGCTTGATCGTCAAGAGCGGCAAGCGCCCGGCGGCGAAGACCCTGGATCGCATGACCGCAGCCTTCATGCTGGTGGTGTGCTGGATCGTCGCCACGCTGAACCCGAGCATCCTCGGCATGATCGAGACCCTCGGCGGTCCGGTGATCGCGGCGATTCTGTTCCTGATGCCGATGTACGCCATCCGCAAGGTACCGGCGATGGCCCGTTACCGGGGGCAGGCGTCGAATGTGTTTGTCACGGCGGTGGGGCTGGTGGCGATTACGGCGTTGATTTATTCGCTGAGTGCCTGATGGTTCTAGGGTGGGAGTGAGGCCGCCATCGCGGGCAAGCCGCGCTCCCACAGGGTTTTGCGTTGTAAATAGGATCCTGTTAACACCCTGGAACCTTGTGGGAGCTGGCTTGCCAGCGATGAACGATAACGCGGTCCTGCTGATTCGCAGGCATAAAAAAACGCCGCCCCTTTCACAAGGGGCGGCGTTTTTCATTGCGTTGCAGCGTTAGGCTTGAACGACCGGGATGTTGGCGTTCGCAGCGGCTTCACGGAACTCGGCAATCTGGTCGAAGGACAGGTAGCGGTAGACATCGGCCGCCATGCTGTCGATCTTGCCAGCGTATTCCATGTACTCCTCGACGGTCGGCAGGCGACCCAGGATCGAGGCAACGGACGCCAGCTCGGCCGAGGCCAGGTAGACGTTCGCGCCGTCGCCCAGACGGTTCGGGAAGTTACGGGTCGACGTCGACACCACGGTGGAGTTCGGTTCTACGCGAGCCTGGTTACCCATGCACAGCGAGCAGCCCGGCATTTC